>Ga0187871_10001525_pt1 | contig 20004 bp, 12 predicted proteins | sample June2016WEW_16_1_FD_132988 | JGI IMG/M metagenome (GOLD analysis project Ga0187871, IMG submission 132988) | Peatland microbial communities from SPRUCE experiment site at the Marcell Experimental Forest, Minnesota, USA - June2016WEW_16_10 | ecosystem: Environmental > Terrestrial > Soil >...
AGCGGTTGTTTTCGGAGCCGCAAAGATGACGAAGACCAAGAGTGGGGCGGCCAATCTTGGCCCGGGGTCCCCGCTGGGGGCGGCTTTCCAGCCGGCTTAGCCGCCTGAAAAGGCGGCTGCGGGCATGATTGCCCGCCCCACGGTGAGTTTTCGACGATTCCCCGCCGGGGGTCTCGCCGCTGTTTCACCCGCATCCGCGGGGGCGCCCGCTAAAGCGTGCGCCACGGGGCAATCGCACCTTATAATATGAAATAAGCCGATATGATTTCGTTACAGAACCTGGCGCCGCTGCGGTGGCCGAGCGGTCCCCTCGAGATCGCCAGACGCGAGAAGACCGAAGGCTTCGATCCGGCGATCCGGCAAACGCTGGAGCGCTGGCACGAACCGGAGGCGCTCGAGATTCTCAAGGACACGCCCATCGATTGCATCGTGATCGGTTGGGCGGCCGGCTTGCCTGAGGACGCCGCGCAACAGCGCAGCGCCAGCCGCTTGCTGGAGGCGGCGCGGCGGCAAAATCTGGCCGTGGTGGGCTGGGTGGAAGGTTCGGCGGACCCGCGTGCGGCCATTGCGGCGGCCAAGACAGCCGGCCTGGCGGCGGTGGCGATGGCGAACTTCAAAGGCAGCGCGGATCTTCCCGTGATCGCCTGGAGCGACCGTGCCGGCGTTCCGTGGGATTCCGAAGCTGCCGCCGTGGCGATCACCGGAAATGTGTGGCCGGGAGTGAGCATGGCGAACGACGGCGCCGACGCCACCTCCGGCCCGACCAGCGTGCCTTGGCTCGATTCCAACAGTTGGTACATCCAGATGGCGAGCGCGCGCCTGAAGCCGCCGCTTTGGGTGATGTTCGATCCTCCCGGCAAGGGCGCGGTGGTGCCTGGGCACAGCTATGTCAAGGCCATCTGCGACTCGGCGGCCGGTGGCGGGCGGTGGGTGATCTCGCTCGACGACCATCTACGGGCCGGACTGGCGGCCAGGAACCCGGCTGCCGAACAATCCTGGAAACAGATCGCCGCCGCGGCGCGTTTCTTCAAAGAGCACGCCGAATGGAAATCCTACCGTTCGCTGGGCCTGGTGGGGGTGATCTCGGATTACACCGGCGGCAATTTCGAGCTCAGCGGCGAGATCCTGAACCTGATGTCGCGCCGCGACCTGTTGTTTCGGGCGATCTGGAAATCGCAGGTGACCGCGGAGGCTTTGGCAGGACTGAAGGTGCTGGTATATGCCGACGCCGCGCCGCTCGCGGGGGAATCCCGCCGCACGATCGCGGACTTCGTAGAGCAGGGTGGTTTATTGGTCACCGGTCCGGAGTGGCCTGCCGATGGCCGGCCCGCGCCACCCGATTTTCCGACCGAGCTCGACGTGCGCGCGCTGGGGAACGGCCGGCTGGCGTTGGCGCGTAAGGGGATTACAGACCCATACCAGGTGGCTATCGACACGCAACTCCTGCTCAGCCATCGCCACGATCTGGTGAAGATTTACAACAGCGGCAGCTCGGGTTGCACCCGGTTCACTGCCTCGATGGACGGGCGGACGGCGCTGCTGCAATGTCTCTCGTACGCGGACCGCGGCGGGCTGCCTACGATCTGGGTCCGGCGGAGGTATCGGAGCACGCGGCTATGGACCATCGAGGCGCGCGCGGCGGCGCTGCTGCCGGAAACCTCCGAGGAGTACGCCGGCGTGGAATACCATCTGCCCGCCAACTCGCCGCCATATTTGGCGCTGGAGTTCCAGACTTGAATTGGAGGGCGGGCAATCATGCCCGCAGCCGGCTTTTAGCCGGCTTTTCCCATCGTTTGGGAAGGGGAATGACATGAACGTAAATCGCAGAGAGTTCATGGCGGGATTGGGCGCCGCCGGACTGAGCCTGGTCCAGCCGCCGCGGATGCGCGCCTCGGCTCCCACCGCGCCGGTGGCGATCGCGCGATGCAAAACGTATGGGCCGGAGTTTCTGGCAGCCGCCGGCAAAATGTTCGATCAGTTGGGCGGCATGGGCCGCCTGGTGAAGGGCAAGACGGTCAGCATTAAGATCAACCTGACCGGCGGCGAAACGACCCGTCTGGACCATCTTCCACAGGGACGCACGTTCTGGACGCATCCGCGGACGGTTGGAGCCGTCATCCATTTGCTGGACAGGGCCGGTGCCCGGCGTATCCGTGTGGTGGAGGGCGCCTGGGCATGGCCGGCATCGCTCGAAGAGTTCATGTTGAAAGCGGGTTGGGATCCGGACCTGGTATTAGGCGCGGCGCCGCGCGTGGAACTGATCAATACCAACATGCCCTACAAAGGAAAGACGCCATATACGCGTTTTCAGGTTCCCCGGGGCGGCCACTTGTTTCCGGCGTTCGATCTGAGCACAGCCTACGCCGAATCCGACGTGTTGATCTCGATGGCCAAAATCAAGGAGCACGCCACCGCGGGGGTGACTCTTTCCATCAAGAACCTGTTTGGCATCTCGCCGACCACCATCTATGGCGACAAGGTGCCGCTGGATGAGCCCGCCCCAATCCCCTACGCCGGGCGCGGGGAAATCGGTCACGCCGGCAGCCGCCAGCCGCCCAGGAGCTCGCCGCCGGAGAAAGATCCCACCAGCCCGCGCGACGGTGGCTATCGCATTCCCAGGTTCATCGCCGACCTGGCGGCGGCCGCCCCCGTGAGCCTGGCGATCCTGGAAGGGATCGAGACCATTGCCGGGGCCGAGCTTCCCGACGGCGAGAATACCCGAGCCGTCAGCCCTGGAGTGCTGGTGGCCGGAACCAACGCGGTGACGACCGACGCGGTGGGGATGGCGGTCATGGGCTTCGACCCCCGGGCCGACCGCGGCCATGCTCCTTTCGAGACTTGCGATAACACGCTGCGCCTGGCGGAAGAATTGGGCGTTGGGACTCGCGATCTCGGGCAGATCGAAGTGGTCGGCACGCGGATCCAGGACGCGGTGTTCAACTTCCGCGAGCATGACGGACCGCGCCAGGTCCGCCGGCGCCGGCGGCGCAACGCATAAAGCTTCTTATAGGGCCGGCCGGGGGCCCTCAATGAGGCGATGGGCGATAATTCTGGCGCCCCCGCTGGTGCCCGCGGTGGCTTTAGCCTCCAAAAGAATCTCGATATAGGACGCAGGCGGCTGTCCGGGGCGGGAGTTGAGCAATCGGGCGAGGGTGGCGCCGAAGTCCGGTTTCGTGATCAATTCGCCGGCAGCCTCGGTGGCCGGCATATCGATCCCATACAGCATCAAAACGTAGCCCGTGCCCGCCAGGTTGGGCAGGAGGGCAATGCCGGCATAGGTATCGTGATTCGCTCCGCTTCCGTCCGAAACTCCGTAAACGGTGCGCTCGCCGGGTTGCGGCGATTTGTTCCGGAGATGGTACCGGTGTGTGGCGTGGTCCTCTTCGAGACTGAAATTCAACTGGGATTCAAACAATTGCTCCCAGGGGATTCCGCGGCGGCTGCCAATCAGCACGAAGTTTCCCGCCTTGAACTCCCGCACGCTGATATAGCGGGAATAGCGCACACTGGTCTGGCCGCCGTAGTGGCGGCTTAACTCCATGAATCGGGCGGCCAGAATGGTGTCGCCCAAGCTGGTGTATTGCCGGGTGGAGATCAATCGCAAGGCCGTCTGAAGGACGCGATCCGGAACGCTGCCGATCAGTTTCTCCGGATACCCGCCGCCCAGATATTCGCCGAGCGAGATGTCGGTATCGAGGATATCCTGGATCATCACCAGGTTCGTGTCGGCCACGACGACGCTGGTTTCGCGATGGGGCACGAAGATCTTCGACCAGAGCGGATCTTCATGAGTTGCCTGGATGTCGTCCGCGCCGGGCACCGGCCGCGGCGCACCGCGGTGTTGCCACCAGACCAAAGTCGCCAGGGTGATGCCAAGTAATAGAAGGAGGAAGAGCGCGGTGGCGCGCCATTGGCGGCCGGGCCCTGGAGAGGCAGCACCGGTCCCCCGCATCGGTAAGGCTGGCGCGGGGCGTTCGGCCCGAACCTCGAAGTGGGGCAGGTAGCCGCCCTTGGGAATGGTGACGATCAGCGGCTCTTCTGAGCCTTCGGTGTTGAAGTAATCTTCCAGCTTCCTGCGCAGATGCCGGATTTGCACGCGGACAATATTATCCTCATTCGGATTGAAATCCTGGCGGCGGCCCAGAACGGTGGATCCGATTTCCTGTTCGCCGATGGAGGTAGCATGATCGGCGAGGACGCGGCGGGAAATATAGATCAGGATTTCGCGAAGCTGCGGCGCTTTGATGAGATGGCGGCTGGAGGCTACTCTCTGGACCAACGCCCAGCGCGTATCTTTGTCGAGGGAGGCGACGGGTTCGGGGTGTCGATTCAATGGTTCACTCACCGCGAGTCTCCCCTCATTCAGGCCCGATTCTCCCGAAGAATCACGGTAACACCAGGCATTCGAGAAATCTACGGCAGTCAGAGGCGAGGGCGCTCAATTCATTGATTCCATGGCATCGTTCACGTGAATTCACGTAAATATCGCGAGAAAACACGGAAGATTTCCTTGATTCGGCGTGCGTCGTCCAGTACATTCTCATTTCAAGCCAAAAGCGGACGGGGGGAGGAACCATGCCGCCTAGGAGTGAGGGGGCCGACGGATGGCGCAGGCTATGCGGCCGCAGCCCGGGTGCCGGCCGGTGCAGCCACACAACAGGGAGTCCGCAGGCAGGGCGCAGCCGGCCGTTTCTTTTTTCAATTAGAAATTGAATCGTTTCAAACACAATAAATAAAGCACGTCTGTTTGCGCTCTGGTAGAATCTGTCCAGGAGGACCGCGGCTGTCATGGCCACTCTGAGACAGGTTGCGAAGCGTGCACGCGTCTCCGTGGGCACCGTTTCGCACGTGATTAACGGCAAAGTGCCGGTGAGTCCGGAGCGGCGGCAGCGGGTCCAGGACGCGATACTGGCGCTCGACTACCAGCCGGACCACGTGGCGCGCAGCCTGAAGACCGGGCGCACCCGGACGGTCGGTATCGTCGTCCCGGACATTACTAACCCTTTCTTTCCCCAGATCATTCGCGGCGCCGAGGGCGTGTTCACGCGGCAGCACTACTCCGCCATTACGTTCGACACCGACGACAATCTGGAGCGCGAGCGTCAAGTGCTTTCTTTTCTTCGATCCCGGCGCGTCGATGGGGTCCTTCTCGTGATCGCCCCCAATCGCGGCGACAGCGCACACATCCGCGGCGTCCTGGAAGCCGGCGTCCCGGTGGTGTGTCTGGATCGCATGCCGCAGGGCGTTGACGCCGTCGATTCGGTAACGGTTGACAGCGTAGCCGCCGCGAAGGAGTGTGTCCGCCACCTGATTGCCATGGGCCACCGCGAGATTGCGATGTTCACCGGCACCCTCACGCTCTCCAATGCCCGCGATCGGGTGAAAGGGTATAAGGCCGCGCTGCGCGACGCGGGTCTTCCCCTTCTGCGGGAACTCATCAAGGAAGGCGACTTTCGGCAAGAAACCGGCTATCGCCTTTGCCTTGAGACGTTTGCAAGCAAGAATCGGCCTTCGGCTTTGTTTGTCTCAAATGCGCTGATGGCGCTGGGCGCGCTCGAAGCTTTCGCGAAACTGGGGCTGCGCTGCCCCGATGAAGTGGCCTTGGCATGCTTTGACGGTTTCCCCATACCGGAAGTCTTTCGTCCGGGTATTACCGCGGTAGTCCAGCCGGCCTATGAGATCGGCCGCCTGGGCGCGGAGCAGTTATTGCAACGCATTAGCGACGGAACGCACGCTCCCCCGGTGCATCTGCAACTGGCTACCGAGCTCAGGGTGCGCGAGTCTTCCTTACGGCCATTTACCAATTCTTCGGCGGCGCTGGCGTATAAATAGCCCCCGGACTCGCGACTCGCCGTAGAGCCTGTCGAATCGACGAACCCGGATAGGGCGTCAGGTGTTCCCCCGTATATTTCACCGTTTAAGGTCTCAACATAAGCAGATCCTAAAGTTTCCTATTGACAGGTCTTGTGGTCTAACATACAATCTCCTTTGAAACGATTCAATAACTGGAGGAGTATCGAGCGCGTACTGCGCCCGGTAGTATACCCCCCGGTATTGTGGCGGATCAAGCCGGCAGACGGTGGGCCGGCCGCGTGGATCGGTAAGTGTCCCGGGGACGTAATTGGGCAGGTCCGCGGCGTTGTCCGCGGTCTTGAAAGGGGTTGAGAAGTTTCCCCCAGAGTAACGGTTCTGAGTCGAACCGGAAAGGGGTCAATATGAAGAGTAGGTTTTCTCCCACGTGGGAGTGGGCGATCGCATTACTCCTGATCTTCGCCGCAAGCGGCGTGGCGCAGGACTATCGAGGGCGCATCGAGGGCGTCGTCACCGACGAAAGCAAGGCGGTGATCGCGGGCTCTACGGTGACGCTCCTGAATGTCAACACGGGGGTCCGGGTAATCCGTCAGACCAGCGACACGGGCCTGTATCTGTTCGACTTGGTCGATCCCGGCACGTATACGGTGTCGATTGAGGCGACCGGGTTCACGCGTTTCAATCAAGAGAACATCGTGGTTCAAACGCGCAGCGATATTACGGTGAATGCCGTGCTCAAACCTGGAGCGCTGCAGGAGAGCATCACCATCAACGAGGCGCCCGCCGCGGTGGAATTCAATTCCGCGAACCGGGATATGACGATCGATTCCAAGATGGCCGAAGAGATTCCGCGCTTCGACCGCAACCCGTTCAAAATGACGTTGATCGCCCCGTCGGCGGTCAATACGCGCGGAGAAATGATGCCGTACCATTCCTGGTCCGCCAATAGCGTCGACCTGGGTGGAGGCACCAACCTGAAGAACGATTTGGAAGTGGACGGCATGCCCATCGGCATGGGCCAGAAGAACTCTACGCCGCCCAATACCGACGCGGTGCAGGAAGTCATTGTTTCCACCAACAGCACGGACGCCGAGTCCGGGCATAGCGCCGGTGGCACGATTACGATGACCACCAAATCCGGCACGAACGATTTTCACGGCGACGCTTTCTATCTGGGCCGTTATCCGTGGCTCAGCGCGGAAGCCGACCGTACCCTGTTCAGCCAGAACTCGCAGCGGCAGAATATGTACGGAGGAACTCTCGGCAATCCCATCCTGAAGAACCGGCTTTTCAACTTCTTCTCGATCGAGGACTGGCAGGTGGGCTACCCGAACAGTTATGCCCGGACCGTCCCGACCGCGCTCGAAGCGCAAGGCGATTTCTCGCAATCTTATGGATCGAATGGCCAGGGCGCCTACGTGATTCGCAGCATTTACGATCCCTGGACCTCGGTATTGAATCCGGACGGATCTGTGACCGTGACGCCTTTCCCCGGCAACAAGATTCCACAGAGCCGCTTCGATCCCCTCTCCGCCAAACTCATGGCGCAGTTCTGGGCCCCCAATAATCCGGGAGCCAACATCACAGGATTGAACAATTTCACCAAGGGCTTCATCGAGAAATACGGATATTACAACATCTCGGACCGGGTGGACTACAACATTAACGACAAGTGGAAGCTCTTCGGGCGCATGGCCCGCTACAACACCACCGATCTCGCCGGTAACCCGACACCCAACAACTCCGAACTCTATGTGCCGACCGGAACCTCGCGGGCTGCCTGGAACGCGGGCGGCGATGCCATCTGGACGGTCAATTCGCGCACCCTGCTGGAATTCCATGGCGACTGGCACGCCCTGCTGGACGCTTATGTTTCCCCTTCGCTACCTTCCAGCGGCTGGGGATCGATCTGGCCGAACAACAACTGGTACGAGACCTATCAGAAGGCTTCCGTCGGACAACCGATCTACTTTCCGGATATGAACATCGGCGGACAGGGATTCGGCGGCGGCGGCTTCTACTGGAACCAGGCCCCCAAAGGCGAAGCCTCCAGCGTGAAACTCGCTCACCAGACCGGCTCGCACTATCTCAAGATCGGCTTTGAGCAGCGCGAAAGCTATGGCCTCAGCTACGTTTCGAGCACCTCGAACTTCTATTTCAACACCGCCTTGACGGCCAACACCTTTAACAACCCCAACACCGGGCTTTATGGCGATCAATACGCCACCTTCCTGTTGGGCGCCCTGGACGGATCTTCGCAAATGATCGGCGGTCCCGTTCCCAATCCGCACGTGAAGTTCTACGGCGGCTATATTCAGGACGACTGGAAAGTCAACTCCAGGATCACTTTGAACCTGGGCCTTCGGGATGAATACGAAGGCGCCATCTACGATCCGGCGGACGACTTTTCGCGCGGGCTCGACCTGACGGCGCCAGTGCCGCAGATGCAGGCCACTCCGCCAGTCATGCCGGCGGCGGCCACCAACATCGTGGGCAACAATTTCTATCAATGGACCGGCCAATGGCAGTTTGCCAGTGCCAGCCATCCGGGCGCATTCGACCCGCAGAAGCTGGCCCTGCAGCCGCGCGTCGGCCTGGCATACCGCATCAACGACAGAACGGCTTTCCGGTTCGGCTACGCGCGATTCCTGATTCCGTACGAAATGAACATCGCGCTGGCGCCCGTTTCCGGATATGAAACGGTCGGGTTCCTCGAGCCCCCGTTCCTGGGAGAAACCGGCTACCAAAACACCCTGGCGCCGCACGACGGCGTACCACAGGAGACCATCTCGAACCCGTACCCGTCCAGCAGCAATCCACTGTTGCCCATCCTGGGCACCGGCTACGGAGGCAATCTGGGGCGCGGCGGCCAATCTCTGCTGTGGTATGACCAGAATCAGCAGAAGGCTCGCAACGACCGTTTTAACTTCAATGTGCAGCGGCAGTTGCCCGGGCAGGTTGTGGTATCGGGCACCTACTTCGTAAACCTTGGCAACCAACAGTACACCAAGGCGCTGAATCAGATCAATCCGGCGCTGGAAGTGCAATATCAGAATCAGTTGAACGAACAGGTGTCGAATCCGTTCTATCACTACCTGAACACCACCTTGATGCCGGGTCCGCTGTACAACCAGCAGACGGTTTCGTTAGGTTCCTTGCTGGTGCCTTATCCACAATACGGCGGCTTGTATGAGCTGGGTGTGCTCGGCGCGGCCGAGCGGTACCAGTCTGTGGAGTTGAAAGCCCAAAAGCAGTTCAGCAAGGGCTACAACTTCATCGCGACCTATGTGTACATTCGGGAGAAAGCGCAAACCAACGGCTTCCTGAATGGCAACGTATTCAACGATCAGGAATGGTATTCGAACCAGCTTACCTGGCAGGATAGCAACCAGCCGCGCAACCGCCTGAACCTGGCGGGCACGTGGGAACTGCCGTTCGGAAGGGGCAGAGCCTTCCTGAACAACATCCCGCGCACGGCCGACGCGCTGATAGGAGGCTGGAAGGTTGCCGGCATCTGGACATTCATGACCGGCGATTTCCCGCAATTCGGCAACCTGATCGTCACCGGGAACCCGTGCATCTCCGATCCGACGCCGCAGCACTGGTTCAACACCGCGGCGTTTTCTCCGATACCGGCCAATACCTACGTACTCCGGACCAACCCGCTGCAATATAGCTGCCTGACGGGTCCGAAGTTCTGGGTGCTCGACGGCAACCTGACCAAGGCCTTCAACATCACCGAAAGATTCCACGCCGAACTGAAGATGGCGGCTTACAACGCCACCAACCGGCTGAACCGCGGCGATCCGGATACGGGCGTAACCGATTCGAACTTCGGTCAAGCTCTGTACCAGGGCGCACCCGGCGGAATCTTTGGCGCACAAGGCGGCACGTACGGCAACCAAAGCGGCCGCCAGGTGGAGTTAGGTTTAAAGATTCTCTTCTAGGTCAACGCCCCAACAACCTCAAACAAGCGGCGGGGATTTCTTCCCGCCGCTACTTTTTTGTGCGGGCGGTTGCGGATCGATTTTGAACTATAGTGAGTCCATGGTTTCTCTTACCCGGCGAAGCGTCTTGAGCATGCTGGCTCTGCCGGCCTACCGGCTTTTCAGCCAGGTCCAGACGGGGATGGCGTCCCGGGGAGTAAAGGCGGCCCCGCGCGGCAAACCTTCCGGACTTCCTTTTCACGCCAGCTTCACGGACATAGCCCACCAGGCTGGATTGCACGAGGCCGTAATATGCGGTCATCCGCGGCATGCCGACTATGTGATAGAGGCCATGAGTTGCGGCGCCGCTTTCCTGGATTACGACAACGATGGCTGGCTGGACATTCTGATTCTAACCGGCTCGCGATTCGGCGATCCGCCATCCAGCGCGTCGCAGCGCCTTTATAAGAACAATCGCAACGGCACTTTCACGGATGTGACCGAAAAAGCCGGGCTCTTCCGCACCGGCTACCAATACGGCGTGGCGGTGGGCGACTATAACAACGACGGTTTCGACGATATTTTCATTACCGGCTGGGACCAGAATATGTTGTATCGCAACAACGGCAACGGTACTTTCACGGACGTTACGCGGGAAGCGGGTTTGTGGAACGGCCAGCCAAGATTCGGTTCCGGGTGCACGTTCCTGGATTATGACCGCGATGGGCACCTGGACTTATTCGTCGCCAACTATCTGGCTTTCGACATGAAGACTGTTCCGCGCGCCGGCGCTTCCAGCAGTTGTAACCCCGGAGGCATATTCTGCGGCCCGCGCGGGCTGCATTACGGCCACCATAGTCTCTATCACAACAATGGGGACGGCACGTTTTCGGATGTCACGGCCGCTTCGGGGATCGGCAAGGTCGAAGGCGGATACGGCCTCACGGCTGTCTCGGCGGATTTCGATAACGACGGCTGGCCCGACATTTACGTGGCCTGCGACTCCACGCCCAGCCTGCTTTTCCGCAACAACCACGACGGTACCTTCACCGAGCAGGGACTTGAGAAGGGCGTAGCCCTGAGCGATGACGGGATGGAGCAGGCCGGTATGGGGTTGGGCGTCGGCGATTTCAGGCTGGAAGGCAGCCTGGACATCGTCAAGACGCACTACTCGGCCGATACCGCCGGCTTGTACATGAACAACGGCGAAGGGGACTTTCGCGACATGACCATGCAGGCAGGCCTGGCGGTGGAGACACGCTATGTCTGCTGGGGAACCCTGGCCGCGGACCTGGATAACGACGGCAACCCGGATATCTTCGCGGTTACGGGCGGAATCTATCCGGAAGTACGCGACAACTACGATACGCCGCGGCTGGTGTTCCGCAATCTGGGCAAGGGCCGCTTCGAAGAGTTACTCGGCCAGGCGGGGCCCGGGGTGGAGGCTGCACACTCCAGCCGCGGGTGCGCCATGGGCGATTTCGATAATGATGGCGACGTCGATATTCTGATCGTCAACCACAACGAGCCGCCCAGCCTGTTGCGCAATGACGTAAGCGGCGGCAGCCACTGGATCAAGGTGAAACTGCACGGCGTTCAGTCGAACCGGGGCGCCGTGGGCGGGCGCGTGACGGCGCGCTACGGGGATAAAGTCCAGGCGCAGGAAGTGCTGAGCCAGTCATCCTATCTGTCATCGAACGACGCGCGGCTGCATTTCGGCCTGGGAACGTTCGACAAGGTGGACCTGGAGATCCGGTGGCCGCTCGGCCGCGTGGAGAAACTGAGCGGCATCGCGGCGGACCGTTTGGTGCATGTCACGGAAGGCTTGGGAATCACGCGCACGGAGAGCTTTAAACGATGACCGCGCCGGCCCGCCCTGTTGCGCTCGCCCTCTATCTTGCACTGGCGTGTGAGATCTCTTTGTGGGCGCAGCAGGGTCCGGTTGAAGAAGCATGGGCGTTACTGGGGAAAGGGCAACGTCCGCAGGCCATCCGGCTACTGTATGACACGGTCAAAGCGGACCCTGGAAACGCGGATGCCCGGCTGCTCCTCGGCAGCGTGCTGCAAGAGGAGGGCGACGCCGCGGGATCCATCGCGCAGTTGACGGAAGCCGTCAAACTGCGGCCGGGTTCGACGGAGGCGCAGAATGCCCTGGGCGAGGCTTTCAACGCCGCCGGCGACACGAAGGCCGCGCGCGGGCCGTTCCAGAAGGCCGTGGCGATAGATCCGAAGTTCGCCCAGGCGCAATTGAATCTCGGCCTGGTCCTGCTGGACGCAGGGGACCTCGGCCAGGCGGCGCTGCACCTCGACCGCGCCATCGAACTCCTGGGGAACAAGCCGGATGCGGCTTACCCGCATTATCTGAGGGCTAAAGTTTCGAGCGGGCAGAACGACTTGAGACAGGCGATCGCACATTTGCAACAAGCCGTGGCGTTGCGGCCGGATTTCGCGGAAGCCTGGTCGGATCTGGGCGATGCGCGCAGAACGAACCTCGACGGCGCGGGCGCGCTGGCGGCTTTCGAGCGCGCCGTATCGCTGGCGCCCGACGACCCGGTGGCGCAGACACGTCTGGGGTCGCAATACCTCGAAGAAGGCAAGGCGCACCTGGCCGCCGAACATCTGCGGGAAGCCGCGCGACTCGACCCCCAGAACCAGAGCACGCTGTACGTTTTGCAGCGGGCGTTACGCACGGATGGACAAACCGCGGAGGCCGATGCCGTAAAACAGAAACTGGCCGAATTGTTGCGCGATAAGGACAAGGACGACCAGAATCTGCTGGCCGGGATTGAACTCAATAATCAGGGCGCGGATCTGGAGAAAGCCGGCGATCTTCCGGGCGCCGTGGAAAAGTATCGGGCGGCCCAGGCCCTGTTGCCGGGTCACGTGGGTATCCGCGTGAACCTGGCGGTGGCATTGCTCAGATCGGGGCAGTGGAAGGAAGGATTGGCGGAATTGCGCGAGGCGGTCCGGCGGGAGCCCGGCAACGCCGTTCTGCGGGCGGCGCTGGACGACGCTCTGGCGCAGGCGCCCGTGGAATTTGGCGGCAAGGGCCGCGCACATGCGATTCCGAGCACTGGAACCAAGTACTAACCGCGCTTGCGGGGTACCGACCCGGCGGCTGCCGGGATTTCATTTTGGAGAAGAACTCATGTTTCGTAAAAGGCCGGTATCGCTGCTGCTGATTTCCGCGGCTGCGATGTTCTCGATCGGTTCGTCTCTTGCCTGGGGCGCCGAAGTGTCGTCCGCGAAGGTATCGTCAGTGAAGGTTTGGGAGACGCAGACCGTAATTCCCACTTACCTGGCGGGAGTGCCCGAACCCAACCCGATGTTCTTTTTCGGGCGCGAATCGCAAGGTGCGCAGGGGCCGGTATACCCGTATCCGATGTACGACTCGCTCACGGGCAAGAAGGTGGACAAGCAGTACACCATGGTCTACCTGGAGAATGAATACATCCGGATCGGGATCCTTCCCGAAGTCGGCGGCCGTATTTTCGAAGGTGTCGATAAGACCAATGGCTATAACTTCATCTATCGCCAGCACGTGATCAAGCCGGCGCTGATCGGCCTGATAGGCGCATGGATTTCGGGCGGCGTCGAATGGAATATTCCGCATCACCATCGCGCCAGCACTTTCATCCCGGTGCAATACAAAGTGGAAGAGAATGCGGACGGCAGCAAAACCGTTTGGGTTGGCGAACTGGAAGTGCGGCAGCGCATGCGCTGGGCCGTGGGCTATACGCTCAGGCCGGGGAAAGCCTATCTGGAAGCTTCGGTGCGCATTGTGAATCGCACGCCGGAAGTAAACACCATGCTGTGTTTCACCAATGTGGCGGTACACGCGACCCAGGAATACCAGGTCATATTCCCGCCCAGCACGCAGTTCGGCACTTACCACACCAAGAACCAGTTCACGGCGTGGCCCATCTCGCATTCGAAATTCTCCGGCGCGGACTTCACGAAAGGCGTCGATATCAGCTGGTACAAAAACCACACCGAGGCCAACTCCGTCTTCGCGTGGAACTATCAGGACGATTTCTTCGGCGGCTACGATCACGGCAAAGAGGCTGGGACGATGAGCATCGCGGACCACCACATTATTCCCGGCAAGAAATTCTTCACCTGGGGCAACGGCCCGTTCGGACGCACCTGGGACAAAACGCTGACCGACGACGACGGACCCTATCTGGAAATGATGGTGGGAGCTTACTCGGACAACCAGCCGGATTATAGCTGGCTGCAGCCTTACGAAACGCGATCGTTCGCCATGCAATGGTATCCGTTCCGGGACATCGGCGGCGTGAAGAAGGCGAACCTGGACGCGGCGGTGAATCTGGATGTGCAGAACGGACGGGCCCAGATGGGGTTCTACACCACATCCGCGCACCCGGCGGCGAGGGTGACCCTGCGGGCCGGCGCCAAGGTGCTACTGGACGAGACTGTGAGCATCAATCCGGCCAAGGCTTATACGAAGCAAGTGACGATTCCGGCGGGCATCGACGAGCACGCCCTGGTGGCCTCGATTTCAGACGACGGAAAAGAACTGGTTTCCTATAGCCCGATCCGTCTCACGCCGGAGGCTACGCCGAAGCCCGTGACACCGCCGCTTCCCCCGGCCGAAATCAAGACCAACGAGGAACTTTATCTAACGGGCCTGCGCGCGCAACAATTCCACTCGCCATCCGTGGACCCCATTCCGTATTGGCAGGAGGCCCTGCGCCGCGATCCGGGCGACGCGCGCGTGAACACCGCGCTGGGGATTACCGCGTTCAAGCAGGCCAGATACGAGGATGCGGAAAAGCTGTTCCACAAAGCGATCGAGCGGTTGACCGACCGCTACACGACGCCCAAGGACAGCGAGGCGATCTACTATTTGGGCGCCGCGTTGAAGGCGGACGGGAAGACCGAGGAAGCGTACACGTACCTGTATAAGGCGGTCTGGAGCCAGGCGTGGAAAGCCGCGGCTTACTATGGACTGGCGGAGATCGCTACCTCGCGCGGCGATCTCGACGCCGCGATGGATTTCATCGACAGGTCGATTCAATCGAACGCCTTGAATATCCGCGCGCAGAACCTGAAGGCCGCATTATTGCGCCACACGGGATGCTCCAAAGAGGCGCTCGAGTTGCTGGCGTCGGCCGCGCACAGCGCCGACCCGTTGGACGTGCGCTCCCAAGCCGAGATCTGGCTCGCGTCGCGGGACCCCGAGGCCGCGAAGGGGGTCGCGTCCACCATGAACAGCCATCCGGCCACCGCGCAGGAAACGGCCGCCGAGTATATGGATGCCGGGCTTTGGCAGGACGGTACGGACGTGCTGTCGCAGATGGTTGCGGCGGCTCCCGATCCATCCAAGATCCACCCGATGGTTTATTACTATCTCGCGTATTTCGCGGCCAAATTGGAGCGGTCCGACAAAGCCGCCGAATATTACAAATTGGCCAAAGCCATGCCGGCGGATTATGTGTTTCCTTTCCAGAACGAAGCCATCGACGTGCTGCGGCAGGCCGTGCGCGCCAATCCGGACGATGCCCGCGCGCCTTATTATCTGGGCAATGTGCTGTATGACTGGCAGCCCGAAGAAGCCGCCAAAGTGTGGCAAGCTTCGGCGGCGATCGATCCGTCGTTCGCCATCGTGCATCGCAACCTGGCGATCGCCTATCTGCACCAGAAGTCCGGGGCCAGCCTCGATCAGGCTATCGCTGAATTGGAGAAGGCCGTCACTTGCCGGCGCCAGTATCCCGTGCATTTTACGGAACTCGACGAGTTGTATGAGCAGGCCGGCGCGAGCCTGGCGAAGCGGGATGCGCTGTTCGCGCCCAACATGGCCGTGGTGGGCGAGCGCGACGATGCGGAGAATCACGCCATCGCCATCAAGGTGGCCGAAGGCCAGTATGACGAAGCCATCCGCATGATGACCGGGCGGCGTTTCGCCGTTGCCGAAGGCGCCAATCTGAACGTGGACGAGTATTGGACCGAGGCGCACATTCTGCGCGGCATAGAGAGCCTGGAAGCCAAACACTACGACCATGCGCTGGCCGATTTCGGCGCGGCTCTGGCCGTCCCCGACAACCTGCCGCTGGGGTCCGCGGGCGCGGCCGGCCGGCATAACGCCGAGGCGTCGTATTGGACCGGCATGGCCTATGAGGGACAGGGCAACCGGCAGAAAGCGATGGAATCCTGGGAGCGGGCTGCCGCGCCGGGCCCTGCAAGGCGAAGGCGCGCCTCCGCAGCCGCCGACCTTACGCGCCAGGCCGAATCGTATTACCAGGGACTCGCGCTGCAGAAACTCGGCAAGACCGAGGAAGCCAAGAGCATCTTCCAGGGGCTGGTGGCGGCGGGACAACAGGCGGCCAATTCGCAGAAGGCCGGCCCGGATCTCTCCGCCCGCGAGCGCCGGGCGCTGGCGCACTACATCGCGGGTCTCGGGTACCTCGGGCTTAAGGATCAAGCCGGGGCGAAGGCCGAGTTGAGCCAGGCCGTCCAAACGGATCCTGGTCTGGCGGAAGCCAGAGCGGCTTTAGCCAGCCTGGGCAAGCGCGGTTAATTATTTTCTGGGGCAGGCGTCCATCCAAACTTGGATGTCTGCCCCATCAGGAGATTTTGATGAAACCACTGAATCGCCGTTCTCTTATTGCCGCCGCGTTCGCCGGCGTTGCCGCCGCACAGCAGCGCGTTCAAAAGGACGCGCCGATTTCTCCGAAGGACAACCTGAAGGTCACCAAACTGGAAACCATCCTGGTGAAGCCGCGGTGGTTGTTCCTCAAAGTGTACACCAATGCCGGTATCGTGGGGCTGGGCGAACCGATCACCGAAGGCCGCGCCCTCACCTGCGCCGAAGCGGTGAAGGAGATCGAGCCGTACCTGATCGGCAAAGACCCGCGCCGGGTCGTGCATCATTGGCAGGCAATCTACCGGCATGCGTTTTATCGCGGCGGACCGATCCTGACCAGCGCGTTGAGCGGCATCGACCAGGCACTCTGGGACATTAAGGGAAAAGCGCTGGGAGTCCCGATTTACGAACTGCTCGGCGGACCCACGCGCGACCGGGTTCGCGTTTATGCGCACGGCAGTACCCCGGAGGCGTTCCGCGCCGGTATGGCGAAGGGCTTCACGGCGTTTAAAACGGGTCCGGCCAAGAAGCGCCCCGCGCGATATATCGAGACACCCGCGGCGGTGCAGTATGCCGCCGAGCAATTTGCCGAGCTGCGCCGGGTGGCCGGTAACGACATCGATATCGCCATCGACTTTCACGGCGCCATCAGTCCGGCCACGGCCAAATTGCTGATCAAAGCGATCGAACCATACCAGCCCATGTTTGTCGAAGAGCCCATCAACTGCCAGGAACACGACGTGATGGCCGAAATCGCCCGCGGTACTTTCCTTCCGATCGCCACCGGGGAGCGGGTTTTCACGAAGTGGGGCTTCCGCGAGGTTTTGGAGAAGCGCGCCGCCACCGTCCTGCAACCGGACCTGTCGCACGCCGGGGGTATCACGGAAGGGCGCCTGATCGCCGGCATGGCGGAAGCGTATTACGCCACCATTGCGCCGCACAATCCGCTGGGTCCGATCAACCTGGCTTCCGGAGTGCAATTGGCGGCCTCGATTCCCAACTTCCTTTGCCAGGAGCAAGTGTCTCTGGGCGAGGGTTATATCAAGAAACCGTTCACCGTGAGGAATGGGTACCTGGACCTGCCTACGGGGCCTGGACTCGGCATCGAGCTGGATGAAAACGCGCTGGCCGGCAAGATTGGCCATGACTGGCGGAATCCCGAAGCCTATGACGCCGACGACGGCGCGGCAGTGGATTGGTAGACGCCGGGTCTCCAGCATTGGAGCGGCTCCTGGTGGTAGAATCAGCCCCGAACCCGTTGTGGCGGCAGGCCTGACATGATCGAAGATCTGTTCCAACCGAGGCACCTGGAGGTCCTTGTTTTCCTGGCGCTGCTGGGGCTGGTCCCGGCGTCCATTGCGCGATCCAAGGGGCGCAGCTTTTTCCTGTGGTGGGTCTACGGGGCCGTTCTATTTATCGTCGCTCTGCCGCACGCGCTGATCGTGAAGACGGCGGCGTACCGGGAACTCTGATCGGTTCCGCGATGCGACGCGCCTTAGCCCCACGGATTCTCAAGCCTGTCGCGCAGCATGTTGACCTGGGCCAGATGCTTCTTTTGATTCCGGCCGCTGGCCAACTGTCTCACAGCGAAGAAGGCGGCGCCGCATACGCCAACGATGCCGGCCGATATCAACAGGTTCATGCTTTCAGTATTTCGCATGCGGTAACCTTAAAACAATCCCTGTACGTACTGGCGTGGACGTTTGTTATGGGCTAAAGATGCTATCCGGCTGCCGGGTAAAGCTCGTAAACCGTAATCTCCGGCGGCGCGCCGATCCGGATAGGCACGCCGATCGTGCCGATGCCGCGGTTCACATAGAGTTGCCCGCCGGGCTTTTGAAACCAGCCCGCAACGTAAGGAGTCACCAGCCGGCTGGGCGCAATCTCCGGACTCACGAATTCGAGCGCCACCTGGCCGCCGTGCGTGTGTCCCGCCAGGCTCAGACCGATGCCCATCTCCGCGGCCCGGTCGAAGGTATCCGGATTGTGGCTCATCAGGATATTGGCCGTCTCCGGCGCGATCAGGCTTTCCACGCCTTGGAGGTAGGTGTGGACGAACGTCTCGCTGCCCGGCGACATATGCCGGCTGGTCTCAAAATCGACACCCATCAGGTTGAAGGATTGCCCCGCGGTCGTTACCGGCACGCGCTCGCCGCGCAGAATCCGGATGCCCACCTCCTGAAACATCCGCGTGATGGAATCCTCCGTGTGCGACCATGCCTCGTGGTTTCCCAGGCAGCCGAAGATTCCAAAGGGCGCGTGCAGGCCCGTGAGCGCATTCACGACCGCACGCTGCGTGGATGGATCCCAAGTCACGAAGTCTCCGGTTAACGCGATCAGGTCCGGCTTCAGACGCATGGTGATTTCGACATACTTGCGGATTTGCTCCTCGGTCATGAAGGGCCCGATGTGGATGTCGGAAAGCTGCGCGATGCGGAAACCGGCGAAAGCTTTGGGCAGGCGCTCCAGACGGATGCGCTGTTCGGTAGTCTGGAGATTCAAGCGCCCGTACAGCAGCCCGTAGGCTCCCGCGACGAACGGCGCGGCGACGACTACGTTGGCGCTACGTTCCAGGAACTGCCGCCGGGCCGGCAAACTCGGCGCGCCGATGGATTCCGCCACGCGCCGCACCGGCCAAATCACCGCGGCAAGCAGGAAGGCCACCAGCGAGCTAACCACCCACCATTGGAACGGAGCCGCGATCAGCGCGTCATACCAGCCCAAGTGGGTGGGACTCGGGCGGCGTCCGAGTACGCCGAAGTTGAGGGCGAAGTATGCGAGATAAACCGCCAGGCCGGCCGCGATCAGCGGGATGCGGGCCGTCCGGGCTTTCGCCACCTTGTTCACCAGAGAGTGCGCGCGTCGATACCAGTAGATCTGGCTGCCCAGGAAAATGGCCAACGCGATGCCGAGAATAAGCCTGAAAGACATTTAACCCTCTTCGCCGCTATTATCCCCAATTATCCCCAATTCGCGTTCCTGTTTCTCGCAAAGGCGCAAAGGGGACGGCCAAGGGCGCAAAGACTGGGCAAAAGCAAGAAAGCTGGTTAGACTTGTTCGCTCTTCTTGGCGTCCTTGGCGGTCATCTTGGCGCCTTGGCGAGAAACCGCCGTGCGCTGAGGCGGCTTCGTGCGCGTACTTGGCAGGAATGGCGCCTTCCCGGGAAACCGGCGCATCACTCTTCCGCCACCGGAACCAGCAGGCCGTCCCGCAACAGATAATCGCTGCCGCGCCAGCGGATGCTGCGCCGCGCAAAGCTCGTTAGCCAGATGCAGAAGGCCAGCGCATCCCAGGCCGGGATGGCGGGCATTTTTCTCCAAAGGCCGGGCTGCTTCAGGCCCCACGTGCCGATCATCCAGGTCATGGCGCATCGCAGTGCCAGGTAAGTGCCCAGGTAAGCGCCTGCCACGGCTATGGTGGGATGCACGGCGATGGCTGCCAGCGACCACGGCAGCCCTTGCGTCAGCAGTAATCCCAAGTGTCCCCACGGGCGCATGTGCCGCATGACCACGATCCACCGCAGCCGCTTGTGGATCAAATCGCTCATCGAGGCATAATCGGCGACGGCCAGTACGCTATACCGCACGAGTTCCACTTCGTGGCCTTGCTCCGCGATCAACCGGCCTACCAGCAGGTCGTCCGCCGGGCGATTCTCCAGCG
>Ga0187871_10001528_pt1 | contig 19987 bp, 14 predicted proteins | sample June2016WEW_16_1_FD_132988 | JGI IMG/M metagenome (GOLD analysis project Ga0187871, IMG submission 132988) | Peatland microbial communities from SPRUCE experiment site at the Marcell Experimental Forest, Minnesota, USA - June2016WEW_16_10 | ecosystem: Environmental > Terrestrial > Soil >...
CACGTCAGCGTAGGGTTTCGGATGGCGCACAGGCCACGCGCCGACGCCCCCCGGGAGGCCCTGCGGGGACCCCGTGGACGGGCTCGCCTGGAGGGCGACGGCGCGCTGGAAACAGGACGCCGCAGGAAGGCCCGGGGGGCGGAAAATGGGCTGCGCCGCGAGGGCGCGGGCGGTCACGATGGGGCACATGCCCTGGTTCCTCAGCGACAGCCTCCCGGACTACTCGGCCACTGTGGACGGCCTGCTGTCCCGGCGCCCCGCGCAGCACACCATCCTGCTCGGCGCCATCGAGGCGCTCCGGGCCTCCGGGACCACGTCGTTCGGCGCCGTCGCACCCCTGTTTGGCTGGTGGCAGGAACCAGACGGCGAGGTGAGCGCCGCGTTCCTGCACACGCCGCCGTTCGGGGTAGCGCTGACCAGCGTGCCCCCGCCGGCCGCGGCGGCGCTGGCCGAGGCGCTGGCCGCCCGGCGGCGCACCGCGAATGGGGTGAACGCCGATCCTCCCGGCGCGGAAGCCTTCGCCCGTGCCTGGCACGAGCGGACCGGCGACGCCATCGAACTGCACATGCGGAACCGGCTGTACCAGCTCGGTGAGCTGCGCTGGCCCGACCCGAGGCCGCCGGGGCGGGCCCGGCTGGCGGGCCCGGCCGACCGCGGCCTGCTCATCGCCTGGACCGAGGCGTTCCACCGGGAAGCGCAATCCGGTCCAGGGGACGGGGAGTCGATGGTCGATGAGCGGCTCTCCTACCGCGGACTGACCCTGTGGGAGGACGCGGGCCAGCCGGTGTCCATGGCCGGGCTGACCCGCCCGGCGGCCGGCCAGGTGCGGGTAGGCCCGGTGTACACGCCGCCGGGACTGCGCGGGAAAGGCTACGCGGGCGCCGTGACCTGCGTGGTGAGCCAGGCGGCCCGGGACGCCGGGGCGAGCCGCGTGCTGCTGTTCACTGACCTGGGCAACCCGACCAGCAACGCCCTCTACCAGCGGCTCGGCTATGAGCCCGTGGAGGACCGGGTCATCTGGTCCTTCCACCGCTCACCGGCGGGCGACACCTCCGGCCGGGCGGGTAGTTGAGGGCGGCCTGGTGTTCGTTGCGTGCCTTTGATTTGGATCTTCGGGTTTGACCCTCAGAGCGCGGCGGCGACCAGCTCGGCGATCTGCGCGGTGTTCAGGGCGGCGCCCTTGCGCAGGTTATCGCCGCAGACGAACAGGTCCACCGCGCACGGGTCGTCCATGGACTGGCGGACCCGGCCGACCCAGGTCGGGTCGGTGCCGACCACGTCCGCCGGGGTGGGGAACTCGCCGCGTTCCGGGTCGTCGTTGAGCACGACGCCCGGCGCCTCGCTGAGCACCCGCTGCGCGCCCGACCGGGTCACCTCCCGGCTGAACACGGCGTGCACGGCCACCGAGTGGGTGGTCACCACGGGGACCCGGACGCAGGTGGCCGTCACCCGGAGGCCGGGCATGCCGAGGATCTTGCGGGACTCGTTGCGGATCTTCAGTTCCTCTGACGACCAGCCGTCCGGCTTGACCGACCCGGCCCAGGGCACCACGTTGAGCGCGAGCGGGGCGGGGAACGGGCCGAAGTCGCCGACCGCGGCGCGCAGGTCGCCGGCCCGCTGCCCGAGCATCCGCGATCCGGCGGTCTTGTCCAGCTGGGCGTACAGCGTGTCGATCCCGGCCTGGCCCGCGCCTGAGGCGGCCTGGTAGGAGCTCACCACCATCTCTTCCAGCCCGAACGCGCGGTGCAGCGCGCCCATCGCGACGATCAGCGACAGCGTGGTGCAGTTCGGGTTGGAGATGATGCCCTTCGGCCGGTTCGCGGCCTCCTGCGCGTTGACCTCGGGCACGACCAGGGGAACCGCGGGGTCCATCCGGAACGCCCCCGAGTTGTCCACCACGACCACGCCGCGATCCGCCGCGACCGGGGCCCACTCCGCGGAGACCTCGTCGGGCACGTCGAACATGGCCACGTCCACCCCGTCGAACACCTCGGGGGTCAGCGCCAGGACCTCGATCTCGGCGCCGCGGACCCTCAGGTGCCGGCCCGCGGAACGGAACGAGGCGATCAGCCGCACCTCGCCCCATACGTCGTCGCGGGTGGACAGCAGGTCGAGCATGACCGTGCCGACGGCGCCGGTCGCGCCCACCACGGCCAGCGTCGGCTTGGCCGCCCCGGGCCGGCCGCTCACCGGCCCGTCCCCCCGTACACCACGGCCTCGACCTCGCTGGCGTCCAGGTCGAAGGCCCGGTGTGCGGCGGTCACCGCGATGTCCACGTCCTTCTGGTCCACCACCACCGAGATCCGGATCTCCGAGGTGGAGATCATCTCGATGTTGACCGCGGCGTCGGCGAGCGCGCCGAAGAACGTGGCGCTGACCCCCGGGTGAGACCGCATGCCCGCCCCGATCAGCGACACCTTGCCGATCCGATCGTTATACAGCAGGGTCTCGAAGCCGATGTCCGGCTGCGCGCCGTTCAGCGCCGCCATCGCGGCCTGCCCCTCGTCGCGCGGCAGCGTGAAGGAGATGTCCGTGCGGCCCGTGGTGGCGGCGGAGATGTTCTGCACGATCATGTCGATGTTGATGCCGGCCGCGGCCACGATGCGGAAGATCTGCGCAGCCACGCCGACCCGGTCGGGCACCGCGGCCACGGTGATCTTCGCCTCGCTCCGGTCGTGCGCGACTCCGGAGATGATCGCCTGCTCCACCCCGGCCGCCTCCGTTTCCTCGTTTGCTTCGCTGATCATGGTGCCCGTGCGGTTGCTGAACGACGACCTGACGTGGATCGGCATGCCGTAGCGCCGGGCGTACTCCACGCAGCGGAGCTGGAGGATCTTGGCCCCGCACGCGGCCATCTCCAGCATCTCCTCGTAACTGATCCAGGGGATGCGGCGGGCGGTCCGGACGATCCGGGGGTCGGCGGTGAACACCCCGTCCACGTCGGTATAGATCTCGCAGATATCCGCCTCGAGGGCGGCGGCCAGCGCGACGGCCGTGGTGTCCGAGCCGCCCCGGCCGAGGGTGGTGATGTCCTTGCCGTTCTGCGACACGCCCTGGAAGCCGGCCACGATGGGGATCGCGCCCTCGGCCAGCGCGCTGGAGATCCGGCCCGGGGTCACGTCGATGATCCGGGCCTTGCCGTGCGCGGAGTCGGTGATCACCCCGGCCTGGGATCCGGTAAACGAACGCGCGTCCAGCCCCAGGTTGGCGATGGCCATGGCCAGCAGCGCCATCGAGATCCGCTCACCCGCGGTGAGCAGCATGTCGAGTTCGCGGCCCGGCGGCAGGGGGCTGACCTGGGCGGCCAGGTCCTGGAGTTCGTCGGTGGTGTCTCCCATGGCGGACACCACCACGACGACGGAATTCCCGGCTTTGCGGGTCGCGACGATGCGCTGCGCTGCCCGCTTGATGCCGTCGGCGTCGGCCACCGAGGATCCACCGTACTTCTGCACGACAAGCGCCACAGGTGTGCCGCTCCTCCCGCTCCGGCTGCTGGCGGCTTGAGTGTACCTACCCCGGCGGGCAACTCCCGCCCCGTTTTTTCCGGGGAGGGGGTCCGGGACGCATGGGCGGGCCCGCAGGGTCAGGCGAGCGTGCTCTCCTCGGAGACGTCGAGCATCGCGTGGGCCAGCACCGCGTGCAGTGCCCGCAGCGCCGCGCTCCCGTGCGTCCCCCAGTGGTTGACGTAGGAGTACTGCCACCACCAGAGCGCTTCCAGGGAGCGGCCCGCCTCGTAGTGCTGCAGGCCGTGGATCAGGTCCGCCGCGACCGCGGCCAGGTCGTCAGACAGGCGGAAAGCGGTCAGCCCGGTGTCGGAGTAAGGGTCGAACAGCTCGGCGTACTCGTCGTAGTCGACCAGCCGGCGGGCCAGTCCCGAGCGCAGCGAGTCCAGGTCCGGGTCGGCGCCCACATCGGGCTCCCAGTTGTCGGGCAGGATGACGTCCTTGCTCGCGCCCAGCTGCGCGCCCGCCAGCAGGATCTGCGAGATCTCCAGGAGCAGCAGCGGAACCGCCTCGTCGCCTCCCTCACCGTGAGCCAGGGCAGCGACCCCGTCCAGGAAGTCACGGGCCTGCCCGGCGATCCGGTCCGCCAGCGGGCTCCAGCCCTCGGCCGTGGGCGCGGGCGGTGATCCTTGGTCAGCACTGCTCATAGGTTTCCTCGCAGCCAGGGTGTGGTCGTGCGGGTCACTGGGCCTCGCTCACGAGACCCCAGCCTGCCCGTCCTCCGGTCCGGTTTCATGGGACACGCCGCGCCGCCGGCGGCGCGTTGAGCTTCACGGCGCCCGGGCATGCCCGCATGTCCGGCATGGGAGACGTCATAGCACGCGGGTCAGACATCGAGCAGCCGCCGTCCCTCGAACGCCCGGCCCAGCGTGACCTCGTCCGCGTACTCCAGGTCGCCCCCGACGGGCAGCCCACTGGCCGGCCTGGTCACCCGGATGCCCAGCGGCTTGAGCAACCGGGCCATGTAGGTCGCGGTCGCCTCACCCTCCAGGTTGGGGTCGGTGGCCAGGATCACCTCGGTGACCGCGCCGTCAGACAGCCGGGTCATGAGCTCCCTGGTGCGCAGGTCCTCCGGGCCGACCCCGTCGATCGGGCTGATCGCTCCGCCGAGCACGTGGTAGCGGCCGCGGAACTCGCGGATCTTCTCGATGGCGGCGACGTCCTTGGGTTCCTCGACCACGCAGATGATCGACGGGTCGCGGCGCGGGTCGCGGCAGATGCGGCACTCGTCTTCCTCGGCCACATTGCCGCAGATCCGGCAGAACCGGACCCGCTCGGTCACCTCGACCAGCACCGAGGCCAGCCGCCGCACATCCGTGCTGTCCGAGGCGAGCAGGTAGAACGCGATACGCTGCGCGCCCTTGGGGCCGACGCCCGGCAGCCTGCCGAGTTCGTCGATGAGGCTCTGGACGATGCCTTCGTACACGTGGGTGTCAGCCGCTCAGCCGCGCAGGTCGCCGCTGCCGCGTGGCTCGCCGCCATGCGGCTGGCCGGGGACGTCCCCGATGCCCGGGATGTCGGACAGGCCGGGCACGTCGCCCGCACCGCCGAGCGCCCCGATGCCGGACGCGAGCGGCCCCATCTTCTCCTGCTGCAGTTCGCCCGCGGCGCGGTTGGCGTCCCGGACCGCCGCGAGGACCAGGTCGGCAATGGTCTGGGCCGTTTCGGCGGGGTCAGAGGCGTCGATGGCGGCCGGGCTGATGATCAGGTCCACCAGGTCACCCTGCCCGTTGACCTTGGCCTTCACCAGCCCGCCAGCCGCGCTGCCCTCGACCACCGCCTCGGCTAGTTCTTGCTGAGCGTTCATGAGCTGGTCCTGCATCTGCTGCGCTGCCGCGAGCAGTTGCTGCATATCGATCTGGCCGCCAGGATCCACTGTGCCCTCACTCGGTACCGTCCGCCCGCACTTCGCACGGCGACTTGAACGCCCGCCACGCCGGCCGGCCCGGTCCAGTCCGGTCCGGGGCGGCCCACGGGCCTGTTAGTTTCGAGCCTAAGGCCTGCGGCACACGCCGGGCGCATCGCCTCGCGAATGCGGTTGCGTTGCGGGGATTGGGTGCCCTAGCCGCCCCAGTTGCCCCACCTGTCTCAGCGGGCACGGCGCGGGCACGGCAGGTTACGGCGCGGGCACGGCAGGTACGGCGCGGGTACGGCGCGGGCACCGCAGCCACATGATCTGCTTGATGATCAGACGATTGGTGTCGGGCGGGCAACACCAATCGTCTGATCACGTTCGCGGGATCATCGGGTCTGTAGACAGGTGTAACACAAGCCACACAGGACGCAGGACTTCTGGGCCGCGAGGGCCGTGGCGGGTGCGCTGAACCCGACTGGTGACCCGAGTCCCGGACCCCCGCTCACCCCGGCAGCCACATGGCCTGCCCGAAAGTGGCAGCTAGGGCTCGTCGATCTCGGCGATGATGCGGCCACCGAGTTCCCGCTTGATGAGGTCCATGCCGCTCAGGTCTTCGCTGGCCCGCGGCACCGGGGCGCTGTCGTACTGCGCCTCGGTGGAGAGGGTGTGCGGCGGCTCGGGATCGGCCGGAGGCTCCGGGGGCATCTGCACCGCCGCGGGGGCTTTGGCGCTCAGCTCGTCGGGGCCACCGTGCGCGCTGCGCGGCGCTCCGGGGGTGCTGGCCAGCTGTGCCGCGGACATCGACTTGATCCGCAGGTTCAGGCCGAGGACGGACGTGAGCACAGTGATCAGGTCACGGTCGTAGCCACTGGCGGAGAACCCCTTGGCCTCGCCTTCCCGGGCGAACAGCACGGTCAGCACGCCGCCCTCGACGGAGTGGACGGTGGCGTTGCTGAGCAGCATCCAGGCCACCCGGCGCTTGCCCTTGACCGCTTCGAGGATCTCCGGCCAGCGCTGCCGGACGACGTCGACCCCGGAGGAGGCGCCGGTGGCGGGGTGGCCGGCTGGCGTGGCAGGTGCGGCGTTCGCGGGCAAGGCGGGCGCGGGCGAGGCGGGCGCGGGCGAGGCGGGCTCAGGCGCGACGCTGGCCGGGGACGGGGCGGACGCTCCGTCCCGGGAGGCCACGGGAGCGGAGGTTCCGGGAGCGGGCGATCCGGGCGCGTCGGCCCCCGGCGGGGCAGGCGGGGTCGCGGAAGCCGCAGGACCGGAGGACGTGGCTGGAGGGGAAGTGGGAATTCCAGACCGGGAGGACGCTCCCGGCCCGGGCCGGGAAGCAGCAGACGCACCCGCCTGAGGGCCACTCTGCGCGGCGGGCGCACCGGAAGCCGCCCCTGCCGTCGCGGAGGCGGATGTGGCTGCCGGGGCTGAGGAGGCTGCCGGGGCTGAGGAGGCCGCGGGAGCTGAGGAGGCCGCGGGAGCCGCCTGGCCGGAGCCGGCCCGCACCGGGCCTGCAGACACCGGGCCCGCAGACACCCGGCCTGCAGACACCCGGCCCGGCGCCGTGTCCGCCACGCCAGACCCAGACGACCCGGCCTGCCCGCCCCCGAGCCTGCGTTCCAGCCGTTCCAGCCGCACCAGCAGGGCCTTTTCGCCGGAAGACGCGGCGGGCAGCAGGATCTGGGCGCACATGAGTTCCAGCAACAGGCGGGGCGACGTCGCCCCGCGCATCTGGATCAGCCCCTCGCTGATGATTTCCGCCGCCCTGGTCAGCTCGGCCTGGCCGAAACGGCCCGCCTGCTCGGTCATCCGGTCGAGCCGGTCGGCGGGCATGTCGAGCAGGCCGGTCTGGCCCGCGCCTGGCACGGCGGCCAGCACGATCAGGTCGCGGAAACGGTCAAGCAGGTCCGCGGCGAACCGGCGGGGGTCGTGGCCGCCTTCCATCACCCGGTTGACGGCGCGGAACACCGCCGCGCCGTCTTCGTTCGCGAACGCGTCCGCGACCTCATCCAGCAGGTTCTCGTCGGTGTACCCGAGCAGGGCGACGGTCCGGTCGTAGCGCAGACCCTCTTCACCCGCCCCGGCCAGCAGCTGGTCCAGGACTGAGAGCGAGTCACGGGCCGAGCCGGCGCCCGCGCGGACCACCAGCGGCAGCACCGCGGGCTCGTAGGCGATCTGCTCCGCGCCGAGGATCTCCTCCAGCAGCTCCCGCAGGATCGCCGGTGGCACCAGGCGGAACGGGTAGTGGTGGGTGCGCGACCGGATCGTGGCGATGACTTTCTCTGGCTCGGTGGTCGCGAACACGAACTTCAGGTGCGGCGGGGGCTCCTCGACCAGCTTGAGGAGGGCGTTGAAGCCCTCGCGGGTCACCATGTGCGCTTCGTCGATGATGTAGATCTTGAAGCGGCCGGACACGGGGGCGTAGAACGCCCGCTCCCGCAGGTCCCTCGCGTCATCCACACCGCCGTGCGAGGCCGCGTCGATCTCGATCACGTCGAGGCTGCCGGGGCCGTCGGGGGCGAGCGCCACGCACGACTCGCATTTGCCGCACGGGTCCGGGGTGGGTCCTTCCGCGCAGTTCAGTGAGCGGGCCAGGATGCGCGCGCTGGTCGTCTTGCCGCAGCCGCGCGGCCCGCTGAACAGGTAAGCGTGATTCACCCGCCCCGTGCGGAGCGCCTGCCTGAGCGGCTCTGTGACGTGGTCCTGGCCTTTGACCTCGGTGAACGTCGCCGGCCGGTAGCGGCGGTAGAGCGCCAGGCGCGGCGGGGGGCCACCGGGCCGGTCCGGGTCCACAGGAACGGTGCTGGGCACGTCGCCTGTCATGACCTCATCCTTGCGGTGCCGGTAAGGACCCCCCGCACACCCGCCAGAGCCCACGTACCCTTGCTGCCTTCCGGCCCTGGGGGAGTTGGCGGGATAAGCGCCGTGCGGGGGGTCGCGGACCAGTCTAGCCACGGGCGGGGACAGGTCGCGCCGCATCCCGCCTAGCGGGGATCCTGGCTTCAACTGGCGGGGGGTCCACCGTGGGTCCCGGCTTCAACTGGTCGGCGATGCCGCGTCCGGCCGGTCCGCGATCCCGGTAAGCTTGCCGCGGAGGATTCGCCTAGTGGCCTAGGGCGCACGCTTGGAAAGCGTGTTGGGGGCAACCCCTCAGGAGTTCGAATCTCCTATCCTCCGCCATCGTAACCAGCAGGTTTCAAAGTGCGAACCCGGAAGCGGTCGTCCTCGCGGGCACTACGCCAGCTGGTCGCGGCGGCGTGTCAGGGAGGCGGTCTCGGCGGTGTTGCCCGCCAGCTCGATGGCTTTGTCGTACGCCGCGCGCGACTTCTGACTGCGGCCCAGCCGGCGCAGCAGGTCGGCGCGGGTCGCATGGTAGGCGTGATAGCCGGCCAGCTTGTCCTCGAGACGGTCGACGGCCGCCAGTGCCACTTCCGGGCCGTCAAGCTCGGCGACCGCGATGGCCCGGTTGAGGGCGATGATCGGCGAGGGTCGAGCCGGACGAGGTGGTCGTAGAGGGCGACGACCTGCGACCAGTCGGTGGCGCGTACGTCGCGGGCGGAGGTGTGCACGGCGCTGATCGCTGCGAGGATCTGGTAGCGACCCGGAGCTACCCGGGCGGCCAGGCGCTCGCGCACCAGACGGTGACCCTCGGCGATCAGCGCGGCGTCCCAGGTCCCACGGTCCTGCTCGTCGAGGGTGACCAGTTCGCCGCTCGCCGAAACCCGGGCGGTGCGGCGGGCCTCGGTAAGGAGCATCAGCGCCAGCAGCCCGGCCGCCTCACCGTCCTCGGGCATGAGGGCACGGATCAGGCGAGTGAGCCGGATCGCCTCGGCGATCAGGTCGTGACGTACGGGATCGGTGTCGGGGCCGGTCGCCAGGTAGCCCTCGTTGAAGACGAGGTACAGGACGGCGAGTACGCCAGAGATGCGCGCCGGGAGATCCTCCGCGCACGGGACCCGGTAAGGGATGCGAGCCGCCTTGATCTTGGCCTTCGCGCGGGTGATCCGCTGCCCCACGGTGGTCTCCTGGACCAGGAAGGCACGGGCGATCTCGGGCACGGCCAGACCGCCAACCATGCGCAGCGTCAGCGCCATGCGGGTCTCCATCGCGAGCGCCGGGTGGCAGCAGGTGAAGATCAGCCGGAGCCGGTCGTCCTCGATGACGCCGAGCGGCCCGGGCGGGTCGTCGTCGTACAACAGCTGAGCCTCCTTCTGCTTGTCGTCGCGATTGTTCTCGCGCCGGATCCGGTCGATGGCCTTGCGGTTGGCGGTGGTGGTCAGCCAGGCGCCGGGGTTGGGGGGGACGCCGTCGGCCGGCCACCGCCCGACGGCGGTCGCGAACGCCTCGGCCGCCGCCTCCTCGGCGATGTCGAGGTCACCAAAACGCCTGGTCAGGGCGGCGACCACCCGCGCCCACTCCTCGTGGTGGGCCCGGGTGATCGCCTCCCCGACGTCGATCTGGCTCACTCGCCCAGCAACGGCCGCACCTCGACCTTCCGGTTGCAGGCCTTCGACCCCTCGGCGGCGAGCTTGAGCGCCACGTCGAGGTCGGCGGCCTCCATGATCCAGAAGCCGGCGAGATACTCCTTCGACTCCACGAAGGGCCCGTCGGTGAACACCGCCTCCCCACCCCGGTTGTCGATGACGGTGGCCGTGCTGGGCGACCCGAGGCCGGCGGCAAAGACCCAGTGGCCCTCGGCCTGGAGCCGGTCGTTGAACACGTCGATGGCCGCCATCTCGTCCGCGGTGGCGAGCTCGGTCGAGTCGTGGATCACGGAAACCAGGTACTGCATCTCGGATCATCTCCTGTGGTTCGGGGCGCCCGTCGCGGGCGGCCGCTCACCCCTGCTACGAACACCTCCGCCCCGATCCGACACCGCCTACCGGATTTCTTTCAAGGACTTCTGGTACGCCGGTTGTGAGCGACTGCCCTCAAGGACGCAGTGGCCGACGCCCGCCCGCTGCAGGACCCGACTTCCGGCGCCTCTGGGGCACCCAGATCATCACCATGATCGGCGCGCAGCTGACTGCAACGGCACCTGGTCACCGTCACCTCGACGATCTTGCGTTGCTCGCCATCCCGCTAGTCTCAGTCCTAGTCTCATTCGCCAGCGTTCAGGCGCGTTCACATAGCACCGCGCTAGGCCCGCGATAGGCCCGCGCGGCCAAGGTCACAGACGATGCTGAGCTCTCCCGAACAACCATCCGCAGACTTGGAAAGCGTGTTGGGGGCAACCCTCGGGAGTTCGAATCTCCTATCCTCCGCTATCCTGACCTGCAAGAACAGACCGCGTCCGTGCCGCCAAGACTGTCTCGACGCCGAGATTTGTCTCAGTTTCTGGCCGCGACCTGGCCACGACAAGGCCGCGACAAGGCCCTGCGCTGCTCGGCCAACAGGCGCACGCCGGATAGTCGCACGCCGTTGATTTCGCTTAAGTCCGCAGTGGTGTGGGACTTCCGGGCAGCAGACGTCAGCGCAATGCCAGGTCGGCCGCCGTGCCGGGCGCTGGCCCTCGGCTACCCGAACGCGGACATGACCCGAACGCGGACATGAGAAGCCGCTTGGAGACTGTCACAGTGATCACACAACGTGACTGCATGCAGAGCTAGACGCTCCTGATCCGCCTGGCGCAAGTCCCTGCCGATCGAAGCGGCTGGCCGCCGTCCGCAGAATTGGCATTCTGTAAGCCGTGACCGGCATGGTGGGAGCGCGAGCGCTCGCACCGCCTCTCGGGCTCCGGCGCCGGCGCCTGGGGTTTGCTGCGAGGGCATCCAGGAGACGCCGATTCGTGGCTGACCTCGCCGCCGTCGCTCTGCTGCGCCTCGACCGCGGCGAGGCCGCTGACGTCGTCTGGGCCACTAACGCACCGGAGCTCTACCGAGCAACCGCCTGGAGAAGCTGAAAGGCGAGCGGGAGGGACAGTACTCGATCCGGATCAACGATCAGTGGCGGGTGTGCTTCCGGTGGACCGAGCCGGGCGCGGAAGATGTCGAGATCGTGGACTATCCCTGAGGGAGTGACGGAGATGGCGCAGGCGAGGATCCCGCCGGACCGGCCCCCGACGCCGCCGGGAGAGATGCTGCTGGAGGAGTTCATCAAGCCGCTGGGCATGACGCAGGCGGAGCTGGCGGACCGGATCGGTGTTTCGTACGTGCGGCTGAACGAGATCGTCAACGGACGGCGCGGCATCACCCCGTCAACGGCGCTGCGGCTGGCCAAGGCGCTCGGGACCACTCCCCAGTTCTGGTTGAACGGCCAGCTCGCGCTCGACCTGTACCAGGCATCCCACGACGAGGAAGAGCTCCGGCAGCTGGAGCGCATCGAGCCCGTCTCCAGCTGAGATCCTGCTCGCTGTGCCAGGTTCGAGATCCATGAGCTACTCGCAGGCCGTGGACGACTGCTTGTCTCAGTTTCTGTCTCATTCACCCCTGTCCGCGGCCGTTCACCAGCGCCCGCCCTCAGGGCATCACGGCTGGTCAAGTACGAACGTGGGCCGGGGTGAACGACAGGCTGGCCAGGCCCATGCCCAGTCCCCTCACCTGGGAGGCCACCGAAGAAACAGGGTGCGCGGCCGGCCCCGACCGATGAGCCTCCGGCGGCACGGGTGAACCAGTGGCGGAAGCAGGCTCCCTCTGGTCAGAGAAGGTCGGCGAGAAACGCGGCGGCACGGGCGGCGCCGTCGGTAGCGACCGGGCGGTAGTCGACCTCACGGCCGATCTCGCTCGCGATGGCAGCGGCGATCTCCGCCGGCCCCGACGTCTCGTAGTCCATGCACCGCCCGGCGCCGTAGCGTCCGAGCCGGTGGCGCACGTGGAGGCTCTGTTCGAAGTGGTGGCCAAGCGGGAAATACAGGAAAGGCCGCCGGTTCGCGGTCAGCTCCATCGTGGTCGTCAGGCCACCCTGGACGACGGCCAGGTCACAGACGGCCAGGTGCCGGTAGAGGTCGGGCACGTACGGCCGGATCTCCAGCCCGCACAGCCCGCCCAGCCCGCACAGCCCGCCCTGGCCGCCCTGACCGCCCTGACCGGTAAAGCCGCCCAGACTGGTAAAGCCGCCCAGACCACCAGGCTCGTCCAGCCCGGACAGGACCACCGGATCGATCCGGGGCCCGGCCACGATGATCATCCGTAGGTCGGGCACCCGCTCCCTGGCCTGCGGGAACGCCGCGATCACCCGCCGCAGCAGGGGAGCACCCACCGCAGAGCCCCCGACGGTCACGATGCAGACCCGCTCGTGGTCGCCATAACCGAGCGCCGCCCGGTCCTGGAGCTGACGGGAGTCAAAACCGGTGATGTAACCCGCGAAGTCGTAGTGGTGCTCGGTCCAGTCCCGGATGGACGGCAGCCCGGGCCCGAAGGAGTCCGGGACGATGTCGTCCGGCTCGCCCACGAAGATGGCCCGGTCGCGGACCCGCGGGAACCGGGCGATGTGCTCGATCATCTCGGCGTTGTAGTCGGCGGTCAGGTACGCCTCGCGCTCCCCGCCGTCGGCCATCGGCAGCCAGCCGACGAAGTCGGTCAGCCAGGCATAGCCTGCCGACTTCAGCTCCGGGTTCTCGTGCAGGTAGTAGTCGAGTTCCCAGGACTCGTCGCCGATCCACAGGTCGTAATCCTCCTCGCGGGTGAGGTCATGAAAGACCATGAAGTTCGCGAGCAGGATCTCGTCCATCCGCCGGATGGCCTGGAACGAGTGCAGGTCATGCTCGGCCGACTCGGACTCGATGTGGCCGGACTCGCTCGCCAGGGACCTGCTGGCCGGGTGGACCCGCTCCCCGCGGGCCTCCAGCACCCGCGTGACCGGATGCTGGGCCAGCCAGTCGATTTCCAGGCCGGGATGCCGCGCCCGTAGTTCACTGGCGATCGCGACGTCCCGCAGGGCATGGCCGAGGCCGATGGGCGAGGAGATGTACAGGGCGCGCTTGGGACGTGAGCGGCCCCGGCGCCGGCGGGGCGGCGGCCCGGCCGGGCAGGCGAAGTCACGGATGACGAGGTTCGCCGCGACCGGGTCTCGCAGGTGCGGCGCGTGACCTGAGCCCTCGAACGTGATCAGCTGGGCGTCCGGGATGGCCGCCGCCACCGCGGCGCCGCGGGCCGGGCCGACGACCGCGTCCGCCGAGCCCTGGATGACCAGGGTCGGGCAGCGGATCTGGGCGCAGAGCCGTAGCGCGGTGTCCTGGTCGTTCAGCCATTCCGCGTCCATGCCCCGGACGATGGTCTCCGGGTCGGTGTCCAGGCCCCAGCCGACCGCGTCCTCGATCTGCTTGGTCGAGTGCGGCTCGGTGAACGCCTGCGAGAAGAAGAAGTCGAGGAACCCGGGCCAGTCCCGCAGCCAGTAGTGCCGGTTCCACTTGGCCCAGCCTTCCTCGGTTCCCGGTTCCTCATCGAACTGGTACGGGCCTTCCTCCTCGCCCGGCTCGGGAGTCAGCTGAAGGTCGGGCGCGATCAGCAGCAGGCCGCTGGCCCGGACCGGAGCCTCGGCCGCCAGGAGCAACTCCTCACCGGAGCCGCACCAGGACACGACGACCGCTTGGTCCACGCCTACGTGATCCAGCACGGCCCGGGCGTCGTCGGCGCCGGTCCGCCGGTCGTACGCGTCCACCTCGACGGGGCGATCGGAGCGCCCATTGCCGCGCCGGTCGAACGTGACCACCCGGGCATGCCGGGCGAGATAGGGAATCTGGGCCTTCCAGGCCCGGGAATGAACGATCTCCCAGGTCGGGAACAGCAGGATGGCGGGCCCGCTGGTGCCGTACACCTCGTAGAACACCCGGACCCCGTCCCGCTGCAGGTAGCCCTCGGCGTCGGGATAGCGCGCCCGCGTCTGCTCTGGCCGCACCGCTGGCCGCCCTTCTGGCCACGCCGCCGCATCCCCGGGCGGGCCCGGGGATGCGGTGGCTGGCTGGGCCCGGTTACTCAAGGCCGCGCCTCGAACACGAGGTTGAAAGGCGTCTCCGCGGCGCGGCGGAAACGGGTGAAGCCACCCGCCCCGATGACGTCCCGGATCCTCGCCTCGCCGGCCTGCGCGCCCAGGGCGAGGCCGACGTCCTGGGAGAGCGAGGCGGGCGTGCACAGCAGGGTGGAGAAGCCGTAATAGGCGCGTCCCACCGGATTCAGGTTCTCCTCGACCCGGTCGCCGGCCCGGGGCTCCACGATCATCCAGGTGCCGTCCGGCTTGAGCGTCGAGCGGACGTGACGCGCAGCCCCGACCGGGTCGCCCATGTCGTGCAGGCAGTCAAACATCGTCACGAGGTCATACCCGCTGCCGCTGTAGGCCGCGGCCGGGGCGACCTCGAAGCGGACCCGGTCCGCCACCCCGGCGCTCTGCGCCCGCTGCCGGGCCGTCTGGATCGAGCCCTCGTGATAGTCCGAACCGACGAAGGTGGAGTCCGGGAAGGCCTGGGCCATCAGGATCGTGGACGAGCCGTGGCCGCAGCCGATGTCGGCGACAAGCGCCCCCGCCTCCAGTTTGCCGACGACACCGTCAAGTGCGGGTAGCCATCCCGAGACCAGGCTGGCGTTGTAGCCCGGACGGAAGAACCGCTCACAGCCGTCATACACGTCGGATCCGTGCTCGTGCCACCCCAGCCCGGCTCCCGTGCGGGCCGCCTCGACGATCCGCGGGGAATCGAGCACCGAGCCCACCGCGACCTGGAAGAAGCCGGGCAGGTAGGCCGGGCTGTCCGGGTCGGTGAGCGCGACCGCCTGCTCGGGTGGCAGGGTGTACCGGCCGCTGGCCGGGTCGTACTCGACGTACCCGCCCGCGGCCTGGGCGTTCAGCCACTCGCGGACGTAACGTTCGGCAGTGCCGGTGCGCTCGGCCAGTTCGGCTGGCGCCAGCGGGCCCGCATAGGCCAGCGCCCGGTACAGGCCCAGCTTGTCGCCCAGCACGACCAGCGCGGCGTTCAAGGTGGCCCCGACCTCGTCCACCGCGCGGAACACGAACTGCATGAGCTTGTCCCCGTCGACCTCGGCGGCCTGCTCGATAGTGCTCATCATGCCCTCCTTGATCGGTTTCGAGCGAGCGTAGGTTCGGGATGGCCGAGCTCGCTTCCGGGGGCCACCTAGTCCCTTCCGCAGGCCACCTAGCCGCGCGCGCCCCTAGCCGGCCCGGGCGCCCCCTATCCGGCCGGGGACCAGGTGCCTACAATCGCGCCATGCTGCTGGGGCGGGCACGTGAGCGGCAGGAAATCGGGTTTGCTCTCGATCGGGCGCGATCGGGGACGAGCGCGACGCTTGCGCTGGCTGGCGAGCCGGGAATCGGGAAGACGGCGCTGCTCGACTACGCCGCCGGGCAGGCGACCGGAATGCGGCTGCTGCGGGCCCGGGGGATCGAATCGGAAGCCCAGATACCGTTCGCATCCCTGCTCGAGCTGATCCGCCCGGCGCTGCCGATGCTGGGGAAGATCCCGGGGCCCCAGGCGGCCGCGATGGAGAGCGCGCTGGCGCTGCGGCCCGGAACCGGGCAGGAACGGTTCGCGATCGGCGCCGCCACGCTCAGCCTGCTCGCGGCCTACGCCGAGGATGCGCCGCTGGTGGTGGTGATCGATGACGCCCACTGGCTGGATGGTTCGAGCGCGCAGGCGTTGCTGTTCGCCGTCCGCCGGCTGGTGGCCGATCCCATCGCGGTACTGATCACGGTCCGGGACGGCGAGCCGTCCCTGCTCGACGGCGCTGATCTTCCGACCCTGCGGCTGGGTGGCCTGACCAGCGATGAGGCCGCCATGCTGGTGCTCGGGCTGGCCCCGGAGGCGGCGGCCCGGCTGTATGGCGCGACCGCCGGCAATCCGCTCGCGCTGCTCGAACTCGCGCCGGACGCGCATGACCTGGCGCTGGCCCCGGAAGGTGCCCCCGTCCTGGTCCCGGCCACGATCGCCGGGGCCTTCCTGCGCCGGGTCGGCACGCTCAGCGACACCACCCGGCAGGCGCTGATCCTGGCCGCAACCAGTGATAGCTCCGATCTAACGACCCTCGGGCGCGCAGCGGCCCATCTCGGCGTGGACCTGTCGGCGCTAGCGGACGCGGAAGCCGCGGGGCTGGTGATGATGGATGCGGGCCGGGTGGAATTCCGCCACCCGCTGGCCCGCTCGGCCATCTACGCGGACGCGCCTGCCGGGCAACGGCGCGACGCGCACCGGGCGCTCGCGGGCGCCCTGCCCGACCTGGACGTGGACCGCCGCGCCTGGCATCTGGCCGCGGCGGCGACCGGGCCGGACGAGGCCGCGTCGGCGGCCCTGGAGCAGGCCGGGGCCCGCAGCCGGGACCGCAGCGCGTACGCGACCGCCGCGGCGGCATACGAACGGGCCGGACGGCTGGCCGCGGACCATGGCCGGCGCGGCCGCCTCTTCCGGGATGCGGCGGAGGCGGGCTGGCTCGCCGGGTTGGCCGACCGGGCGGTCGCGCTGCTGGACGAGGCCCGCGCGGTCACCAGTGACCCGGTCATGCTGGTGGAGATCGCCGCCCTGGCGGGGCACATCGCGACCCGCCGCGGCCCGGTGATGCGGGGCCACGCGATCCTGACCGCCGCGGCCGAGCGCGCCGACCCCGAACGGGCCGTGATCATGCTCACCGAGGCCGCCAACGCCTGCTTCTACGCGGGCAATCCAGCCGAGATGCTGGTGGCCGCGGAGCGGGCCCGCGCCGCGTTGCCCGCCAATGCCTCGGTACGCGCCCGCTTCATGGCCGCCATGGCTGCCGGGATGGCGCGGGTCCTCGGCGGCGACGCGGCGGCCGGCGCGGAAGCCCTGCACTACGCGACGGAGCTCGCCGAGAACTCGCCGGACCTCCGTGAGGATCTCCAGCTGATGCCGTGGCTGGCCGTGGGACCGCTGTTCCTGCGCGAGGCCGGCACCGAGCGCTCGCTGCTGGAGCCGGTACTGCGCACCGCCCGGGCCCGCACCGCCGTCGGCGCGCTCCCTTTCATGCTCAACCTGATCGCCCGCGATCAGGCCACCACCGACAGGTGGGCGATCGCCGAGGCCAGCTACGAGGAAGCGATCAACCTGGCCCGGGAGAGCGGGCAGCGGACCGAGCTGACGTTCGGCCTGGCTGGCCTGGCCTGGCTGCAGGCCCGTCAGGGACGCGAGCAGGAGTGCCGCGGCTGCGCCGCCGAAGCCCTGCAGCTCGCCGCGGACCTCGGGATGCGGTTGCACGAGATCTGGGCGACCGCGGCCCTCGGGGATCTCGAACTCGGCCTCGGTGACGCCGCCCAGGCCGCCGGGCACTTCGAGCGGCTGCAGAGGCTGCTGGCCGATCTCGGGATCACCGACGTCGACCTCTCACCGGGGGCCGACCTCGTCGACGTCTACCTGCGGCTCGGCCGCCACGACGCGGCGCAGCAGGTCGCCGCCCAGCTCACGACCGCGGCGAATGCCAAGGGCCAGCCCTGGTCATTGGCCCGCGCGCTCCGGTGCCAAGGACTGCTCGCCAGCGGCAGCTTCGCCGGGGCCTTCGAGCAGGCACTGTCCCAGCACGCGCTGACCCCCGACAGTTTCGAGGCGGCGCGGACCAGGCTGGCCTATGGCGAGCGCCTGCGGCGGGCCCGGAACCGGGTCCTGGCGCGCGAACAGCTGCGGGCAGCCGCCGAAGCGTTCGAGCGCCTCGGCGCTCGCCCGTGGGCCGAGCGCGCCCACGCCGAGCTCGCCGCGACCGGCGAGAAGCGCCATGCCCGGGACCCGAGCACGCTCGTGGAGCTGACCCCACAGGAGCTGCAGATCGCTGTCCTGCTCACTGGGGGGAGAACGACCCGCGAAGCCGCGGCCGCCCTGTTCCTGAGCCCGAAGACCGTCGAATACCACCTGCGTCACGTGTACGAGAAGCTCGGCATCCACTCCCGCGATGAGCTGGCGCGGGTTCTGGCGGCGCACGGGGCCGGGCCGGGCGGACGGACCCCGGCCGGGCCGGGCGGACGGACCCCGGCCGGGCCGGGCGGACGGACCCGGCCGACAACGGAAACTAGGCGCGGCGGGTGAGCTGGTAGCGGAACTCGCCGGCCGCGCTGATCCGGCGGAAGCCGGCTTTCTCCAGCACGCGCTGGGACGCGACGTTCCCCGGGTCGGTGCCCGCCACCACGCTCCTCACCCGCGAATCCGCCCACGCCATCGTGATCATCGTCTGGAGAGCCTCGGTGGCGTAGCCGCGCCCTTGCCGGGAGGGCACAATGCCATAACCAATCTCCACCTCGGCGCCGTGCGGCGGCCCGAAGAACCCGATCCCCCCAACCACCAGGCCGCTGGCCCGCTCGACCACCTGCCGGTGGCCCCAGTCTTCGTCAGCAGTCCCCGCCGCGGCCTGCCCCGCCGCCACCGGCCCCGCCGCCACCGGCCCCGCCGCCACCGATCCCGCCGCGGCCTGCCCCGCCTCAAGCCCTACAGCCTGGTCCGCGCCCTGCAGCAGCCCGGCGATCACGACGTCGCCGTCGCTCGGATAGTCGTCGGCCCAGTCATCCAGCCGGTTCCCGGCCGTGATCGCGCGTATCGCGTCCCCCGGCACCGGCCGCAAGATCAGCCGGGCCGACACCAAGGATGACCTGGTCGTGGCGGTGGGCTGGCCGGCGGGTTCCATCAGGGCCCATTGTGTCTGATGGGACCACCAGCCTGGCCGGGCCCGGCCGTGGCAGCCCGGGCCATTGGTGAGGGCGACTGCTTATGGTGCGCGTGTTTCGTACCGTTTTATGCATCGGGTCGACCCGCTGCGCTCAGTGCACGGTTTGACTGCGCGCGCCCCCGGCGGCCTGGCAACATGCCTCAGGAACAGCGACTATCGGGCCCGTCGAAAGGCATATTTGGCCAAGTAACCGGGCGAATTCCGGCATGAGGAGCCTTGTGAACGCGATACCTAGGCATCGCAGGAAACGGAAGATCAGGCGCACCGGTCAGCACACGACCCCTTCGCAGGTGGAAAAGGTCGCCCAGACGGCAGGAAAGGCTGCCCCCGCCGTTGTGGTAGTGGGCACGCTCGCCACTACGGCTCCGCACATCGGTGGCGCGGTCGCGGCCTCACCCGCCGCCACGGCCCCGCATGTGGTCCACGCGCACCTCGATGCCGCTGCCCTCCCGGCGGGCGCAGCCCAGACCCGGGCGGCCAGCGCCCGCACGGCGATCGGCCGCATGTACACGGTGGAGGCCGGGAACACGCTGTCCGGGATCACCGAGCGCTTCTACGGCAAAGACGCCGACTGGCGCTCGCTGTACGCGGCCAATGAGTCGAAGATCAGCGACCCGAACGTGATCTACGTCGGTGAGGAACTCCGCCTGCCGCGGCACCTGCCCGCTCCGGCGGCCGTGCCGGCCCAGTCGTCGGCCTCCGAGGGCAGCACGCACACGACGGCCTACGCCCCGCGGCACGCCTCGCCGGCCGGTGGCGCGGCCGGCAGCCAGGCCTCTGCGGCGACCACCACGAACCTGTCCGGCACCCTGGGCTGCAGCGGCCTGGAAGCTCTGTGGGTCGAGGCGGGCGGATCCCCCGCGGTCGAGGTGACCGCGGCGTCCATCGCGATGGCCGAGTCCGGAGGCGACGAGTTCGCCACCGGGACCGTGGGCGAGCGCGGCTACTGGCAGATCAACCCGGTCAACGGCGCGCTCTCCACGTACGACCCTTACGGCAACGCCCGCGCCGCGGTCATCATGTCCGCCGAC
>Ga0187871_10001529_pt1 | contig 19981 bp, 17 predicted proteins | sample June2016WEW_16_1_FD_132988 | JGI IMG/M metagenome (GOLD analysis project Ga0187871, IMG submission 132988) | Peatland microbial communities from SPRUCE experiment site at the Marcell Experimental Forest, Minnesota, USA - June2016WEW_16_10 | ecosystem: Environmental > Terrestrial > Soil >...
AGGCGGAAAGCATAGGCGTGCGTAAGTCGATGGAGGCGCTGGCCGATGCGGACGTGGTGCTGATTGTGTTGGATGCGGCGAATCGGGCCGAGTTTGGCGACACAGGAGATTCGAATCCGGATGGCGAGCTGGTCGCAAAGAGTGAAGGTCGGGTCCGGCTTGTCGTCCTTAATAAGGTTGACCTTGCGCCGGAGGCGCGCTCAGAAACGGCGAGCTCGCCGCAGATACCGAAGTCGTTACGGCAGGACGGCTGCGTAGCCACCTCCGCGCTCACAGGCGAGGGCATCGACGAACTGCGTAAGAAAATTCTGCAGCTAGTCGGCGGAGATAGCGGCGGACAGCGCGAGAGCGGCTTCCTGACCAATGTGCGCCAGAAGCAGTTGGTCGCCGACGCGATTGGCGCGCTGGATAAAGCTGGGGGAGCGGTTCCACAGAAAATTCCCCACGAGATGCTCCTGCTCGACCTCTATAGCGCTCTGCGTGCGCTGGATGAAATCACCGGCGCCACCACTGCCGACGACATCCTCAACCTGATCTTCAGCTCGTTCTGCATCGGAAAATAGAGTTAATTCCAACGGCGTTCAGCGAAATGTAATAATCGCAATTAGCCCATTGAAAACATTCGCGATGTCGTCCTATAATGTCCAGCGGGAGACATAGACAGCCGACCTTATTTATGTCTCCAGTATGTCTCCAACAGGGGAATCCTGGCAAGATTGGCTTTGGAGACATAAAAGGGAGCACAATGGCACTCACAGACGCGCAAATCAAGACTCTGAAACCAAAGGCGTCGCGGTATCTGGTGAGCGACGGCCGGGGGCTTTCGCTGGATGTATTGCCGAGCGGCAAATTGTCATGGCTCTATCGTTATCGGCTGAACGCCTCATACGGAAAAGTGACTCTTGGCCGATACCCGGACCTGACCCTAAAGGCTGCGCGGGAGAAGCGCGACGATCTTGCTGCGCAAGTCGCAAATGGCAAGTCACCGGCGCAAGAGATAAAAAAGGCGAAAGACGGCAGTGCCAGCAATCCAACCGTTCGGGAATTTGGCGAGCGCTACTTCCAAGAGCAAGTCGTGAGGAATTGGAAGAATCCGGCCCACATCCGGCGTTATCTCGACAATGAAATTTATCCCTCGCTGGGAGACAAGCTGCTCAAGGAAATTACCGCTTTGGATGTGCAGGGAATTGTCTACCGCAAACGCGACAATGGCCGCGTTGCCGCTGCAATGAAGCTTCGCGGCATGATGAAACAGATGTTCGATTATGCGCTCGAAGTGCAGCAGGTAACGATGAACCCGGCTGCGATGGTAGCAACTCGTTACATTGGCAAGGCCCGCAAACGCTCCCGCGTTCTGACCCCGCTAGAGATTCGCCTCTATCTCCGCACTATCTACCAGAGCAATATCCGGCGGCAATTCAAGCTGGCGCTGCATATCCTCTTACTGACGCTCTCCCGCAAGTCGGAGCTACTGCAGGCGCGGTGGCAGGATGTGGACTTCGGTACGGGAGAGTGGCGCATCCCGGAAGAAAACGCCAAAACAGGCAAACCGCACATTGTCTATCTGTCCACGCAAGTCGCCGCGATGTTCCAAGAGCTAAAGGCGCTGGCTGGTGAGTCTGAGCTGGTACTGCCGGGCAGGAGCAGCATGACAAAGCCCTTTGCTGCGAATGCGCTCAACCAGGCCCTGGAAGGGCTTACGTTCGATATGGATCCGCTCACCATCCACGATCTGCGACGCACCGGCGCGACGCTGCTGACTGAGAACGGTTTCAACCGGGATGTGATCGAGAAAGCCCTGAGTCATGAGAAGCAAGGCATCCGCGCTGTCTACATTCTTGCGGAACACGCCGCTCAGCGGAAAAAGATGCTTCAATGGTGGGCAGACTACGTGGACGCCATTGTGAATGAGTCCCAGGTGATCGTAGGTAATTTCGGTGGCGGCGCTTAGCGTTTCGGCATTGTGGGCTGCTTCCTGGGAAGCCCCAATGTCTTCAGGGCACGCGAAACTCTGGCCTTCGCGATTCCGAGATCGCGATCCAGTTCAAAATACGTGCTGACTTGCACCTTCTGCTCTCGATGCAGAAGGTTTTGGACCGGTGCAAGCCGCTTATACCAATATGGATTTCCGACGAGCATGTACGCCTGTGGACACATAGGTGGACGCAATTTCTTCTTCCGTATAGCAAGTCGGTGCTCTCGGACTCACCGCAGACCGCGCCCTCCCGCCCACCGAGCTCGACCACCTCAGCATCATCCCTGCGCACAGGAATCTGCTGGGCGCCAACATCGAGTTCGTCTCCCTCGACTTCCGCAAGTACCGCCGCCGCCACGCGCTCCAGCCCGTCACCGAGCGCTTCCAGTTCATCATCCTCGACTGCCCGCCCGCTCGACCTGCTCACCCTCAACGCGCTGGTCGCCGCCGACACCACGCTCATTCCCATGCAAGCCGAGTACCGCGCCCTCGAAGACGTCACCAATGGGGCACCCAGGGTGACTGGTGAGATAGAGTTGCGGCGGAAAGTGCGAGCCACCCGTCCACCCGCCCCGGTTTTGCACAGAATTGCAGAATGGTGGGAAAAATTAACAGCCAAATCGTAGGAGCACTTTGACGCAGTTGGGATACAATGCGAGCCGTCAGGTGGTCTTCGATCAGAGGGGACACTCACAATAGCTATCAGTGGTTTTTCCATGCTGGGGTCAGAACTCGCCGAAGTAAGTCCGTGTACCAGATCTCCAGAAAGCCCTTTGGCGATATGAGAACGGAAATGGCCCTCGGGTTACAGTCAGGCGGCGCAAGGGCACTCCACTCCTCTTGGAATGGGAGTCTCCAACTCCCTTTGTGAGACCTGATGGTTATTGGGATCAGACGTGCGATGACTGCCGCGTCGCCGGAACTCTCGGCGTAACTTGCTTTGGTTCCCACAAGCGGTTTTTCTTGAAGAATTAGGACGCGGATAGGCTCAAGGAGCGGATCGTTTTGAACATCTTCATCCGACAAGAGGCGATACCTTCCAAGCTCCAACAGGAACAACCAAGCTGTAACTTCGGTGCCCTTGATCCAATCCAGAGCATCGGAAAAGCGCTTTGGGATCGTGACCCGATTGTCAATGCTCACCTGTATGTGTTCAGGAACAAGCGGGTCATTTGGTGGCATGACGGAAGCGCTCCCCCGGCTATTACCATAGTACGATGTAAAGCTTACTCCTTAATTTCAATGACATATAGAAAATTTACTTGACTTCCCCCGGCTACTCCCGAGATAATACACAATGTGGCGTAGTGACTCGAGGCCACACAAGATCTTGGCGTGGCAATGTCGGTGTCGTTCTACTATAATAGCGAACAAAAGGCGAAACTAGCTCGCCGCCTTCGCTCAGGATCCGAACTTTTGGAGGTTCCGTTCATGCACCCGACCTCGGAATCACAGTCAAGGTATTTGTCTCTGGCGATCGCCTGTCGGCAGCTCATCAGTGCGCTGCGTCGGTACCAAGAGGGGGGCACGCTCGACAGAAAATTTCAAGCATCCTTGCAGGCATTCCTCGACGCGTTGCATGAGTCGAGCGATGAGAACAATCTCTTTGGTCCAATCCCCACTGATTCTCCGTTCACCCGCTATGAGCAGGTCATGACGCTGAAGGAGGTGATTGCAGATTTCAAAGACAAGGAAATTCCCAGGAAGCTTTCTGCCGTGCTGGAGACGCCTCGTCAGGATGTTAAAGAACCTATCGAATTCTTTTATACGTTGGAGAACCGGGCCCTCCATCACTACAACAGCGGACTACTGTCCCGCGATTCATAAGGGCGAGAGCCAAAGCAAGATGGACGTGAAGCATGATGCGGCGTCTTTGTATCGATTCGTGGACTCGGTATGTTCATCGTGTTACCGCAGAGGTGGTTATCCGGCCTACCTCGAATCAAACCGGTGCTTCATTGACTACATATACGGTCTGGGTGATTCCACAAAGCGTTACCTCCTAAGCTTTCCTGAAAAACTGGCGAGGATGCCGGCGAGCGACTACAACGTTACGCGCCAGGAGCTTTGGAATCTCCGTAGTTCATGGTTTGAGTTGCATCGCAGGCTTAAGCCAGCAAGCGACGCAGACACACTTCATGTACCTTATCCGCTGATTCGTGCCTTGGTTTCTCGGCTTCACCAAGTTCCTGACTTCAAGACAACCCGTTTCGTCGTCATCCATACAGAGCGGCTCAACTATCTTCAGGTCACTGCGAGTAGTGTAGAAACAGCAGCAGACAATATTGCCGGTGTTGTTGGCTACCGCAGATTTCACAAGGATTTGGGGATGATCGGGATACCATATTCCCAGTCCGGCAGTTTATTCCTCAATTGCCTACTTGCACACGAGATAGGACATTATGTATTCGATAAGAAACAAATTTCGACCCACTTGGCCCCTAAACTCAGAGCTGCCCTTATTGCGGCTTTCGCTGGTCAAATCGTAACCGGGGGTTTAGGCCCCCGTATTGCAAATGCGCTGGCTGACTGGGCCGAAGAGATGTTTTGTGACCTTTTCGCAATACAATTGGTCGGGCCGTGCTTTTCTTATGCCTTTATCGAAATATTTGATCTAGTAAACGATTTGGATGCCTCGGGTGTTCTGTTTCCGAGTGCAGCAGCAGAGGACGCCAAGTTTTCCTCGAGCCATCCCGCAGAGCTCTTCAGGCTCAAGCAGCATGTTTCATTGTTGGAAAGCCTCGGCTGGTGGGGAGAAATAGCTGCATCTGGGAATCTCTACATCCGTTTATTGTCGTTAGCAAAGAGTGTTCCAGACTCCGACTTCAAGATTCCGGTAGCTGGACTACAGATGTTCGAAACCAGCATACTGGCCGCACTGCATACACTGATGCGTGATGTCATTACCGAGGTTAAGGATGTTACGGTAGGTCTCGATGATGGCGTGCAGGATGGCTCGGCGGGGATTGGGGGTGCAGGGGAAAGGGGCGGCAGCCCCTTTGCCCCTGCTTCCTTGTTGTAGAAGAAAGAATCATGGGCCGCTCCAGGCGTCTGCAGGCGCCGATTGAGTATGCATTGGCCTGTTACCAACAACAAGCGTGAAATCAGCTTACAATCCGTTCGTGAACAACCGCGTTGTAGTGCTCTTGATGTTGTCGCTCGTAGTAACAGAACTGGCCCATTCGCAGCGTAAACCGTGCACGAGAGCAGAGCAATCGCAAGCTGAAACGGAGGCTGACACGCTGCGGAGCTGGGATGCTCTCTACAAGTCTTATCGTCTGTACGGACGCTGCGATAACGCAGCAGCAGCGGAAGGATACAGCGAATCCATCGCTCGTATCCTAGTAGACCACTGGAATACGTTGCCGAAACTCGCAGAACTGATTCGCAGAGATAAGGGCTTCGGCGAGTTTGTCGGGCTTGACGCTACGATGAACATGAAGGATGTTGCCGCAGTGAAGCAGAACGCAACACGTCACTGCCCCGCTGGTCTAGCGGGTCTCTGCAACAAGTTAGCAAAGGATGCGGACGCCGCCATCGCCGAGGACGCCGCTGTCGCACATGCCCCGGTGGAATACCCATCGCCTGACCACCGATTTAAAGCTGTCATAGTGCCAAGCAACAAAATGACAGGAGTTTCCGAGAGTCGCGTTTCCGTTCTCTCCAGCGACGGTACTCAGCTTCAGGCACATGACTTTTCATCATCGGATGGAGAGCATGGGTACGGCGTTAATGCTGCACTGTGGACGTCCGATTCTCAGAATTTCGTGTTTCGGATGAGAAGTTCTGGTGGCCACTCACCGATGTTCGCGCCGATCGTATTCTGGAACCGCAAATCAAACCGATTTTATTCGCTGACGAATTACACGGCGGATAATTCGTTCGTGATGACTGGTCCTGACCAACTGAAAGTCCTTACATGGCCTGGAATGCAGGCTGCGACTGTGTCTCTCAACAGATTGAAGCCATCGGAGATGACTGAATTGCGATAGTTGACGATAAATCGCCATCCCGTACTCTAAAGATGTTAACTTTCGTTCATTCCTTCTTCTCGTCCTGCGGCGGATTGCGTTTCTTCCGCATGGACTCACCGCGCATCTCGATGCGATGAGCGTTGTGAACGAGACGGTCGAGGATGCCGTCAGCGATGGTGGGATCGCCGATCTGCTCGTGCCAGCGCGAGATCGGCAACTGGGAAGTGAGGATGGTGGAACGAGTCTGGTAGCGATCTTCGCAGATCTCCCAGACTTCGCGGCGCTCGTTTTCATTCAGCGGCGCCATGGCCCAGTCATCAATGACCAGAACATCGATACGTCCCAGTCGAGCCAGGAAGTGACGCAAGCTTCCATCAGCTCGTGCCAGGGCCAGTTCGCGCAGTAAGGCGGCGGCCCGCAAATAGAAAGCAGAGTAGCCGTCGCGACAGGCTTTCTGGGCCAGAGCCGATGCGATGAAGCTCTTGCCCACGCCAGTCGGACCCAACACGAAAATGTTTTCGTGGTTGCGGACCCAGGCCGAGTCTTTTGCCAGAGCACGCACTACCGTCTTGTCCAGGCCACGCGCTGTGCGATAGTCGATGTCCTCCACACAGGCCGGTCCTCGCAGCTTGGCCGCTTTCAGCCTTCGCGCCAGCGCCTGATTCTCGCGCCAACTCCATTGTTGATCGATCAGCAGCCCGAGTCGTTCGAGGAAACTCAGCTCGTTGATCGCTCGATCTTGCTCCTGCGTTTTCAGACCCTCGACCATGCCCTGCAGCCGCATGGCCAGCAGTTTTTCCATCATCGGTTGGTTCAGCATGAGGTCGGTCCCCCTTGGTCGAAGTAGTCGGCGCCGCGGACATTGTCATGGGTCAGAGGTGGAGAGCCGGGTTGTGGTGGAGATAAGGGAACCACGTCGAGCGAGTTCTTCAAGATCGACTTCACGCTCTGATAGCGGCAAGCCTGAGCGAGGAGTGCCCGTTCCGCAGCGGCCTCCATGCGCTGCCGGGAGTACTGCTGCGCGAGGCGAATGATGCCGAGACAGGAGCGGTAGCCCATTTCCGGGTGTGGCTTCTCGTTCAGGATTCGCTCGAACAACTGGGCCGTGTGGGGACCGATGCTGCGCGCCCAGTTCACCATCCGCGATGGCGGCCATTCCAGATGGGCTTGATGACTCTTGGGGCGGTGCTCGTTCTGGGTGATGGCTTGACCGCGCCTGCGACTGCGCGGGTGGGAAGCGATCCGGTTGCCAAGGTGGAAGATCTCCACCGTGGTCGGCGTGGAGCGGACTTCCACGACCTGCTGCACCAGAGTGTACGGCACACTGTAAAAGTTCCCATCGAAGGCGATGTGGTAATCGATGTTGACGGTGGCCCGAAACCACTCGCTCATATCGAAGCGCTCGGCCGGTAAAGGTGCCAGAGCAGGTTTCTCCAGGCTGTGAAACAGACTCGACCGCGATCCGTCCCGCTTGCGGAAAGGACGCTCATTCAGTCGCACCAGCAGCTCGCGGATCGCCTGATTGAGTTCCGGCAGGCTGAAGAACTTCCGGTTTCGCAGCGCTGCCACGATCCAGCGTTCGCATACTTGCACGCCGCTTTCGGCCTTGGCCTTATCCCGTGGCTTGTACGGACGTGCGGGCCCACTCCCATCCCGTAATGCACCGCGAACTCTTGATAGGTGGGATTCAGGTCTGGATCGTAGCGGCAGGCGCGGGTGACGGCCGTCTTGGTGTTATCGGGTACTACCAGAATCGGCACCCCGCCGAAAAACTCCAGCGCGTGGATGTGCGCCTGAATCCAGGCTTCCAACTGCTGATCCCGAGTCGCTTCTGCGTAGGTATAGGAACTGGCACCCAGCACAGAAACAAACAGCGATGCTGGCCAGGCTTGCCCCGTTGTACTGTCATAGACGGGAATCGTTGCCCCCGCCCAGTCCACGAACATCTTTTCCCCGGCTTTGTGTTCCTGGCGCAGCACTACATCCAGGTGTCGCCGCCAGTGTTGATAGCGTTCGCAAAACCAACTGTAGCGATACCCCTCGGGATTCGCATGCCGGTATTCTTCCCACACCAACTGCAGGGTCAGATGACGATGTTGCTGGAGTTGCTGATGGATGGTATTCCAATCCGGCTGTGACCGCTGTCGCACCGCTGCGGCCTGCACGGGCTGGTTGCCAAACAGTTTGGCTTCCAGTTCTTCTTCGCCCAAGCCTTCTGGCAACGGCCAACCGATCCCGGCTGCTACTGCCCGTTCCAGATACTCGTGGACCGTACCCAGCCCCATTCCGCAACTGCGTGCGATCTGGCGCTGCCCCAACCCCAACTCAAACCTCAACCGCAGGACCTCTTTGACTTTCCGCATGGACTTTCTCCTGGCCGGCACCCTGTCCTCCTTCATTGATGGAGTTTCAATGCCGGGTGATTGTCCAGCGTCGCTTCGCCTCCTGCTGTAGGTCTGTGGAAAACATTCCGCTCCAAGCCGAACGCCATTCCGCCAGGCGACAAAAAACTGTTCGCCTTCCCACCGGAATCGGCGTTCACCTTCAGACCGGAATGCTGTTCGGAATCACAACGGAATCGTGTTCGGCTTCAAAGCGGAATCGCGTTCACTTTCGACCGGATTCCCCAGCTGTGTTCGGCGACCTAGTATTGAACCCATATGACTTTCCAGTAGTACCGCTTGGAAATATCTGCGATGTCCGAGATGGAACCCACGACTCCCCAAAATACGTTTCTGAGGGCTATCCGCTTGTAACCTCACGAAACTTGGTTGATGGCTACATCGATCTCAGCGATGTCAACTTCATCTCGCAGGCAGACTACGATGCTGTCAATAGCCGATCGAAGGTAGACAAAGGTGACCTCATCATGCCGATGATCGGCACCATTGGCAACCCGGTCTTGGTTGAGCAAGAGCCTCGTTTTGCGATTAAGAACGTCGCTCTTATAAAGTTTCCAGCGGGCGCACCCTCGAACATCTACCTTCGCGCTCTTCTTCGATCTCACTATTTTGATTATGTTTTGTCCCGGACAAGCCGCGGGGGAAGCCAGAAGTTTATTTCCCTTGGAGACCTGAGAAGTCTTCCTGTACCAATTCCAACCAACGAGTTAATTCAGAGATTTGACGCGCAAATACGCTGCTTAACACGGCAACGGAACCTGAGCCAAGCTGCTGAGGATAAAGCACACGAGTTGTTCTTGGCTTTGCAATCTCTTGCCTTCCGGGGAGAACTTCTCCAATGAGAGGCGAGTTCCTTGCAGTCTGGACCGAGACTTGGGGTGAGCTTTGGGAGCCGCTTGCTGCCCATGAGGCAAGCCCCAGCGATCTTTTCGCCGAACTGTATAGGGAACTGGCGGCCGCCCTCAAAACGAAGCCTTCGATCGAAGAGTTGGCGGAAATCATCGACGATCCTAACCGAAGCGCCGAGGCTTTCAAGAACGCGAGCGCCCAGGATTTGGCGGGTGAACGAAGCCTGGTTGCCTTCCTGGAGAATGCTCACGCTGTCCTGGAGGACCTGGCGGGCGATCCCTTGTCAAATCACTATTTCCTCCTGCTCACCTCGTTCATTGACAAATTCAGCCTGCGTTACGACCTACGCCGCCCTTGTACTCTTTGTCCAACCCTACCCGGTGTCTTCGCCAGTCTCTTGGGTGATCTGCACACGTTGGTCGCTCAAGACGCTCATCTCAGTACCCTCATGACTGAGTTTGAGGAAACGGTCAGAGATTTGCGTTTTGGCTGTTCCGACGCGCGGATCAAAGCTTGTATCGGGAAGCAGGTGATGCTGCTCGAGGGACTTGGTCATGCTTGCCCGGGGGTAACCGAGAAAACGCTCGGTGCTATGGCTGATGAACTCAATAGCTGGCCTCACGCAACCGTCCGAGAGTCACTCAAGAAGTTATATGGTTTCGCTTCTGATTATCCGGGGATTAGACACGGCACCAGCGCCAAAGGCGTGCTTCGGCCCCTTGAGATGCGCGATATGGTTGCGATTTGCATCCTGTTAGCCGGTTTTACACCGTATCTCACTGACGGACTCAATTCCGATACGGTGTACAGGGGAGCGTGAGCGAATGTCGAGCGCCTCTCTCCATCGAGTTTCCCTGACCGGCGAACTTCTCAGGCGCGGATTTTGGTTATACGTGTGGGAAATCGTTCCGAAAGCCGGTGATCCAGTCCTGTACGTGGGCATGACCGGCGATAGTTCTTCTCCGAACGCACAATCGCCCTTTACGCGCCTTGGCCAGCACCTCGGGACGAATGAACACGCCAATGCGCTTGCGCGTCACCTGAAAGCCAAAAACATAGAACCCAGCGAATGTCGGTCGTTGGAACTCGTCGCTTATGGCCCAGTGCTAGAGGAAGCGGATGGAATGGAGCAGCACCGGCCTCTAAGGGCGAAGGTTGCCGCCATTGAGAAGGCTTTGCGAGATGCTCTGGTGAATGCCGGATATGAAGTTCTCAATGTGATTCAGTGCAACCAACAGCTCGATGACGGGCTATGGCGTCCGGTGCGCGACGCCTTCGCCAGCAGGTTTCATCTATTGTCAGGCCGAACTACAACAGAGGCCGTACATGACGATCTTATGCATCAGGTGCTCCGAGAGGAACCGAGATGAATCTCTTCTACAAGGGCCAACAGGTTTCGTCGATCGATGAGGCGCTGGGGCGCTACCCCCAAGACGAGTTTGCTTCGCCTACGCGCTCCACTGTGGCACTTGTGTCGCTATTGAAGCACGGCGAGAGCCTTTGGAACAGAATTACCGAGTCGTTAGGCACTGGGGACGCTTCGTGCGAGGTGCGTCTTGAGTATCAGGTGATGTCTCCACGAGGCAGGGGCAAGCCGTCGCACACGGACATCATGCTCATCCAAGGAAATCGCTCCGTGGCGATCGAGTGCAAGTGGACTGAGCCGCGATATGAGACAGTTGCCAATTGGCTGACTCAAGGCGAAAGTCCCGCAAACCGGCGCGAAGTTATGGGTGGATGGCTCTCGTTACTTCAGCCGTATGTGCACAATCAACTCCAACTCGATCACTTCGGCGAGGCGGTTTACCAGACGGTTCATCGTGCTGCGTCAGCGTGTGTAACAGGTCGGATAGCGGCGTTGGCCTACATCCAGTTCTGCCCGCTACCAAACGGCGCCGACGCGGGCAGCAGGTTGAGGGGTGATCTTGACCATCTTTACACGTTGCTTGGAGCGCCTGAAAGGTTTCCGTTCTGGCTTGTAGAGGTGGTTATTAGACCCACCGAGGGTTTTGAACGAATCAGAAACCTAACCAAAGGACTTCCAGCTACGGCTGATGCCGTTCGTTCAGCCTTATGTGACGGCCCGTTGTTTGAGTTTGAGGATTTCAGGCCGCATCGTATCGCCGGGCAGCGCGGTGCGTCGGCATGACCAACTTCGGCTTTCTCAAACCCGAATGGCCGGAACTGTTCGACTCGGGGACCAAAGCCGAAGCGTCGGTCTACCCCGATCCTCGTGCGGCCTGCTTCTACGCCCGCCGCACATTGGAACTTGCTGTTCAATGGCTCTACAAGAACGACAAGTCTCTGAAGCTGCCCAATCAGGACAATCTGAGCGCCCTCGTCTTCGAGCCGACGTTTCAGGATGCGTTAGGGTCGAAGATCCACTCGAAGGCGAAGCTCATCAAGGACCTTGGCAACCTGGCTGTCCATAGCCGCAAGGTCGTCACGCAGTACGACGCCTTGACCGCCGTGCGCGAGCTTTTTCACTTCAGCTTTTGGCTGGTGCGTACCTACGGCAAGGGCCAGAAGCCTGCTGACGGCACGGCTTTCGATCAGAACCTGCTTCCGAAGACCTCGCCTGTTCCACCACAGACGCTGGCGCAACTGAAGCAGCTTGCCGAGCAGTTGGCGCAGAAAGACGCCAAGCTGAGCGAAATCCTGACGGGCAAGGCGGCACTCGATGCCGAATTGGAAAAGCTGCGGGCCGAGATTGCGGCCATCAAGGAAGCGAATAAAGCCGTACCCGACGACCACGACTACAACGAGGCACAGACCCGAGAGTTCTTTATTGACCTGCTGCTTAAGGAAGCCGGCTGGCCGCTCGACCTGAAGCGGGATACCGAGTTCCCGGTCACGGGGATGCCCAACGCACAGGGCGAAGGCTTCGTGGATTACGTGCTTTGGGGTGACGACGGCAAGCCTCTAGGACTGGTCGAAGCCAAGCGCACGAAGAAATCGGCACAAGCCGGACAACAGCAAGCGAAACTCTATGCCGATTGCCTGGAGAAGGAGTTCGGCCAGCGTCCTGTGATCTTCTACAGCAACGGTTACGAGCACTGGCTGTGGGATGACCAGTTCTATCCGCCGCGACCTGTACAGGGCTTTCTCAAGAAGGATGAACTGGAGCTGCTGATTCAGCGGCGCACCACCCGGTTGCCACTGGCGAGCGCGGTGATCGACGAGGCAATTGTCGAGCGGTACTACCAGACACGAGCGATTCGCCGGATCGGCGAACGGTTCGAGCAGGACCGCCAGCGCAAGTCCCTGCTGGTGATGGCGACCGGAGCGGGCAAGACGAGGACCGTTATCGCCCTGTGCGACGTTTTGATGCGTTGCAACTGGGTCAAGAGGGTGCTGTTCCTGGCAGACCGAGTTGCGCTGGTGAATCAGGCGGTAGGTGCATTCAAGAAACATCTTCCGGCATCGTCTCCGGTAAATCTCGTAACCGAGAATGACGCCAGCGGGCGCGTGTACGTTTCAACCTACCCGACCACGATGGGCCTGATTGAGGAGACCAAGGACGAGCAGCGCAGGTTCGGGCCGGGACACTTTGACCTAGTGATTATCGACGAGGCGCATCGCTCAGTCTACAAGAAGTACGGCGCCATCTTTGCTTATTTCGACTCGCTGCTGGTTGGCTTGACCGCCACGCCGAAGTCAGAAGTAGACCGAAATACTTACCGGCTCTTCGAGCTAGAGACTGGAGTGCCGACAGATGCCTACGAACTGGAGGACGCCGTAAAAGATGGTTTTCTAGTGCCGCTGAAAGCTGTTTCCGTGCCGCTAAAATTCCAGCGAGAGGGCATCAAGTATGACCAACTCTCGGAGGACGAGAAGGAAGAGTGGGACGCGCTGGATTGGGGCGAGGACGGAGCGCCGCAACGTGTGGAGGCCGAAGCTGTCAATCGCTGGCTCTTCAACAAAGACACTGTTGACAAGGTGCTCGAACACCTAATGACAAGGGGGCAGAAGGTCGCAAACGGCGACAGGCTGGGCAAGACCATCATCTTCGCCAAGAACCACAAGCACGCCGAGTTCATCGCTGACCGCTTCAACGCGAATTACCCGCAGTACAAGGGCGAGTTCGCGCGGGTGATCGATTTCGAGGTTAAGTACGGTCAGTCGCTGATTGATGACTTCTCGAACCCGGCAAAGGTGCCCCACATTGCAATATCTGTAGACATGCTGGATACGGGAATCGACATCCCCGAGATCGTGAACTTGGTTTTCTTCAAGTTGGTGCGGTCCAAAACTAAGTTCTGGCAGATGGTGGGACGCGGCACGCGGCTGCGCCCAGACCTATTCGGGCCAGGCAAGAGCAAGAAGTTTTTCTATGTCTTCGATTACTGCCAAAACCTGGAGTTCTTCAGCCAGAATCCCGAGACCACAGAGGGTGCGAGCGGGGAGTCGCTCGGCAAGCGCCTGTTCGCGGCTCGCGTAGAACTGATTGCCGCGCTTTCCGGCCCACATCACTCGCCGTCTGATGACGGGCAGGATGCCGAATTGCGCAAGGACACAGCGTCGTTCCTGCACGGCGAAGTGGCCGCCATGAATGTTAACAACTTCATCGTCCGGCCGAAACGATGGCTGGTTGAGAAGTATGGCAGGGCGGAGGCTTGGGAAAACTTGGGGCTCGAGGAACGGGCAGAACTTATCCACGAAGTTGCGGGACTGCCATCGGGGCAGGCTGACGAAGACCAGGACGCGAAAGAGTTTGACTACCTCATGCTGCGGCTTCAACTGGCAGTGCTGCGCGGAGAGAAATCATTCACCCGGCTGCGGGACCAAGTAAACGAGATAGCAAGCGCCTTGGAGGAGAAGGCGAATATTCCCATGGTTCAGCAACAGATCGTACTGATTGAGGAGATTCAGACCGACGATTTCTGGCAGGATGTCACGGCTCCAATCCTCGAGAATGTACGCAACAAACTTCGCTCGCTGGTGAAGCTGATCGATAAGGCCGGACGTGTGGTGGTCTACACCGATTTTGAGGATGTCATCGGCGATGAGGCCAGCGTTGACATGCCGGGCTTTGGTGTCGGCGTCGATCTGGACCGATTCCGCTCGAAGGTTCGGCAATTCCTGAAGGAGCACGAGGAGGCGCCCGCAATTCATAAGCTGCGCTTCAACGAACCGCTCAGTGCCGATGACGTTGAGGCATTAGAGCAAATGTTGATCAGGGCCGGCACAGGCAATCCGGCGGAGATCGAAGAGGCAAAGGCGACGACCAACGGATTGGGACTGTTCATCCGGTCTCTGGTGGGCTTGGACCGTGAAGCAGCGAAGCGGGCGTTCGAGGGTTTTCTCAGCAACAAGACCCTCAACGCCAACCAAATCGAATTTGTGAACCTGGTGATCGACCACCTGACTCAGAGCGGCTGGCTAGACCCGTCGCGGTTGTACGAAACCCCGTTCATCGACTTCAGCGCACGAGGAGTTGAGGGCCTATTCAGTCCCGAACAGGTGACACAGTTAATCTCAATTTTGGACGCCGTCAGGCAGAAAGCAGCAATCCCTATCCAATAGGTCTCGACAGTTGCCCAGAAACTTCTGTTTGCGGGCAAGCTAACCGCACGGTCTCGTGTGCCACAATATCAAGCACTTAGCGGAACCGATTCGACGGGGTAATTGGGCAAGCCGAAAATGCTAAATCTGAGCAATGGCCCTTGCTGCATTTCCATCGCTTATTCCGACATCGCGCCCTGGCCTTCACCGGACGCGACACCGCCGCCGGCAAGAGCTGGGAAGCCTGGGTCCGCAAGTACCCCGAGAAGAAAGCCGCCGGCGAGAAAGGCATCGCGCTGGAGTTGGAGAAGCTGGAATAGGCGTTACTCTCTTCGGCGGGGACCGAAAGTACAAAATCTCCCACATAAGTGCATCCACGACCGGCCCTACCGCGGCGCAGCTATGGCGACGGATCGCAGCTCTGAGCTCGTGCCGCTGCTTTGCTTCTCCCAATTGCGGCCCCCGTCGTCGGTATGCAGTATGACGCCGTCACGGCCCACAGCCCAACCCGACTTCGGCGTTGCGAAGCTGACGGAGTTTAGATAGGTGCCGGTGCGAGAACCGCTCTGCTTCTGCCAACCGCTGCCCCCGTCTTCGGTGTGGAGGATGGTGCCAAATTGCCCTACCGCCCAGCCCGACTGGGGCGTGACAAAGGTAACAGACGTCATATCAGCGTTAGTATCAGTGGTGGGAATGCTTTGCTTCTGCCAACTGCGCCCCCCGTCTTCGGTGTGGAGGATGGTGCCGTATCCGAAATAATCGGTTCCCACCACCCAGCCCGACTGCGGCGTGACGAAGGTCATAGAAAGCGGCACACCGTTCCCAATGGAGCCTTGCTTCTGCCAACTGTCCCCGCCATCCTCGGTATGCCTGATTCCGTTGTATCCCACCGCCCAGCCCGACCGCGGCGTGAAAAAGGCAACGGAATTCAGGTATCCGTTGGTGCCGCTTTTCTGTGGCTTCCACGTGCCGCCGCCGTCCTCGGTGTGCAGGATAGTACCGCGTTCGCCCACCGCCCAGCCCGACTGTGGCGTGACAAACGCGACGGAATTCAGCCATACGCCGGTACCGCTGTTCTGCCGCTTCCACGTGCCGCCGCCGTCCTCGGTGTGCAGGATAGTACCGCGTTCGCCCACCGCCCAGCCCGACTGCGGCGTCGCAATGGCGACGGAACGCAGCTCTGCGCTGGTGCCACTTTTCTGCGGGTTCCACGTGCCGCCGCCGTCCTCGGTGTGCAGGATAGTACCGCGTTCGCCCACCGCCCAGCCCGACTGCGGCGTCAGGGGCTGAGGGTTGAACCCTGCGGCTGGAACCTGCTGTTCTTTCGTTACGTTGGGTGGTGCGGACGCCCTGTTCTGATCCTCTGCTGTCTTATCAGTGGCCGCCGTTTGTTCCGTCCTTAGCTGAAACTCGGAGTTTGCGGCCTGCCCCTTCTGAGACCCTGTTGCCTGCTGCATTGAGAGCGGTCGCGATGCCGTCCAGTACAAGAGGGACGCAGCAAACAGAAGTGCGCAGATAGTGATGCCGCCCTTCCACCAACCCGGATATCTAGGTAATGTCTTGTCGAGTTGTACCTTAGGAATCTCTCCTTGCTCTCGCCCCTGTTGGGGACGACCAGCGTGTTCACGCTCTCTCTCCTCGACCTTGCGGTCTTTGTCCAGCCGCAACCGCTCGGCGGCTTCCTTACGTTCTGCTTCCAGGCGTACTCGCTCAGCTTCCTTGCGGAATGCTTCAGCCGTTGTTGCTAGCAGGGCTGCCTCTTCCCGCTGTTTGCGCTCCTCATCCGCCAGTGCTCTCAACCGCGCAGCCTCAGCCTGCTCCCGCTGCTTGCGCTCGGTTTCCACCTGTGCTGCCAGCCTGGCCGCCTCTTCCCGTTGCTTGCCCTCTGCTTCGGCCAGTGCTGCAATCCGAGCTCCCTCTTCTTGATGTTTGCGCTCCGCTTCCGCTTGCGCTGCGAACCGCGCCGCCTCAGCCTGTTCCCGCTGTTCGCGCTCCGCCTCCGCCACCAGCCGAGCTGCCTCCTCTCGCTGTTTGCGCTCCTGTTCCAGTCGCGCCTGTTCTGCCTGCTCGCGTTCTTCTTCTAGCCGCGCGCGCTCTGCCAGACGCATTTGGTCGTACCCATCCAAGGTAGCGGAAACCACACCGCCACCGGCGCCTCGCTGCTCCACAGCGAGGGCTCTGAGCAGAGCCTTCAGCCCGCGAGCATAGTCAGTCCTAAAATCGATATGGTGAAGGGAACGTAGCCGATAAGGAACCTTGCAATCACGATAGAGAACCGGGATGACCGTCTTCCTTTCGTCCAGGGCGAAGGTCACTTCGTCCATGACGTTCGGCGACGTGATTGCCGAGGGTGACAGAATCGCCAGGACGCGCGGACATTTCTCCAGCGCCTCTTGAACTGCCTCAGCCCAACGCTGGCCGCCAACCAGGTCGAGTTGGTCCATCCACACGCTCGCGCCGGCCGCCTTCAAGTCTTCGGCCAGACGAAGGGCGAATTCGGAATCGTCGCGGCTGTAGCTGAAAAAAGCTGTCTGTGCCTCTGTTGCCAAGCCGATCTCCCAGTGCAGGAAACCTATGGAAAGGACATAGTAGCCGATGTGGGCGGAATTGAATCCCCATGACCTGCTTTATTCGTCGTTGATGGACTAGGACGGCTGCTTGCGGAAAAAACCTTAGCCAAGCACCTCGGTGTTGAGTGAGTGCTGTGCCGTCATGCTCGCTGGAAGAGCATTGTTGGTCACCGATTTGACTACAGCGCGGATACTTCCGCCACGCTCCTCGGAACCGCCTCCAGCACGGTGCTTTGAGGCAAGCGTGCAACCGATCGCTGGGCGCTCCCCTTGCTCACATTGAGGGTTCGGCATACCTGGGACCACGAAAGCCCATTCCGGCGTAGCTCGGCGATCCGAGTTTGGTCCCAACTTGGGGTTTGCCCGTCATCCGGGAGCACTCCGGATACGGCACATATACGAGATGCCGACTTCTCGTCCAAGTGCTCGCCGAAACCCAGTTTCCGAGTAGCCGACAAATCGTTCAGAATCGCAACAACCTCAGATTAGCAAGACCCAAGAAACAGCAATCGGATGTGAAAGAGAAGCCGTTAGCCAGGCTTGCCTGAAAGATTTCGGCGTTTGCGCGTTTCGGCAACAAGCTCGTCCACTTGGCGCAAGACGTGTTGCGCCGCCATCAAGCCAAAGTGGTCCGGGCTCCCTGATACGGTAATCATGTCTTCCGGGAATTCCTCTCCGAGGATGCCATTGTCGAGGTTCTGTAATTTCAAACGCGCCAGCGCAGCCTGATAGCTAGAATCGTTCGAGATAACCAGTCGCAGCGCCGACACGCGCCCGCGAGCGCCTTTGAACCATCGCGCAAACACTTCGAATCCCGGGCTTTCACTGAATGGACGGACAATATCGGCGGCAGCTCGCTGCAACACGCCAATATCGCCCTGGAACTTCCGCAGCACTTTCACCAAATAGTCCTGCATGTTGAGCCAGTCGTCCAACGAGGCGGCTGAGTCGCCCAGTCGCTTCAGTTCGGCGATTGATACTTCCGGACGGTCGGGGGAAATCCCTGCCAGAACCCGCGAAGCAAAGCAGGTATCGAGCGACAAATTGCACTCCAGCGACAGGAAAGCGTCAATACGCGGCGCAGGCTCGTCAGCTGGCCCCAAAAGCAGCTCGAAACCCATGTCCGCGCCCAGCGAAAAGCCGACCATCACGATTATTTCGGGTTGGAATTGTTTAGAGATTTCCCACAACCACTCGCGCAAGATCACCACATGATCCGCAAGTGACAGGGAGATGCGTCTCCGACGACCCGGTTCGCACCCGTAGAGCGTGGGACTTAGGCCGCGATACGCCAAACGCTTGAGGATCGGCTCAAAGTCTCCGTGATCAAGACCGAGTCCATGAAGAAAGAAGACCAGGACATCCGAGCCAACCTGGTTGTCTGCATAGTGCAAACGATCGCCGATAATTCGAGGATCGAGAGTGGCGCGGTCGAGCTTGCGGCAAACGCGTTCCGTAAGCATGAACTGGTGCTCGATCAACTGGTTCGTGATCTCCGCGCCTAGGGAAGCGCTGGGTCCTTCTTGGTCATCGCCTAGCGAAACCCTGTCCGACACCAAATCCCGGCGGAGGCGCTGCAGGTCTGTGCGCATTTCAGCCGCGCTCTGGTAGCGGAGATTGCGGTCCTTCTCCAGCGCCTTGTTGATGATCTGATCCAAGCTGATGGGAATATCCGGATTCAACCGAATGGCCGGCGCACTAGCGCGATGGAGAATTGAGGCGAGGATCGCACCAGAAGTGCTGCCACGAAATGGCAGTGTTCCTGTCGCCATTTCATATAGCACGACTCCGAAGGAAAACAGATCGGTACGTACGTCCAGGCCGCCACCCCTCACCTGCTCGGGCGACATATAAGCAATCGTTCCGACCGCCGTGCCAGGGCTGGTGAGTTGTTGCTGGTCAACGGATTGAGTAGCTGCTTCGCTGTCGGGAGTCGAAATCTTTGCCAAGCCAAAATCAAGAATCTTGGCGCGGCTACGCTGGGTGACGAAGATGTTCGCCGGCTTGATGTCACGATGAATGATCCGGGCCACATGGGCGACATCCAGGGCATCGGCAATCTCGATGCCAATGGAGAGAATGGTTGCCAAATCCATCGGCCGGCCTGCGATGCGGTGCTTCAAGGTCGCGCCCTCAAGAAATTCCATAACGATGAACGCTCTGCCGTTTTGTTCGCCGATGTCGTGAATTGTGCAGATGTTGGGATGGTTCAGAGCCGAAGCTGCCTTGGCTTCACGCCGAAATCGTCCGAGTGCTTGGCCATCGTTCACAAAGTCTTCGGGTAAGAACTTCAACGCGACATACCGATCCAACCGCGTGTCCCGCGCTTTGTAGACAACGCCCATTCCCCCACCGCCAATTCTCTCGAGAATGCGGTAATGCGAGAGACTACTTCCGAGGAGTGGGTCGGAATCGGACATCGGCGCTGATGTTAAGGTTCTTTGATTTTCAAGTCAACATGCGCACGGATCAAGCAGGGCGAATCAAGGCAATCGAAGTTACTGGACGGATGACGGGCAATCTGGAACCTGGGCTGTTCGGGGTCAAGTTGACGAGAAACGCCCATTCCGTGCTCTTGCGGAGCTCTGACAGGCGCCGGCCACAAGGCCGAAACGCCGACTACGCGCCAAGTGACCGGCGGGATACGTAAACAGTAGGCGGTTCTACTTGCGAGAGCCCGGCGTATTCCGCACATAAGGCTTCCCT
>Ga0187871_10001531_pt1 | contig 19971 bp, 14 predicted proteins | sample June2016WEW_16_1_FD_132988 | JGI IMG/M metagenome (GOLD analysis project Ga0187871, IMG submission 132988) | Peatland microbial communities from SPRUCE experiment site at the Marcell Experimental Forest, Minnesota, USA - June2016WEW_16_10 | ecosystem: Environmental > Terrestrial > Soil >...
CGAGGCCCGGCGCTATTTCGAACAGGCCCTGCAGCGTAATTCGCAAATCGGGACATCCTGGTACGGGCTCGCCAAAATCGATAAGGCTGAGAAGCATTACACCGAGGCTCTCAAAGCACTGGATTCGGCCGGCTCCATCGATCCGAAAAGCCCGAGCGTTCACTACCTGCGCGCCCAAGTACTGATGCAACTGGGCCGCAAAGGCGAAGCGCAAACGGAATTCGCCGCCGTGCGCCGGCTGCAGAGTGAGACCGCGGGCAAGCTGGAGCGGGACATCAGCGGTACCAAATATCGAGATCCGCAACTGCCCGTGGGTCAAACGAATCTGGAACAAAAGTAATATAGTGGACTTCGAATGCAGCGTCGAACATTTTTGATTCAGACGGTTTTAGCCGCCGCGTCAAAAGCGCAGACAACCACGGCGCTCTCCGATCGCATCGGGATCTCGAGTTGGAGCTTCCACAATTTCTTTTCCACTACGCTCGATGAAAAGCTGCCCAAGCTGACGAAATCCTGGGATCTCCGGGATTTTCCAGCCGTGATCGCCGACCGCTATCACGTGCATCAGCTCGAGATGGTGGCGCCGCATTTCGAATCCACCAAACTGTCCTATGTACGGGAAGTGAAGAGCCGTCTCGATCGCGCTCATTCGCATCTGGTCAACATTCCGGTGGACATCCACGAACTCGGCGTTAAAGGCGGGCTTTCGGACCCCGATCCGAAAATCCGCGAGACCGCAATTTCAGCGTGCACCAAATGGATGGACATCGCCCAGGAGTTGGGTGCAAAATCGGTGCGCTGCGATCCAGGCGAAATGAATCGGGCGGACCTTTCGAACACCATCTCGTCGTATAAAAAGCTGGCTGCTTATGCAGGCTCGAAGAACCTGTACGTGATTATCGAAAACCATGGTGGTGTGGGATCGGAGCATCCCGAGGATCTGGTGAAAGTGTTTCAGGCGGTGGGCGAGCACTGCGGCGCGCTTCCGGACATGGGCAATTTTCCGGACGAAGCCACGCGGCAGCGGGGATTGCCGTTGCTCTATCCGTATGCGCCCACGGTGTCGCACGCCAAAGGGCTGGAGTTTGACGAGCACGGCATAGAACGGGCCTTCGATTTTCCGCGCGCCATGCAGGCAGCGAAAAAGGCAGGTTTCAAGGGTGTCTTCTCTGTCGAATACGAAGGCGCGGGCGACGCGTACATCGGCGTTCAAAATGTCGTGAATGAACTGGTTAGGTATCTATGATCGGAGAGGTATCCATGAGTGAGACTCGTCGAAGTTTTCTCGAAAGCACGCTTGCAACAGCAGCTTTCGCCAGCCTAGCCGAGGCGCAGCCGCGATCGAATGTCACCATCGGCATCATTGGCGCGGGAATCCGTGGACTGGAGCTGATGGGAGTGGCCCTTGAAGCAGGCGCAAAGGTCGCCATGGTGTGCGATCTTTACGACGGCCATTTTCGCCGCGCGCAGGAACTGCAGAAGAATACTCCCACCACACGCGACTTCCACGATGTCCTGGCGCGGCCGGATATCCAGGCGGTTCTCGTAGCCACGTCCGACCATTGGCACGCTCCCGTAGCCATCGCCGCCATGCGCGCCGGCAAGGATGTCTATTGCGAGAAGCCCATGGCGCACACCATTCCGCAGGCACTCGAGATGGTTGCAGCATCGCGAGAAACGGGCCGGCTGGTGCAAGTGGGCAGCCAGACCGTGAGCATGTCGTCCACGCGAAAAGCGAAAGAATGGTTCGACTCGGGCGCGATTGGAACAGTTTTCATGGCGCAGTGTTCGATATACCGGCCGAACGCGATTGGCGCGTGGCGTTATCCGGTGCCACCCGATGCGTCGCCCGATACGATCGATTGGGAGCGCTACCTCGGCAACGCTCCGAAACGGCCGTTCGATGCCGCGCGCTTCTTTCAGTTCCGCAATTGGTGGGATTATGGCACGGGCATCGCGGGCGACGAATACGTCCATCTGCTTTCGCGCGTGCATTATGTTCTGGGAGTGCAATATCCATTGAGCGCGGTGGCGAATGGCGGCATCTACAAATGGAAGGGCGACCGCGATGTACCGGACATCCATAACACCCTTTACGATTACGGCAAGTTCCAGGCGCAGGTGAGCGCGAATCTGGTTTCGAACTGGGAAGGCGGCGAGATCGTTCGCTTCCTGGGTGATCGCGGGACCATCGAGCTCACCGAAGAGGGCGCCAAGCTGATTCCGTACAATCCCGTCGAAGATTACGAGTATCCGCTCGAGAGCTGGCCCAAGGACACGAAGGACAAGTTCATAGCCGAGCACAAAAACGATCCCGAAGCGGATATCGGCACCGCGCGGAAGCAGCCCCAGCGCAAAGTGGAATCTTTCAAGGAAGACCACGAAGGCACGCTGGAACACATGCGAAATCTTTTCGACTGCATGCAAAGCCGCCAGCCGCCGATTGAAAACGTCAACTTCGGTTGCGGGACAGCCGTAGCCTGCCACATGGCGAACATCTCATACCGGCAGCAGAAGCGAGTCTTTTGGGACGCTGCGACCAATAAGCTGAGTATGTGAAGTGAGGCGTGGCAACGAGCTTACGGCGAGATTACGATCGCGTAATCTGACGAGATCCTCTTGACAAAGAGTCAGATACCGAATAGTATGAACGCATTAGGCTTGAAAGGGAAAGGGGCAACATGGGTCCACTTGTAAGATCCTTGGCTTGCGTTTTGATTCTGACTGCGTCTCTTCTGGCGCAAAATAGCGGTTCCATCACAGGAACGGTCCGCGACGCATCGGGTGCGGTGGTACCTGGCGCTAGTGTGACGGTTACCAACGTCGATAGAGGCACGTCGATCGCGACGAAGACCAACTCGGATGGCGATTATCTGGTAGCCGCACTGCCACCGGGTCACTACAATGTTGGCGTATCGCAGACAGGCTTCAAGCAGTTCAAGCTTTCGGAGCCGATCACGCTGGATGTTGCCGAGAAGGCCAAGGTAGACGCCACGCTTCAAGTCGGAGAGATGGCAACGGAAGTCTCAGTCCAAAGCACTGCGGTCCAGGTACAAACGGAATCTCCCGAGCTTTCGAGTGTCGTGACCGGGAAAGAGATCACCCAGATTGTTCTCAATGGCCGCGACTTCGCTCAGTTGGCAACATTGTCTCCTGGCGTGAGTAACCAAACCGGCCAGGACGAAGGCACGGTGGGGGTCAATGGGAACGTCAGCATGAGCATCAATGGCGGCCGCACCGAGAACAACGCCTGGGAGTTGGACGGCGGCGACGACATGGACAACGGCAGTAACCAGACATTGAACGTTTACCCTAGCGCGGACGCAATCGGGGAATTCAGGGTGCTCACCTCCAACTACGGCGCGCAGTATGGCCGCAATGGGTCCGGAACGATCGAGACCAGCATCAAATCGGGCGGCAAAGACTACCATGGCGATGTTTACGAGTTCCTGCGCAATAACGATTTCAACGCGCGGAATTTCTTCCAGCAGACGGTGCCGGAATACAGGAAAAACGACTACGGCTACACTCTAGGCGGCCCTGTGTACATTCCGAAGGTTTATAACAAGAACAAGGACAAGACGTTCTTCTTTTTCTCCGAGGAATGGCGCAAAGATCTAGTCCCCGGCCAAACTTTCAATCAGCCGCTGCCTTCCGTTGCGGAACAGCAAGGCAACTTCTCGGATGTGTGCCCCGCCGCGGGCTCCGTTGTGAACAAGACCGGTTTCCCGGACTGTCCTGTGGACCCGAAGACGCACTCGTACTTCCCGAATAACATTGTCCCGATTGATCCGAATGCCGCGGCGATCCTGACCCTGCTGCCCCAACCGAACTCGGGCAGCGGTTTGAGCTCTCGTTATTTTTCAGCCCCGGCGCAGCTGACCAACTGGCGCGAGGAGTTAGTCCGAATCGATCACAACTTCAGCGACAAGGTTCGGTTCTTCGGCCATTTCATCCACGATTCGTGGGGCACCGAGACCCCCACGCCGCTATGGGGCAACGGAGCCTCATTCCCCACGGTAGGAACAAACTTCGTTGGGCCCGGAGTTAGCATTGTTGCCAATCTGGCTGCGAACTTCTCGCCCACCTTGTTGAACGAGTTCACCTTCGCCTACACCACCGACCACATCTTCCTGAATGCGGTAGGGCCGGCGCAGCGGCCGTCCAGCATGACTATGACCGGCCTTTTCAACAATGGGTTCGGCGGTTTGCTTCCCGCGGTCAGCGTAGGTGGAGGTGTCGGTTACGATACCGGTGGATTCTCTCTGGATACCGGATATTTCCCCTGGAACAACGCGAACCCGACTTACACCTACAAAGACCAGATCAGCAAAATCATGGGGTCGCACAATTTCACCTTTGGGGCCACTTGGGTGGCCGCCCAGAAGAACGAAGAGAACAGCCCTTATGTTCAAGGCATTCTCGCCACCTCCAATACTTCCGCGGTAACCACCGGCAACGCGTTCGCGGATCTTTTGCAGGGAGACTTCGCTTCCTATACGCAAGCCAACTCCAAGGTCAAATACTATAACCGGTACAAGATGTTGGAACCTTACTTCCAGGACGACTGGCATGTGACGCCGCGACTTACCTTGAATCTCGGCTTACGGCTAAGTTTGTTCGGAACGTACCGCGAAAAGTATTACCAGGCGTATAGTTTCAACCCAGCCGCTTACAGCTTGACGAACGCGCCGCAGATCGACGTATCGGGAAGTATTACAGGGCAAGCGGGAGCTCTGGTTCCCGGTGTCGGCAATCCATACGATGGCATTCAACAGTGCGGGAAGGACGGAACTCCGCGAGGTTGCGTAGCAGGGCATTTGTTCAACCCCGCTCCCCGTGTCGGCTTCGCATACGATCTGCTTGGTGATGGAAAAACCTCCATTCGCGGAGGCTACGGCATATTCTTTGAGCACACCAATGGCAACGAAGGAAACACCGAGCAGTTGGAAGGCAGCGCTCCCTTGGTGCTAACTTCCGAACAGTTCAACATCAGCGGCTACACGAATATTGGCGGAGGCCTTGCGTTCCCGCTAAATCCGAATGAGATTCCCACCCATGCCCTTTGGCCTTACGTCCAGCAGTGGAACGTCAGCATTCAGCGCGAAGTAATGCGCTCCACGGTTCTGACGGTGGCCTATGTCGGCAATAAAGGCACGCACCTGGGCGTGCAAATAAATGCAAATCAGCTTTATCCGATTACGGAGGCGCAGGATCCGTTTCTGCCCGGACAGCCGCTCACCGCTGCCAACTGCGCTAGCGGACTAGTCAATGGTGTCGCTCCCAGTGGCCAGGCGGGAATTCAATTCAGCGTCGCGTGCGGCGGTAACGCGGCTCCCTACCGGCCGTACATCGGCTACAACAACATCAGGGACACAGTATATGGTGGGAACTCCGACTACAACGCGCTTCAGGTTTCTTTGCACCGGCATGTCGGACGGCTCAGCGTCGATCTCGCATATACTTGGAGCCATTCGCTCGACGATGAATCCGATTACGGCAGCGGCAACTTCCTGAACTCGTACAATTTGAGTCAAAACCGGGCCAGCTCGGACTTCGATCAGCGCCAAATACTCAACATCGGCTACGTCTATGACCTGCCATTCTTCACGCAAAAGGGACTGCTGCATTCGATATTAGGCGGTTGGACGTGGTCGGGATTGACCAGCTGGCAAACCGGAACACCGTTCAGCGTGACCGACAGTCTCTACGGCGCGGGAGTTGGCAATTCGCTCGGTACGGGCGCCATGTTGAATGTCATCGGAAATCCCTATGCGAGTACCGCGGCCCTAAACAATCAGCCCGGTGTGGTCGGCCCGCTTCTTTACAATCCCCTGGCATTCGCCGCGCCGCAAGGCTTGACCTTTGGCGACGCTCAGCGCAACATTTTGAACAATCCCAGCCGAACCAACTTCGACATGGGATTGTTGAAGCATTTTGCGATCACGGAATCGAAGTACTTTGAATTCCGCGCTGAGGCCTTTAACGTGTTCAACCATACGCAATGGCTGCCGCTCGGCGGCCTCAACAGCAGCGGGACCACCTCCACAGCCTGTTTTGGGGGGCCGGATAACACAGCCGGAGCTGCCAGTTGCCTTGCGAACAGTAGCCTTTTCAGGCCTGGCGGTGCGCACAATCCGCGCATTCTGCAACTAGCTCTGAAGTTCATTTTCTAACGGCAGTATCAGCGGGAGGGGGGGGACTTAAAGTGTTATTTCACCTTCTCCCGCACATTAAACTCCAGCTTCCAGCGTCGCCCATCCCTAGCAACCGACCACAGTTGCAACATCCCTGTTTCGGTCACCACCGTTTCTAAAGTAACCGGCACAAATTCGCCCGCATTGCCTGACGCCGGCAGGCAAACTTCGATGGGCGACAGCTCCTCCAGATCCCCGGCGACGTCATCCAGCATAGCTCCGGCCGCGTCGTTCTTGCGCACCGAGGATTGAAAGAAGCGGAATTCCGCCGGCTCACCCACGGTTAATCCAAACTCGCGATCCTTCAACTGCAGCGAACTGCCCTCCTCCATGCCAAACGGTGCCACAGCCAGCGCCTTGAACGGGACGGGCACGCCAGGAACGGCGGGCATGGCGCTTTCGATCCCAACATAATAAGTGCGCGGCACGCCGCCGCGGATGCGCACGCCCCGGCCTTGCCGCGCGAGTCCATAATAAGCAGCCCCACGTGCCACGGCGTGCATCAGATCCTCGCCGACCAGCGGAACCACTGGCGCAAGACCCTCTTCAGCCAGCCAGCCGTTCAGCACTTCGAGAATGCGGCGCCGCACCAAGCCAGCGCGCAACACGCCTCCGTTGAAGAGCACGTGGGTGGGCGCGGCCAATCCGCTCGATCCCCGGCGCACCGACCCATGCTCGGATTGCGCGGCTTGCTGGCGCAGGAATCGCGCAAGGTGTCGAGTGATAGCTGCATCGGCCGCATAAGGCAATCCAATTTCAGCCAGGCCCATCTTCCTCCGTTGCGGCATGTCTTGGCTGGAAACCACGGGCAAAAATCCTTCGCCCAGAATGCGATCGATATCCTCGCGCAGCAGTTTCGTCTTGATGGTGCCGCCCACCAGTCCGGTGCCCCGGCCGAGAATCGTCACCGGATGCTCGCGTTTTTTGTTGTCTTCTTCGAGCAGCTTTTCCTTAGCCAAGCGGCACTGCTGCCACAGCGCGTGCAACTGCATGGCATCAAGTTTGGTTCCCTGCGCCGCCAGTTGCTGCTCCAAATTCCTGGCCAGCGCAAGGTCGACATTGTCGCCACCCAGCAAGATGTGTTCGCCCACCGCGACCCGCTCGAGCTGCAGCTCGCCGGCCTGCTCCGTTACGGCGATCAAGGTGAAATCGGTGGTGCCCCCGCCGATGTCGACAACTAGAATCAGATCGCCCACCTGCACGCGCTCCCGCCAATCGGGATGCCGCTCAATCCAGGCGTAGAATGCGGCCTGCGGCTCTTCCAGCAACAACGGATTCTGATAGCCGGCCTCTTGCGCGGCTTGCAGAGTAAGCTCGCGCGCCACGGCGTCGAACGAGGCCGGCACGGTGACCAGCACCTGCTGCTTCGCGAACGGCGCGTCCGGCATTTTCTGGTCCCACGCGGCGCGCAGATGCTCCAGATACCTCCGCGAGGCGTCAACCGGCGAGATCTTTTCCAGACCTTGCGGCGCATTCAGAGGCAGAATTGGCGCAGTGCGATCCACGCCGGCGTGCGACAGCCAGGATTTTGCGGACGCAACCAGGCGGCTAGCGACTTCCGATCCGCGCTTCTGCGCTAGCGCCCCAACAACGTAGCGCGGAGTTTCGTCCCACGGCAGCGCGATGGATCCAGCGGGAAAATCGGCCGAGCCGGGGATAAAGAGAAACGAAGGCAGCAGCGGCTGATCCCGCACTTCGCCCGGATTCACCAATTGAGGAAGCTCGATGACCGTGACCGGCGGCGAATCCCGCGGATCCCCTCCATCCGGCGCGCACGCGAGTGCGCAATTGGTAGTTCCAAGATCAATTCCGATGGTGTATTCGAGTGACAAGCTCCAGTGTAGTATGTAGGGCAGGCTGCCAGCCTGCGGCCGATTGTCAATCGGCCTGCCGCTGGACCAAGGAAACTCCTCAGGCGTTTTAGCCAATCCCGCCTTCACCGGATTCATCTCGATATAGCGTTCGATTCGCGAAATTCAGTTTCGCCACGAACCAACCGGTCGTAGCTTTCTTCTTGCCAGAAAGGATTGCCGGTTCGATTGAGCATGCGATTAGCTTCCTTGGCCGTGAACCTCTTGAGCGATTGCATCAGCTTGGAAACTTCCACGCACGGAGTAATCAACAGATGCACATGGTTCGCCATGACCACGTAGCTGTGCAGCTGATAGTGGCCCAGAGCGCGCTCTTGATAGTGAATGGATTCGACCACCATGTTGGCGATCTCTGGCTGCCGAAGATACAGCGGGCCTGTGCGGGCGTTGTCGAGCAGGCGGTCCATCGCTGCGAAGACTTGGCCTGAGGTAGTTCCTGCTGGAAAACTGCGGCCTGGTGCGAGACTACCGTGCAGGCGCCAGGTTATGAAGATTGGTTGGCCGATGGAGTGATAGTGCGGTAAGCGGCGTTCGCGGATGGTCAGCACAAAAATAAGGTGACTTCGCGATTACGGAATTCTCAGGGCCGATTGACAATCGGCCGCAGGTTGGCAACCTGCCCTACCTCACTTGAGCCGTTTCAAATCCTTCTTGGCTTGTTCGAAATCGGGTTTCAAGCGCACCGCAGTTTCCAGCTCCGATCGCGCGTCCGCCTTGCGGCCTTCTTTTTCGTACACCAATCCGAGCGACCAGTGAGCTCCAGCGATCGGAGTCGAATCCGGCTCGGGCTCCTTCGTCTCATTGATATATTTCTTCAGATAGGTCTCTGCCTTCGGCAGCTCCACGCCCTCGCGCAGCATCGCGCGGGCTGCGTGAACATAGGGAGCGAGATCGTCCGGCACAGCGGCTTCCGCCCGCGCGATCACCTTGGCGGCATCGTCGAAGCGTTTCTCAAGCACCAGCGCGTATGCCAACCAGCGATAAGCGTCCACGCGATCTGGATTCAGATCCAGTGCCGCCCGGGATTGCTGTTCGCACGCAGCCGCGTTGGTGTGTTGCGGATCCAGGTAGAACTGAGCCAAAACTATATGTGACTCGTAATATTTCGGATCGGCTTCCACGGCTTTTTTGTACAGATCCTCAAGCTTGCCTTCCTCTTTATCCGAGTGCGCGATATGGGCCAGCGCCAGATAGCCTCGCGCCGGATTGATCTTCACCATTTCGTTTGCGATATCAATGGCCTTCTTCTTATCGCCGCCCACAACGCCGGGAGCTTGGAGGAAGAACAGCATCTGGTCGTAAAGATTTTCCGGATCTTTCGGAGCAATCGCGACCGCTGCTTCGAATTCAGCGCGGCACTTGCGCGCCAGGCCGAGCTGCTTGAAGATGGAAGCGGTGTCGGCTTGATCGGCGTAAATCTCGCCCAACTCCCGATGATACGGGCTGGACTTGGGATCCAAGCGAACGGCCGTCTCCCCGTATTTCACGGCGTCATCGAACTTCGCGAACACGTGCCTCGCCATGGCCAGCAGATAAGTAGCGCGCGCGTCATTTGGATGCGTCCTGTAATTTGCTTCGGCCAAATCGCGGGCGCGCTTGTAGTGGCCGTTGTCGAAAAATATTTGCGCATCCGGCTCACCAGCGGGCAGCGCTAACGCGAACAAGACCAGAAGAAACACGGTTCGCATAGAGTTTATTCCGAACGAAGCGCCCGAGTGGGCTGGATGCCGGACGCGCGCCTCGCCGGCAAATAGCAGGCCAATCCCGCGACCAGCAGCAGGACCAGGCTGAAGAACATAAATGTCGACGCATCCGTCGGGCTCACCTGATATAAAATCGCCGACATCAAATGCGTGACTCCATACGCCGCCGCAAGGCCAATGGCCAGCCCGATGACGGTCAATTTCAGGCCTTGCCTCATGACCAGCGAGACCAAGTCTCTGCGCGCCGCTCCCAATGCCAGCCGGATCCCGAACTCCTGTTTCCGCGCCGCCACTGAATAGGTCATGATTCCATAAATTCCGAGCGCCGCTAGAAACAACGAAAGCGCTGCGAAGAATGAACTCACTTGGCCGACAATGATGTACGGCGCGCGCCGCTCCGCCATCAATCCCAACATCGTTTCCACCCGCAGTACGGACTGAGTACTGTCCACCGCACGAACCGCGCGCCGGACACTGGAAGCCGTATCCTGCAATGCGGAATCTGTTCTCAGCACGAACGTCATGCCCTGAATGGAATACTGTTGAATCGGGAAATAGACTTGCGAATAAGCGTGATCGGTGTCATCTTGTCCCGCAGCGTCCTTAACGACGCCGACAATCGTCACTACACGGTCCAGATTGGCGCTCCACCGGATGCGCTGTCCCAACGGATCTTGCCCCGGAAACTGACGGCGCACCAAGGCCTGGTTAACAATGCCCACCGCGAGCGAGTCAGCACGGTCCTGTTCGGAAAACGCGCGCCCGCGCAATAATGGGATTCCCATCACCTTGAAATAATCCGGCGAAACCGTGTCGAACAGCGTGAACGGACGGTCCGCGGGAGCCGGAACCGGGCGGCCTTCGATAGCATATACCGCGGAACCATCGTTTCCTCCATATGGAATGAAATTCCCGACAGCGGCCGCGCGGATACCGGGTAGCATACGAACCTGCTCCAAAACGGCCTTCTTGAAGGCCTCAATTCGCTTCGGGTCGCTGTAGTGGGATTCGGAAAGCTCGACGCGTGCCGTCACCAAACCGTTCGGGTTGAAACCCAGATCCTTTTCGTGCATTCTCACCAATCCCTTTACCAACAGGCCAGCCGCCACTAGAACCACCAAAGCCAGCGATGTTTCAAACACAATCAGACATTTTTTGAAAAGTGCACTTCCGTCGCCTGCCGATAACCGCGCGGTGTTCTCTTTCAGGGCGTGGTTCACGTCGATACGTCCGGCATGAATCGCTGGAGCGATCCCGAAGAGCAGCCCCGCAACCAATGCGATGCCGAGTGTGTAGAGCAGTGTGGACGCGTCCACGCGCAGAACGGCCGAGTTCGGCAGATAGCCTCGCACCTCCGTCGGAATGGCTTGCGCAATCCAGCGCACGCCCCAGTTGGCGAACAGCACGCTCAGAACCGCAGCCAGCAGAAAGAGCATCAAATTTTCCGTCAGAAGCTGGCGCACTAACCGGCCTCGTCCGGCTCCAATGGCCAACCGGACCGCCATTTCCTTTTGCCGGCCCACGGCGCGGCCCACCACCAGATTCGCGACATTGCTGCACGCCAGCAGCAGCACGCAGCCCACCAGCCAAAAAACGATCAGCGCCTCCTGGCTGCCGCCTTGCTGGCCAATTTCTTCTCGCAACGTGCGGAGCTGAACGGTACGTCCGGAATTCGTCGCAGGATAAGAATTGGCCAGACGCTGGGCAACAGTCTTGAGGTAACTGGTGGCGCGAGCCAAGCTAACACCCGGTTTCATGCGGGCGATTACCGGCAGCAAGCGAGTGCGCCGGTCATCGCTCAGTTTGAGCGGCATCCACAGCTTGACCGGCCCCATCAAAGGCAAGTGAAATCCTTCGGGCATGATTCCGACTATCGAGACGCCCACTCCGTCAATCAGAATCGTCTTGCCCACCAGCGCGGGATCTCCGCTGAAACGGTTCTGCCAGAGTTCATGGCTCAGCACGGCTACTTGGGGGACGCCGGGCTGCTCCTCCTCCAGGAAAAAGCCTCGGCCTTGTTGCGGTATTACTCCCAGCATGCGGAAAAACTCCGCGCTTACGCGCGCGCCCGCAACGGACTCCTCCCCCTTCTCCAGCGTGTACGCCGAAGTCAACCAGCCGCATATATCCTCAAAAACGTCTTTCTTCTCCTTGCGCCAATCCTCCAGATCCTTGGCGGAAGTATTGCCCAACCACCGGCCCTTAACGTCCGCCGAATAGATGGCGACCAATTGATCGGGATTCGCATAAGGCAACGGCTTCAGCACCCACGCGTTCACGACACTGAAAATGGCCGTGTTGGCGCCAATGCCGAGCGCCAAGGTCAGCACGGCGACGGCGGCGAACCCTGGACTCTTGCGCAGCATGCGCCCCGCGTAGCGCAGATCCTGCAGCGTCTCATCCCAAAGCCTGAGCCCGCGCGCCTCGCGGCATTCTTCCTTGAGCGGCTGCAAATGTCCGAACTCGATCCGCGCCTGCCGTTCCGCCTGCTCTCTAGGCAAACCGGAATTAACCAGATCCTCGGTATATTTAGTCATATGGAAATGCAACTCCGCGTCCATGTCGCCTTCCATCCGATTCCGGCGGAGCGCGCCGTCCAATACGCATTTCAGCCGCGCCAGTACGCTCATGACTTTTCCGGCTCCGCTGCCAAAACGCCCACCACGCCCGCGCTCAGTCGATTCCAGTTCTCCGTTTCCAATTTCAACTGGCGGCGGCCCTCAGCCGTCAACTTGTAATATTTGGCCTTGCGATTGTTCTCGCTCTCGCCCCATTCGGCCTTGATCAAACCGCGGTACTCCAGCCGGTACAAAGCCGGATAAAGTGACCCCTGTTGAATCTGCAGGCGATCCTGGGATAGCTGCTGAATGCGGAGCAGGATGCCGTAGCCATGCATAGGCTCCAGCGAAATCGACTTCAGGATAAGCATCTCGAGCGTGCCCTGCAGCAGATCTTGTTGTTTGCTCACGCGACGACCTCCTAGATCATCTAGGGGAGATTGTACTGGCTCTCTCCTAGATTGTCAAGGGGAAAGCCGAACCGCGACCGGAAGGGAGCGCCACCACGAACCTAGTCCTGTCCGGAATCGTGGTATCGCTCCATCCCGGTCGGGGCTCGGCTTATTATGCCCGCGCCAACGCGCCCAGCTCTTTCACGATGCTGGATACAAACGCCTTGGCATCACCGAACAACATGATTGTGTTCGGCATGTAATACAGCTCATTGTCGATGCCCGCGAACCCAGGATTCATACTGCGTTTGATCACCATCACTGTGTGAGCCTTGTACGCTTGAATAATGGGCATGCCCGCGATGGGACTTTTCGGGTCCGTCTCAGCGCCCGGATTAACCACGTCGTTCGCACCGATGATCAGCGCCACGTCCGCCATGGGCATTTCGGGATTAATGTCGTCCATTTCGCGTAGCTTGTCGTAGGGAACATCCGCTTCCGCCAACAACACGTTCATATGACCGGGCATGCGGCCGGCCACGGGATGTATGGCGAACTCCACGTTGACGCCGCGCTTCGCGAGCAGCTCCGACATCTCCTTCAGTTTGTGTTGAGCCTGCGCCACCGCCATGCCGTATCCGGGAATCACTATCACGGTGCGGGCGGCTTCTAGAATCTGAGCCGCTTCTTCGGGGCTCGCGGATCGAACCGGCCGCTCGCCGGCCTTACCGGCGGTGGTGGTCTGCAGTTGTCCGAATGCACCGAACAGCACATTGCCGAAAGATCGGTTCATGGCGCGGCACATGATAACCGCCAGGATAAAGCCGGACGATCCGTCCAACGCGCCCGCCACGATCAGCATTTTATTGTTGAGCACAAATCCCATCGCGCTGGCCGAAAGGCCCGCGTAGGAGTTCAGCAAGGCGATGACTGTAGGCATATCCGCACCGCCGATTGGAATGATTAAAAGAACACCGAAAAGGAGCGAGAGCAGGACGAAGATGGGAAACAGATAGGTTTGCTCCGGCGCCACAATCAACGCCACACCAGTTCCCGCCGCGGCCGCGAAAATCCCTAGATTCAGGAAGTTTTGACCCTTGTATGTAATGGGCCGCTGCGGCAGCACTTCTTGCAGCTTTCCGAACGCCATGAGACTGGCTGTGAAAGTCAGGAAGCCGAGCAGGGTCTCGATAATCAGCGCCGTCATCTCAACGGTGGTCACCGCCGGACCTTGACGAATCCCCTTATAGTATTCCGCGGTTCCGATCAGCGCCGATGCGAGCGCACCACAGGCATGTGAAAATGCGGTTCGCTGAGGGACCGCAGTCATCGGCATCATATAAGCGATCGGGATGCCGATGGCCGTCCCCAGGAAGAACGCGACGAAGATCCACTGATAGCTGACCACGTCGAATCGCAGCAGGGTGCCGACCACAGCCAGCAACATGCCGATTTCGCCGACCACTACTCCACGACGCGCGGTGGCTGGAGAATTCAGCCACTTGATGGCCATGATGAAGCCGGCGGCTGCCAGCATGTAAACAATCGGGAGGATAGTATCGTTCAGGACCGCACTGTTCATTTCTTGTCCGGCTCCCTTCGCTTGAACATCTTGAGCATGCGATCCGTGATCAGATAGCCGCTCACTACGTTCAAAGTGGCCAGCAGAACAGCCGAGAAGCCCAGGATCAGCGAAAGCGTACTGGCATCCTTCGCGCCGGTAATCAAGATCGCCCCCACCACGGCAATCGCCGAGATCGCGTTGGTCAAAGACATCAGTGGCGTGTGCAATAGCGGCGAAACGCCGCGGATAAGCTGGAAGCCCAAAAAAGCAGCCAGCATGAAGACCCACAAATCGAATTCGTAAGCTCCCATGGTCGTTATCCTCCCCCTTCGGCTCCCTCCGCGGGAATCACGTCCAGCAGTTCATTCACGCGCGCATGAACAATCTCACCCGCGTGCGTCACCAGCGTTTCCCGGATGATCTCGTCCTCGCGCTTCAATTGCAAGGAGCCATCCTTCGTGAGCATAAGTTTCAAGAACGAAGTTATGTTGGACGAATACATCTGGCTGGCATGATACGGCGCGGATGACGCGAGATTGAGTGGCCCCAGAATGGTGATGCCCTGGTGATGCACGGTTTCGCCCGGCTGGGTCAGCTCGCAGTTCCCTCCCCGCTCGGCCGCGACATCCACAATGACGGAACCCGGGGCCAGCGCGCTCGCCATTTCAGTGGTGATCAATATCGGCGCTTTTTTTCCAGGAACTGCCGCGGTGCTGATGACGACATCCTGTTCGCGGATCACGTTGGTAAGCAACTCACGCTGCCGCCGGTAAAACTCTTCGCCCATCGCTTTGGCGTAGCCGCCTTTGTCTTCGCTCGCTGCGGTGTCGATGTCCAGCACAACAAATTTGGCACCCAGGCTTTCAATCTGCTCCTTCACGGCGCTGCGGACATCGTAGGCGGACACTACGGCGCCCAGCCGGCGCGCGGTGGCGATAGCTTGCAAACCGGCCACGCCCGCGCCTAGAATCAACACCCGCGCCGGCGTAACCGTACCGGCTGCAGTCATCAGCATTGGAAATATCTTTGGCAGCGACGTTGCAGCTAGCAATACTGCCTTGTATCCGGCAATCGTCGCCATTGAGGAAAGAGCATCCATGCTTTGCGCACGCGTGATGCGAGGCATCAATTCCATAGCAAAGAAAGAGACGCCAGTGCGCGCCAGCGCGGCGTCCTGACTGAGTGCGGTAAGCGGCTCACCAAAACCAATCACAGTCTGGCCGGGGCGTAACAGCGCCAGATCCGCGCGCCCGGCCTCCGGATTCGCTCCGAGCGATCGCACTTGCAAAATAACGTCCGCCTGAAATACCTCGCGCCGGGTGGCCGATCGGGCGCCCCGCGTCGCGTACTGTTCATCGAGGAAACCGGCCTCGACGCCGGCGGACTGCTCAACGATAACGCTCGCGCCCAGTTTCCCTAACGCGTCGCAAGCGCGCGGGACCAGGGCCACACGCCGCTCCCCAGGAAAAGTTTCGCGCGGTATTCCTATGCTGACAGCCACGAGCTAACCTCCATCTTGGAAGGCCGTCGAGAAATTGCTGCTTCCGCCTCTCAGTTGGGGGAAGAGCTGATTCTCAACGCCCAGTAATGATAATACCCCTCTTAGAGGGCAAGTGCTGCGCGCAACATAAATTCGGAACTTTCCGAGAATATGTAACCGAGCCGCGACCGGAAGGGAGTGCCACCACGAAAGTCCCGGTCGCACTTCCAGGGGAAATATTCGAGAGCCGCAACCCTGCTAGCCTTGATGGAGTTATGTCCGATTCCAGCCGCATCCTCCATCCCGATCTGAAAGGCCGCGTCGCCATCGTCACCGGAGCCAGCCGCGGTATCGGCAAAGCCCTGGCACTGCGCCTGGCCGAGGAAGGAGCGGACGTGGTGGTGGCTTCGAAAAGCGAACAGTCCACCGAGAAACTGCCGGGCAGCATCCACGAGACCGCTGACGCCATCCGCGCCCTGGGCCGGCGCGCGCTTGCGATCCCCACCGATGTGCGCGACGAAGATGCCATCCGCAACATGATTGAGCGCACCGTGGCCGAGCTCGGCCGCATCGATATTCTGGTGAACAATGCGGGCGCCATCTGGCCTCGGCCCATTTTGGAAACTCCGCCCAAGCGCTTCGACCTGATGATGAGCGTCAATGTGCGCGCCTCCTACATCGCTTGCTACTACGCCCTGCCTCACATGGTGAAGCAACAGTGGGGCCATGTGTTGAACATGTGCCCGCGTCTTTCTGTGGAACCGTCGCCGGGAAAAGTGGCTTACATGATTTCGAAGCTCGGCATGGCGCGCGTTGCCATCGGCCTGGCAGCCGAGCATCAGAAGGACAACATCGCAGGCAACGCCCTGTGGCCGCGTACCATCATCGAGAGCCAGGCTTCTATCAATTGGAAAATGGCGGATCGATCGCAATGGCGCACGCCCGAGATCCTGTGCGACGCCTCGCTCGCCATCTTCGCGCAGGAACCTAGGACGTCAACCGGACGCCAGTGGATCGACGAAGAAGCGCTCAGTGAGTTGGCCGGGGTCACCAATTTCGATCGGTACTGGTGCGAAGGGAAAGCGCCGGCGAATCCGATTTACATCGACAAGTGGTGAGTCCGCTGCCCTCAAAAACCAAACAGCATTTTCTGGGCCTCCGCGGTGGTCTTAGCGGCTTCATTCAAATCCACGGCGCGACCAGCCACTTTCATCGGCACGACGTGTTCTTCTGACCAGAAGAATACGGAGTTCTTTCAATAATCGTTGATGATGTTCGCCCCACGAAACGTTGGCCAGTCGATGCGCGGCAAAAAAACGCGAGGGTCGGCTTCGGGCTCGCGCACGCGCCAGCGCAGGTCGTCGTCCACCAGGATATGCAGCGCGCGTCCGCAGTGCGCGCAGGACGTTTCGATTTCCACCTCCAGCCGCTCTTTTCTTAAGCGCGCCTGCACAAAGGGCGTAGCGATGGAATCCTCGCCGCACGCGGCATAGATGCGCTCGCCAGTGCTGAATCGCAGCCGATGCGGCGTTCGATCGCTTGAAACGGGAAAAGCCCAACTCACATTGCCGCGCAGGTCGCGCACCAGGAAGAACAAGTGCCGTTCCAGATCTTCGAGCAGTTGAATTACGAGCGCTGCTTCTAAGTCCAGTGCGGCCGCAATCCGCGCCGGACTCAAGGGCCGTCCATGATTGCGCGGCAATTCCAACACCACGAAATTTCGTACCGAGTGATGGCGCGGCGTCATGAAGCCGAGCGGATTGTCCATGCTAGTGGCCCGTCAACTCGCGCAACCGTCCGCTGATCGCATGTTCCCAGTGATCGCGTTCCAGTGGAAACTCGCGGGCAAAATCCTTCACGGAGCCATCTGCGCCTTCCGACAACGAGGTTAGGCGATGGGTCACAATGGCCTCAGTTTCTCCTCCGCCCAAAGCCTTCAAAGAAATATCCAACTGGTCCGCGCTCTTGCCAGGCCGAACGATTACGTAGCTGACGCGGAGCGCGGATTCATCATAAGTCGTCAATACCCAAACCACATCCTGATCATGCTGCCGGGTAGTGAAAACCGCGCCGGCTTGCTGGCTCCCCTTCAGCGGATAGAGCATGGTGGGATTCCAGTGCGGAGCCCACTCCGATTCTCGGACCGGCCCGAATAGAGGAAAAACCACGGAGGGTGGCGCGGGAAGACGCAGTCGAATGCTGGCTTCCGCGTGTTCGCGGGATTGCGCGAAAACGCCCGCAACCAGCGAACCGATCAAGATGACGCCAAGGCGATAGTTCATTATCGTAATATACGAAATCGTACTATCTTCCGTCAAGAGCCTTTGGCGTATCCTGGGCTAGATGCGTCTCGAACTTATTTTCAGCATCCATCGCGCCACCCACCGGATTGGACTATACATCCAGCAGCATGCCCCCGATCTCACGCAGGCGGAAGCCCACATCCTCTGTCACCTTCATGAATCCGGCGACTCGACGGTCTCCAGCCTGCATCGGGCCTTCGCACATAAACGCTCGACGCTGACTAGTGTGCTTGACCGGTTGGACGCCCGTGGATTAGTCACCCGTGAGTCCAGCCAGAAGGACCGGCGCTCTTTCGTTATCAAGTTGACCGGCTCCGGCAAGAAGAAAGCCGCCAGTATCCACCGGCAGCTGGAATCGTTAGAAGCGCAGGTACTGCGCGCGAACGATCGCCGCGCCGTGCAGTTGTTCGGTCAGGTAATCCATAATCTGGAAGAGAAAGCCGCGGAGGAGTAGATGGAATTTACCGAACCGCGAACGTTATTGTAGGCCCGCGCGTGAGCAAGGGGACCAACGTCTTCAACGGAGTCCGTGCCTGAGCCACTACTTCCCTGGCTCTGCACAGGCAAAGTTAGCCGCATCATCCGTGCTGCCCTGGCCATTCCAGCGCGCCACTTTCGGATAAGCGCACAGTGGACGCGTTCGCTGAACGCCGCTCGCCGGATTCAACCCCACCTTGTACTTGGTGGCGATCACCTGTTCAGGCGCCACGCCTTTATCCACCCACTGTTCCAGCGCCGCCGCCACGTCATGTTGCGGATCGCTCTGCGCCGCGCCAAATTGACCGAAGACGTTGGGCCCAGGGCCGCCGGCGCAATGCTGCATCCCCGGCACCATAAACAGGCGCACAAAAGTCTTGCTATCTTTCGCGCCCATCTTGGACACCACGCTCTGGTAGTAGTTGATGGCGTTTACCGGCGCAATCGCTGCGTCGCTCCAGCCGTGATAGATAATCAGCTTTCCACCGCGCTTCTTGAAAGCACTCAAGTCCGGATTGGTGGCATTCAACCTCTGAGCGGACTTGTCATCCACGATTTTCGTATCTCGGTCCACGTTGAACGTCTTGAAGTCCCAGGAGGGATCATCGAAAACCATATTCTTAAAAAACTGAGTTCCGAAAGCGTACATCAAGCTCTTAGTCGGCCCCGAACCGGTTATCCACAACGACCATCCGCCCGGGCCGGTTTCTCCGCCCACCGAATAACCGGGAAAGAGCTGCTCGCCCTTGGAGTTTCGAGGTCCGTCGTAAAGCTTCTGCAAAGCCGCCACCTGCGGCGCGGTGAGACACTTATCGGAATCCTCTCCTTTGCACAGAAGCTTGGCGGGATCAAAGTGACATTGCTGCGGATTGTCGATAACGCCGTCTTTCACGCCGTCCAGTGCATCGCAGGCTTCGAGCGTCGCGGCTTCAATGGTGGGAACTTTGCTGGCCGGAATGTAGCTCGCTGAATCCGCGAGCAACGCCTGCGAGTCGGTGATCGCCGTCGTTAGCAAATGAGTCCAAAAGCTCGCTGGCGCGCCGGCGATGATGCCGTCATAATCGGCCGGGAAGCGCTGCGCTTCCATCAGCGCCTGCCGTCCACCATTCGAACAGGAGCTGAAGTAGGACCGCCGCGGACTGTCGCCATAAAACGCTTGAATGATCGCTTTGGCCTTCTCGGTAGTTTCATGGATGGCACGATACCCGAAATCGACGATTTTTTCCGGATGCGCCAGCGCCCAGGCTCCATCGGTTGTACCCGCATGGTGTCCCGTATCCGTGGACGCCGTGGCGTAGCCGCGCCGCACCGAATCCGCCAATCCTGTGTAGTTGATGGAGCCGGCAAAACCGCCGTTGCCGACGCCTTGAAACTTGCTGTTCCATCCCGAAGCAGGCAACCACACTTCGAATTGAATATTCGAGTC
>Ga0187871_10001532_pt1 | contig 19962 bp, 13 predicted proteins | sample June2016WEW_16_1_FD_132988 | JGI IMG/M metagenome (GOLD analysis project Ga0187871, IMG submission 132988) | Peatland microbial communities from SPRUCE experiment site at the Marcell Experimental Forest, Minnesota, USA - June2016WEW_16_10 | ecosystem: Environmental > Terrestrial > Soil >...
CTGTGCCGTGCCCGTTGACGTGAAATTGGCGATGCTCACGCTGTCGGTAATGACTGCGGAAGTCTTGTTCAGCACCAGAATCGTGAGCGCCATATCCGAGCGCTGTCCCGCGAAAATATCGAGCGTGTCGGGATCCCCGGTTATCGCCGAAACGCTCGTCTGGCCGAACTGATTGCCGTTGCCATCGTAATTGAGGAAGATCCGGAACGCGAAGGCGCCGGGAACTGAGGGCGTCAGCGTGACGCTGGGCCAGATGGTGCCCAGATCCAGGCCTTCGCGCCCGAAGATCCCCAGAATGTCTGCCTGCGCGACGGCGCCGGTAATCGAGTCAAGAGCCCCCCAGTTGTATTCAGTGATGGCCAGCTTCGTTCCTGGATAGTTGTTCGTGACCCACTGTGCCATGTTTCGGATTAACATCGGCGGCACCTGCGTGCCGGTGGCATCGCAGATCGCGTTATAGTCGTCGCAGGGATCGCCGCTGGCAGGCGTGGCGGCAATTGGCAAGATGTAATTGGGATCCCAGAAAGCGCGCGTGGAGGTCAGCCGCAGGGTCTCCATCGTGGCATCACCCGCACTGCCACTGTTGACATCAAGGGCCTCCGGCGTGATGTAAGCGTGAACATCCAGGTAGTCGAGGAGACGATAGCCGTTGGTCTGTTCGACCTCTTGCATCTGTTTCAGGTAATACTGCAGCCATGGCACGCCGCCATGCGCGTTCTGGTCGATCGGATTGGCCCAATATTGATAGTGCGGTCCGGTGCTCCAGCCGCTTTCGAAATCTTTTTTAGAGAAGAGCATTCCCGGCCAGCCTGCCTCCACTGGGCCCGTAACCAGCGCGGTCGGGTCCGCAGTTTTCACGGCTGTCGCGGTGGCGATGTTGCGGTTCATCATGTCGTCGTATGTTGCGGCAGTCGGATAAACATCCGGGTGCGTGGAATCCCACCACTCCGGTTCGTTGTCCAGACTCCATATCTGCACGCCGCCAAGGTTCGCCGCGCCATACTTGCTCATAATGGACGTGACCCACTGCCCGGCAAACACGGGCGTCATGGGCTGGTATGCGTCGTTCGGATCGTTGACGATTCGATTGCCAGTTGCCGTCGAAATGCCGTTACCGCACGTGTCTCCGCTGAGCGTCGCGTATGGGTCTTCCCCGGTCTGAGCTCCGTACTTCTTCACGCTGTAGCTGCAACTGAGCGCCTGATCGACAACGGGCGTCACTGGCGGCGCCTTCGGCGTCCAATCCATCACGGGAACAGTGCCGAGGCTGACCGTCCCGGTTTCCAGATTCTTTTCGTGGAAAACATCGAACGCCGAGGTGATGCCGTCGCCGACCAGATATGTCGAGAAGTACCAGTCGTTGTCGTTGTTCTTGAGATCGAGCTGCCAGTTGTAGCTGGTGGCGTTATTGCCACCCCAGCGGCGCACGCCAACACGCATGGCTTCGGACATTCCGCTGTCGGTGTACCCAGTCTGGCTGCTGTACGACGGCCATTCGTTGATGCCGTAGATCAGCGGGCTGATAGGATGGCGCGATGCGTTCGCGTCCACCTGCAGCGCAGGCGGAGACTGGGCGTTCAGGAGCGCTGCGCTCAACAGGGAGAAAACCAGGCAAACAGAGCGAAACATAACCACCTGCTTGTTCCAATGTAACTCTGACGGGGCAGTTCCCGCGCGATGCTATCTTCGGGAAATGAAGAAGGTCCGTCTGGCCGAGAAATTCGCCTCCTTCGCCGACCACTGGAACCCCAGAATTGCCGGGGAACTGAACGGGCAATACGTGAAGCTGGTGAAGTTCAAGGGCGACTTCGTCTGGCATCATCACGACAACGAAGATGAGTTGTTCCTCGTGGTGCGCGGCTCCTTCCGCATGGACTACCTTGACGAATCCGGCGGGGCACGCAGCATGGATATCCGCGAGGGCGAGTTCGTGATCATGCCACGCGGCGTTGAGCATCGCCCCTGCGCGGACGAAGAAGTTCAGGTCATGTTGTTCGAACCAACCAGCACCTTGAACACCGGCAACGTGGAAGACGAACGCACGGTACACTTGCTGGACCTCATTTGACCGATTGGGACACGCGGCGCCAGCCGCGCTATTCACGCCCGCCCGCAACTGCGATAAATCTCCGCAATAAGCTTCATGTCCCGAAGGCCTTCTTCGCCAGGCGTTACTGGCTCTTTGTTCTCAAGACTGCACTCGGCGAAGTGATCGGCCTCGGCAATGAACTGATACGGATCGCGCGCGGAATTTAATTCGTCAATCGGAGGCTGGCCGTAAATCTCCGCGTGAAGATGCACGCCATCGTAGTTGAACGCGGGCTCCGCGAACATTTCTCCCTCCGACCCATGCACCTTGAAGAATCCCATCATCGGTGCGCCATACGTGGTGCAGCAACTGGCCACTGCGCCCGAGGGAAACTTCAACGTCCATGACACGTTCTCCTCCACCTCGGCGAATCGTCCGTCCTTGTCCACTACCGATGAATAAGCCTCCACGCTGACCGGCTCTTCACCGGCGAGATAACGGCACGCGTTGAGCGAGTAGATGCCGACATCCATCAGCGGCCCACCACCGGCCATCGTGCGGCTCAACCGCCACTGGCGGGGCGCGGCGTGAAACCCGAAGGAGCTCTCAATCGCCTGAATCGTGCCCAGCTTCCCTTCCCTCAGGATCTGCATCGCGTGCATGTTCGTCGGCTCCAGATGACAGCGATAAGCAATCATCAGCTTGCCATTCGCGCTTCGGCATGCCGCGATCATCGCCTCGCAATCGGCCACCGACGTCGCCATGGGCTTCTCGCACAGCACATGCTTTCCAGCCTTTGCCGAACGAATGGTGTACTCGGCGTGCATGTTATTAGGCAACGCGACATAAACCGCGTCGATGTCCTTGTTGTCGGCCATGCGGTCACACTCTTCGTAGCTGTAGATGCTCCCGGAAGGCACGCCATACTGCTCGGCGATTCGTTCCGCTTTATCCCGATGGCCGCTCACGATGCCCGTGATTTTCGAGTGTTGAGACATCTTCACGGCCGGCATGAAGTGCTCCATCGAAATGACTCCCAGCCCGATGACCGCGTAGCCGACTTTTCGTTCGTCGCCGGCAAAGGCCTTCGCATCAGTGCCGAGCGGCACGTAGCCCAGCATCGTCCCTGCAGCGGCAAGGCGCCCCAGTTCCCGGCGTGTAAGGTTCACGTGGCGTTCTCCTCAGAACATGATAGATTGGATCGCGCAGGGAGTCCCATGCCGGAAACCGTGTACCTGATCGCCAACGGCGACCTACGTCTGGCCGCCAATCAGAATTGCTGGGCCGCGCAGCAGAAAGTGGAAGAGGCGGTGATGGCCGCCGTTCGCGCCGAAGGCCGCGAGATCGTGCGAGGCCATCCCAACGACGCTGAGCTGAAGCACGGTTTCATCGGCAGCCAGAAGCAGGGCATCGAAGTCTTTCGCAAGCTTCCGCCAAACGCGCCGCTCATCGTTTGCGAGGCGGTGTGGCAGTACAGCCATCAGGTGCTCACTGGCCTCGTTCTTCATCAGGGGCCCATCCTCACCGTCGCGAACTGGAGCGGACAATGGCCCGGCCTGGTTGGTCTGCTCAACCTGAACGCGTGTCTGGCCAAGGCCAACACTCCTTACGCCTCGCTGTGGAGCGTGGATTTCAAGGACGACTTCTTCGTCTCAGGCCTGCGCAAGTGGCTGCGCGGCGAACCGGTGGTTCATGACCGCAGCCACGTCCAGCCGCTGAAAAACCTTCAGCTGCCGGAAGCCGCCGCGGCAACGGGTGTGCAACTTGCGCGCGATTTGCGCAACAACAAAGCCATCCTTGGCGTGTTCGACGAGGGCTGCATGGGCATGTACAACGCCATCGTCGAGGACCTCTTCCTTCTTCCGCTCGGCATCGGCAAGGAACGCCTGAGCCAGTCCGCGCTGTATGCGGAGATGCTGGCAACGCCCGATTCCGAAGCTCGCGCTGTGCGCGCTTGGCTCGACGCCAAAGGCATGCGCTTCGCCACTGGCCCCAATCCTGCAACCGACCTCACCGATGGCCAGATCCTCGATCAGTGCAAGATGTACATCGCTGCCTTGCGCATCGCCGACGATTTCGGCTGCGACGCCATCGGGATTCAGTATCAGCAGGGCTTGAAGGATCTCGCACCGGCGTCCGATCTCGCTGAAGGCATCCTCAACAATACGGATCGCCCACCCGTCCACGCTCGCGGCAATGGACGAGTGCTCTACGAGGGGCGCCCTCTTCCCCACTTCAACGAAGTAGATGAATGCGCCGGTCTTGATGCTTTGGTCACGAATCGCATCTGGACGCATCTCGGTATTGCCCCCGAAACGACGCTGCACGACGTCCGTTTCGGCGAAGATTACAACGGCCAGTTCATCTGGGTCTTCGAGATTTCCGGCGCGGTCCCCCCCGCGCACCTCATCGGTGGATATGCGGGAACCGTGAGCGAGCGCCAGCCGCCTATGTATTTCCGCCTCGGCGGAGGCACCGTGAAGGGCGTGAGCAAACCCGGCGAAATCGTCTGGAGCCGCGTCTATCTGGAAGCCTACGCACTCAAGGTGGACATCGGCCGAGGCAAAGTAGTAGAACTGCCGCAAGAAGAAACGCAGCGACGCTGGAGCATCACCACGCCGCAGTGGCCCATCATGCATGCGGTCACCTGTGGCGTCACCCGCGATCAGATGATGGCCCAGCACAAATCGAATCACGTGCAGGTGGCCTATGCCCCAAGCGCCGAAGCCGCCAACCACGCGCTTGCCGTGAAGGCTGCCATGTTCGCGAATCTCGGACTCGAAGTGAATATCTGTGGCACGGAGCACGGCCTCTAAGTGGCCACTGTGTCGAACGTGACTCCAGCGGAAGGACACCCGCTGTTTCCCCGCCATTACATCGTCCCGTTCATCCTGGTCACGACGTTGTTCTTCCTGTGGGGCATTCCTCACAATCTGAATGACATTCTGATTCGCCAGTTCATGAAGTCATTCGAGATGAACCGCGTCCGCGCGGGCCTGATTCAGTCGGCGTTTTATCTCGGGTATTTCATCATGGCCATGCCCGCGGCACTGCTCATGCGTAGGCGCGGGTACAAGTTCGGCCTGCTCACCGGCCTCGCCCTCTATTGCTTCGGCACGCTGCTCTTCTGGCCCGCGGCACTGGTGGGCCGCTATTGGTTCTTTCTCCTGGCGTTGTTCGTCATCGCCTCAGGACTCGGTTTCCTCGAAACCGGCGCGAATCCGTTCATCGCTCAGTTGGGCGACCCGGACACCTCCGAGCGGCGCCTCAACTTTTCCCAGGCGTTCAATCCCTTTGGCGCGATTAGCGGCGCGCTGATCGGCACCGTCTTCATCTTCTCCGGCGTGGAGCTGAGCCCGGCGCAAATCAATGCGATGAAGACGTCCGGCACGTACAACGGCTATCTGCGGGCCGAGACCATGCGTGTGATCGCGCCGTACCTCGTGCTCTGCTGCGTCGTGTTCGTGATCGCGGTGTTGATCGCCCGCACGAAGTTTCCGCAAATGGCCGGTGAAGACGCTTCCGAATCCGCCGATCACGGCCACTTCCGCGATCTTTTCCAATTCCCGCACTACGTTCAGGCGGTAATCGCGCAATTCCTCTATGTGGGTGCGCAGGTGGGCACCTGGAGTTACTTCATTCAGTACATTCAGGACTACACGCGCCTGCCCGAAAAACCCGCTGGGTACCTGCTCACAGGAACGCTCGCGGCGTTCTGTGTGGGCCGCTTCTCATCCACTGTGCTGATGCGCTACATTCGACCGAACGCGCTGATGGGCTTCTACAGTGTCGCCAACGTTGCGCTGCTGGCCGTCGCGGTTCTGCTGCCGGGGTGGATCGGAATGTGGGCCATCTTTCTCACCAGCTTTTTCATGTCGCTGATGTTCCCAACCATTTTCGCGCTGGGGATCAAGGGGCTCGGCGTGAACACCAAAATCGGCGGCTCGCTCCTGGTAATGGGCGTGGCGGGCGGTGGCGTATTTACGCCCCTTATGGGACTCATCTCGAAGAACGGTAGCATGGCGCTCGCGATGCTGGTGCCGCTGGCCTGTTACGTCTTCATAGCGTGGTATTCGTTCGTGGGCTCCCGAGTTCGCCATGTCGAACTATCTCGCGGTTGATCTCGGCGCGGAGAGCGGCCGGGTGATGCTGGGCACGCTGTCCGGCGGGCGCTTAGCTCTTGAAGAACTACACCGCTTTCCCAACCAGCCCGTTCAGTTGCCCACCGGCCTCTACTGGGACAGCTTTCGTCTTCATTACGAGATCGTCCACGGCCTCACCATCGCCGGGCGCGAGCGTAAGCTTCCTATCGACGGCATCGGTATCGACACCTGGGGTGTGGACTTCGCTCTGCTGGGCTCTGACGGCGGCCTGATCGAATGCCCTCGCCATTATCGCGACGCGCGCACCGTCGGCATCCCCGAGCGTCTTTTCGAAATTGTGCCCCGCGAAGAAGTTTTCAACGCCACAGGCATTCAAATTATGGCTCTCAACACGCTGTACCAGTTGTATGCCATGCATCTGGCGGGTTCGCCCGCCCTTGCCGCGGCTGAGCGGCTGCTGTTCATGCCGGATCTGTTCAACTACTGGCTCACCGGTATGCAGCGCGCCGAAGTCACCATCGCGAGCACGTCGCAGTTCTACGATTCGGCGTCGCATTGTTTCGCCACGGCACTTCTCGAAAAGCTCGGCCTTCCCGCGCGCCTTCTGCCGAAGCTAATTGAACCCGGCCAACGGCTCGGCACTCTGCTTCCAGCTCTCGCCGAATCCACCGGGCTCGGTCCGGTGCCCGTCTACGCGACTGCCGCTCACGACACCGCCGCCGCCGTGGCCGCCGTACCCGCTTCCGGTGACGACTGGTGCTACATCAGCTCCGGCACCTGGTCCCTGATGGGCGTCGAGTTGCCCGCGCCTATTATCAACGATGCATCGCTTTCGCTCAACTTCACCAACGAAGCCGGCGCGAATGGGACCATTCGTCTGCTGAAGAACATTGCCGGGCTGTGGCTGTTGCAGGAATGCCGGCGCGCATGGGCCGCCGAGGGCGAAGCGCATTCTTACGATGAACTCATCCGTATGGCCGAAGCAGCCGGTCCCGCGGCGAAGCTGATTGATCCCGACGATTTCTCGCAGCCCGGCGACATGCCCGCTCGCATCGCCGCCGCCTGCGGAGCAAGCACGAAGGGCGAGATCTGCCGCGTAATTCTCGAAAGCCTCGCCCGCCGCTATCGCGAGGTGCTGGATGGTTTGGAAAACCTCACCGGCCGTACGATCCGCACCATCCACATCGTCGGCGGCGGATCGCGTAACGCGCTGCTCAATCAGTTAGCGGCGACGGCCACCGGCCGAACCGTGATAGCCGGACCAACCGAGGCGACAGCCGCCGGTAATGTCCTGGTGCAAGCCATGGGCGCCGGCCAGATCGCGTGCGCCATCGAAGCCCGGTCGATCGTCCGCCGATCTTTCAGCATCGAGACATTTCATCCATAGTGTGGGGCAGGCCCTCGGCCTGTAGCGGCCTCTCAGGCCGCCTGGTGACCGAGCCGTAACGAACACGCGACGCCAGCCTCGCTAGTGGTGTCGCACGAGAACACCCCTGCCGTTCGCCATACAATCAGATCACGGGGGCGAGCACCAACCCCGCGATCGCAAACGCAGACAGCACCACCGTGGTGAAACGTTCACCGTTGGTTTGTTGTTCCACGAGCTCGTCAATGGTTTGCATTTCGGCGAAGGGCAGGTCCGAATGGGTGCTGCGCGTGCCACACATTGAGTTGCGCGGGGCAGGCCGAAGGTGCCATCCCTTGCTAACGAGCCCCCAACGCGGGGTTTCTTGGTAACTTGGACACATAAGGGGACGTCGTAACAGTATCCGTGAAGCCATCACTCGTGGCGGCCATCCGGCCGGGTCCGTACCGTTTGGTCCCGGCGCCATGAGAACCGCGCTTGTTCTTCTGATACTCTGTTTGACCGCCTGGGCGCAGTCTTCCGCGCTGACAACGGAACACCATCACGAGTCGGGTCACTGCTGCCTCCTGTGTCAGGCGGGGCCGCTCGCCCTGCAGCCCGGCGTTACGTCCTCGGTAAACCCGATCTTTCTGCTAGCCTGGCTCGCTGCCACGCCGGATTCCGGCCGTGCTCACGAGGCCTTGGTAGCCGCCGGCTCCTGCCGAGCTCCTCCCATCGCGTAACTCGACGCGGTTCCTTTTAGCGGCCCCACACGGTAAGCGGCGCGGGGTCGTTATGTTTCTCGAACAGAATCAGGAGAGAGTATCGCCATGCAGGCAGGATCGTCGCGCAGCGGCATGCGGCAGTTACGGACCGCGTGTATATCCGCAATTCTCTTGACAGCGCCGTGGTTATCCCAACTAGGTTGCGGGCAGCTAAAGACAACCGAAAGCAAGCCCGCCGATGAAGCCGGCGTGCAGCCTGGCCTCTTCACAGTCCCCTCAGATCAACTGGCGCACTTGAAAATAACGCCCGTGGCCAGGGCATCCTGGGGAGTTGCCATCCACACCACCGGCACGGTGGATTGGGATCAGGATCACACCACTCAGGCCATCACCCAGGTGAACGGGCCGATCACGCGCATCCTTGTGGACGTCGGCACGCCCGTGAAGAAGGATGAGCCCCTGCTCTACGTCTCCAGCCCCGATGTGGCCAATGCCATCGCCACCTATCGCAAGGCCCGAAACCGCGAGCTCTTCAATAAACGAATTGTCGATCGTACGAAGGAAATGGTGGACCGCGGCGCATCCGCCGTGAAAGACCTGGAGAGCGCCGAAGCGGACTACAACGACGCCCTCACGGACGTCCAGAACAGCCTTCAGCCTCTGCGTATCTTCGGCATAACCGCGGCCGAAATCGACCAGGCCGAAAAACAGGGCACCGCCATCAGCACTGAGCTGGCCGTCCGGTCACCCATTGCCGGTGTGATCGTGCAAAAGCTCATCTCGCCCGGGATGCTGATTCAGGCGGGCCAAACGGTCTGTTTCCAAATCAGCGACGTTTCCACCGTATGGGTGCAGGGCCACATCTTCGATCGCGACCTGCCTTCGGTACACAATGGCGACAGCGTGGAGGAATCCAACCCGTCCTTCAACCGGAGCTTTCACGGCACCGTCTCCTACATCGGTTCCTTCGTCGATCCAAACACTCGCACCACCTCCGTGCGCATCGTCACCGCCAACCCCGGCGGGCTGCTCAAGAAGGACATGTTCGTCGACGCCGTAATCCGGACCAGCCGTCAGAACAATATTCTGGTGGTTCCGGTTTCCGCGGTGCTGCGCGACGACAAGAATGAACCGATGGCCTACGTCCAGGTGGAGCCAGGCAAGTTCGCGCAGCGTCCTGTAACCATCGGGCCGCAGCAGGACGGACTGGTCCAGATCACCGGCGGATTACAGGAAGGCGAGCCCGTTGTTTCCGACGGCAGTCTGTTCCTGCAGTTCGCCAACGCCATCCGATGAGGATGCAAACGGCATGATCGAGAAACTCGTATCCTTCGCCCTGCGGCAGCGCTTCCTCATCGTGGTCGCCTCCCTGGCCGTCATGGTCTGGGGCGCGCTCTCCTTCCTGAACCTGCCCATTGACGCATACCCGGATCTTTCGCCGCCCAACGTGGAAATCATTACGCAGTGGCCGGGTCACGCGGCCGAGGAAGTGGAACGCCTGGTCACCATACCGCTGGAAATCGAAATGAACGGCATTCCGCGGTTGCAGGACCTTCGATCCATTTCGCTTTATGGCCTTTCCGCCCTCGAGATGAATTTCCAGTACGGCGCGGACCCTTACTTCGTGCGCGAGCAGGCCTTTGAACGCATCGCCAACGCGTCCATGCCGGATGGTCTGCAGCCCAGCATCTCGCCGCTGTTCAGCCCCAGCGGTCTGATTTACCGCTATGTAGTGCAGAGTTCAGACCGTTCGCCGCAGGAGCTTAAGACCATCGAGGACTGGGTGCTGGAGCGTCATTATCGCTCCATTCAGGGCGTCGCCGACGATTCCGGCTTTGGCGGCACCACCATGCAGTATCAGGTGCTGCTGAATCCCAACAAACTGTTTTCGTATGGCGTCACCGTTCCACAGGTCACTAACCAACTCAGCAGCAACAACGCCAACGCGGGCGGCGGCTTTTATTCCCAGGGCGGGCAATTTTATTACATCCGCGGTCTCGGACTGGTGCGCGATATGGCGGACATCGGAAACATCGTGGTGCAGGAGAAGAACGGGATTCCCGTCTACATAAAAGATATCGCCCAGGTGACCATCGGTTACGCGCCGCGACTCGGCCAGTTTGGATACATGAAGCAGGATGACGCGGTGGAAGGGGTCATCCTGATGCGCGTCGGCGAGCAAGCCCAGGTGGTTCTTCGGCGCGTTGAAGCCATGACGAAAGAACTCAACGATCATGTGCTGCCCCCCGACGTGAAGGTGGTGCCCTACTACGACCGCCAAGGCCTGATCGAAGAGACCACCAAAACCGTGGAGGATAACCTGCTGCTCGGCATGCTGCTGGTTTTGGTCATTCTTGGCCTTTTCCTGCTCAGCGTGCGGACGGCGCTGATCGTCGCGGTCACCATCCCGTTCGCGCTGATGTTCTCTTTTATCTGCCTCGACTGGAGACATATCCCCGCGAATCTTCTCTCCATTGGCGCCATCGATTTCGGCATCATCGTCGACGGCTCCGTGGTCATGGTGGAGAATATCTTCCGCGAGTTGGCCGCTCGCCATGGCAGCAGCGACTACAGCGTCATCGACGTCATCCGCGCCGCCGCCCGCGATGTGGAACGTCCCATCTTTTACGCGATCGCCGTGATCATCGCCGGCTACCTGCCCATTTATGTGCTCGCAGGGGCCGCCGGCCGCCTCTTCCAGCCCATGGCCGACACCATGTCTTTCGCGCTGCTGGGGTCTTTGCTCTGCACTCTCACGTTGCTCCCCGTACTGTGCTCCTACTTTCTGCGCAAGCACGTGCATGAGCCGCGGGCGCGCGTGTATGAGTGGATTCGCAATTTGTATGGCCGGATGCTGGGCTGGTGCCTGCGTTACCGCATAGTCACCGTAGTCATTATCCTGACCATCTTCGGCGCCTCGCTGCTGCTGATTCCATTCATTGGCGGCGAGTTCATGCCTCATTTGGACGAAGGCGCCATCTGGGTGCGTGCCACCACGCCGTACACCATTTCCTTCGAAGAGGCATCGAAGCTCTCGCCGCAGATCCGCGACATTCTGAGAAGCTTCCCGCAGGTGACCACCGTAGCCAATGAATTGGGCCGCCCCGACGACGGCACCGATTCCACCGGCTTCTTTAACAACGAATTCTATGTGGGCCTGAAGCCTTATAACGACAGCTCCTGGCACGGCAATACCCCGAACAAGGCCGCGCTGATTACCGCAATTCAGAAGAAGTTTGCGGCCTTTCCCGGCATCATCTTCAACTACACTCAGCCGGCGGAAGATGCCGTGGACGAGGCGGAAACCGGTTTGAAGAGCCTGCTGGCCGTGAAGATATTCGGGCCGGATCTGGCCACCCTGGAAGACAAGGCCAATCAGGCGAAGAGCATTCTCTCCAAGGTGCCGGGCATCAGGGAGATCACCGTGGTGCGGGAACTGGGCCAGCCCAGCCTGACCATTACTCCCGACCGCGCCAAACTGGCTCGCTACGGACTCAACGTGAGCGACGTGAACACATTGGTGGAAACCGCCATGGGCGGGACCGCCGCTACTCAGGTGATCCAGGGTGAGCGCCAGTTCGACCTTGTCGTGCGCATGCAGGAGCAGTATCGCAGCGACGAGAACGCCATCAGGAACCTGCTCATCGCCACGCCGGACGGTCAGTATCTGCCGCTCAGCCAGTTCTGTGACATCAAAGTGGAAAGCGGCGCTTCCTTTATTTACCGCGAGGCAAATTCCCGCTTCATCGGCGTTCAGTTCAGTGTGGAGGGCCGCGATCTTGCGAGCGCCGTGGGCGAAGCTCGCCGGAAGGTGGATGACGCGGTGAAACTCCCGGCCGGCTACAAGTTCGATTGGGGCGGCGAATACAAAGAGTATCTGACGTCTCGCGATCAGATGAAAATCATTCTGCCGCTGACCGTAATCGTGATTTTGCTGATCCTGTTCGCGCTTTACGGAAATCTGAAATTCCCACTCATCATCCTGTTCAGCGTGCTGGTGACGGAACCGGTTGGCGGGTTATTGGCACTGTGGATTACCCACACCAATTTCAGCGTTTCATCGATGCTGGGCTTCGTGGCGCTGATCGGCGTCGCCGTGCAAACCAGCGTGATTCTATACTCGTTCATCAATAAGCTGCGCCTGGAGGGAAGAGACATCGCGACAGCCACGCTGGACGCTTCTCTGCTGCGCCTGCGCCCCATTATGATGACCGCGCTGGTGGCCTGTTTCGGCCTGCTGCCCGCGGCCATGTCCACGGGAATCGGCAGCGACTCACAGAAGCCGTTTGCCATCGTGATCGTAGCCGGTCTCGCCTCCCGGCTTTTGCTGTCGATCTTCCTCTCGCCGGTTCTCTATGCCATCACGGCGCGCGACGGAGATACCTTGCAGGTTTGATGGAGTAACATGCGACGACAAGTTCATTTTCTGATGGGGTGTTGCCTTTGCGTGGGCGCCTTCGCCCAGACCGCGTTGACGTGGCAGCAGGTGAAGGACAAGTTTGAAGCCGACAATCCCAACCTGCGCGCCGGTGAGCTCAACATTCAGGAATCCAAAGCGGAGGAAATCACCGCCGACCTGCGTCCCAACCCCGATTTCAACGCGGTTCTCGATCAGTTGACGCCTTTCACGAATGCTCCTTTTCGGCCCCTTGTCGATAATCTGCCGGTGATCTCATTCGACTATTTGCACGAGCGGCAGCACAAGCGCGAGCTGCGTCTGGAGAGCGCGCAGCAGGGAACCGCCATCGCCGAATCGCAGCAACTTGATCTGGAACGCAACCTGCTCTTCAATCTGCGCAGCGCCTTTGTGCTGGCCCTGGAGGCCAAAGCTCTGCTGGCCAATGCCAAGGAGAACCTGGATTACTACCAGAAAGAGTTGTCCATCGATCGCGACCGTTTCAAGTCCGGCGATATCGCCCGTGTGGATCTGGACCGGCTGGTCCTGCAGCGCGCGCAGTACGAATCCGACTATCAGACCGCCATCGTCAACGCCCGGACCGCCCGGATCACGCTTCTGATGTTGCTCAATGACCGGACCCCGGTGGACAAGTTCGATGTCACCGGGCCCTTCGAGTTCCAGGAACAAATCATGCCCCTGGAGGAATTTCACACCGCCGCCGTTGGGGCAAGACCCGATTTGAAGGCAGCGCTGCAGGCCATCGAGAAGGCCCGGACCGATCATGATCTGGCGGTCGCCAATGGCTCCACTGATCCGACGTTCAGCCTGGACTTCGGGCGCAATCCGCCGGTTCCGGTATACTTCGGAGTCGGCATAAGCATCCCGCTGCGCATCTTTGACCGCAATCAGGGCGAAAAAGCGCGCACGGAAATCGACATCGGCCACGCCGGCCGCGAGAAGGATGCCGCCGAAGCCCAGGTTTTCGGCGATGTCGATTCGGCCTACTATACTCTGGTGAGTTCAGTGAATCTGTTGCTCCCCTATAAGAGCTCGGACGGTTATCTGGAAACAGCGACACGCGTTCGCGACACCATGTCCTTCGCCTACCAGCGTGGCCAGGCCGCGCTCGTCGATTACCTGGACGCCCAACGGGACTACCGCGCCACGCAGGTTGCCTACATCAATCTTGTGGGATCGTACCTCACCGCCGCCGCACAGTTGAACATGGCCACGGGCCGCGAGATGATCCCCTAGCGGGGTATTCCCGAAGGCTTCTTGCTGAGAATGTCCTAAGCCGTCCTGCTGCTTCTCCGCCGGTAGGAATAGAACAGGCCCGCGGCCGCCAACTGGCACGCCAGCGTGAACCCGCCGATCTTCGCGGCGAACAGCAGCGGTCGGGGCACGTCGATGATGGGGAACAACGCCAGAACAAGATACATTGAGGTCATCGTGAAACCCGAAACGGCGGCTGCTTGTAACCACGGCGCTGGTTTGAGGATCTCCCGTTGCCTCCCCAGCAGAGGCAGCGCGAACATGGCCAGATAGGAGAGCGCGTAGAAGATCCCTGACGCGTTCTGCAACAACTGAAACGCTTCCTGCTGCCCGGCGCCGGCCACGCCCGCGATGGCCATGGCGAGGGCCACGCCCCCGACGAACAGAATCGAGTTCGTGGGAGTCTTGCGCCGCGGATGCAGGCGGCCGAACCAATCCGGAAGCAGTTTGTCCCAGCCGGCCACCAGTGGCAGCCGGGTGGTGATGGCGAACGTCAGCGCCTGCTGAGCGATGAAGGAGAACAGCAGCGCGGCGATCACCAGGGGAATCAGCGCCGCCCCGGTATCGCCGGGGCGCGTGCCCAGCGTCAGCGCCTGGGAGATCGGACTGACCAGGTCGATCTTGTCCCTGGGAACCAGGGCCACGACAGAGCTGGTCCCCAGCACGAACATCGCGGCGATGATCGGTGTGGCAATCATGACGGACCATCCGATGGACTTCGCGGCGTCGCGGCACTCGCCCGCAAAGACGGCCATTGAATCGAAACCACTAAACGCACCGAAGCTCATCTTCCCCAGCAGGTTCAAACTGAGCAGCGAGATGGCGGGCAAGGACAGCGTTAAGGGCGGGTATTCGGTGGAGCGGCCGATCAGGTGGTTGCGAAACGGCAACGCGATCAGGGCCACGAACACGGCCACCATAACCACTCCGCCCAAATCCTGAATCCACTTTCCCAGCCCCAGCCCGATGAACGCGATCAGGATCAGACTCCCCAGAACGGCGGTAGTGACCATGCCCATCGCCCACTTGCTTTCGGCAATCCACGCCGCGCGTGGCCCCAGCACATAGGCGAGCATGGTGGTGGCCTGGATTCCCGCGTACGAAAGAATGGCGACGGCGTTAAGCCACAGGTTCCAACCCACCAGGAAGCCCGTAAACTCGTTGAATCCGAGCCGCGCCCATTCGTAGAGGCCGCCCTCCAAAGCGTGTGCGCGGTTCAGATAGATCACTACCGCAGCCGAAGGCAGGTAGAACAGAACTATCGCCAGCAGCCAGAATGCCACGTGCGAAGGCCCCAGCCTGGCGGCGGTTCCCACCCAGAACAGACCCACAATGTTCAGGATCTGGCCCATTACCAGGTCGCGAAGCCCCAGTTCCTTGCGAAACTCGCTCTGCCTGGTTTGAGTGTCTTGTTCGGAAATCAAGCTGGACCGTGTCGGTGAGGCCGAATAGCGTTCAGTATACCCTGACGTGCGGGTCCATGCCGGGACAGGAAACAGCGCTGAAGGGGCGTCCACGTTTGCCGGCTCCGGTGAGTTACCTGTTGCTTTCCCAAAGGAAGTATGGCATGCTTCCTGTTGGGAACCAAAATGGCGGCGATGAAAGAGAAAACGGATGTACGGCAGGGCACACTGGCGCTGATGGTCCTCAGGACTCTGGATGTGCTGGGCCCGCTGCACGGCTACGGGATCGCCCGGCGCATCGAGCAGATCAGCGGAGATGTGCTGGCCGTGAACCAGGGCACCCTGTATCCCGTGCTGCTGAAGCTGGAACAGGAAGGCGCGATCGCCTCTGAATGGGGGGCTTCCGAAAACAACCGCAAGGCGCGCTTTTATCGCCTGACAAAGGCCGGGCGCGGCGTGCTGGCGGCTGAGACGCGGGACTGGGAGCAAACGGCGGCGATCATCGCGCGGTTCTTCGATGCGAAAGCGGAGGATCTGTCATGAGACTCCTCAGACGCTTTCTGGCGCGTCTCGGCAACTTCGCCACAGGGCGAGGCGTAGACCAGCGGCTTCGGGAAGAGATGGAAGAGCATATTGCCCTGCAAACGGCCGAGAATCTTCGCGCCGGCATGCCGCCCTCCGAGGCTCGCCGGCAGGCAGTCCTGAAGTTTGGCGCGGTGCAGGCGATCCGGGAAGACTGCCATGACGAGCAGGGGCTGCCGTTCATCGACAATCTGGTGCACGATGTGCGCTATGCGCTGCGGCAATTAGCAAAATCCCCCGGTTTCGCCGCCGTCGCTATCCTGACCATGGCCCTGGGCATCGGCGCGACCACGGCGGTTTTCAGCCTCGTCGACGTGACGCTTATCCACCCGTTTACCTATCCGCAGCCGGAGCAACTGGTGCGCGTTGAGGACGACCTTCCTGGCGTGGGCGCCCACGATGTGGGCATGTCCCAGCCCGAGTTGAAGGATCTTGAGCGTTCCGGCATTTTCCAATATGTTTCGATGGTGGGGGGCGGGTCCGTGAACCTGACCGGATCGTCGCAACCTGCGCGGATCCCTTTCCTGGCGGTCACGCCGAACTATCTTGCCCTGCTGGGAGTGAAGCCGGAACTGGGCCGCTGGTTTGATCCCGCGGATCAAACGCCCGGGTTCACGCTGGATGTTCTCCTCAGCGATGGATTGTGGAAGCAGTCCTTTGGAGCCGACCCGCGGATTCTGGGCAGAAGTTTGCGGCTCGACAACGATTTGTACCGTGTCATTGGCGTGATGCCGCCCGGTTTCCATGATCCGGGTCGAACAACGGAGCAAAGGAATACGGCACTTTGGGCCGCGGCGGGGTTTTCCGCGGCGCCCGCGCCTGCGTCGGCACGCACCGCGCGTATTACGGACGGCGTCGGACGGCTGAAGTCGGGACTGACCCTTGCGGCGGCGCAAAGCCGGGTGGACGCGCTGGTGGCGGCTTTACAGAAACAATTCCCCAACGATTATCCGCTGCAAAGCGCATGGACGGTGCGATTGGTGCCTCTGAAGGAAAGCGTTGTCGGCAATGTCCGCCAGTCGCTGATACTGCTGCTCGGCGCGGTGGGTCTGGTCCTGCTCATCGGCTGCGCGAATGTGGCGAACCTGCTGCTCGCACGGGCCAGCGCGAGAGGGCGCGAGATGGCTGTTCGCCAGGCGCTTGGGGCGGCACGGAAGCGTCTCGTTCGGCAGTTGCTCACAGAAAGTCTGGTCCTTTCCCTGCTCGGTGGAGTAGCCGGTTTGACGATCCTGCTCGGTGCCAAAGGGTTCCTCCTGCAAATGGTGCCGGAGAGCCTGCCCCGCCTCAACGACATATCGATTAGCTGGAGCGTTTTGCTTTTCGCCTTGGCTGCTTCTGTTGTAGCCGGTACCGTTTTCGGGCTGGCTCCTGCTTTGCAGACGGGCCGGCTCGATTTGACACACATGCTCAAGCTGGAGGGGCGCGGGTCGAAAGGTTCCGCCGAACAAACCCAAACGCGCCGCATACTCGTCGTGACGGAGTTTGCGCTGTCCCTGGTGCTCATGATTGCCGCTGGCCTTCTGTTGCGCAGTTTCTGGGATTTGTATAACGTGCCGTTGGGATTCAACCCGCGGAATGTCATGGCGGTGCGTCTGTGGTTACCTATACCCAACGACCCCAAAACCGACATCTATGGAAGCGCTGCGCAGGAGGCGCCCTTTCTTCGCGAATTGCTTCGCCGCGGCAGGTCGCTGCCGGGAGTGCGGGAAGCAGCGCTTGGAAGCAACGCGTCCATTCCACTGGATCACATTCGAAACCTGTCGCCGTTGATCCTGGAAGGACGCGATATTCGCAGCAAAGACCCGCCTATGGTGGAGCAGTCCGACGTATTGCCGGACTATTTTCATTTGCTCGAAATTCCCTTGGTGCGTGGCCGTTTGTTTAGTGAGATGGACGACGAGAAAGCCCCTCAGGTCGCGGTGATCAATGAGGCGCTGGCGCGTACTTACTGGCCAAACCAAGATCCCCTGGGCAAACGAATCAAAGTTAACCCGGCGAAGCCGGTGTGGATCACGCTGGTTGGCGTCGTGGCGGATGCTCGGACCGAATCGCTGGCGAAGGAGAGCGTTCCGCAAATCTATCTGAACGGGTATCAGACAACGCCTAAGGAGCTGGTAATCTTTCTGCGGGGTCAGCTCGATGCCGCTACCATTCCGGCGGAGGTGCGCGCGCAGGTGCAGTCCGTGAACCCGGAACTGCCCGTTTTCGGAGCGAAGACGCTCGATGACGCGCTGTCATCGTCTCTCTCCGAGAGGCGGTTCTCGATGGAAATGGTTGCGCTGTTCGCCGTGACCGCGTTGCTGCTGGCCGGTTTGGGAATCTACGGAACCATCTCGTATGTGGTCAGCGAGCGCACACGCGAGATTGGCGTCCGGCTCGCGCTGGGGGCGCAAAGGGGCGAGATCCTCGGGATGGTTCTGCGCCAGGGGTTCGGCCTTGCAGTCAGCGGCGCCGCAGTGGGGCTGGTTGGCGCGCTGATCGCGTCACGCCTCATGGCCGGGCTGCTCTACGGTATCCGGCCCACCGACCCTCTCACCTTCGCGGGGGTGACCCTGGTACTGACGGTTGTGGCGCTGGCGGCCTGCTACATTCCGGCGAGGCGAGCGATGCGGGTGGATCCCTTGGTCGCACTACGGTACGAATAGATCAATCCGGGTCTCGCCGCGCTTATTGCGCTCGAAGAAGGAAGTAAGTGAGAACCGCACGCAAAACGGCCGCTGCCGAATCGCCTCCGTGCTAACCTCCCCGTATGAATCCCTACGCGAGCTTCCTTGGCGGTCGCAAACCAGTTGAAGTCATAACCGGCACAGCCGGCCGCCTGGCCGACATCGCCGCTGCCCTGGGCCGCGAAGGCGTCGAGCGCAAACCCGCCCGGAACAAGTGGAGCGCCCGCGAAATCATCTGCCATCTCGCCGACACCGAGTTGGTCTTTGCCTTCCGCTTGCGCCAGGCAATCGCAGAGGAGAACCACGTAATTCAGCCTTTCGATCAGGACAACTGGGCCGCCAACTACTCGCCATATGACATCCAGTCCGCGCTCGAGACTTTCACCACGGTGCGCGCCTGGAACCTCACCTTCATCCGATCACTTCCGCCGGACGCGTTTTCACGAACGCTCACCCATCCAGAGAGAGGCAGCATGACCTTCCAGGTACTGGTGGAAACCATGGCCGGCCACGACCTCAACCACCTCCGCCAGCTCGATGCAATTGTCGCAGCGAGCGCCTCAACGAGCGCCCCGGCCAACGCGCCCGCGACCGCATGATTTTGGGGTTGCCTCCCCGCACAACCGTGCGTCATCATGGTTTAGCCGGGCCGCTTTGCGAGCCCCAGATATGGGACCGGAAGATACTCGATGCTGGACTTTTTGTACCTCACCGAACTCTACGGCCTTACCGTCTACGACCTTAAAGGCCGCAGGCTTGGTGTCGTACGCGATGCCGCCATCGTGCCGCTGGTTGACCCGGTTCGCGTCGACCGCTTCCTCGTCGGTGGCGGCTGGTCCTGGCTTACCGTCCGGCACGATCAGGTCAGCCGGCTCGATCTGACCGGCATCTGGCTCAAGGACGAGCAACTCACTCCCTATCATTCCGACGAGTACATGCTGCGGCTCATGCGCGACCTGCTGGACCAGCAGATCATCGATTCGCATGGCCGCAAAGTGGTGCGGGTCACCGACGTCACCTTTGAGATTCTCCACCAAACGGACGGCGATGTCCTGCAGGTGCTCGATATCGATGTCGGCATGCGCAGCATCCTGCGGCGGCTGACGCAGGGAGTTCTGCCGCGGCCGTGGATTCGCCGATTGCAGACGCGGATCCCGCACAATTCCATCCGCTGGGAATTCGTGAACATTCTCGAGCCAGACCCCCAGCGGCGCCTGCGCCTGAACATCAGCACCCGGCGGCTGGAGAACATGCACCCGGCGGATCTGGCCGACCTCGTCGAAGAACTCAGCCCCGAGGATCGCGGGGCCATTTTCGCGTCGATGGACAGCGAGGCCGCGGCTGAGACGCTCACTGAGGTGGACCACAACATCCAGAGCAGCATTCTCGAGTCGCTGGATACGGAAAAAGCCGCGGACATCGTTGAGGAGATGGAACC
>Ga0187871_10001533_pt1 | contig 19951 bp, 17 predicted proteins | sample June2016WEW_16_1_FD_132988 | JGI IMG/M metagenome (GOLD analysis project Ga0187871, IMG submission 132988) | Peatland microbial communities from SPRUCE experiment site at the Marcell Experimental Forest, Minnesota, USA - June2016WEW_16_10 | ecosystem: Environmental > Terrestrial > Soil >...
CCGCGAGTCACGTCTCTCCGGTTAACGGGCTATGGCAATTTCGAACCTTCCGCCGGATTGCCGCCCAAAACGCTCAGCAGCGCGTTCGGTCTTTGGCGAGCCTTTCACGAATCCGTTTTATCGCGCGTGAGTCAGTGGATCGTCTTCGCCCTGGCCGTCTGGCCGCTGGTGCTGGCCTGGCGATGGAGCCGCGAACGGGATATCGCGCGGCGGCGCGGCCTGGAAATGCTGGCTCTGCTTCCCATCTGCTGCCTGGCGGCCCTATTTAGCGCGGTCTACGGCGATGCCTTCGACGTAGTGAAACACATGTACCTGTTCAACCTGTTGCTCGATGCCAGCCTGCTCTATGTCTTGGGGCACTGCATAAACACAATTTGGAGGGCGGCCAATCCTGGCCGCGGCCGCCTTTTAGGCGGCCAAGCCGGCTGAAAGCCGGCTGCGGGCATGATTGCCCGCCCTCTAATTGAGTCTTTCGGCTATCATTACAAACATGCGGCACGATCTCCGTTACGCCATACGCACTCTGACACGCAGCCCCTTGTTTACCGCCGTCGCGGTGCTTTCGCTGGCGCTGGGCATCGGCGCCAACACATCCATCTTTTCGCTGCTCGACCAGGTTCTTTACCGCTCACTGCCGGTGCGCGATGCCAAAGCTCTTGTGGTTCTGCATGTGGACGACCACAGCCCCGGCATGTCTTCCTCGGACAATAGCGAGAGCGTCTTTTCCTATCCCATGTATCGCGACCTGCGCGATCGAGGCACGGTGTTCAACGGCGTCGTGGCGCGCGCGGGCGTCGCGGTCAGCGTGTCGTGGAATGGCCAAACCGAACGCGCCGGCGCGGAGATCGTCTCCGGCAATTTGTTTCAAGCCCTGGGCGTATCCGCCGCGATAGGCCGGACCCTCGCGCCGGAGGACGACGGCGCGCCCGGAGCGCATCCGGTAGTGATGCTCAGCCACGATTACTGGGTGCGCCGTTTCGGCGGCGAACCCGGCGTGCTGAACTCGAAGGTGGCCATCAACGGGCATCCCATGATCGTGGTGGGGGTCGCGCCCGCCGCGTTTCGCGGAGTCCTTTCCGGAAATAATCCCGAAGTGTATGTGCCCATCGCCATGAAGCGCGAAGTCACACCCACTTGGGACGGCCTCACCGATCGCCGCACCCGCTGGCTGAATATCCTGGCGCGCCTCAAGCCGGGCGTTTCGCCGGAACGGGCGCAAGCGGCCATGCAGACGGTTTACCGGCCCATTATCGAATCCGAGGTCAAGGAGAATCCGGTACATAGTAAGCGCGCCGAACATCTGATCGTGAGCCAGAAACTGGAACTGGAGCCGGCCGCGCAAGGCATCAACCAGTTGCGGCAGCAGTGGGAGAAACCCCTGGTCGCGCTGATGGCGCTGGTGGGGTTAGTGCTGCTGATCGCCTGCGCCAACGTGGCGAATCTGCTGCTGGCGCGGGCCGCCTCGCGACGCCGTGAGATGGCCATCCGGTTGGCGCTGGGCGCCGGACGCCGTTCGCTGCTGCGGCAGTTTCTGATCGAGAGCCTGGTGCTCGCGCTGGCCGGCGGCCTGCTCGGGCTGCTGGTTTCCGTGTGGACCACCAGCGCGCTGCTGCGCATCCTGCCCACCGACGCCACCGGTGGATGGATCGCGGCCACGCTGGACGTGCGCATGCTCCTGTTCACTCTGGCGCTGTCCGTTTTCACGGGCCTGCTATTCGGACTGGCCCCGGCGCTCCAAGCCAGCCGCGCCGAAGTGGCTTCCACACTGCGTGAGCAGCCGGCGGCCCTGGCATCCGCGGGCGGGGCGGCGCGATTCCGCCGCATTCTGGTGGTGGTGCAACTGGCGCTTTCCCTGCTGCTGTTGGTCGGCGCCGGCCTGTTTGCCCGCAGCCTGTTCAATCTTCTGCGCGTAGATCCCGGCTTCCGCACGGAGCGGCTGCTGACCTTCGCCGTCGATCCATCGTTGAACGGCTACACCAAGGAACGCGGCTTCGCCCTCTTCCACGACTTGCAGGAGCGCCTCGCGCGGCTGCCCGGAGTGGCGGCTGCGGGCGCTGCCAGCCCGGGCCCCCTGACGCACAGCAATCGCAGCAGTAACATCACCGTGGAAGGTTACCAGGCCCGCGAGAACGAAGATATGGACGTAGCGCGGCATGCCGTCGGCCCGGGTTATTTTCACGCCCTCGGCACGCCGGTGGTCCGCGGCCGTGAAGTGACCGAGCGCGATCTCGCATCGCCCGACAAAGTGGTGGTAGTGAACGAGGCTTTCGTGCGCCGCTTTTTTGGCGATCGCAACCCGCTGGGCCGTCACATGATGTTCGGCGCCGGCGACAAGCACTTGCCGGATCGCGAAATCGTCGGGGTGGTGCGCGATTTCAAGCATGCCAGTTTGCGCGAGACGCCCAAGCCCGCGGTCTACTCGACCTACACCAACGAAGACAGCCTGGGCCGCATGGAGTTCTACGTGCGCGGAGAGGGCGATACGGCCTCGCTGGGCGGGCAAATCCGGCGCCTGGTGCAGCAGATGGATGCCGGACTGCCGGTGTTCGACATGCAACCCGTCGAGATTCAGGTTGCCGAGTCCGTGGAAATCGATCGCCTGATTGCGATTTTATCCTGTGCCTTCGGGCTTTTGGCCACCGTGCTGGCCGGCATCGGCCTCTACGGAGTGGTGGCCTACACCGTGGCGCGCCGCACGGCCGAGATCGGCATTCGGGTCGCGCTCGGCGCGGTGCCGCGCGACGTGCTGTGGCTGGTCATGAAGGATGTCGGTATGTTGGTGATCTTCGGTCTGGCCATCGGACTGCCGGTGGCGCTCGCGCTCGGCCGTCTGGTGGAGTCTGAGCTATTCGGATTGAAGGCTGCCGATCCGCTGATTTACGCGGGCGCCTCGCTGGCCCTGGTGCTGGTGGCGGCGCTCTCCGGCCTGATTCCCAGCAGCCGCGCGGCGCGTATCGATCCGATTGTCGCGCTGCGCCACGACTAACTCAGTGGCGCACGCCTTTAGCGTGCCGCGGCGAACTTTAGTTCGCCGTTGCGGGACTTAAGAGTCCCGCCGGCACGCTGAAAGCGTGCGCCACGGGGCTGTGGCGCATCGTCACGCTCAGGCCCCGGAGTTATGGCGCGAGGGAGAACACCGTACCTGTTTCCGTGCTGCCACCCGCCGACGTGCTGCCATAGAGCACGCCGGGGCCGATCACCACCAGCGTGGGATGACTTCCCTTCACTCCCTCCGAAAAGCTGAAACGAGCGGCGCTCCAGGAGCCACCCGGCGCCGCGGGAGGCGTTAACGAAAACAGGGTGCCTGCGCCGTCTCCGCCGTCCAGAGTAGTACCGAGAAGGACGCCGTTAGGAGCCATCGCCAGGTCATTCGGAAACATTTCGTCAAAACCGAATTGGTGGATCACAGTCTCGGTCCAGGGGCCTCCTGAAGTCGCCGGCGGCGTTAGGGAGAATGCCGTGCCAAAGTTAGAGTTTCCGCCATTCGCCGTAATCGCGTATACAACTCCCCTGCGACCGACTGCTACACCGGTCGGATTCCAGCCATCGCCCGTAAAACCGGGGAGGCTGAAGACCACGTTCTCGGCCCAGGCGCCTCCATTCGATGCCTGCGGAGCTATTGCGAATACGGTGCCGAGATTAGAACTGCCGCCGTATTGGGTGATGCCATATAGCGCCCCGTCCGCGCCCATCGCCAGGCCGTTGGGCGTTGCCCCGTCGTCGCTGCCGGCGAAACGATGGAGGACGGTCTCGCTCCACGCGCCCCCTGCAGTGGCAGGCGGCGTCATGGAGAACACCGTGCCATTCCCCAGCCCAATTCCTCCCGCGGTAGTGATGCCGTAGAGCACTCCGCCGCTGCCGATCAATAAATTGCCCCGGGGATTGCAGCCGTCGTCGTTGTTGAACTGATGCAGCACCGCTTCGGTCCAGGGGGCCCCCGGCGAGGCAGGCGGGGTCAGCGCGAATACGGTACCGCAGTTATGCTGCCCACCTGTCGCGTTGGTGCCGTAGAGTACCCCACCTGGGCCGGCCACCACGCCATTCGTATCCGCGCCGTCGGTCGCGGTGTTTATGAAACTGTAAAGCACGGCTTCAGCCCAAGGCCCGCCTGCCGATGGAGGCGGCGTCAATGAGAACACGGATCCCGTGGTGCTGCCATAGAGCGCTCCGCCGGGGCCGGTCGCCAGCCCCGTGGCGCTGCCCTCGGCCAGCGTGGATAAAGTCAAAGTTTCAGCCCGCGCGCATAAAGTAGCCGCCGCCGCGCATAGGAGTAGTTCCCCAGCAAGTTTCAAAGTCATCGTTTTTTCTCTCTTTCGGTGTGCTGATGTGGCTGGATTCGCCACTCACCGGTACATGAGCAAAACAAGACTGAAATGGCTAACTGTTTTTACGGCAGTTCCAGATCCAGCGCGTAGATGTCCGAGTTCGACCGGCTCACCGAGACGATCGGCGCATCCTCCGGCGACAGGCCGCCAAAGAAATAGGCCGTCACATTCGACTGCGGCACCCGGTTCAGGTCCATCATCCGTTCCACTTTACCGGTGGCGACGCGCACGCGGGATATGGCCTGCCCCGGGCCTCCGAACTCTTCCTGATAATAAATGTACTCGCCTCCGTGGGACCAGTACGGTTTCCCCAGACCCATGCCCTTAGCCAGCGGGGTCCACTGCCTGCTGTGTAAGTCGTATAGCAGCAGTTGTTCCCGGTTCCGGTGCGCGGCGATGTAGCGGCCGTCCGGCGACCAAACGGGCCGCATCAACTGCGCCGATCCCTCCAGAAATCTGGCCTGTCGGTCCGCCAGGTCCATGACGTAGATCCCGGCCTTAACCGGAGTACCCACGAACGAGCTACACCCAAACACGAGAGACTTTCCATCGGGAGACCAACTGGCTCCGCCCGAGACGTATGCGGCCGCCGGAATGGCTTCCGGCTCGCCGCCTGCGGACCGGATCACATACAACATCTCGGGTTTACCCGCTTCGACCGCGCCAAAAGCGATCTGCGCATCGTCCGGCGACCAGCGGGGTTCGTAGACGCGCAATCTCGGTGGGGTCAATTGCCTTGCTTCACTGCCATCCGGGCGGCTGCGCCAAAGCGCGTTTTGGGGATAAGTCACGTACGCGATTGATCGCCCGTCGTTCGAATAGGCGACCCAACGGCCGCCCACACCCGGAAGATACGGCAGAAACTGCCGGTGCTGGCGGTCATATCGCATGAATTCGCGGCGCTCCTGCCCCGCGCCCATGTAGATCCGCTTGTCGTCCGGAGCTACGACCAGTGAGTCCAGATCCATCGCCGTGGAATAAAGCTCGACTAGAGGCACATGCGACGCGTGCAGAAAACCGCGATCTTCGCGCATGGCCCAAATCGTGGTGGCCGGGCCATGCCACGACAGGAAAAAATAGTACTTTCCCGAGTGGGTCCAGGCTCCCGCCCGTTCGTTGTGGTGTTCCGGACCGGGATTCCAGCCCCGCAGCATCGGGTGCAAGCCGCGGCCATCGGCGGCGACTTCCCAAAGGGCGGATTGCCGCTTGTTGTCTTCCACGTGAAAGCGCAACACATCCGGCCGGGGCGCCGGCGCCCAGCGGATCTGATTCACATATCCGGATGTATCGGCCAGCTTGCGGCTATCCGCGCCGTCGCCGGACGCCCCATACAAGCCGTTGCCGAACCCAAATACAAACCTGCGCCCGTCCCGCGACCAGGCGCCGGTGTGTCCGAACAGTTTTCCGAGCCGCCGGGGCGGGCCGCCTCCCGTCGGCACGACCCAAAGGGGCTGCTCGTCTTCTTGCGCGCCGGCCGCCACCAGCAATTTCGACCGGTCGGGCGAAATGTCCAGCACTGCCGGGCGGACGAGCGCTTGCGCCGCGGGCAGCGGCTGCGCCGCCCCACCCTCCACGGGAACCTGCGCCAGCCGCCAGGTTCCGCCCACTCGCTCGGCGAAATACACCCGCGCGCCATCGCTAGCTATGGGACCGCCGACCTCCACGTGTCCGGTCTGCGTAAGCTGCGTGACCTGCGAGACGCGCGGCGCGAGTTTCTCCGGGCCGTGCCGCGCGCTCACACTGAGAATCACTCCTTCCACCAGGCTCGCGCACAAAACCACGCCCACCGCCACGCGTTTCCGCCGGATCGTCTTAGATAGACGATATGCGAAGCTGTCGCTGCGCGCCGCCACCGGAAGCCCATCCAGATGGCGCCGGATATCGCGCGCCAGATCCCCGGCCGAAGCGTAGCGCCGCGCGGGCTCCTTGCGGATGGCCATGCGGATCATGTTGTCCAGATCGCCCGCCAGCTGCGGATTCAAGGAAACGGGCGCGGCCGGCTCCGTCTGGCAGACGATTTGGGCAATCCGGCCGGGCGTGTACTCGGCGATCTTCTGGGCCTTCTGCCCCGTCAACATCTCATAGAGGATCAGGCCCAGCGCATAGACATCCACCGCCGGCGTCACGGCCTCGCCGCGCACCTGTTCGGGCGACGCGTAGTCCGGCGTCATCACCTCCAGACCGGTCTGGGTGACTTTTTCGTCTTCGGCGCTCGCATCCAGCAGCTTGGCGATCCCGAAGTCCAGCAATTTCGGCGTGCCATCCCCCGTCATCAGGATGTTTGCCGGCTTCAAGTCGCGGTGCACCACCAGGCTCTTGTGCGCGAATTCGACCGCCTCGCAGACCGGCAGGAACAAGCGCAGCCTTTCCGGAATGTCGAGCGTGCGCTGTTCGCACCAGGCGGTGATGGATTCGCCTTCGATGAACTCCATCACCAGGTAAGGCACGCCTTCGGGCGTGGACCCGCCATCGAGGAGACGCGCGATATTGGGATGCGTGAGCCGCGCCAGGATTTGCCGTTCCTGCCTGAAGCGCCGCAGCGTGTTGGGAGACGCGGCCGCGGCGCGCACCAGTTTGATGGCTACCTGCTGATGGAATTCGGCGTCGTCCCGCGCGGCCCGGTAGACCGCGCCCATGCCGCCGTGACCCACAATAGCTTCGACCTTGTAGGGGCCCAGACGCGCGCCAATCAGCCGGTGGTCGGGATCCTTATCGAGTGTTACGGCGCCTGCCAATGCGGCGATGGCCGCGCTGGCGGTGGGCAGCCCGTATCCGGAATGCAGCAGCAGCGACGCCACTTCCCGGCGCACCTCCACATCGGGGCATTCCATTTCGAGGAAGGCAGGACGCTCCGCCGGCGGCAACTCGGCCGCGCGCTCGAAGAGCCGTTCAACCAGGCTCCATTGTTCCCGGTTCAGCTTTGTCATAGGGCGCCGGCCGCGGAGTTACCCCGGGAAGCGCGTAGCTTATTGATCGCCTCTGGAGCACTTGGCATGAGAACGGTGAATTCACAGGGCCGCACGGCACTGAGCCTCACCAATGATATAACGAAGCGGGCCCTCAATGACCCGCAACGTGGCCCAACAGCGACAACCAAAATGGCACGAGCAGAGATTGCACAAATGTCCAGAGATAGAAAGCCGGCATTGCGGCGACAGCCAACCGTAGAAAGAACTTGACCATCGACCAGAGCGATGGATCTTCAGCATCGATTTTCAGGGTCATGAGCATCTCCAGACGATTCTTGCACAACCCGTCCATTCGGGGCGCACGCTCAGCGTGCGCCCCCGCGGATGCGGGTGGAACAGCGGCGCGCGAGACCCCTGCGGGGCCTCGTCGAAAACTCACCGTGGGGCGGGCAAGATTGGCAGGCAAGATTGGCCGCCCACTACTCTTGGTTTTCATCATCTTTGCGGCTCCGAAAAAAGACTTGGCTGCTAACGGAGTACCGGGCAGATAATGAACCGCCGCCTACCGGGAGGACGATAGACATTCCCGGAACGCCAGAAGCGCGGCGGGATGACACAGCTCCCCCGCCAAGCGACGGTGCACCGTCCAACAATATCGCCCCTGCTGGTAGCGAAGTCAAGCCCCCGGCCACCAGCCAGACCCCGCTTCCTACTGAAAAGCTCACCGCACAGTTAGCCAGCGGCGGACCGGCGCGGCCGGCCAACCGCTAACTTATTGAGCGGCAATGGGGTCTCAGATGAGCCTGCAGCGGCGAACTTTAGTTCGCCGTACGCGGGACTTAAAAGTCCGCCGCCACGCTGAAGCGTGCGCCACCCGGCAGTGTCTCCAGACCCATCCCTCGCGGTCAACCGAGTGCGGCGATCCCCATCGCGCGGGACTCCTATGTTTCAATAATACAAGGAGAGGAAAAAATCCGATCTCATGGGGTCTTCCCGGCAACACGCATCTCCGTCGGCTCCGGACCGCGCCGCCGTCCCGGAGCCCAGCCTGGCCGAACGCGGCCGTACGCTGGTCCACCTCGGCCGCATTGGGACGCTCTGTACGCATTCGCGCAGATATCCCGGATTCCCTTTCGGCTCGGTGATGCCTTATAGCGCCGATCCGCAGGGCCAACCGATCTTCCTGATCAGCAGCATGGCCATGCATACCCAGAATCTGAAGGCGGATGCGCGCGCCAGCCTGCTCATCACACAGGATGACGTCGCAGATCCGCTGGGCGCGGCACGCATCACGCTGGTGGGAGAAGCGCTTCCGGTGCCCGATGGGGAGACCGCCGCAGTGCGCGAACTGTACCTTAGCCGCTACGAGAATTCCCGCTATTGGGTGGATTTCGACGATTTTAGTTTCTACCGGCTGCAGCCGTCGGGCGTCTATTTTATTGGCGGCTTCGGGGTGATGGGTTGGGTTCCTTCGGAGGAATACGCGGCCGGCCAGCCCGACCCGCTGGCGGATGCGGCGGCGGGGATTCTGTCGCACATGAACCAGGACCACGCCGAAGCCCTGGTGCTGCTGGCGCGCGCGGCAGGGGAAGAGGGCGTGGAAACCGCCAGCATGACGGCCGTAGACAGGCTGGGATTCCAGCTTCGTTTGCGCAGCGGAGACCGGGTGCACGGCGCCCGGATCGCTTTTCCGGGGGAAGTGCGCAACAGCGGGGAAGTCCGCGCGGCGCTCGTCGCGATGGTGCGGGCCGCCCGGAACGAAAGATAACGGATTTTGTCACCGTATTTTCGCGGAACCGAATCCGCTTGCAAACGCTCTGATATAATTTTAAGATAACGATGTGGATAACTCCGAATTGGAGGCAGTTCAAGGATGATCTATTCTCGGTCCGCCGAATACGCAATTAGGGCTTTCGTGCACTTGGCACAGGTGCCGGATGGAAAATACGCGATGGTCAAGAACATCGCGGAGCAGGAGGACATTCCGGCGCACTTTCTGGCGAAAATTCTGCAGCAGCTCGCCCGCAAGGGACTGTTGCGTTCGAGCAAAGGTCCCACCGGCGGTTTCGCGTTGCGGGTGCCCCCCGAAGACGTGAAGCTTTGGGACATCGTAGAAGCGCTGGACGGGATGTCGCAATATACCGCTTGTGCCAGCGGCTTGTCGGAATGCTCCGACGAGATGCCTTGCTCCATGCACGATAGCTGGGTGGCGCTGCGCACGCGTATCATAGACTATTTGGAGCGGAATACGATCGCCGACCTGGTGAAGGCTCTGGATCAAAAGCGCAAGTCGCTTGCCAAACAGCGCAAACCCAAGCGCATCGTTGCGGCCCGCAGATAATCTACTGCATCAAATTATGAGGGGGTGCCCAATGGGCCAATCTGTCCTGGTTCCCATGGTGGTCGAACAGACTTCGCGTGGGGAACGCGCATACGATATCTATTCCCGTTTATTGAAAGAGAACATCATATTCCTGGGTACGCCGATCGACGATAACGTCGCCAACCTGGTGATCGCCCAGCTCCTGTTTCTGGAGGCCGAGGATCCGGAGAAAGACGTCTCCATCTACATCAACTCGCCGGGCGGCTCTATTACGGCGGGATTGGCCATTCTGGACACCATGGACTTCATCCGGCCAGACATCGTCACGATTTGCGTGGGACAGGCTGCGTCCATGGCGGCGGTCCTGCTCGCCAAAGGCACCAAAGGGAAACGCTTCAGCCTCCCGAATTCCCGCATCATGATCCATCAGCCCTCCATGCAGGGTCTGGCGGGCCAGGCGGCGGATATCGACATCTACGCGAAGGAAATCCTGCGCATGCGCGAGACCTTGAACTCGCTGCTGGCGGATGCCACCAGCCAGCCGGTGGACCGCATCGCGCGCGATGTGGATCGCGATTACATTATGAGCCCCGAGCAGGCCGTGGAATATGGCATGATCGACCGGGTGATTGCCAGCCGCGATCTGGCGCCGCTGGCAGTGAACAAGTAGACAGGGCAGCACCGGCCGCTCGCTCGACCGTCCCCCTAAAGTCACGCGATTCTTCCGCCGATATACCAGTTGTATGAACGTCACCGGTGCAGAGTGGCGCGACCTGGATCCCCACGAGAGCAACTACTCGTCGAAGCATCCATCGCGCCGCCCGCCAAAGCCGGAAGATCCCGAAGACGATACGGTCGAGATCCATGGCGAGGCGGATGAAGAGCCCGCCGACGGGCTCGATCAATTCGACTAATCCCGTCGTCACTCATCGACCCACTTTTTTTTCGCCTTCCCTTTCAAGGGTTTGGGTGAAAGGCCAAGCGATCTCCGCAACTCCGCATGTGATTCTTAAGTCAAGAAAGGGCGCTGCGCTTTTGGCAGCGTACCTTACGAGGAGCGCCTCTACCTGCGTTCCTCCTGTCCTCAGCCTGGCCTGCGGGAGGCCCGGCTGATGATGATCGCGCACCCGGAACCCTTGAGAAAGGTTTGCCTGGCAATCACGGCGGTTGCCCGGACGGCGGCGGAGGCTGTTTGGGCAGCCTCCCATGCGACTCCGATCATCGCGCCCGGCCTCCCGTTTGCCTTACGGGAGGCGGGGCGGCGACGGTTCCTTGCCAGTCCCATGGAGGGCGGCCAATCTTGGCCGCAGCCGCCTTTTAGGCGGCCTGAGCCGGCCGACCCACCACCCGATTCTCAAACACTGATGCAGGCTTTGGCAAGTATGCCGCCGTCGCACACCAGGTGCGAGCCGGTCACATACGACGACTCGTCGGACAACAGCCACACCACGGCGCGCGCAGGCTCATCCGGGCTTGCCAGACGCCCCAACGGCACCTCTTCGCAGACACGGCGGCGCATTTCCGGCATGTCGGCCGGGGCCACATTGGCCCACATCAAGCGGGTCTCGGTCGCGCCGGGAACCACCGCATTCACCCGGATGCCATGCCTGGCATAATCCACGGCCATCGAGCGCACCAGCGCCGAAATACCGCCCTTCGATGCGCTATAGGCCCCCGCCGCGCCCGCGGCGAAGCCCACCGTCGCCGCCGGCGACGACGTGCAAACGATGGAGCCAGGTGTGCCGGCCTTCAAAATCTGCCGCAGCGCATACTTGCAGGTCAGATAGATTCCGGTCAAATTGGTATCCAACACCCGCTTCCAGGTCTCGAAGGGCAGCTCATGCAGGAATCCGCCGGTATCCAGGCCCGCATTGGCGAAGGCGCCGTAAAGCGGCCCCATGCCGGCGATCTCCTCAAACGCCCGCGCGACGTGCTCCTCGCGGGAAACGTCGCATTCCAAACCCAGGGCAGCCTCCGCCCCGGCCGCCCGCGCCGCCGCAGCCGCCTCGCGCGCTGCCGGACCGTCGATATCCAGCACCACGACACGATCGCCGCGCGCCGCGCATTGCATCGCCACTGCCCGGCCGATTCCGGCGCCGCCTCCGGTAACCACGATGCTCCTCACCGGATGATTTCCCCGATCGCTTCGGCGATCTGCTGGTTGTGCCGGATATTATGAAGCGGAATGTAAAGCAGCCACTGGTAGGCGTTGAGCATGCCAAAAACCGGAAAGGAGTGCCTGGCTAGTTGGTTCTTCATAGGCGCATTCACCTCCTCGATGAACTTCAGCGTGGTGGCGCGGACTTCCCTATAGCGGGTAAGGGCCTCCTGGCAAGTCCAATTGTGATGCGGCTCCAGGAAGGACGGCGCGGTGGCTTTACGGCCGCGATCCGGCAGCACACGGTCGAGGAACCGGGTTTTGCGGGCGTCCTCCTCCTCCCAGTCCTGATGTGGTGGACCCGCCAAGGCTTCCTGAACCTTGGCGAGCATCACCTTCTCCCCTAATATCAGGTGTTCGGCGGTCTCCTGAACGGACCAGCGGTCCGCCGCGGCCTTGTAGGTCCATTCAAAATCGGTCAGGCCGCGAGTGAGTGCCAGGAACTCGCGTTCGGAATCGCGCAGCAATTGAACCACGCGCCCGCGCTCTTCGCTGGTGATGCCGGGTCCGCAGGGGATCATGGGATGGCTTAAGCCCAGTCTAGCAAACCACTCAGTCCAAAGCGGCCTTGACGCGCTCGCCAGTCCCGGTGGCCTGCGATGGAGGGCTCGGGCGTTTCCTGCCGCGGCTGTTTGGCCGGCCGGGAGGCCTGCCCCGTCCGCGGGGCCGCCCACTGGCGAGCCGTTCCAGACTCAGAATGGCTTGGTCGATGTCGTCGCGCTGCTCTCGGAGCTCGGCGAGAGCTTTAGCTATGTCCATGGTGGCGCATCCCTATTCACCCAAACCCGGGCCGCCGCGGAAAATCCCATCGCTGGGGGGAACCAGTTACGGCCCGGTAATTAAACGATTATATTATGTTTTTCACCCTCCAACGGTGCCTTATCTTACAAGTCTTGGTGAGTTATAGTACTTTCAGCCTAGAAAGCCTGGACGTACCAAAAGCGAATCGTCACTATTGACTCTCAAGGACTAAAAGGTACAGAATGACACAAGCTAAGCTCGCCGATCCGATTTGTTAAACAAAGAAAAGGCGGGTGGCGCTGATCCTTAGGAGAGACATGCGATTTTCGAGTTCATACGACGTTCGACGGATAACCTTGGCCTTGGCGCCGATCCTGGCGCTGGCTCTCGCGGCCATGCCCCTGGCTCAAGCGCAAACTTACACCGTGCTCTACACCTTCACCGGCGGCACCGATGGATCGGCCCCCTTGTCCACGCCGATTCTATACAACGGCACCGTCTACGGCACCGCAGCCGGGGGCGGAAGCCAGGGGAACGGCACTGTTTACGGGTTGGTTTTCAAGAGCCGCAAAGAAATTGTTCTGCACTCTTTCACCGGTGGCCCCACGGACGGAGGCGATCCCATCGGCGGCCTGGTGCAGGATTCCAGCGGCAACTTCTACGGCGTCGCGTACAAGGGCGGCGCGAAAAACGACGGAACACTATTCAAGCTGACTCCCGCCGGTGCGTTCACCCTGCTGCACAGCTTCGGCGGTCCGCCGGCTGAGGGGATCGGCCCCGCCGGAACCTTGGTTTTCGACGCTTTGGGAGACCTTTTTGGCACCACCTACGTGGGCGGTAAGACGACCGGATGGGGAACCGTGTTCGAATATTCGGCCGCGGGAACCTTCAAGACCGGACAAAGCTTCTCACCCGACGGCGCGCTTCCTAAGGCCGGCCTGCTGTACGAGAGCGGCAAGCTGTACGGCACCACCAGCGGAGGCGACGCCCACCAATATGGCGGCACGATATACCAGGTTGGCGTGCAGACCGCTTTATATACCTTTAGCGGGGGCGCGGACGGATCTCAACCTTTGGGCCGCCTGCTCGGCGACGGTGAAGGCAATGTCTACGGCACCACCTCGGCCGGCGGCACCGGCAATTTCGGCTTGGGTTGGGGCGTAGTTTTTAAATACAATCTGGCCAGTGGGCAAGAAACCGTCCTGCATACATTTACAGGACCGGACGGCGGCGTTCCGGCGGCCGGGCTCACCTGGGATTCGCAAGGCAATCTATATGGCACCACCACGCTCGGCGGGGCTTATGGATACGGCAACGTTTTTGAAATCGACCCGGCCGGCAACTTCACCAGCCTGCACGACTTCACCGGTGGCGCCGACGGAGCCACACCCTACGCGGGCGTGCTTGTGGACGCCAAGGGCAACGTGTGGGGCGCCGCTTCCGCCGGAGGCACCGGCCACGGGACGCTCTTCCTGATCAGTCCAGCGACCAACTAACCGGGCGGCCCGTGGCGCACGCTTTAGCGGCTCAATAAGTTAGCGGTTGTTTTTCGGAGCCGCAAAGATGATGAATACCAAGAGTAGTGGGGCGGCCAATCTTGGCCCGGGGTCCCCGCTGGGGGCGGCTTTCCAGCCGGCTTAGCCGCCTGAAAAGGCGGCTGCGGGCATGATTGCCCGCCCCACGGGGAGTTTTCGACGATGCCCCGCAGGGGGGCGGCCGCTGAAGCGTGCCCTACCAGCGGCCGTCAAAAGGGCGATGCTAACATGGTATTCGGCTCATGTCGTCGCCCGTCATTCCGCCGCCGCTCGAAGCCCTGCGCAACCATCCGTTTTCCTTCTATCCGGCCATCCTGAATATCGAGCACAACCAGTGGCAGTATCGCAAGGCCACCTGGTCCGATGTCTTGATCGTCAATGCTCGCACGGGGCAGGAAATCTGGATTCCACGCCGCTTCCTGGGCGAGATCTCCCGCATTGAAGACCCTGTCGTGATCGTGGGACTTCTGAAGGAACTGGAATATAAAGAGGGTGCGGTGTGGCCGTATGAGCGGCGCGTGATCGAGATGCCCATCGCGGTGGGCGCATCCCTGCGGCCGCCCTCGCCTGCGCCGCGCACCGGTCCCGCGCCGGTCGTCGGCATCCGCCTCGAATCCAATACCGAGTCGCACATCTTCCGCCTGGTAGGCGGCGCCCTCGTGCTGGGCATCGTAGCTACGTACCTGGTCGTGAATTTCTATCGCGACAGCGTGCTGCGTCCGCGCATCGCTTATAATTCCAGGGACCGCGGCTATCTCTCCTTAACGGCTGAGGATGATTACGCGGGCGTCGTGCGAAAACTGGGCCCGCCCGCGCACGACCGATGGCAAGGTCCGGCCGGCGGCCTACGCTACCGCGCGCTCTCGTATCCCGACCGCGCCTGCACCGTCATCCTGATGGGCGCGGATGGCAAGCCCGCCATGTACATCGGCACTCTCGACGCCAACGGAAACACGATCCACTCCGTGCGGCTCGGCAACGGCGCCGCCGCCGGCGAGCTTCTGCGCGCGCTGCCCCGCTTATAGCTTCCCGCGCCTTGTCCGTAAACGCACCGCGGGTAGCCCTCAGCCCGCACCGCCGCGCGCCGCCGCCGCGTCCATTCATTATGACCGGCCACCCCGCGGTGTGGACCGCCCGGATCGCTCTCCTGCTTTCCACGCTGCACGTGGCGGCCGGTCAGAGTTCGCCCGAGGCTTTCCTATATAAAGAACTGCAATCGTTCGAGCCGCAGGCCCGGTTCAAGCCTCAGACGCCTAAGCAGCGCCTGCACGCCTATCTGCTCACCTTGGCCGGACCCGCTACCCTGGTTACCGAAGCCGGCGCGGCCGGATTGAGCCAGATCGTCGATAGCCCATCGCAATGGGGCCAAGGCGCCGCGGGGTACGGCAAGCGGTTTGCAAACGATATGGCGTACAACGGGGTGCGCTATTCGCTGGCCTTTGGGACGTCCATCCTGTTGCAGGAAGACGATCGGTACTTCGCCTCCGAACAACGGGGCGCATGGCACCGTGCGCGTCATGCGCTGGCCAGCGTCTTCACCGCGCACAAAAGCGATGGGCGCACGGTCTTCGCCACCTCCAGCATGATCGGCATCGCCGGAGCCAGCCTCGTCTCGCGCGCATGGTCGCCGGTGAACTGGCAGACCCCCAGCGGCACGGCGCGCAGCATGGGAATCAGCATCGCCGGCACTGCGGGTTTCAACCTGGCGCGGGAATTCTTGCCGGACATCGTGCGGCATCTGCACAAGTAGGGCCGCTGCGGCACGGCGGCTGCTGCGAGTGTGTCGCCTGTCGTCAGATCTGGGTTATTTCACCCATCACCGTTCGGATGTGATTGCAAGTCCTTCTGTTTCAATAGGCACAGCTTGGCTGCGGAATTGCAACCTGTTGCATCCCAGTTGCAAGAGGAGGAGAATCCATGAATTTCGACCAGGCGCCTATGCTGGTGATTTGGGAAGTGACCCAGGCGTGTGACCTGGCATGCGTGCATTGCCGCGCATCCGCTCAATCCAGCCGCCATCCGCAAGAACTGAATACGAAGCAAGGCTTCGAGTTGCTCGATCAAATCAAGTCTTTCGGCAATCCTTTGATGGTTTTCACGGGCGGCGATCCGCTAAAACGGCCGGATCTCTACGAACTGATTCGCCATAGCGTGAAAATCGGGCTGCGCACCAACGTGACCCCTAGTGCCACCCCGCTGCTCACCGAAGATGCCATCGATCGGTTCAAGGAGTGCGGCGTTTCGCGCATGGCCATCAGCCTGGACGGGCCGGACGCGCAGTCGCACGACGATTTCCGAGGCATTCCAGGCACCTTCGACCGCGCCATGCTGGCTCTCAATCACGCCAAAAAAATTGGCCTGGAAACACAATACCAGACGACTGTGACCCGCCGGAATCTGGCGCGCCTGCCGGAAATGGCCAAAATCGCCGAGGATGTGGGTACCAGGATGTGGAGCCTCTTCTTCCTGATCGTGACGGGACGGGCGCTCGAGAACATGGACCTAACCGCCGACGAATACGAGCAGGTATTCGATTTCATGTACGAATTGTCGAAGACCGCACCGTTCGCCATCAAGACCACGGAGGCCATGCACTACCGCCGCTATGTGGCGCAGCGCATGAAGGCGGAACACCGCTCCATACCGGAGAGCGAAAGGGCCGGCGCGGTGATGTGGCGCACCGCCGGCGTAAGCGACGGCAAGGGATTTGTGTTCGTGTCCCACACCGGCGAAATCTTTCCGAGCGGCTTCCTGCCGATCACGGCCGGCAATGTGCTGCGGGATTCGCTCACCGACGTTTACCGGAATTCAAGCCTGTTCCGTTCCCTGCGGGACGTGAGCCAGCGCGAAGGCAAGTGCGGCGCATGCGAGTATCAGAAGGTATGCGGCGGCTCGCGCTCCCGCGCCTATGCGCTCACCGGCAACTACCTGGCGGAAGACCCGCGGTGTACTTATCAGCCGCACCTGGCCGAGGCCATCGCCTAGCCCGCAGCCCGTGGCGCACGCATTAGCGTGCCGGCGGGACTTTTTAAGTCCCGCTTCAGCCGCTGTTTAGCTGGACCACCGGCGGGAATGGTACAAAACCTTCTCCTCAAAATGGACTAACTGTACTCCCATATTCCCGGATAGGCTGGACTATAGTTCGCGCTTCGGGAGGTCCACTATTTTCTCGGTTCCACCGCAGGTATTCTGGCCGTACTGCGCGGCAATTGTATCCCTTGCCGTCGCCATCGCCGCCTTTTGGAGGCCCGCCGCGCGCGTGCCGGGATTCGATAAGCTGCGCGCCCTGGCGCCCGCGGCCTATGCCATTCCCCTCGTCATCTTCGGGGCCGACCATCTGTCTTCCATCAAGGAAGTCATGAGCATCGTGCCCTCATGGATGCCCGGCAAGATGTTCTGGACCATCTTCGTCGGCGTGGCCCTCATCCTGGCCGGATTCAGCATCCTCCTGGGCATCCAACGCCGGCTTTCCACCACCTTGTTGGGAATCATGTTCTTCCTGTTTGAAGCCCTGATGCATATTCCCAGCCTCATTCGCCTGGCCGCCGCTGGACATCTCTTCTCCACACCAGGCCGGCGCGCCGTCCTGGGTGTGGCGGGCCGGGACTTTGCGTTCGGCTGCGGAGCTTTCGTGCTGGCCGTCGCTGCTTCCCGAGCGGATTTGCGGAATCGCGTCGAACGCTACGCCTGCCGCGGGATGGCTGTGGTGGCACTGGGGTTCGGCTTCATTCATTTTTGGTACCCGCGCTTCGCTCCCGGCGTCCCGCTGGAGAAGCCCAACCCCGATTGGATGCCCGGCGGCCCGGCATGGGGCTACGTTACTGGAGCAGCCCTCATCCTCGGCGCCATCGGAATGCTCGGCCGGGATGCGACACGCCGTAAGGCTGCCACCATCCTCGGCACGATCCTGGTCCTCCTCGTGGCCGTCTTTTATGTACCCATCATGTTTGCCCAGCCCACCGTCGAGACGCTGAACTACGTCGCCGATACGCTCCTGTTCGCCGCCAGCATCCTCATCGGCGCCGGTCCCTCGACCTATGTACGCCCCAAAGGCGTCAACACGGAACAACCGGAATTTCCAGGCGTGACTTTTCAGTAAAACGCAATTGGGGGCGTTGGCGCGTGGGTGACGTTAAGCCGTAGGTTCAAGCACCGATTCGTTAACCGTCAGTCCTTGTTCGTTAGGCAATCTCACGGGAGGATAAATGCAATCTAGCCGGCAGACAGGCAACGCGCCAATAATGAAGAATGTTGCCCTGGTGCCAGCTAAGGGCCCACGCAACATTAACTAGTATTCCGAAATCGGAAAGCAATCATAACGACCTGCTTTGACTGTCGCTATTAAGGGAGCTCTACACCGCGCGCAGGCCCTGTAAACACTGGGCGGACCGCAATAGTTCTCCGCTTCCCCGTGCTTATGGTAATTGTGTTATAGTTCCGAGTGAATTGCTTCTTGAATCGGAACTCTAACATTATGCGCCCACTCTCGTTCGATCCCCAAGCTCTCCGCAAGCATCTCCTGCGCCACAAAATCGCTACTTTGCCCGAACTCAAAGCCGCTCTCGGCACTGGCGCTGACCTCACCGTCTTTCGAAAGCTCAAGCTCCTGGACTACTTTTCCAGCTATACCCATCGCGGGCGTTACTATGCCCTCCGCGAAACTGCCCGCTTCGACGACATCGGCCTGTGGTCCCACGATGCTGTTTGGTTTTCCCGTTACGGCACCCTCGTCTCCACCATCGAGTCCTTCGTCAACCAGTCCCCGAACGGCTGGTTCGCCGATGAACTGGCCGACGTTCTCCATGCTGAGGTCCAAGATCCTCTCCACGATCTCGTGCGCGCCGACCGACTGCGCCGCTCCGAGGTGACCGGACGATTTCTTTACACCTCCGCCGATGGCCGGCAAGCGCGCGATCAACTCCGCGCCAGGCAAACCGAACAGTCGGTTCCTCTGCTGACCGATGCCTCCGCTCTCCAGGTATCTCCCGATGAACTGAAGGCGGCCATCTTGCTTTTCTACAGCCTGCTTGATGAGCAGCAGCGTCGTTTGTTTGCCGGGCTGGAATCCATCAAGCTGGGACACGGAGGCGATAGCGTTCTGGCAGAGTTCCTCGGCTTGGACCCGCACACCGTCGCTCGCGGACGCCAACAACTGCTCGATCAGAATGTATCGACGGAGCGCACCCGCCGTTCTGGCGGTGGACGCAAACCGGTCGAAAAAAAACCGCCGACATCGTCGCACTGATCGAGTTCCTGCTCGAATACGACACTGCCGGCGATCCCATCACCGGGTTGAAATGGTCTCGTCGAACTACGGAGAAGATCGCCATGGCGCTGGGCGACTTCGGTGTCCGTGTTAGCCCCAATACCGTCGCTCGTCTTCTACACCAGATGGGCTATTCCCTGCGCGTCAATCACAAGAAACTCTCCACCGACTGTAGCCCCGACCGCAACGATCAGTTCCTCTATTTGAGCGATCTTCGTCAGCGCTTCCAGCGCCGCGGCCTCCCCATCATTAGCGTCGATACCAAGAAACGCGAACTGGTCGGCAACTTCAAGAATCCTGGTGCGCGCTGGGATCTATCTCCCCGCTTGGTCAACGACCACGACTTCCGCTCTGATTCCACCGGCGTGGCCATCCCTTACGGCATCTACGATCTGCTCGCCAACCGAGGGTCGGTCATGGTGGGCGTCTCGCATGACACATCTGCCTTTGCGGCGCACGCCATTGCACATTGGTGGCGACAAGAGGGGTCGACCCGCTATCCGCGCTCCCGGCAACTCCTCATCCTGAGCGACACCGGTGGCAGTAATGGCGCTCGGCGCCGTACCTGGAAAACAGAACTCCAATCTCAACTCGCCGACTCCCTCGGCCTGACTCTCACCGTCGCACACTACCCCACCGGCGCATCCAAATGGAACCCCATTGAACACCGCCTCTTTTCAGAAATCTCGAAAAA
>Ga0187871_10001536_pt1 | contig 19909 bp, 14 predicted proteins | sample June2016WEW_16_1_FD_132988 | JGI IMG/M metagenome (GOLD analysis project Ga0187871, IMG submission 132988) | Peatland microbial communities from SPRUCE experiment site at the Marcell Experimental Forest, Minnesota, USA - June2016WEW_16_10 | ecosystem: Environmental > Terrestrial > Soil >...
CCTTGCGCAAATAGCGGACCCGAGGAATGAATTTACGGACGATGGCCGGGGTGCTGTCCGTGGACCCGTCGTCAACGACGATCACTTCCATGTCCGCGGGCGACACGCCCTGCTCCAGCACGCTGACGATCGCCTGCTCGATGAAGCGCTCGTGATTGTACGTGTCGATCAGTACGCTGAGGAAGGGTCTCGCCATCAAAAATCACGCATCGCTGGAGTGTCGCGTCGCCAGTGAAGATCTTCGTCCGAGCCAGCGAACGCACCTTGCCTAAGTCTACGACATCTCCAGGATTCCTTGTTTCCGCGCGAGAGGAAACGAAACGATGGCGAAACAGGAACGTGGATACGAATGGCCCGAGTCAACGAAGCGATTCACGAACGCGTCTCACGCTCCTGATGTTTCGACGTGGACCGTAGTGCGTTTTTGATCGCCATTCTCCATTCGTCCAGGCGATGCACATTCTCATACCCCACGACCAGCGATCCTGCTGCATTCATATAGGTTACCGTGCGATGTCTCCACGAGAGTTGCGGCCCGTAGTAGCGCGCGTACTCGATCAGGTGCCGCGAAATACCAAGGCGGCTGGGCGGCGTCACCGCAAACTCTTCCTTTTCCTGCGAGAGGTCCCATTGCTTGAAGTAAGCATGCAGGTCCGGGCGGCGAAGGTTATAGCTGCGCTCCGACAGCCAATTTCTCATCCCGTCCACCAACGCTCGCCGTGTCCTCATTCGCAAGTCGCGTCGCAGCCGGCAGCTCTCGGACTGATCCGCAAACAAATTCGTCCCATGTACGCGGTAGACCGCCAGGAACTCCGGCACCGCAACAATCGGTGCCACAAAGACAATCAATCCGGACAGGTGCGCGTCCGCCTGAATCGTCAACGCCTCTGGAATCGGCAGCAAGAGCTCCAGCGCGCTTCGCCGGAAGGCCAGGAAGGAAGTCGGATACAAGACGTAGCTCAGCAGATCCTTAGTGTTGGATGGAAGGAATCCCGACAGCAGCGGAAGCCCTCCGTCCTGAAAAACGCCCTCGCGCGCATTCAGTTGGCGAAAGCTGTGATAGACCATTCCGGCGTCCGGATGCTTCTCGAACTCCTCCACGATTCGCTGCAATTTACCCGGCAACCAATAATCGTCCGCATCGAGAAACGCCACGAACTTTCCGCGCGCTCTCTGCAGTGCAAAATTGAACGCCGAGGCTTGCCCGCCATTCTCCTTTCTCAGACAGGTGATGGCATCCCCGAACTTCCGCAGGCGCTCCGGGGTATCGTCCGTCGATCCGTCGTCCACGACCAGAATTTCTCGCTCTTGCACCGGGAAATCCTGCGCCAGCACGCTGCCCACAGCCTCTTCGATATACTGGCCGTAATTGTAGGTATCAATCAGCACCGTAACGCGAGGAGACTTCATCTTCTGTTGTTTCCTCGCCGTTAGGCGTGCTCGCGAGAACGCCGCAGCGCCCCGCTGCGCATTCCCAGCGCGCGTCGCAACGGCCGCGTAATTCCAAGGATGAAAAACGCGATCGGTTGCAAGACGTCGAACAACAGGAATCGCTCGCCGCGCGCGGCACTGCGCTTTGCCGCCGACCAGTAACGCTTCCGGTTGGGTTTGAGTCGATCCTCACGCAACACCTCCGTCGCGTCCGCGATCGTGCGCAGATGACGCGCGCCGCCCGCCAGTTGATGGTTTTGCCCCGCTTCCAGTCCATGCCATACGCCGCGCCTGCCCTGAGGGTGATAGGCGTAGTCGTGGTTTTGGTGCACCGCGATGACCGCCGACGAAACATCGACGACCGGCTGCCTGAAATCCAGAGCCTTCCACACCAGCCAGTGATCCCAATGCACGCGGCCAACCACGAACGGCGGCACGCTGGACCCATACAAACCATGGCTGAACGCAAAATAATCGATCCACTCAGGCGTCCGCTGTACGCCACGCATCAAAGCGAGAGCCTGCAGCTGCGAGCGCCAGTTCGCTTGCGTGAAATCACAGGGTTCGGACATCTCCAGGTCCCAGCGCCGCCCTACCATCAGGAATTGCGAATGCTCGGCCTTCACGCGCTCCAGCGCACGCCGAAAATCCTCCATCAAAATGATGTCGCAGTTGAGGTAGCAGAGAACGTCGTGACGGGCGAGGGCCCGCGCTGTCGTGAACATGTAATCCAGACGTTTCGTGCCGTACTCGTTGCGCTCGACGTAAGGTTCGTGACGCAAGCCGAGCTCGCGGCCCGCCTCCGCGGCGCCGTCGTCGTCGCCAAACAAGATCACTTCGGCTTCCGGATGGACCAGCGTCCAGCTGGCCAGCGCGTTGCGCTGGATCCTCCCACTGTGCCCGCGGAAAGGTTTCGCCGTGGTAAAAAACGTAAGCACGCCGCACCCGCCTTTCTTACCTAATTTAGATATATATAGTTAGGTAAACTACAGAAGTGGGATGCTACCGCAAAGGCGCGCTGATGGCTAGAAGATACTATAAAAGAACGATATACTTACCAATGGGGGTTGCGGTGGTCAGGACCCCTACATATCGCGTTATTGCCCGGCGGGATGAGCGCGTCCGCTTCGGTGAGAAGCGGTCATTTCCTCGAGGATCGTATCGATGCCGCGCGTGATCTTCCAATCCGGATAGTGGCTCTTGAATTTTCCCAAGTTCGAAATGTAGCAGATGTGGTCGCCCTTGCGCGCTTCGTCCACGTAGCGCCAGTCCAGCTTGCGCCCCGTTAATCCCTCGATCTTCGCAATGGCTTCCAGCATCGAGATGCTGTTTTCGCGCCCGCCGCCCAGGTTATAGACCTCGCCCGGCCGGGGATTGGCCGCAAACTCGTCGATGGCGCGCACCACGTCATAGCTGTGAATGTTGTCGCGGACCTGCTTGCCTTTGTACCCGAACACCGAATAGCTTCCGCCGGTAACGGCAACCTTCACGAGATAGGATAGGAATCCGTGCAGCTCCACGCCGGAGTGCGAAGGTCCGGTCAAGCATCCGCCTCGAAACACGCCCACTTTCATCCCGAAATACCGCCCGTATTCCTGCGCCACAAGATCCGCCGCAGCCTTCGATGCCCCGAACAACGAGTGCAGCGTCTGATCGATGCGGCACGTCTCCGCGACCCCATCGAAGTCCTCCGGCCGTGCGTAATCCCAGCGGGTCTCGAGCTCCTTCATGGGAATCTCGTTCGGCGCATCGCCGTAAACCTTGTTGGTGCTGAAGAAAATGAAAACCGCCTCGGGGCAATGCTGGCGCGTAGCCTCCAGCAGATAGATGGTCCCCAGCGCGTTGACCTCAAAATCGAGCAGCGGAATATCCCGCGCCTTGTCATGAGAAGGCTGCGCCGCGCAATGCACGATCAGATCGAACCGGTGTGTGCTGAATAGTTGTTCGATGCCCGCACGCTCGCGTATGTCCAGTTCCACATGTGTGAACCGCTTCGTCGCGCGCTTCAGGCGACCCAGGTTCCACAGGGTGTCCCCGGCGTCACCAAAAAACACGCGTCGCATGTTGTTGTCCACGCCCACAACTTCATGCCCACGGGCGTCGAAGTGCGCCACGGCCTCCGACCCGATCAGCCCGCTACTACCAGTTACCAGAATCTTCACGCGTGTCCCTGCCTTGTACGAAGGATGCCACAATTTTGGCCAGCTATAATCCCGAGATTGCGACTGCATTGCGCCGCTGGCCGAGAAATGTTGCTGCAGGGGAAACTCGATCTCCCCGGGAATTGACCGCACCACTTCGGTTTGCAATAGTGGAATCCAATCCCAGTATTCTTTCCCCTCCGACTGGGAGCGTTCACAAACAAGGGCTGGTTTGCGTGGATAGCTCCGTTCTCTCGTGTCTCCGCGTCTCGTGGCTGGTGCCAGGCTCAGGGATTGCTCACTCGTTCCATGGCGGCCTGCGCTCGGCATTGATGCATGGGCATGTTCCCATTCCTGCGGGCTCCTCGGCGCTCCCTCAGCATTACGACCCTCGTTTGGTGATCCTTTCCGTGGTCATCGCCATATGCGCCTCGTATGCCGCTCTGGATTTGGCGGGCCGGACCGCGGCTTCCTGGGGCCGAGTTCGTTTGGCATGGATCAGCGGCGGTGCTTTGGCGATGGGCCTTGGCATCTGGTCGATGCACTACATCGGCATGCTGGCGCTGAGCTTGCCGATTCGCGTTCTCTACGATTTGCCGACCGTGTTGCTTTCGTTGTTGGCTGCCGTATTTTCCTCGGCGCTCGCGCTTTGGCTGGTTAGCCGGAACACACTTCGCGCGGCTCCCGTCGCCGCGGCGAGTCTCGTGATGGGCGCGGGCATATCGTCCATGCACTACATCGGCATGGCCGCCATGCGTCTGCGCGCGACATGTCATTACGATCCATGGATCGTGGCGGCGTCCGTGATCATTGCCGTGATCGTTTCAGTTGTCGCTCTGCTGCTGACGTTTCGCCTTCGCGGGGCCTCCAGCGAATTCAGCGGCAGGAAGATCGCCAGCGCGGTGCTCATGGGCGTCGCGATTGCGTCCATGCACTACACGGGGATGGCTTCGGTTTCCTACTTTCCGTCTTTCCAAATGGATGGCGCCGCGCATGCGGTGGAGGTCTCCTCCCTGGGCGCCGTGGGAATCTCGATCGTTGCCGTCGTGGTTCTCGGCATCGCCGCGATCACCTCGGTGCTGGATCGCAAGCTCACCGCGCAGGCGCTCCAACTGGCCGCCAGTCAAGAGCGCTACCGGCTGCTCTTCGAACGGTCCCTGTCCGCGGTCCACCGCAGCACGCTGGATGGCACAATTCTGGATTGTAACGACGCGTGCGCTCGCATTCTTGGTTACGAGTCCCGCGCCATCGTTGTTGCGGCTTCCGCTCGTATCCAGTTTCTTGACCCAGAAGCGCGTGCCATCTACATCTCGGAACTTTCACGCCATCGCCAGCTGACGGATTTCGAAGTTCGCCTCCCGCGCCCGGACGGCCGCCTCGTGTGGATCCTGGAGAACGCCAATCTCATCGACGATCCCGCCACGGGAACCCTCGTCGTCGAGGGCACCTTCTTGGATATTTCCGACCGCAAGGAAATGGAGCTGGAGCTCACCAAGACCAAGGAACTTGCCGAAGCCGCCAGCGCCGCCAAGAGCGAATTCCTCGCCGCCATGAGTCATGAGATCCGCACCCCGTTGAACGGTGTCATTGGCATGGCCGATCTGATCCTCGAAACCAATCTCAACGCCGAACAGCGCGAATTTGCCTTAACCCTGCGTCATTCCGCGCATTCCCTCCTCGCCATCATCAACGACATCCTGGATTTCTCTAAAATCGAAGCAGGCAAAATGACCATCGAGCCCATTCCTTTTGATCTGGGCACCACGATCGACGAGATTGCCGAGTTGCTTCACATCAAAACCCACGAGCAAGGCCTTGAGTTTATCGTTCGGTACGCCCCGGATCTCCCGAAGAGGTTCGTGGCCGATCCCGGGCGCATTCGCCAGATCTTGATGAATCTTCTCGGAAACGCGATCAAGTTCACCGCCAAGGGACACATCTTCCTCAATGTTGAAGCCGGGCCCGCGGGCCCGCCGGAAGGAATGGAAAGCTCCGAGCCGCCGACGGTCGGAGTGAAGATCTCAGTCGAAGATAGCGGCATTGGCATTCCTCAGGACAAACTCGCTTCCATATTCGAAAAATTTACACAGGCGGACGCTTCTACCACGCGCCACTATGGCGGCACGGGTCTGGGGCTTTCCATCTGCCTGCGCCTCACCGAATTGATGGGCGGCGAGATGGGCGTGAGCAGCACCGTCGGCAAGGGTTCCACGTTCTGGTTGACCCTGCCACTTCCGCTTGACCGCTCCGCGCCTCCCGAACCCGTTCCTGAAGTCGAGCTCAGCGGCCTGCGCTTTCTCCATGTGGACGATAATTCCACCAACCGGTTCGTCCTCCGCGAACAACTGAATCACTGGCACCTTCGCAATGCGGAGTGCTCGTGCGGGGAGCAAGCGCTCGAATTGTTGCACGCCGCCTGCCGGGATAACGATCCGTTCCATTTCGCGATTCTGGATTTCGAAATGCCGGGACTCGATGGCGAACAACTCGCCCGGGCGATCAAGAGCGATTCGCTGCTGAAAGGTACGCTTCTGGTGATGTTGTCCTCGCGAGCGCAGCGCGGCGACGCCAAGCGCATGAGCGAAGCGGGCTTCGCCGCGTATCTCACCAAACCGTTTCGCCAATCGACGCTCATTGATGCGCTGCGAACGGTGTGGGTCAATTCCCGAAATCCCGCCGCGCCTGGCTCTCTGGTTACACGCCATACCCTGGCCGAATCCGCTTCACCGGCGTCGGTCGCGCTTCCGGCGGCACAGGGCGGCGCCGGTCCGCGCATCCTGGTTGTCGAAGACAATGCCGTCAACCAGATGGTCGCGTCACGCATGCTGCAGCGGTTAGGCTGCCGGGTCGACCTCGCTTCCGACGGGAAAAAAGCCACCGAGATGGTTCGCGCGGCTTCGTACGACCTCGTTTTCATGGACTGCCAAATGCCGGTGATGGACGGCTACGAAGCAACCGGGGAAATTCGCCGCACGGAGGCGCCCGGGAATCGCCACATCATCGTCGCCATGACCGCCAACGCCATGCAGAGTGATCGCGACCGCTGCATGGAAGCCGGCATGGACGACTACATCTCCAAGCCGGTGAACAAGGCCGAAGTCGTCGCTATCCTCAAGCGCCACATTCCCGCCTGGAGCCAGCTTCGAGACGAACCCGCCCCCGCTCACTCGAGTTGATGGCGATGTCGTAGTGGCCGACCCGCAGATCGGTTCGGCGAGACCGCCGTAGGCGCCAGATTAGTCATCCGTCCCAAGCGAATGCATACCACAAACGAAACATCTCGACGGAACCGAAACCACGACATGCGGTCCGCGTTTCGCTAGAATGCCGAGCGCCGCGCCTGGGAGGTTCTTGTGAGACGCATCTTCGGCATCGTCATTTTTCTTTCGCTCGTGCCTCTTGCCGCATCGGCGCAGAAGCCGCCGCTGCTTCCGGAAAAAGATGTTGCCGCGTTGGCACAGGAACTTTCCGGCGAAATCGCCAAGCGCAATCTCGAAGGTGTCGCGCGCTTTCATCGCCAGCGCGGCTCGCAGGGATTTCACTCCGCCGCCGAACTCGTCGCCGAGCGCGCCCGCGCTTACGGTTTGAGCGACGTCGCGATTCTGCAGTTTCCCGCCGACGGAAAAATCTACTATGGTACGCAGCGCTCGCGTCCTCCATGGGATGTGGAATTCGCCGAACTTTGGGAAATGAAGGGCGGTGTTGCGGCGCTAAAAATGGGCAGCTACGACGCAGAACCCGTGGTATTGGCTGAGGATAGCGAGAGCGCCGACGTGACGGCCGACCTGGTGGATGTGGGCGAGGGAACCAAAGAGAGCGACTACGCGGGAAAAGATGTGAAGGGGAAAATCGTGCTGGCTGGCGCGCAGCCCGGCGCGGTGCAGGATTTGGCGGTCGGAAAATTTGGCGCGGCGGGAATTGTCAGTTACGCGCAGAACCAGAAGACGGCGTGGTGGGGCGAGGACGAAAACCTGATTCGCTGGGGACATCTGGAAACATTTTCGGCGAACAAAACGTTCGGCTTCATGGTTTCGCTGAAGACGGCGCGGGCTTTGCGAGAACGGCTCGGCAATGGCGAGCAGATCAAGCTGCACGCGATCGTGAAAGCCGGGCAGCATCCGGGCTACACCGAAGTTGTGACCGCGACGATTCCCGGCGCCGATCCGAAACTCAAGGACGAGGAGATTGCGTTCAGTTGCCACCTCGATCACCAGCGTCCTGGCGCGAACGACAACGCCAGCGGTTGCGTGACGATTCTGGAGGCCGCTCGTACGCTGCAAAAATTGATCAACGAAGGAAAGCTTGCCAAGCCGGCGCGTACGATTCGTTTCATCTGGCCGCCGGAAGTCGAAGGCACGCTGACACTGCTGAATGCCAAGCCGGAATTCGCCCAACGTATCAAAGCGGTCGTCCACATGGACATGGTCGGTGGCGGACCGGTAACCAAAGCCGTATTTCATGTGACGCGCGGGCCGATGAGCCTGCCTTCGTTCGTACACGACGTCGGCTGGGCGTTCGGAGAATTCGTTAACGAGCAATCGTACAACTTCGCCGCTGGACTTCCGGCTGCCTATCCGCTCGTCGCGCCGGAAGGCGGCAAAGAAGCTTTATTGGCGCAAGACACTGCCTACACCATGGGCAGCGACCATGATGTGTATCAGGATAGTTCGTTCAAAATCCCCGCGATTTACCTGAACGACTGGCCCGACCGCTACATCCACACCAATTTCGACACTGCCGCCAACATCGATCCCACCAAACTTAAGCGCGCAGCCTTCATCGGCGCCGCTTCCGGCTACTTTCTGGCGACTATGACCACGGCCAATTTGCCGGACGTTCAATCCCAGGTGCAACACGGAACCGATCTTAGGAAAGCATCGATATTTCCACGATTGAACAGTTTGCCGGCCGAAGATGCGGTCTGCCTCGACGACTTCCGCGCGCAATATGATTGGGGTCTTCAACTCGGGTTAATCCAGTTCGTTCACGATTCGCGGAAAGAAGAAAGAGCCTACAACACGAATCGACCGAGTTGCGCGGCGGACCGAGAGCAAGCGAATGGAGGCGCCATGCGATACCGCCGGAAGCCTGAACCGCGCGGACCCGTTGCGGTCTTTGGTTCCGACTACGTGAACGACCGCACGGCGCCGGCCGGCATCGCGCCGCCAAAAATCCTCAGCTACGAAGGTCTGTGGGGCAGCGGCGAAGAGTACACCTACGAAGTGCTGAACTTTGTCGATGGCTTGCTTGACGCACAACAGATTCGTGACCGCGTTTCGGCGGAGTATGGGCCGATTCCGCTGGAGCTGGTGGTCGAGTATTTGCGCGCTCTCGAAAAGATCGGCGTCGTGGAGCAAGCAAGGTGATGCGCGCCCGCGCGGGCGAGTCCGTTGCGTCGATGGCCAACACGCACTGACGATTGAGCCTGATGATCGAGCCAAATTCCATCGCGGAGCGGATCGAACGATTGCCGCTCGGGCGTTTTCACCGGCGCTTCATCGCGCTGGTTTCACTCGGCAACTTTTTCGATTTGTACGACATTTTTGTCGTCGCATACATCGGCGCCGCGCTGCAGCAGTCTGGATTTCTGTCGCTCAAGCAATTCACCTATTTCGTGGCTTCGGGCTTCCTGGGTATGTTCTTCGGCACGATTGTGTTCGGCATGGGCAGCGATCGTGCCGGCCGCCGCAGAGCTTTCGTGCTGCTGTTGCTCATCTATTCCCTGTTCACGTTGGCCTGCGCGTTCGCTCCTTCCGCCTTCTGGCTGATCGTGCTGCGTTTTTTTGCGGGCGCGGGGATCGGCGCCGAAATCATCGTCATCGATACGTACGTCACCGAGTTGGTGCCCAGCCGCGCGCGCGGGCGGTACGTAGCCATCACGCAGGTTGTGGGATTTTGCGCGGTGCCCGTGGCGGCGGTGATGGCGCGGTTGCTGGTACCTACACATTTTCTGTTCGCGGGCTGGCGGTGGGTCATGGTCATCGGTGCAAGCGGGGCCTTGCTGACCTGGTGGTTTCGCCGCCGCTTACCGGAGTCGCCGCGATGGCTGGCGAGCCGTGGCCGCTTCGCCGAAGCCGAGCGCGTGATTTCGCAACTGGAGGCGGAGTCGTTCGGAGCTGCAACTCCGCGAGCGATGGAAATGCCGCCGCAAACCGTCACCGGGAGCGATGTTGCGACTCCGAACACGGTTGAAGCAGAGCGCGCATCCTTTGCCGAACTCTGGCGAAGACCGTACCTTGGGCGCACCACGATGTTGATCTTGTTCCAGACTTTGCAAACGATCGGTTTCTACGGATTCGCGAATTGGGCTCCCACGTTCCTGCTGAAGCGCGGTTTTTCGCTGTTGCATTCGCTGGAATATACGCTGCTCATCGCGCTGGCATCTCCGATCGGTCCACTGTTGGCCGTGGCAACATCCGATCGCATGGAACGCAAGTGGACGATCGTCGCGCTGGCGATTCTCGTGGCGGCCTTTGGCTTGGGATTTGCTGGAGCCGCGACGCCGGTATTGGTGATCCTTTTCGGCGCGCTCCTGACGCTCAGCAATTACTGGTTCTCCGCGGCGTTCCACGCATATCAAGCGGAACTGTTTCCGACGCGGCTGCGGGCTACCGGCGTGGGATTTACGTACAGTTGGAGCCGGCTGAGCGCGGTATTTTCTTCGCTCCTGATCGGCGCGGTGCTGGTGCGCGGCGGAGTAGGCGCGGTGTTCACGGTTTTGGCGGCGGCGATGTGCGGCGTAGCGTTGATCATCGGTCTACTTGGCCCGCGCACGAATCGCATCGCGCTGGAGCAGTTGGCGAGATAATCGATATTGTTTGGGCACCAGCACAGCGCGGCAGGTGTCGCGATTTTTTCTGGAGATGAAGTATAGTTTGCGCATGGACACGAAACTGGACCCACTGGCTACCGAACGCGCTTTTTTTTCCGCACTTATTTCCGCCAACCTGGATTGTTTGGATTCTTTGCTTGCGGATGATTTTATTTTGATCGATGTCTTGAACGGTTCGGAGACTACCAAGCCGATGCTGCTGGCGGCGTTAGGATCGAGCCAGGTGAAATTCGATTCCATTGAACCGGTGGAAAGCCGCGTTCGTGCGTACGCTACGACCACTGCCGTGATTACCGGCCGGACCGAACTGCGCGGACGCGTCGGCGAGGCGGCGTTTACGGCCAGCAGCCGCTACACGCATGTGTTCGTGGTGCGGGACGGCGGCTGGGTCCTGGCGTCGGCGCAGGGCACGCAGATTCGGTGAACGGTTCGGTAGCTGCTGACCGCACGGGTGACCCCTGACTCAGAACTCAGCGGCAGGTCTTTCGCGTTAGGATCCCCATCCCCACCCTGGGGAGGTGAAAGATTCCTGTGTTAGTTTGTCGATTCCGCGGAATGCTGTTCGACTATTGGCAGGAGGTAAGACGACCATGCAATATTTGCTGCTGATTTACGATTCGGAAGCGACCCGGGAAAAAATGAGTGCGACGGATCAGGCCAAGATGTATGAGGAGTACGGCCGGTTCACGAACGAGATCAAAGCGAGCGGGAACCACCTGGCGGGGCACGAGTTGAAGCCGGTGGCTACGGCGACGACGGTGCGGGTGCGGGATGGCAAGCGCGTCGCGACGGACGGTCCTTTTGCGGAGACCAAGGAGCAATTGGGCGGGTTTTACATGATCAATGCGAAGGACCTGGACGAGGCGATCGCGATTGCTGGGCGGGTCCCTTCGGCGAGGGCGGGGTCGATTGAGGTGCGGCCGATCGTGGTGCGCGAGGCGGCGGCGAACGGATAGGCACAAGCGTCGATAAGCCGAGAGTGGTTACGTCTGGACGTTGGGGGCGCAGCGATGCTGTGCCCCTACAACGTGGGTGACGCACGATCGGGTTGCGCATCGGTCGGATCCGCGCATTTGTTGACCACAATGGATTTTGAAAAATTGCATCGCACGGAGTCGGGTCGGATCCTGGCGACTTTGATTGGGTTGCTGGGTGATTTTGATTTGGCTGAGGAGATGCTGCAGGAGGCTTACGCCACCGCGTTGCAGAAGTGGCCCGTGGAAGGAACGCCCACGAATCCGCGGGCATGGTTGATCAGCACGGCGCGGCACAAGGCCATCGACCGCATGCGCCGCGAGCGGCGGTTCGAGGCCAAATCGGTGGAGATCGCGAAAACTTCGCGGTCCATCGCAGAGCCGGTTCCCGATTTGGAAGACGACATGGTTTCCGATGACCGCCTGCGATTGATTTTTACCTGCTGCCACCCGGCGTTGCCGATTGAAGCGCAAGTGGCCTTGACGCTGCGAACCGTCTGCGGCGTAACTACCGAAGAGATTTCCAGAGCGTTCCTGGTGCCCGTTGCGACGATGGCGCAGCGGCTGGTGCGCGCCAAGGGCAAGATTCGCGATGCGGGCATTCCGTATCGTGTTCCGCTGCAGGAAGACCTTCGCGACCGGCTCGACGCGGTGTTGCTGGTCATCTATTTGATTTTTAACGAAGGATATCTGGCGAGCAGTGGAGATGCGCTGATCCGCCGTGAAATGTGCGCCGAGGCCGTCCGGCTGGGCCATGTCCTGTGTGAGTTGCTGCCGCGGCAGGGAGAAGCGCGAGCGCTGTTGGGATTGATGCTGCTGCACGATTCGCGAAGTGATGCGCGCGTGAGCGCCGAGGGGGAATTGATCTTGCTTGAAGAGCAGGACCGCCAGTTGTGGCGATGGGAGCAGATTCGCGAAGGAACCGCCTTGGTGGAATCCGCGTTGCGGAGCGGGGCCGCGGGCGCGTATACCGTGCAGGCTTCAATTGCGGCGCTGCATGCGAATGCGAAGACGGCAAAGGAAACCGACTGGCGGCAGATTGCGGGCTTGTATGGCGTTTTGTTACGGATGGAACCTTCGCCGGTGATTGAGGTGAACCACGCGGTGGCCGTGGCCATGAGCGAAGGCTTGGAGGCGGGCTTGGCGCTGTTGGATAGGTTGGAAGAGCGCGGCGAGTTGAAGGAATTCCACCTGTTGCCGGCGGCGCGGGCGGATTTGTTGCGCCGCTTAGGAAGAATGCAAGATGCGGCAGGGGCTTATCGGCGGGCGTTATCGCTGGCTACCAACGATATTGAGAGGAAGTTCTTGCGGCGCCGCTTGGCGGAGGTGGAGGAAAGGCCCGCCGCGGAGTCACGAAAGCACTGAGAAAAGAGCGCACGCGGAAGCGCAGCTTTGCGTTGGATTCGAAACTGGAAATAGATTAGATTGCGGTTGGCAGCCGCCAGCGTTCGTCCTCCTCCTGGCGGCGACAAGGACGCGAGATGTCTTCGGCCGATCCCCTATCGCCTGGCGCCAAGTCTAGAACATTCCTGATCACCTGGCTGCTGGCGCTCGGGTCAGCGGTGTACTTGGTCGAAAATCTGTGGGTCGACGCGTGGTTAAGGGCCAAATTTGACAGCTTGCCTTCGCTGGTGCCCGAAGCTCTCACTCCTTGGTGGTTCGTTGTGTTTGGGGTTGGCGGGATTGTTTGCGTGGTGCTGATTGTGTGTCAGGTATTGGTAAGCCGGCACCGCCGAATCTCCTTGCCGGCCAAGGTGTTCACCGGATTCGCGGTGATTGTCGCCTGCGTTTTGTGGGCGGTCTGGTTCACGGCGACGAGCGGGGCAACGTCGGCTGCCGCGGCTGGCGCGGGGCCGCATAAACACGCGGTGACGCTGACCTGGAACGCCAGCACGTCGGCGGTCGCTGGGTACAACGTCTATCGCAGCACCGTGAAAGGGCGGGACTACGTCAAGATCAATGCCGCGCTGGTCCGCGATCGCCTCAGCTACAAGGATGAAGAGGTCGACAGTGGGAAGACGTATTACTACGTCACACGGTCAGTAGATGCGAAGGGGAAAGAGAGCGGCGATTCGGCGGAAGTCGTGGTTACAGTTCCTTAAGTCTTGCGGTGCTATCCGCAATCACCCAGGTCCAAAGCCGTCCCCAACAACTCAAGCCTGTCAGGACCTCAGCGCTAACCTCAGCAACCAATCCCGCCGCACGCGCCCGAATTGTCTGCGCTCAGGACTTCGATGGTCCTACTCGACACGCAGCGCGTTCATGGGCTGGATGGAGGCGGCGCGATTCGCCGGGATGACGGCGGCGAAGAACGAGCAAATGGCCAACGCCCCGGCGGCAATGCCTAGGGCCAGCGGATCCCAGGAGGCAACGCCGTAAAGTTGCGCGGAAATCAACCGGCCCGCGCCTATCGCCAGTGGCAGGCCCAGGACCAGGCCAATCAACACCCGCTTAAATGCTCCCAGCAGCACCAGTTGCAACACTCGTCCGCGGTCCGCGCCCAGCACCATGCGGATGCCGATTTCATTGGTGCGCTGAGCCACCGAGTAAGCAGTGACGCCGTAGAGGCCGATCGCGGCGAGGATGAGAGCGATGACGCCGAACATACCGGCGAGGCTGGCCACGGCACGCTCTTGATCGAAGGAAAGGTCGATCTGCTCCTGCATCGTTCGAATGCTGGTGATCGTCGTGTTGGGATCGAAGTCGGCCAGCGCTCGTGTGGCTAGAGGTTCCAGCGTGCCGGTGGGCGTCTTCGTGACCAGCAGGATTCCACCAATGTAGTGGGAGCGAAGCTCCAGATTCTTCATCAAGGTGTTTTCGTAGTTGACGTTCTGCATCAGCGGGACGTAGAACATCGGCCGCGCCGGCTTCTGGAGTTCAAATCCCGCAAACTTGGCGTCCCCCACGACCCCCACGATTCGAAACGTTCCCGCTAGTTCCGGAACGTCCAGGCCAAAATGTTGATCGATGGGATCTTCGCCATTCTTGAAAAAGCGTTTGACGAAGGCCTGATTCACGACGGCGACCGGCGCGGTGGTTTCCGTGTCGGCGGCCGAGAAGTAGCGGCCACGGATCACTGGAACGCCCAGATCCTGCAAGTAGTTCGCGCCGACGCGATCCCACGACGCCCCTGATTCATTGTTCATTTGTCCTGGAGGATGGCCCGCCACCATGATCAGCTCGCCCCAATTGTCGGTCAGCGGGTTGTACATGGCGAGGTCCGCGCGCTGGACGCCGGGAAGGTGGTTGAGGGTGTCTTCGAGCTGGCGATAGCGCGCAATCATGCTGGTTGCTGGACGATCCGAGGATGGTTGGAGCACTTCCACCTCGACGCGGTTCGGCACCTGGAAGCCGAAATCCTGATGCTCGAGTTTGTTGAGGCTGCGACCCAGCATGGTGGCGCCGGCAACGAGAACCACCGAAAGGGTGGCCTGCACGACGAGCAGCGCTTTGCGGGCGAACGAGGAGCGGTCGGTGTTGCCGCGGCCAGTGCCACGAAGTGCGTCGGCGGGATCGGTGCGCGTGGCGAACCACGCCGGCGCCGCGCCGAAAATAATGCCGGTGATCAGCGCGAGAACGAAGGCGAAGGCGAGGACCATCAGCGAAGGCGCAGTGCTGATGGGAAGAAAATGCGCGCTGTGGAAGGCCAGGGCGAGCAGCAAGCGCGCCGCTCCGGCGGCAACCAGCAGGCCGGCAATGCCGCCCGCGACCGCGAGCAGGATACTTTCGGTTAGGGCTTGCCCAACAATTTGTCGGGGCGTCGCGCCGATGGCCAGCCGCACCGCGGTTTGGCCGCGGCGGGCAACCGCGCGAGCCAGAAGCAGGTTCGCGACGTTAGCGCAAGCGATGAGCAGCACGATCCCACAAACCGCCAGCAGAATCTGCAGGCTTCGCCCGTACTCTTCTTTCATAACCGCCACGCCGGATCCCGCCGGAACGATATTGATGACCTGCTTGGGCAGCATGCGAATGACGTCCGGCATCCAGTTCGAGGGATAGCCCGAGTCGTATTGCATCCACTGGCGCAGTACGCCGGTGAGACGCGGTGCGATTCCTGCGGTGGTCGCTCCGGGACGCAAGCGGCCGATGGCGCGAAGCCATGCGGAGATGGATTGACGCACCAGCGCGGTGTCGCCGTTGATGGCGGCTTCCTGCTGGAGCGGAATCCAGATGTCGGGAGGGTCGCTGTTCAGCGTCTCGCCGAAGAATCCGGGTGGCGCGATGCCGATGATGGTGAAGGGATGCCCCTGCACCTCAAACGTCGAACCCAGCACCGTGGGATCGCTGGCGTAGGTGGTTTGCCAGGCACGATGACTGAGAACGGCTACGGGCGCCGACGCGGGAGTGTCATCATTTGGAGTGAATACACGCCCGGCGAACGCGCCGACGCCCAGCGTGGAGAAGTAGTTCCCGGTCACATATTCGGAGCGCAAGGGCCGCGCGGCAGACTCGACGCCTTCGCGGCGCACCGTGGCGCGCCAGTCGCCGGCCTGGAAGGCGGCGAGTTCTTCGAACTCGGGAGCTTGGGATTTCAGGCGTTCGAACAGCGGGTAGGAGTACATGCCCCAGGTATCTTGCGGGCCGCCTTCCACGCAGCAGTCGTCGCCCTCGCCGATGCGGTAAAGGCGGGCGGGGTCGGAGACGGGGAGGGACCGAAGCATTATTGCGTGGATCAGCGTAAAAATAGCCGTGGTCCCGCCGATGCCGAGGGCAAGGGTGAGGATGGCCGCGGCCGTGAAAATGGGTGCCTGCCGGAATTGGCGTAAGGCGTACCGAAAATTAGCCAGAACGTCGTGCATTGGGGCACCTCACAGAGCTTTACGAGACCCGCCCGCCGCAAGTTCCCCAAAATGCCTTTGTGGGGTACAAGGGGGTGCCTCCCAAGCTGCGGCACTGTTAAGTGCCTGAACTCGAAGGTCTTCGTAACCTGGGAGATGTAAAGACGACGCGAATGGGTCGATGGTTAGGTCGCTCGGCGTCCCCGGTAGCGCCGGCTCGTCCTGAGCCTCGGAGGGCATCCCGCCAGGCTCCGTCCCGCAACAGTGTAAAAATAACTCTTGACTTCTATTACTTCTCTGGTATAATCGTTGTCATTGAAAGCTACGTCTAAAGAGCGTCGGTAAATCCGACGCTCTTTCCTTTTCTGCCTCATTCTTTTGCGAACTGCGTCGGTATTGGGACTTTGTGCTAAACCCTTGCGAATCAGCCACATACAAAATGCACCGCACCGCCATATGCGACCGCAAGTCATTGACGTGATTCATCTTATTCCGCGCAGGCCCCTCGAAGCATGGACGGACGCGTCCGTCCTTCCTTCAAAAAAAAACCACCCCGGTCGTGATCCGCAAGAGATTGGCCGCGGCCGCCAAGGCCACACCGCGAACACCACGAAACGCAATACTGTCATCCTGAGCGCAGCGAAGGATCTCAACGGCTCGAAGTTCAGCTCGCAGCGTTACTCACAAATGCGGCAATCCCGGGATGGTTCTTAGACGTCGTAGGAAGACGCCGTCTCTAAGGCCTGGGCCGCGCGTGTGCTAGCATGGAATCTCACGCTTCGACGTCTTAAGCGGCAATCTCAACCTTCATGATGACGACTGCCATGAAAGCTTTGCGCAAGATGCAGCCTGCGCGAGGCCTTTCCTTTGAGAAAACGACCGTGCCGGCCATCGGGCCGACGGACGTTTTGGTGCGTGTGCGCACCGCCTCAATCTGCGGCACCGATCTGCACATTTATGGCTGGGACCGCTGGTCGCAGGGCCGCATCAAGCCTCCGGTAACCCTGGGCCACGAATTTTGCGGGGTGGTCGAGCGGGTCGGGGACGAAGTCACGGCCGTGCGCGCAGGGGATTTCGTCAGCGCCGAGATGCACGTTAATTGCGGGCATTGCCGGCAGTGCCGCGTCGGCGAAGCTCACGTTTGCCAGAATTTGAAGATTATTGGGATCGATCAGGACGGCGCGTTCGCGGAGTTCGTGAAAATTCCGGCTTCCAACATTATTAAGCTCGATGCCAGCATCCCCGAACATTACGGCGCGATTCTGGATCCGCTGGGTAACGCGGTGCACACCGTTTTGGCCGGGCCGATTGCGGGGATGACGGTCTTGGTTACCGGATGCGGGCCCATCGGCTTGATGTCGATCGCCGTGGCCAACGCCTGCGGAAGCTCAACCGTTTTTGCCACCGAGACCAACGAGCAGCGCCGCACCATGGCCAGGAAAATGGGCGCGGACGTGGTCATCAATCCTGCCGCTGAGGACGCCGTCGCCAGGATCAAGGCCGAGACCGACGGTACCGGCGTGGATGTTCTGCTGGAAATGTCCGGAAATCCCACGGCGATTCAGCAGGGTTTTAAATCTTTGCGCGCGGGCGGGAGAGCTTCGTTGCTGGGAATACCCACGGAATCCGTGCCCTTGGATTTGGTGAACGACGTCATCTTCAAAGGCGCAACGGTGCAGGGCATTTACGGCCGCCGCATGTATGGCACTTGGGTGCAGATGACCGCCCTGCTGAAGGCCGGTCGACTGAATCTGGATCCCCTGTTCGGAGAGCGGACTTCCCTGGAAAAGTTTGAGGGCGCCTTCGCGATGTTGCAGGGCGGGCTGGCGGGCAAGATTCTGCTATATCCCGATGGAGTGCCCAAATAGAGAGCGAATCGTCGCCAAGAGCTAGGAGCTAACTATGTCGGACACCGCAACACAGACGACGAAACAGAATCCGCTGCAATTTGTCAGCGACGCGCTGGGGGAATTGAGGGCGAAAGGCGTGGCGCCGAGGTTGCGAGTGCTCGACGGCGAGCAGAAGCCGGTTGCCACCTTCGATGGCAAGGAAGTGATCAACCTCGCTTCGAACAATTATTTGGGCCTGACGACGCATAAGACCTTGCGCAAGGCGGAGATCGAGGCAGTTCGAAAATACGGCGCCGGAGCCGGCGCCGTGCGCACCATTGCCGGGACCATGAAGCTCCACATGGAGCTGGAGGAGCAGATCGCGAAGTTCAAGAATGTCGAAGCGTGCGTTGTGTTTCAGTCCGGATTCACGGCGAACGCGGGAACGGTCTCGGCGATCTTGGGCAAGGAAGACTTGATCGTTTCCGATGAACTAAATCATGCGTCGATCATCGATGGGGCGCGGCTATCGAAAGCCACGATTAAAGTCTTCAAGCACAAGGATGTGGCGGATTGCGAGCGCATTCTGCAGGAGACCGCGGACTGGAAGGGGCACAAGCTGATGATTACGGACGGCGTGTTTTCGATGGATGGGGATATTGCGCCGCTGCCAAAGCTCTGCGATCTGGCCGAGAAGTACAACTGCATCATGATGGTCGACGACGCGCACGCCTCGGGAGTGCTGGGACGCGGAGGGCGCGGCTCGATCGACCATTTCAACTGCCACGGGCGAGTACACGTTCAAGTGGGGACGCTGAGCAAGGCCATCGGCGCGATGGGTGGATACGTTTGTGGGTCGCGGGACCTGATTGATTTTCTGTACCTGCGGGCCCGGCCGTTCTTGTTTTCGACCTCGCATCCGCCATCCACGGCCGCCGCCTGCCAGGCAGCGTTTACCTTGCTGGATTCACCGGAAGGCGAGCGGCTGGTGAAGAAGCTTTGGGCGAATACGAAATTCTTCAAGCGCGAACTCAAGAAGCGGGGGTTCCAGTTCAAGGTGAGCGAGACGCCGATTATCCCCATCCATGTGGGGGATGCCGCCAAGGCGTTTGAGTTTTCGAAGCAGCTGTTCGAGGCGGGTGTGTTCGCACCGGCGGTGGGGTTCCCCACGGTGGCGGAGGGTAGGGCGAGGCTACGCGCGATCGTGAGCGCGACGCACAAGCGGGACGACCTTTTGCGCGCTGCGGATATTTTAGCGACGGTCGGAAAGCCTCTCGGAGTCATCTAATTGCCGCACGCTGGGAGTAGTTGAGGCAGATCGAAGTTGCGTATTTTTGCAGTACCGGGACGCCGTTTCGAACTATATTGGCATTCTTAATCATTTCTTAAGTCAAACAAACTAATGCCCTTATCTTTGGTTAGCTTCGTGCATGCTCAAGTGAATAGTAGTGTGTCGATTTGTGGCTCCCCAGCCAGGCGGTTTCCCCGAGAAGGGAGGACGCGTCACATGATGAAACTTGCAGCAAGTTTGCTTTTCGCAGGCGCGCTCTTGGTTCTGACGGCCAACGCACAGACTCCTCCCGACCTGCAGCCATCTTTGAAGTCCGATTCCAGCCAAATTCATGCCCCAGTCATTGCTCCTTTGGGAGTGGGGACGGCGTTCAACGCTTCCCTGGATGATACCCTCGATACACGCAAGACCAAGGCCGGCGATCCGGTAACTGCCGAAACCGCTGAAGATGTTTCTTACCAGCAGTGCGTGATTTTCCCGAAGGGAACAAAGATTGTCGGGCACGTGGTGCGGGTAACGTCCGGAGGACGCGGGCGGGCAGGGTCGGCGATCTTTATTCAGTTTGACAAGGCGACGATCAAGGACGGGCAAGAAGTAATCCTGAACGCAGGGATTCAGGCGCTGGCTGTGGGC
>Ga0187871_10001539_pt1 | contig 19871 bp, 24 predicted proteins | sample June2016WEW_16_1_FD_132988 | JGI IMG/M metagenome (GOLD analysis project Ga0187871, IMG submission 132988) | Peatland microbial communities from SPRUCE experiment site at the Marcell Experimental Forest, Minnesota, USA - June2016WEW_16_10 | ecosystem: Environmental > Terrestrial > Soil >...
AGGGTCTTGACCTCCCGCCCTCCGTGCGCCGCGAAGAACGGCCGCATGAGGATCTGATGCTCCTTGCGGAGCCGCAGCGCCTCCTCCTCGTCCCGTTGGGCCAGTTTTGTGAATCCCGCGAGGTCCGTGAACATGATCGCGGCGAGCCGCCGCGCATCCGTCGTCACGGTCGCCCGAACTCCTGTTCTCTCAGTTAAGCGCTCCGAATGCGGGGGGATCCTCCCGCAGGCCTTCCGAGGGTGGTCCGGGCCGCTTACGGCCGGGTTACCAAGGATAGACATCCTCCGAGGGGCTGGGTCCCCTCGAAGGACCATGAGCGATCCGAGCGATACCCCGAAGTCCCCTACGTTGAAATCCCAACTCTTCCTCGTCGCCGGGGCCTCCGGTCAGCAGGGGGGTCACGTGGCCCGACAGTTGCTGGCCCATGGCCACCGCGTCCGAGCGCTGGCCCGCAACCCACAGAACCCCAAACTCGACGACCTACGCTCGAAAGGGGTCGAGGCGGTAGCGGGTAGTTTTGACGACCCCGCCTCGGTCGTTCGGGCCGCGAACGGGATCGATGGAATGTTCCTGATGGGCACGCCGATGGGGGGAGCGGACGCCGAGAAACGGCAAGGGATCGCCGTCGTGGACGCGGCAAAGGCCGCGGGGGTCCCGTGGCTGGTCTACTCGTCGGTGGGCGATGCGAATCGTGCCACAGGGATCCCGCACTTTGAAAGCAAGTTCGCCGTCGAGGAGCACCTGCGCAGCTCGGGAATCCCCTCGGCCGTCAGCGCCCCCACGGCCTTCATGGAGAACTTCCTCGCCCCCTACTCCCTGGGATCCCTGCGTCAGGGAAAGCTCACCTCCGGGACCTCCCCCGACCGGCGGGTGCAATTGGTCGCGCTCGACGACCTGGGCGCCTTCGTGGCCCACGTGCTCGAACATCCGCGACATTTCCGGGGGAAACGGATCAACGTCGCCTCCGATGCCGTGAGCGAGAGCGAAGCCGCGCGAATCCTGTCCGAAGCGACCGGCCGGAAGATCGAGTACCAACAGATCCCCCTCGACGTGCTCCGTGCCCAGAACGCGGACTATGCCAAGATGTTCGAATGGTTCGAGTCGGGTGGCTACACCGCGGACATCGACGCCTTGCGACGGGAGTATCCGGGGGTCGGTTGGCATCGGGTCCGTGACTGGGCCGCCGGCCAGGATTGGGCACGTCTCCTGGGGTAGGCCGGACGTTGCGGGTACACCCGGGACCGGCTTCCCTCGATTCTCGCCCCAACGTGCGCGAGCCACCAGGTCGACGACCGGAACCCATATACCGCCCCGCGGCCGAACGACATCCTCGCGCGGGGAATCGGGGGAACTGAGATGGAACTCCAACAGGTGGGTCTCCGAGTAACCAATCTCGAACGTTCGTTGAGGTTTTACCGAAGGGCCCTCGGGCTCAAGGTCACGGCGCGTGGGGACACCCGCGCCTGGGGAGGCGGGCTCTGGGTCCAACTGGAGGACCCCAAATCGCACCGCAACCTCGAATTGAACTGGTACCCGCGGGGGTCCATCTTCTACACCCGGTACACTCCGGGAGACGCGGTCGACCATGTGGACTTCACGGTGGGAGCCGTCTCCGTGCGGGAGCTCGAACGCGCGTACCGTCGGCTGATACGCGCAGGTGCCCGACCGACTCGATACACGCCGGCCACTACGGCGGGGTGGATGGCCAGCGTCCGAGACCCGAATGGCCTTTGGATCACGATCGGCCGACAGCCGACCGCGACCGAACGGAAAGCGCTTGAGCGTGACCGACGGGCCGCGCGCAGGCGGCGGGCCGGATCCCGCCGGTAGGGGATGGGTGGGTCCGTCCAGCCCGAGGGCGGGGCGCTCACCGTACTTCGGGGTGATAGGCTTCGGTCGCCATGCCCGGCAGTTCCCCACCGTTCCAGCTCGATCGCGGCCAACCACGATCCGACGATGCGGCCAACCGAATCGCGAGCCGAGAAAGGCTCGAGATCCAGGGCGCCTGAAGCGCCTCCGAGATGGGGACCTCCCGAACCTCCGCGATCTCGGGTGGCCGAGCGAGCGCTTCGCCCGACACACCCCCTACCAGGAATGCGAAGTACACGTCGGACTGCTCGGGTCCGAGCACCTTGTGTCGCGCGAGGATCAATCGACCCACCTTCGGGGTGAGGCCGGTTTCTTCCTCGAACTCCCGGACCAGGGCCGATTCGAGGGTCTCCCCCGGGTCGACGAACCCGCTGGGGAGGGTGAATCGGTCCCGGTAGACCGCCCGGTTCACGAGGGCCTGACCGTCGCGGAGGAGTACCCCACCGACGCCGACTCGGGTGTGTGGCGGAGGCAACGGGGGGAACGACTTCCCGGACACGTGGAACCCACGTTCTCCTGGCGGTTTCAGGCTTGTGTGACCGCCCCGAACCGGCCGTCGTGCCGGTCCGGCTCGTTCCCGGAGATTACGGCGCCTTCGGTGCCGTGCTCCGGCCGCACTCGAGACAGAACTTCGACCCGACCGGGATCACGGTTCCGCACGCGGCGCAAGTGACGGTCGGGCCTGCGGCCGCCGGTTTCTTCGGGAGCCGCCGAAGGAGCACGATCGCGATGACCCAGATACCGACCACGAGCAAGATCCATGTAATGAACCCGATGATGCCGAAGATCAGGACGATGGAGAGGAATCCGCCCAATCCGGAGAGCAGGCTCGAGAAGGGGTTGCTCGAGTTGTTCGAATTGCCGTTCCCGTTCCCATTCCCGTTGTTGGAGGAGGTAACGTCGATCCCTACGCTGTTGCTGGAGGACTGATTGCCCCGAGCGTCCATGACGCCCACGGCGGCGTTGAAGTTCCCGGTGGAGGTGGGGACGCACGAGAAACTCGGAGAATTCTGGTTCGGACATCCGGACGGAAGTCCGGTGTAGCTGTAGGAGTACGGTGACGTGCCCCCGTTGACCGTGGTCTGGACGTTGATCGATTGGCCTTCCTGAACCTGACTCGGGTTGATCGAGAGGCTGACGGAGAGCGGGGGGTTGGACGTAGTGGCGGATCCCTGAAGATCGCTGTTCGATGAGGGAGCCTTGCCCGGGGAGCGCGAGAGAACCGAATGGCCCGCGAGCACGCCGAGCCCGGAGCCCACTACGAGCAACACCACCACCGCCGCGAGGCCCCAGACTCTGAGTCCGTGCGTCATGAGAACACCTGGACCCCCTCAAGGACGGGGGTCGCCGGTCATGTAACGAGGTCCTACACGCCGTTTCAACCTGTCGGTGAACCCCCACGGCGATGGTTCGGCCCAAAGGGCCGCGGGGGGAACGTTTGCACGCCCCGGTCGGGGTCGGCGGCGACCCTGCGGGACCCGGGCGGCATCCTCCGGCCCTCGCAATGCCGGGGGGGACCCCGAGGCGGCAATCGGAAGGTTTTTGAAGGGGCAACCTGCGGTAATGGACGTGGGAGCGGTATGTCGTCCACCGTCCACACCTACCCTCGCCGGACGCCGCCGCTGTACCGGTTGGCGCGGGGCTTCCGTACCGCATCCCTGCTTGTCCTCGTCCTCCTGATCCTGTTCACGGCCTCGGTCGTCTATTCGACCGGCGAGCTTTCCCAGTCGCCTCCTCAGGTGGGGTCGTTCTCGGTCGGGTTCGGGTCGAACGGGACGATGATCCTTGCGGGTAGCCTCGTGGTGAGCAACCCGGGGTTCTACCCTATTCAAGGACTCTCGTTCGCGGCGCGCGTCGCGAACGACTCCGGCGATTTCCTCGGCGCCTTCGCCTTTGGCCCGACGAGCCTGGCCAGCCAGAGCACGGACGACCTCCCCATCAATCTCTACCTGCCGGTTTCCACGTCGGGGCCGGGGGCTTCGCTGCTCGTCCAGAGCCAGTATATCCGGGTCTCGCTCTGGGGGAACGCAACGTTTGGGTTCATCTTCCCAGCAGGGATCTCCATCCTCGAGAATCGTTCCTGGGGTGCCCCGTTCTCGGACCTTTCGCTGGGCGTCGGGACGACGTCGCAGAACGCGACCGTTCCGGTGACGATCTCCTTCCAGAACGAAGCGGCGTTCACCGAGGCCGGTACCCTGCACGCCGCGGTCGTGGCGACCAGCGGGATCACCTGCGGAGTGGCCTCGTGGACGATCAACGTGGGCCAGTACCAGCAGTTCTCCCAGACCCAGCCGGTGAGCCTTTCGCCGGGGTGCTCGCCGGTGGGCGGCACGCTCCTGGCGGAGTTCATCACCCCGGGGTACACCGTACCTTTGCCTCCCGAGGCGATCCCGTGAGCGCCCCCGCACCCACGCCCGGAAAGCTCGGCTACCGGATCCCACCGCTCGGCTGGCGGATCATGGTCGCCGCGCTGCGGCTGATTCCGTTGATGCTCCTGTTCGTGGGCCTCCCCGCCGCCGCCCTCAGCTTCCTCGCCTCCCATTCCATCGCTCTCGCGCTGTCGATCGTGGTCGTGACCGTCGCGGGGGCCGTGATCACGGCCCTCTCCACGGCGCGGTACATCGCGAAGCCGACCCGCCTCTACGGTCCGCTCTCGATCGCGTCGAGCGCGTTCGTGCTCGGATACGTCTTCTACATCCTGGGGCAGTCGACGTACGCCTTTGCGCTCCCGGGCAGCGATATCACGATCCACTTCGCCTACACGACGCTGATCGAGCTCCTGCTCCTCGTGCCCGCGCTATCCCTCGCGGCCGGCATCGTCACGACGGTCGAGGATGCCCGCGCGCCCCGCGAGCGCCTCCCCTTCGATTATCCGCCCTAGCCGGCGACGGTGGCTTCGACGATGCGGATCGGGGTCTTCGGTCGGTCACTACCGTCCCGCGGAACGGCGGCGATCTTTTCGACCACGTCCATCCCGCCACGGACCCTTCCGAACACGGCGTGCTTGCCGTCCAGCCACTTGGTCGGGGCGAGTGTGATGAAGAACTGACTCCCTCCCGTGTTGGGTCCGGCGTTCGCCATCGACAGTATGCCGGGACCGTCGTGCCGAAGGGTCGGCTCGAACTCGTCCTTGATGGTGTAACCGGGGCCCCCCGTGCCGTCCCCGGTTGGGCATCCGCCCTGGATCATGAACCCCGGGATCACGCGGTGGAAGGTGAGGCCCGTGTAGAACCCCTTGCGAAGGAGGGTGACGAAGTTCTCGACGGTCTTCGGTGCCTTGTCCCGGAACAGCTCGATCCGTACGTCGCCGAGGGTGGTCCTCAGGGTGACGGTGGGGTTCGCCATGGGCACCCGACATCCGGCACGGCTATAATGGGCCCGATGGCGCGACCGTACGAACCCCCGGGTTATGCGGAGGTCGGCAGTAGTACCCAACTCGAGCCGGGGGGCGCGGGGAGCCGGGCATGAATCGCTCCATCGTCGGGGTCGCTTCCGTCCTCATCCTCCTCGCGTTCGCGATGATCAGCTTCCCGCTCTGGGCACTCGGGCTCGAGCAGTTCGACGTCGAACAGGAGTTCGGGATCCTGTTCCTCCCGTTTGGGCTGGTCATCATGCTGGTCGGGCTCACGGCGCTCGACCCGCGGACGACGACCATCGGGGGGGCCTTCGGCAACGCCGAGTTCGATTCCGCACCGTCGAAGCCGACCCCCGGGCCCGTACGGACCCGGCTGGCCTACGACCCGAACGGGCACGTGAACTGCCGGTATTGTCGGACGATCATCACCGCCGACCTCACCCAGTGCCCGCGGTGCGGGAGGGCTCGGCTGTGCCGGACCTGCGCGCGACCCCTGGGAACGGTCCTCGACCGACCGACGTGTCCGGCGTGCGGACGGGCGGAACCGTTGTGTAACTGTCCATCGCTCCCCCGGCGAAGCGCCGTGCCGGCACCGAGCACCCGGGGCCGGCGTATCGCGTAGGAGAGGCGGTGGAGGACCGAGAGATCCCGAGGGGAATCGCCACCGCACCGGACGACCCGGTGATCATCCACTTCGACGGGGCCTGCGAGCCCGCCCGCGGGGGAGGGGTCGCCACGTTCGGCTACACCATCGAGGGCGGGGGGTGGGACCTCGAGGACTCGGGGCTCGCCGTCCGCCCCTACTCCGAGCGCGCGACCAACAACGTGGCCGAGTACGTCGCCGCGATCCAGGCGCTCGAACGACTTCACGGACTGGGCTGGAAGGGCCCGCTCGAGGTACGGGGCGACAGCCAACTCGTGGTCCAGCAGATGCGCGGAGAGTACGCGGTGCGGGCCCCGCACCTTCGGGAGTACCACGCGCGGCTCGCCCAGCTCGCCGGAACGTTCGCCGAGGTCCGTTGGGTCTGGATCCCCCGGGAGCAGAACACCCGGGCCGATGCCCTATCCAATGTGGCGCTCGCCGAGCATGCCCAGGAGGCTCGACGACAGGCCCCGCGGACCGCGGTGGAAGTGCCGGACGAGGACCCGCCGCCGGGCTAACCCCAGCGGACGGTGTAGACGAGGGTCCGGCCTTCGATCGCAGCGCGGGCCCGCGCGGTGTCGACGTAGGTAGCGAACGCGGCCGCGGCTTCGGGCGAAAGTTTCGGGCGTTCTCCGTACCCGCGGGGGGTGCCGATGCCGAGCATGACCTTCGGCGCCGGGCCGCCCGGCGCGACCGGCTCGAACGGTCGGGGTCGGGGGCCGCTCACAGCCCCTCGAAGAGCGGGAAGTGGGCGTACCGGGAGAGAGGCGCGAGGCACGGGACCGCCGTGAGGGGGATCACGGGGAGGTCGTCCCATCGCGCCTGAATCGGTGCTGCGGCGAGGAGTGCCGTGGGGTCGAATATGTCCGACACAGTCCCTCGGCCAGTGTCGGACGCATGTCATACATAAACCCCGGTGCTCGAAAGGCAGGCGGGACGGAAATGGGCCGCTAAGGCGAGCGCGAAACCCGTGCGCCGGTCGCCGGGGCCGCCCGGGGGTGCATCAGGGCTTCGAGCTGGCGGTCGAACCATTCGGGGAAGGCGTGCATCCGGACCATGGTGAGGAGCTCCACGGCCATCACACCCTCGATTCCCTCCGAGACCCTATGCAGCTCCTCCGTGCTCGCCGCGGAAGGGAGTGTGACGAACAGGACGATCGCGTCGGGCTCCAGGTCGGTGACCATCGCTCCCCGGCTCGATTCAAGGACGAGAGGGAAGTGCTTCCGGAGGGCGCGAACCACCGCGTCCTGGGAGGTCCCGGGGCGGACCGCCAGGTTAAGGGAAACGACGGGCGGGACGAGTGCGGTGAAGTCGAAGACGGGGACGAACCAGACGGCCCAATCCTCGACCAGGTCGGAGTATTTCCGAGTCATCGTCCGGGTCGAGATACCGACCCGTCGGGCGGTCTCGCTCAACGTCGCGGTCGGGCGCTCCCGAAGTGCGTGGAGGATACGGAGGTCCAGCGGCGTGAGGGGGCGTTTCGGTACCGGTGTCCGCCACAGCGAGGGACCCTCCACCTCCCGAACCCCGACCAACCCCCGGAGCAGGGCGACACGACGGTCGAGGGAGGGGGCGTCGGGGGCGATCAGTCCGACCGAGACCCAATCCCCGAGGAATTCGAGGGCCGACACGACGCCGTCCACCAGTCCCAGACGCCGGAACAGGTCGGGCTTTCCCCGATGGTGGTCGACGCGGAGGTTCACCCAGCCGCCCTGCCAGCCGAGGAGGGTCGGGTTCAGCCAGACGTCGTACCGACGGAGAAAGCCGACCTCCTTCCATACCTTGAGTCGGGCGGACACACGGGCGCGGCCGACATGCAGACGCCTGGCGATGCGCGTGGCGTTGAGCCGGGGGTCGACCCCGGCGAGGTTCACGACCCCCTCTCGGTACATTTCGCGCAGGATGTCGATGTCCAGCCCTTGGGGCGCGACGCCGGGAGTCCTCACGGTCGGGCCGGAGAAGCGGTCGGCCGCTTGAGAGTTCCGTTTTTGTCGGCCGAGCCGCCAGAATCGGACATTGGCGAGCGCTTCGGGTGGGATTTCGTCGGGTCTCCGGCCGCCGGCTTGACCCTTCCCGGGTCCGTTGGGGGGACATGGCCGAACCCGCGAACGTCTCCCCGATCGTCGTGTCGAGCGAACCCACCGCGGAGCAGGCGGTGAGGCGGGGAGCGATCATCCTCGTCCTCCTGGCCGCCGCGGCCCTGATGGTGAACTACGTCGAGACGATGCTCGTCCCGGCGCTTCCGACGCTCGTGGTCTTCTTCGACGGGGTCCCGTACACGACCATCGCGTGGGTCGTCTCCGCCTACCTGCTCGTGGGGGTCTCCACGACCCCGATCATCGCGAAGCTGGGCGACATCTACGGGAAGAAGCGGATGCTGATCGTCGTGCTCGCGGTCTATTCGGCCGCGGTGGCGGTGACCGGCTTCACCCCCCAGCTTGCGGCCGCCATTGGCCTCTCGCGGTTCGACGCCGTCTACCTCCTGATCGGGCTTCGCGGCCTCCAGGGCGTGGGTCTTGCGATGTTCCCGCTCGCGTTCGCGATGGTCGGAGAGGAGCTCCCGCCCGCCCGTGTCGGTCAGGCCCAGGGCCTCATCGCCGCCATGTTCGCGATCGGGGCGGCCCTCGGGCTGTTCGGCGGCGCCTGGTTGATCCAGAACTACGGCTGGCAGTTCGCCTACCACACCGTCATCCCGTTTGCCCTCGCGATCCTCGCCCTCGCGGTCTACGCGCTCCCGGAATCCCGGCACCGTCTGGATGTCCGCCTGGACATCCCCGGGGCCGCTCTACTCGGCACGGCCCTGGCGACCTTCCTTCTCGCCCTCTCCCAGGGACCGTCCTGGGGCTGGGGACAGTGGGCCGCGGTCCGTCCGGGCGGCGCCCCGTTCGGGGTACCTGAGCTGTTCCTCGTCTCGGGCGTTGCGGCCGTCCTGTTCTACCTGCGGGAGCGGACCGCGGAAGCTCCGATGGTCCACCTGGAGCGGTTCCGGGAGCGGAATCTCGCCATCAGCTATATCGCGGCCCTGCTCGTCGGGGCAAGCCTCTTCCTCGGCTTCGTCGGGATCACGATCCTCGTGGAGACCCCGATCGTCGGCCTGGGCCGTACCGTGTTCGAGTTCGGCGTGCTGAGCCTCCCGACGACGATGTCGATGCTCGTGGCCGCCCCGTTCGTCGGCCGCGCCATCTCCCGTTTCGGACCGAAGCCGGTCACGCTGCTCGGCTCCGCCCTCGCGACGAGCGGGTTTGTGCTGATGCTGACGTTCGACCACACCTACACGGAACTGCTGCTCGCGCCGATCCCGACCTTTGTGGGCCTCGTGATGATGATCATCTCGATCACGAACATCGTCGTCCTCTCCTCCCGCCGGGGCGAGACCGGCATCCAGACGGGGATGGCCGAGATGTTCCAGGACCTCGGTGCGAGTATTGGGCCGGTGGTGGTGGCGACCGTGCTGGCCAGTTTCACGGGTACGTTCTACGCGACGGTCGCCTCCCCCGCCGGTCCGGTGCAGGTGCCGGTCCAGCTCCCGACCCTGGCGGCGTTCCACTGGCTGTTCGCGGTCGGTGCGGCGCTGACGGCGACGTGCGGGGTGCTCGCGCTCTTCCTGCGCAATTACCACTTCGCGGAGGTCCCGGCCCCGGTGGCCGACGGGGCCGCAGCGGTCGCGCCGGGCGCCGTGCCCGTTCCGCCGCGGTTCGCCGAGTGAGGCCCCGAACTCGTCGCGGGCGCCGAGCCCTTTCTTAACCCGGTCCGCTCTCCCCCGGGCGAGAGGGATTCCCGCGTGACCAGCGATACGGAGGCTCCGGCGGCGTTCCTCCGGGCCGCCGAGGCGGACCTGCTCGACCTGTCGGTGGAGACCGCCCACGCCGACTGGGTCCACGCGACCTACATCAACGACGACACGCAGGCGCTCGCGGCCAAGGCGAACGCCCGTCTCATCGCCTCCACCGTCCAGTGGGCCAAGCGCTCGATGGCGCTCGGTGCCGCCCAGCTCGGTCCGGAGGAGCGCCGCAAGGTGAAGCTCCTCCGGCTCAGCCTATCGCTGGTCGCCCCCGAGGACCCCAAGGAAGGGGAGGAGCTCTCGCGCACGGTGGCCGAGATGCAGGGGACCTACGCCAAGGGCCGCCACATCCCGATCGGGGCGACCGAACCGGTCGACCTCCAAGCTCTCTCCCGGATCCTGTCCGAGAGCCGGGACCCCATCCGCCTCGAGGACGCCTGGACCGGCTGGCACCGCGTGGGACGCGAGATCCGGACCCCGTTCCTTCGGTACGTCGACCTTGCCAACCGGGGGTCCCGCGAGCTGGGGTTCTCGGACGTCGGCATGATGTGGCGCTCGAAGTACGACCTCCCTCCCGACGAGTTCGCGAAAGAGGTGGAGCGGCTCTGGCAGCAGGTCCGCCCCCTCTACGAGAGTCTCCACGCCTACACGCGGCTCCGACTGCGGGGCGTCTACGGTCCGGAGCGGGTCCCGGAGCGCGGCCCGATACCGGCCCACCTTCTCGGGAACATGTGGGCGCAGTCCTGGGAGGGGATCTTCCCGCTCGTCGCGCCGCCGGATGCGGCTCCGGGGTTCGACCTCACCGAGATCCTGGTCGGCCGGCACACGACCCCGACCGAGATGGTGCGCTTCGGCGAACGGTTCTTCGTCTCGCTCGGGCTCGCCCCCCTCCCCCCCTCGTTCTGGGTCCGGTCGATGATCGTCCGTCCGCGCGACCGGGAGGTCGTCTGCCACGCGAGCGCGTGGGACCTCGACTTCGTGGACGACCTTCGGATCAAGATGTGCATCGAGATCACCGGCGAAGATTTCCAAACGATCCACCACGAGCTCGGCCACAACTACTACCAGCGGGCGTACTCCCACCAACCGTTCCTCTTCCGGGAGAGCGCGCACGATGGCTTCCACGAGGCGGTCGGGGACACGATCGGTCTCTCCGTCACGCCCGAGTATCTGGTCCGGGCCGGCCTGCTCGACGCCGCGCCCGACGCGAGCCGAGATATCGGCCTCCTCCTCCAGCGGGCGCTCGAAAAGGTCGCCTTCCTCCCCTTCGGGCTCGTGGTCGACCGCTGGCGATGGGACGTGTTCAACGGGCTGATCGCCCCCCGTGACTACAACCGGAGCTGGTGGGAGATGCGGGAGAAGTACCAGGGGATCCGGCCGCCCCACGTCCGGGGCGACGAGGAGTTCGACCCGGGAGCAAAGTACCACGTGCCGGCCAACGTCCCCTACATGCGCTACTTCCTCGCGCACATCCTCCAATTCCAGTTCCACCGGGCGCTCGCCCGGACGATCGGCCACACCGGCCCGCTCCACCGCGCCTCCATCTACGGGTCCAAAGAGGCCGGTGATCGGCTCCGGGCGATGCTCGAGATGGGCTCGCGGAACGAATGGCCGGACGCGTTGGAGGCGGTCACCGGAGAGCGCCGGATGGACGCCCAGGGCCTCCTCGACTACTTCGCCCCCCTTCAGCGCTGGCTCGAGGACCAGCTGCGCGGCGTCCCGCGCGGCTGGTAAAGGGAACCTGGGCCCGGGGCGCCGGCCCCGTTCGGGCGCTCGGCGAAGAGCTAAGAGGCGGGTCCGCGGTCGATTCGTGGTCGATGCTGCTCGGAGCCGGCGAGATCATCCTGCGGAGCGAGTACGCCGTCCTTCTTGAGGGCCAGGCCTCGGGGGCGGTTCCGCGATCGACCGGCGTCCTGTACCTCACCAATCTGCGCTGCGTCTACGAGACCCATCCGTCGCGCGGGATCGTCCGGAACCTCGTCCGGGGCCGACATGCCGTGACCGTCCTCGATGCACCGATCGCGGCCGTCCACAACGTCTCCGTCCTCCGCCCCCGCCTCGGGAGGGTCCGGCTGCACCTCGAGGTCCCCCGGGCCCGGCTCACCTTTGATGTCCTCGACCCCGAGGCTTGGCGCGGGGCGATCGCCGAAGCCCGGCAGACCCTACCGCCGGCCGCCCCCGCCACGGTCGTGGCCACGCACACCATCGAGCGGCAGGTCGTGAAGGTCCGGTGCCGGTTCTGCGGGACGCTCGCGAACGAGGTCGACGGGCGATGTCCGGCGTGCGGGGCCGCGCTCTAGGCCGGCCCTAGAAGGGGAGCTCCCGGAACAGGCGGTCGAAGCCGCTGCGGGACAGGTACCACCCGATCGCCGTGAACGTGACCGCGAGCCCGACACAGGCGACCCCCGCCCCGAGCGCCCCCGGACCCGTGGTCGCGAACGCCAGCGCGCCCGGCACGAGGATCCCGAAGAGGATGCACATGCCGGAGAACGTCGCCGCGAGCATCGCGGAGGGACGGAGGTACTGCGGACGGGGGCGGTCCTGGAAATCGGAGAAGCGCGCCGCGAAGACGAGTCCCCAGAACCCGACCGAGACCGCAGCGGCGCAGCCGACGAGGGCCATCCCCCCGGCGACGGGTCCCGACAGCCCGAAGAGAACTCCCGCCGCGAGGGAGATGAGCACGGTGACGACCAGCGCGGGAAGCAGCACCGCGACCACCTTGGCGCGGAAGACGGAGCGACCGGTGATCGGCGCCGCGTAGAGCGTCTGGAGCGCCCGCCGTTCCTGTCCGACCGAGGTCGTGGCGAGCAGGAGGGCGAGGAACCCGCCGGCCCACCCGACGAAGACGAGCCCCCACGGTTTCGGCAGGCCGGTCCCGCCGCCGCCCGAGTTCTCGACAAGGATGACGATGAAGATCACCAGGGGCACGACCAACATCGGCAGCATCTCACGCCGGCGGGTGAGTCCGTGGAAGTCCTTGGTCACGATCGCGGCCTCCGCCCGGGAGAGCCCGACCGCCGCGAGGAACGGATGGTGACGCGCGTATTCGTGGGCCTCGAAACTGAATTCGGTGGACTCCACGACCCAGTAGCGGACTCGAAGCTCGGCGGCGACCACGAGGAGGAGGAGCGCGAAGACGAGCTGGGCCGCGACGAACAGGAGAGCGAGCCCGCCGTCCCCCGCGAGCCACAAGGTCAGGGCGTGCGTGGACCAGAAGACGGGAATGAACGTGGAAAGTGCCCCGAGCGCGCTCAACCCGTGGAGCGAGTCGAGCAGGAACACCGGGTTGAACGCGAGCTGGAGCGCGAGGACGAGCAGGAGGAGGGCGGCGGCCCGCACGACCAGGGAGAGCCGCCCCCGACGACCGCCGGAGCCCCCGACACGCTGCGTAGCCGACCGAACCATCTCCACGAGGAAGGCGCCCTCGAACAGTCCGACCACTCCCAGGAAGGCCACGAGGACGACGGAGCCGCCGAGTCCGACGTCGAGCGCGAGGGCCGCGACCGGCCCGAGAATGAAGGCGAGCGCCGGCGAGTAGGTGTAGGCGATGGCGCTCGAGGAGGCGAGGACGTACTCGCCGGGGGTCACCGGGAGCCAGTTCACCGCGTCGCTGCCGGCGAACTTCGCGGTCGCCGTGAGCTCGAACATGACGCCGGCGACCAGCACGGTCGCGACCGAGACGAGCGGAATGAAGGGAAGGGCCGTCGTGAGCAGCGGGAGGGCGAGCGCCGAAAGGCGCGACGCGGGGGGGACCGCGAGCGAGGTCAGCGCGAAAAGGACGAGGAAGACGCCGACATCGATGATCGCGAAGATCGAGGGCCGTGCGAAGAGGCTCCTCGGGTCGGTCGTGCCTCGACCGGACCGGATCTGGCTCGCGACGAGGACGCCGGAGATCCGGCGGACGGTGTGAAGGTCCATGCGGTCCTACTTCGACAGGGCGCTCACGACTTCCGAAAGGTCGCCCGTGCCGGTGAGATTCAGGAAGACCTCCTCCAGGTCGGAGCCGACCAACCCGGCTCGACCCCGGAGCGCGTCGACCGTCCCGGAGGCGACCACGCTGCCCTGCCGTAAGATGACGACCTGGTCGCAGATCGCCTGGGCGATCTCGAGGACATGCGTGCTGAACAGAACTCCCACCCGCTCGTTCCGAGCCAGGCTCCGGAGCACCTCCTTCACGACGCGGGCCGACCGGGGGTCGAGGCCGTTCAACGGCTCGTCCAGGATGAGAAGCCGAGGGTGGTGGACCAGCCCGGCGATGAGCGCCACCTTCTGCTTCATCCCCTGCGAGTATCCGCTGATGAGCGAATTCTCATGGCCCGCCAGTTCGAGGCCCGTCAGGAACTGGGAGATGCGCGCCGTGCGCGTGGGCCCGTCCAACCCGTAGAGGTCCGAGACGAAATCCAGGTACTCGGCGCCGGTCAGGAATTCGTACAGTGACGTCGACTCCGGGACGTAGCCGATCTGCCGCTTCACCGCGACGGCCGACGTGGAGATTTCCTGGCCCAGGACGCGAATCGACCCCGCGTCCGGGCGGATCAACCCGAGGACCATCTTCATCGTCGTGGACTTCCCGGCGCCGTTCGGTCCGAGCAGGCCGACGATCTGGCCGGACGGGACCGCGAAGCTCACGTCGGAGACGGCGCGGGTCGTTCCGTACGATTTCGTGACATGCTCGACCTCCAGCATCGGGGCAGACTCTCGCAACGGCGGCGGGGAGGAGGACCAGGAAGGGGCCGGAGCCAATGACATGCGTGCCGCTCGAGGGGAGGAACGGCCGGGGCTCTTTACAACCGCCCCGGCCGAGCGACGCTAGTTGTCCGACGACCCGAGGGGGTCGGCCCCGATCGCGGGATCGGGCAGGCGTGCTCGGTCCACGTGGCGCCCTTCGGCCGCAAAGAAAGCGACCGGTCGGGCGGGACCGTTGGGCCGAAGGGCATCCGCGACGGCCACCAGGAGTTCGTAGGCCGCGTCCTCCGAGTCACTCTGACCGGGTCCCGAGGGAGTGTAGATACGGAGGGCACGTCCGTGGGCTCCGAGCAGGACGGCCCCGCTCCCATCGCGGTGGGCCCACGACAGGAGGCGTTCGGGTGGCCGCTCGACCACACCCACCCACCGGAGTCCGCCGAACCAGCGGCCGGTCAGCCGGGCGAGGACCGCGTCGGGCTCGAGTCCGAACGGGACCGCGATCCGAGCGACGGGCCGCAGGGCGTGTTCGTCGGTCGTCGCGATGGGAGTAGGCTCGGTTAGCACCCGGTAGCCGTCGGTGGACCGGTCGATCAGGCCCTCCCGCTCCAGACGCCGAAGGGCCCGCGCGAGCGATTCGGGGTGAGCCCCCAGGGTGCGGCGGAGGCCACTGAATGCCATCCGCCCATGCATCGTGTTCAGGGCGGCCAGGACCCGGTCGTCGAGCCGCCCGGACGATGCGGTGTCGCCGTCGGACGGAGGGCCGGTCACGGGTCGATCACGGCTCCCGTCGGATTTAGAGCGTCGGTCACCCCACCGTAATCAAGTGGCTCTCCCCCGCGATCGTCGGCGAGGGGTGTGTGACCGGACTCCCTGTGACCCGGTCAATATCCCCCAGCGGGCGGTAGGAGCTTCGGAGCCCCAACGGGTTCCATCCAGGAAACCAACATGGGAGACAACGAGGGAGACTGCGAGCCGGGATTCGCGAATGGGCCGTGGCTGTGGACGGCGTACCGCGCCTACAACGAGCTGCTCCGGGACAAGCTGAAGAAGAAGTTCGAGGCGCAGGAAGGTCCGTGGATGGACAACGTGGCCGAAGTGCTCGCCCAGATCGTCAACGCGCGCTGGGAGGGCGGCCGCCAGCAGGAGAAGGCGACCGAGGAGTTGTTCGAGCGCCTCGAAAAGCTCCTCTCGGGGTAGGTCGGATGAGCGTCCCTCCCGAGGGTCGGACGGTCCCCGGACCCACCCCGACGGGTCCCCAGCCCTCCCTACCCTGGCCGGGCAGCGGGACCCCGCCGCTCTGAACGTCAGAGCCCAGGGGCCAACACTTTCTTCACGGTCTCCGGGAACCTCGGGTCGCTCGCCCTGCCGCGGGGTCGTCGACCGGAACTTCCCGGGGCCGGCTTTAACACCCGGGGCGCCTTCGGTCGCCGAGGAGAGCCCCATGGTCGTGGATTTTGCCTTCAAGAAGACCCCGGCGTACCGCGTCGCGTACATCGCATGGAAGGGACCGTGGAAGGACGCCACGATCCGGCGCAACTTTGAACGGGTCGCGCAGTGGGCCAGGGCCCGCGGGTACGCCCCCAGCCTCTGGATCTTCCGCGAGCCCGGTAGGGGCCGATGGGAAACGGGCGTGGTCGTCAACGCCCGGGCCCGGGGCGAGGGGAACGTCCGCATCCGCACGCTTCCCGCCACCCGCGTCGCATCGGTGGTCTTCGACCCCGAGGTCGTCTCTCCCGCGGTGGTCTATCACGGTCTCACCGATTGGATGCGCTGGAGAAAGAAGGACAAGAAGATCCAGCGCGTCGTCTCGTACCGCGAGGTGTACCGCGGGAATCCCTGGAAGGACAAGGCGGCCTACGCACGGACGGACGTGCAGTTCGTCGTCCGCCCGTAGGTTCGTGGGTCCCGGTCCGACGGGACGACCGGGGCGATTCGGGGGTCGTGCGGACGCGGAGCGTCCGTCGTCGAGGGAGTCGACGTGAGCGCGCTCTACCTCGCACTCGCGGGCCTCGCGCTCGGGTTCAGTCTCACGGTCCCTCCCGGGCCGATGAACGCCCTCATTGCCAACCGGTCGATGCGCTCGCTCCGCGCCGGCATCACGACGGGACTGGGTGCGATGTCCGCGGACGCGGTCCTCGGGGCCATCGTGTACGGGGTCCATACGGCCGTGTACCTGGGCGCATGGGTGCGCTGGGTCGAAGCGATCGGCGCGGTCGTCCTCGGGGTCATGGTCTTGCGCTTGCTCCGGGAGCGGCCCAAGCTCGGAGCGGTGGACCCGACCGACGTACGGGTCTACTCGGAGGCGCTCCTGGTCGGGATTTCGAACCCGTTCCAGATCCTCTGGTGGGTGACGGTCGGACTCGCGTTCGCCTACGTCGGCGGCGCGTTCCTCTTCCTGGGGCTGTTCGCGGCGATCGCGGTATGGGTCGTGCTGTTCCCCCTCGCCCTGACCGAGGGGGCCCGGCGGGACCCGCGGGTTCCCCGGATCGTCACGCTCGGGTCGGCGGTGTTGCTGGCGGGCTTCGCAGCCTTCTTCGCGTTGAGCGCGGCCGGGCTCTTGGTCTAGTGCCCCGGGACTGCCGACGTGCGGAGCCGGTTCGTGTACTGTTTCCGGAACTTCGCGACCTTGGGTGCGATGACGATCCGACAGTACCCGGCGTAGGGATTTCGCTCGAAGTACCGTTGGTGGTACTCTTCGGCTGGATAGAATACCGACAGCGGGGCGAGTTCGGTCACGATGCGGCCCCGCCAGAGCTTCTGTCCCTCGAGCTCACGGAGGACCGACTCCGCCGTCGCGCGCTGCTCCGGACCGGCGTAGAGGATGATCGACCGGTACTGAGGCCCCGCATCGTTCCCCTGGCGGTTGAGCGTCGTCGGGTCGTGGGTCGTCATGAAGATCGTCAACAGGTCGTGGTAGCTGAGCTCCGTTGGACGGAAGGTCACCTGTACGACTTCGGCGTGCCCGGTGCGTCCCCCGCAGACCTGCTCGTAGGTGGGATTCGGGACCGCTCCTCCGGCGTAACCGGGGATCACGCTCACCACGCCCTGTATTTCCGAGAAGACGGCCTCGGTGCACCAGAAGCAGCCGCCCCCGATCGTCGCCTGTTCGGTTCGGACGGTGGGTTCCGTGCCGGCCCCTGCGGTCACGAAGAAGGGAGAGCGCGTGGGGGGGATGAGGCTGACCCCTCCGTCCGACGGGATGCGGGCGCCCGAGGTCGGGCCCGGGTCGATTCCCCGGCAGAACGGCGGGACCGTGCCGGTGCGCGAGGGGTCCCGGGGGCGGTCCTCTCCAACGCCGCCAGCCAGGCGAGCCCCGAGACCCCCGGGAGGTTCGTCTCGAAACGCGCCTCCCGGATCCAGCGGACGGAAAACTCCCGGCAGAACGTTTCCCGGATCTCTGTCTGGGTGACCCGGCGCGGGCCACCCCAGTCGGTGGGCTCGCGCTCGGAAAAGCAGAGGACGAAGAACCGACCCTTCGGGCGCAGTACGGAGGCGACACTGGCGGAGTAGACCGGGCGGTGGGGGTCGAGGAACGTGTGGAACATACCGCAATCGGTGACGGTGTCGAACGACTCCCGACGGTGCGTGAGCTCGAGCGCCGACGCCACCTCGAACCGGGCGGACGACCCCCGGGCGACCGCCTTCTCGCGGGCGCGCCGGACCGCCGTCGGGGCAAAATCGATCCCCCACGTGTCGTGGCCGTGGGCGGCATAGTAGAGGGCGTTCTCCCCGGTCCCGCAGCCGACATCCAACACTCGGCCCCGGATCTCTCCGTCCGCTTCCAGCTGAACGAACTCCCGTTGCGGCCGGGCGATCTCCCACGGGGGGTTTCCTTCGTACGCGCGGTCGAAGTAGTGCACCGGGGGCTGGGAGAACCGGTCGTTCCTTAACCCCGGTGGGGCGACCCGGTCCTTGCGGCCGGGGGCCGACGTTTATCAATGCGGAACGACACGCGCGTGCACCATGCCCGCTCCGACCGTGACCGTCCGGGTCGAGGACGCCAAGGGGTCGCACCGGATCGCCATCGGCGCTGGGCTCGGCGTCGCGGGTGCGGCGATCACGCTCCTCCTCCCGTTCGCCCTTCTGTGGCTCGCGGTCTACAATCCGGGAGGGTTCTTCGAACTCAACCCCGACCTGGTCCGGGACATCAGTCTCCTCGTGCTCGCCGGAGCGATCCTGTTCCTGCTCTCGCTGTTCCTGTACCGCCGGGGGTTCGCGGTACTGCGCGGCGTCGACCGGCGGTTCACGGTCGCGTCGGTCCTCTGCCTCATCGGTTCCCTCGGATTCCTGCTCATCCTCGTCGCCGTGGTCGTGATCCTTGGCTCGACGAACTCGCTGGTCTCGTGCATCCACGGGCAGCCCTCGCACGCCCTGTCGTGCCTCCGATCGGGCCAACCCCTGGGGGCCTACACCGGCCTCGCGGGATTCTGGCTCGGCTGGCTCGGTGGGGTCGGGCTCGTCCTGGGGCTTGCCTCGGCGGGCCGTCGCTTTTCGCGCGGCGTGCTGTACGGCTCCGCCACGATGTACGCCATTCTGCTCCTCGCGCTGGTCGGTCCGTTCCTCGGGCTGATCTACCCGGTTCCCGGCGCCCAGTACCTGCTGCTCCTCACCCCCCTCCTCGCCCTCGTGGCTCCCGCGCTGGCGTATGCGGGAACTCGGCGCCCGCCGGCGACGATCACCCCGGCCTGAGAAGCCGTTCCCCTACCGACCCCCTCCGGTGGAGGTGGCAATCCTCATGGCCCCCGGGCCTCTGTGCCGACGATGACCGACCGCGTCGAGCTCTACTTCCTGACCCCGAGCCACTACTGCGTTTCCGTCGAACGAATGCTGGCCTACAAGCGGGTCCGCGCGAAGAAGGTCTATGCGCCCTACCACGACCGCCAGGAACTCCTGCGCCGGACGGGCCAGGACTACGTACCGACCCTCATTTGGAACGGGAAGGCGGTCACGTGGAAGGAGATCCCCGCCTTCCTCGACCAGGTCCGGCCCGACCCGCCCCTCCTTCCGGCCGGCCAGGAGGGTCTGGCCCTCACCCTCGAGAACTGGGGACATCAGGTGCTCGAGGAACGGGTCTGGCGAGCGGTCGTCACCCGGATCCCGAAAGTGCTGAAGACCGAGTCCGAGCGGTGGGTCTTCGAGGAGATGCAAACTCGCGCTCGGGGTCCGTGGCACGTCCTGGAAGCCCGTCGGCCGGAATTCGTCCGCGACCTCGAGGAGTACTTCGGCTTCGTCGAGCAGATGCTCCAGGGAAGAGAGTGGATCTTGGGCACGCCCTCCCTCGCCGACTTTGGGATCTACGGAAGCCTTTCTCCCTGGTGGACCTCCGGAGAGAAGATCCCCACTCGGTTCCCCGCCCTGCGGGCCTGGGTCGCACGGGTCGGCGCGCTCTAGTCCTCGCCTCGAGGGTCCCGTCTGCCGGGGTTCCGGTCTCGGGTCCGCCCGACGGGGCGGGTCGCGCTACTCCAGGAGGATGGTCTCCGCGGCCGGTGCGCGGAACTCCATCCTGCGGTGGGAACCGTCACAGAACGGCTTCTCGG
>Ga0187871_10001541_pt1 | contig 19839 bp, 18 predicted proteins | sample June2016WEW_16_1_FD_132988 | JGI IMG/M metagenome (GOLD analysis project Ga0187871, IMG submission 132988) | Peatland microbial communities from SPRUCE experiment site at the Marcell Experimental Forest, Minnesota, USA - June2016WEW_16_10 | ecosystem: Environmental > Terrestrial > Soil >...
GTCACTATCTACCAAAAAAGGCGAAAATAATCATCCCGACACCGGCGCTGGCAGAACTGCTAATGGCTGGCAAGTTTACGGTCCAAGTGTATATCGAGAAGCTCAAGACGTTTGGGGCATTTCAAGTTCGCGCCTTTGACGAACGCGCGGCAATCGAACTCGCGGCTCAGTATGCGGCCACAAAAAAGACCCACAAGGAACGAGCGAAACAGCCGCCGTGGAATAGGGTCAAGTTTGACAGGCAAATAGTAGCTATCGCAAAGACACAGGGAGCATCGGCCATCTACTCAGACGATGCCCAGCTTCGGCACTTTGCACGCGAATGCGGGATGGATGCATACGGACTAGCGGACATACCTGTACCGGCCAAGCAACCTAAGCTGCCGGGAATGGAGCTCGGGGATGTTGCCGGCGAGGAAGATAAACCCGACGAGTCTGAAACAGAAACCGCCGTTGAAAAAACGGACATCAAGGAAGGGAAGAAATGAAGCCACTGCCCGCCCCGCCCGTCCCCGGCAACACGGAATGGGAGCGTTTTGACAACGCCGTTGGAATGCTCTTGAGTGCCCCGAAAACGGCCTTCGTCAAACAGGAAAAGAAGCTGAGAAAACGGCGGGAAAAGAAGCGGGCCGCACAGCAGCCGAATTGACGGCGCGGCCCCGGCCTGTCACGCCTCTACCAGAACACAGCCGATGGCGTGGTTAGCCAAGTAATTTATTGCCCCAAACAGGCCATGGGCCGGTTGCGAACGAGAGCAAACAACCGCAAGTTCCGCGGCGAAGCACCGCGCGCGTAGCCGAAAAACTTCACCGCTGCCAGGCTCTCGCTTTCGGCGGGGAGCGTTCGCGCGAGACCTTGCACCATCCCGGCATCGTCCGTAATCAGGATATCCAGAACGCCGCGCGGAGAGCGGCCATCCAACGTCAGCGTGCCGGTCACGCGGAAGGCGGGTGGATTACCACCCAGGCTTACCGGGTCGATTGTAGCGCGGCAATTCGCGCCTTGCGCAATCGGTGCAATGCTGTCGATATTCCGGCCAGGCCAATGCGCTCTGGCCTCCGCGAATACAGACAAATCCTGTTGGCGCATATAATCCACCATGCGTGCAAGATATTCCTGGTCCGGAATGATACGCGACATGGATTCCCGGTCCCGGACATCCACCAGGAAGCCGGAAGCGATGGCGTCATAGCTCTGGGAAACCGAGGCCCAGGCCCGGGGCAGCATCCACTGCCAGTTCCAGGTACCGAAGGTCAGCACCAGGATCGTAGCGGCGACGGCCAACGCGGTCAGGCGCGCAATGCGGCCGTAATTCCAACAGAATAACGAAACGGGGAACAGCGCGGCCCAAAACATGAACACGGGACTCATGTATCGGCTCACGGGCTGCCCCGTGTGGCCCGCCAGGGCTCCTGGGGTGATGCGCCCGGCCGCGATACTCACGGCCGACCCCAACAGGAAGAAAACGACCAGCACGAGCGCCGATGCTGCCGGCTGTCTGCTGCGAGTGCGCACAGACAAAATGGCGGCGCCCAAAGCCATCGCCATACCGATCGCGCCGGCCATGACGCCGAGCCATGGAGAGTAAAGGCTGATCGGACCTCCGAGGACGAATGCAATCACGCAAAATGCCTGCAGGGGATGCCGCACGACGCCCCCAACCCCCATGCCCATTTCAGGTATTCTGTTGTAGCCGATTGCATAAGCCAGCACCAGCAGCGCGGTTAAGGCGCCCAAAAAGACCAGGTATTTCCGCGGCGCGCGAGCCAGCCAGGCCTCCAGCATCAGAAGCGGCCAGACGGCCAGCCCTATCGCCACAAAGCCCGTGGATAGGACGCCCAGCAGAACGGCAATCCAGAAGCGCGTGCGGAATTTGAACCGGGGATCGATCGCGGCGCCGAGCACGACGATGGCGGCCAGGGCGGCTCCATACCCCACCGTGTAGACGATTTCGATGCCTTCGACGAAGACCTCCATTTGCAGCGAAGACAGCAGGAGATGGACGGCGGCGACTGCCGAAAGCCAGAAGAGGGGCCCGCGGCCAGGGAAGAGCCGCCGGACGGACCAGACCATCGCCGACAACGTGGATAGCTGCGCCGCTACGTTGGCGACGACGAACGGCAGCATGGTGTAATGCAGATACCTGACCGAAAAGAGAATCAACAATCGCGGGAACAGCGGCCTTTGGCCCCAATAGGGAGACCAAAGGTAGCTCCAACCGCGATGTCCGCCGCGCGCGGCCCAAATCTCGTCGAGCATGACCCACTGGTCGGGATAGGGCACATTGGTGACGGAGTGGAAGAGATACCAAAATGTCCGCGCTGCCAGGATCGCGGTGAGGGCGGCCGCGACGGCGAGCGGGAGGTTTGTGGCGGCAGTAGGAAACGGACGGCGCGGGACCTCCCGCGGGACGGGCCGAAGCAGCACGAACCAATTATATGACGCATTCCGCACCAGACTGCGCTGCCGGAGCGGGACGCCCGGGCTCTGTTTCGAACCACGGGCGTCCCCACATCGGTTTGGTTAATGCGCTCCGACTTTGACCGAAGTGACTTCGAAATCCAGGTTCGCCGGCGACGTCACAATAGTGTTCGAACGCTGGACGCCGGTATCCACATATCCGGTCGTCCCCGAGTTGTACAGAGTCTGGATACTGAACCAGCCGCTGGGCTCGATCGGGAAGCTGCATGGCTTACTCATGAAGCTCATGCTTTGATTGCCGGAGTCTCCGTTGGCCGGGTTCTTGGGCGTGTTGTTGTAGCTTGCGTTGCAATTCACCAGCTCATAGGTGTTGGCTGTGGTCACTTCGACCTGAAACTGATAGCCGTTCGGCGCGGACGCGTTCGGCGTCACGTAGGCGTGGTATAGCAGCAACTGATTCTGATAGGGGCTTCCATTGAACGTGATATTGTTAAGCGGCAGTCCGTGGGTAGGATATTGATAGTTGTTACCCGGCAAGTTGTCTTCGTTTTGAAAGCTGCTGGAATACGAATTCGCGGTGTGGCAATAACCCAGCGAGGGCGGATTGCCGGTAGTGTTTTGTATCCCGCAATTACTATTCGTCGTATAGTAAAACACGGGAGGCCCGATCTGAGAATTGCTGGCTAGTGTATACGAGAAGCCGTATTCCAGGCCGCCGGAGAAACAGCGCTGTTGATGCCAGAAAGTCGTCTCGATGATGTCACCCGAGCCCGAACTCCATGAGCCGGCGAACTGAGCCTGGAATTCCAGCCCGAAAGAACTGTTGGACATGCCGGGACTGCCTGGATAGTCGAAGTACACATTTCCATCGGTGATCGTCTTGGCCATCCCGCTCCAGTCCGTGTAGGGAGAGACTGGGTCGAACCAGAAGGGCGGGGCATCCGGGGAGGTATCCGGGAAGGTGCAGACGGCGCTAGTAACGTCCGCGGTGCCCGAAGTAGGGGCTGGGAACGTGTAGGGTATCGAGTAGATGTTGTTGGGGTTAGTGGGCGACCACTCGTCTATCGTGGAGTTGTCGTAATAGAAATACCAGGGCTTACTCGAAGAGGTCATAATACTGGTCCAGGTCGGCGCGCCGATGTTGATCTCGGTAGTCGCGGTCCAAGTGCCCAGTTTTGGCCAGCCACTGTTGCTGCCTCCATTAGTAACCCCAGCCACATAGACGTTTTCGGCGCCTGAGTACCAGGGCTGGAACGTGGCCGGCAGCGTCACACTTACCGTGTTTCCGGCTTTGGTCGCGTGCGCGTTCTGCAACGCGAACGAGCACTGGCTGTTGGCTAGGGTTGTAGCCGATCCAGGCGCGGCGGAAGCCCCGGCGCTGCCGGTGTCCGTGTAGGACTGAATCAGGTTGGACGATACCCAATAAACGGCCTGGCATGTGTTGGTTGAAGTCAGCGTCGGGCCTATGTACATCTGGACGTCCGCCAGATCCGCGTACCCCGCGGTATCGGTCGCGCTAAACGTGAAGGTTCCGGTGTATCCGCTGCCGCTGGTAGGCGTCAGCGCCACTGTCACTGTAGCTTGGGCAGGCGCCAGACAAGCTAGCAGTAGACATGGAAGTAGCCATGGTATCGATGGCTTTACCTTCCTTTCGGAATTCATCATTTGTAAAATTCCTCCACTGAGTACACTACCAGAGAAAATGGAATGTGCAAGGCAAAAGTTTCTGGAACGGCTAAACTACGTGTGGAACGATACAGTAAGTCTGGCGAGTACAGAGTAAGGTACTTGCTTTTTAAAAGGAAGCCTTAGGTGTCGCCGGTCAACACGTAACCGAAGTTACAGCACGTAGGTTCCTCGTGCGCAGCGCTTAAACCAGCCGGACCGCATGTGGGTCCGAGCTGACTCCGCCGCATTCGATCCGCAGCATGTGCGTCCCCTTTGGCAAAGTCCCAGGCACCAACGCATTCACCTGGAAGACCGCCTCTGCATCCGGCGTGCCCAGCCACTGCACGCTGAGCCGGGTATCGCCCAGGTAGATGCGCACGTTATGGCGGTCCGCATTCTCCGGAAGTCCGGCCACCCAGCAGGCCATGTGCCCCTCGGCCGTCACGGAGACTTCGTCGCTCTGCCAGGTGATGGAATCGCGGACTCCCCGCCAGACAATCCGGCTGACATTGATCGGAAGGTCTACGGCAATTCGCACCGCGTCGCTGAAATCGCTATCCGCGAAGCGCAATCGCACGGCGTGCCATCCCGGCGCAAGGCCGCGCGGCAAGGGAAAGTTCGCGGCCCAAAGGTGGTCCTGCAGGTTTCCGGTCCAATAGCATGCCACGCCGAACGCACCCACCTCCAGGCGTAGATCCTCATTCATAATTTCGGCGCGGGGGCTGCGGAACCAGCAGGTGATGTACTGCTCCTTGCGGCTCGCAAAGTTGATGCCCTGGTCCGCGTTGTTGGCGACGGCGAGGGAGTGCGGGGGCGCCGAGGTAGGCGCCGCGGGCGGTGGCTCCCATTTGCGGTAGCACGCCACCAGGCCATTGTAGGGTTCGCTGCGGAGCAATTCCACGCGGGCGAATCCGGCGGCCCGGCACATGGCCAGGAGGCACGCCACGCTGGGGCCGACCCAATTATCGAATTGGTTGGCTAGCTCGCGTCCTTCGTAAAATTCCATGGTTGGGATGTCCGCGGTGTGTTCCCGCCACGTGTCGCCATCGGTGACGAACGACTCGACGATGGCGATGTCGGTGGTCAGACTGCATACGATCTCCAGCGCCAGCAGCGGATGCCGCAGGTGATACAGAACGCCGAGGAAGAAAACCACATCGAATTGCCCCAGGCCGGCGAATGGCAGTTCGTAGATATCAAGGATGCGGTAATCGACTTTGGAGGAGAACTTACGGTGCAACTCCACAAAATGCGGCGCCTCCCAGCAGTCGACAGCCGTTACCTGCGCGCCGTGGCGCTCGGCTTCGAAGCTGAACCAGCCGTCCCACGCGCCGATGTCCAGCAAGCGCTTGCCGGAAAGCCCACCCGGGATCGGAAAATGCGCGAAGCGTTCGCGCAGCCGCGGCAGGGGGTTCACGCCCTCGATCAACGTGCCGTCTGGCAACTCAAAGCTGTGATACCAGCCTTTCTCGGCCAGTTCCTCGCTATGGTCCTGTCGCAGGCGGGCTTCCCGGACCGATTCCGGGGAGATACTTGGGGGCATACTTATGTTGTAACCCGCCGCCGGCGCGCTACGCTGTGCGGATGGGGCATTATCCGTTCACCCTGTTCAATGGCGTCACCGTTTTAGTGCTGGTGTTCACGATTGTCCTGGTTTGGCGGCGATTCCGCGGTTCGCTGGCGGCCAATTGGCCCCTGGCGGTTTATGCGGCCGTGGTCTGCTACACGATCGTCTTTTCCGGCGGGCTGAATCCCTACTGGGTAGCGGCGGGCGTGTTTTGCGCGGTGGCGATTCGCGTGGGATTCTACGCCCGGCACATGCGCTGGGCGGAAGCCATCGTGCTGGCCTACGTGGCGTCCAGATCGTTGGGTTTGCTGTTGATGTGGTGATCCATCGCGGCCGGTTTTAAGGGTGCAGTTTCTCGTGCTTCGCTAACATTTCTACGAACTGCCCGATGCGCCGCGCGCGCGTCTTGCCCGTTTTCGCGGTCTGAATCCGCCAAAGCACCGCGTAGCGATTCGTGCGATCCAGCGTGGCGAAGAAAGCCTTGGCGCGGCCATTCTGTTCCAGGGCGGCCGCAAAATCGTCCGGCATCGCGGCCTTGCTGGGCGAATCGTAGGCGGCTTCCCACCGGCCGTCGCTCCGGGCGCGTTCCACCTGCTCCAGCCCGGCGGGCTGCATACGGCCTGTCGTCATCAGCGCGGCGGCCTTTTCCCGATTGATCTTCGACCAGATGCTTTTCGGGCGGCGGGGAGTGAAGCGCTGCAGCCAGGCTTCTTCGCTTTCCGGCTTCTTTTGACCATCGATCCAGCCGTAGCAGAGTGCGGATTCGAGCGCTTCGGCATAGGACACCGAGCGCAGCGCGGAGCCTTTCTTCGCCAGCCGCAGCCACACGCCGCCGGAAGATGTGCCGTGGGCCGCCAGCCACGATTCCCAGTCCGCTTGGTGCTTGAAAAGGAGCGTGGAGAGGTTCGATTCCGGCGGCTTCAGACGGGCACTCCCGGTCCATCGTATACCTTGTCGCCGGATAAGTAGGTGGCCTGGATTTTGATACTTAGATCCGATGGGTTAAAGGAAAACTGAATGAGATCGGCACGGTCGCCCGGCACCAGGCCGGCAACGCGCCCGGGAACGCGTCCCGCGCGGGCGGCATTAGTGGTGGCCATACTGAAAGCGTCCGCCAGGGTCAGTCCGGCGATACGCATGAGATTCTCGACGCCGCGATCCATACGCAACGCCGAACCGGCCAGGCGTTCCTTACCCACCAGCATCACGCGATTGTCCGCGGTCAGTTCGACCGGCTGTTCACCCAGGAAATAACGGCCGGGCGGGCATCCGGCGGGGGCGGCGGCGTCGGTCACCAGGACGGAACGGGCCACGGTCTTGGCGCGCAAGGCTACTTTGAGAAAAGAGGGCGGCAGGTGGATGCCATCGACGATGAAATCGGCCATCAGCCGATCTTCGGCTAGTTGCTCCCAGATGTAATTCGGATGGCGGCGCATCACCGCGTGTGCGCCGTTGCCCAGGTGCGTGGAGAGCGATGCGCCCGCGCCCACGGCGTCCGCAATTTGTTGCGCGGTGGCGCTGGTATGGCCGATACTGGCCACCACCCCTTCGGCGGTGATGGCTTCGATGTACCGGCAAGCCTGCGGCCAGTCGGGCGCCAGAGTGACGATCCGAACCTGGTTGCCCGTGGCTTCCTGCCAGCGATGGAATTCGTCGAGATCCGGCGGCCGCACCCAGCGCAACGGATGCGCCCCCCGCGGACCGTCATCCGGAGATATGTGCGGACCTTCCACATGGAACCCGTCGATGGCTGCGCCTTCGTGCAAAGTCTCTTTGGCGCACTTCAGGTTGCGTAATGCGCCCAGCATATCGGCCGGTGAGCCGGTGATCACGGTGGGATAAAATCGCGTCACTCCGGTGGCAAAGAGGCCCCGAATGGAACCTGCAATCTGCGGCAGCGTACACTTGGGATCGTTGAAGTCCACGCCCAGGAACCCGTTCACCTGCAAATCGATGAACCCGGGGCTGAGATAAAGTCCCCCGCCATCGCCGGCCGGCTCGACGGCGCGGATCTCTTCATCGAAGGCGACCCGGACGGCTGTTCCGCCGAGAGTTTCAATTCCAATACAATTCATGCGGGCTCTGCTTTATACACAGGATAGCCACAGTCCGAAGCTGGCAAGCGCAAGATTTTGCAACCCCATAAAGTTGTTGAAAAGCGCTTCGAAACTGGAATTCGTTCTGGCCATCGCCTGCATGCATACGCTACAAAGAAATAGTCCATCGGCTGCGGCGCATCCTGGAAAGCAAATCTCGGGGGAGGTGGCTTTCCGGGGTGTGCGCGCAGCTACCTATTTATCCACACCCACCGGCTGTCGTGCGTGTACCGGAGACAGCCATCCATAACGGTCGGGTACCACTCCGCCGATCCGGGCAAAGAATTCTTTCTGCAACTTCTCCGTGATGGGGCCGCGATGGCCCTTGCCAACCGTGATGCGGTCGACAGAGCGAATGGGTGTAATTTCGGCGGCGGTGCCGGTAAAGAACACTTCATCGGCGATATAGAGCATTTCGCGCGGAACGATGGTTTCCACCAGCGGGATCTCCAGGTCCTGTGCCAGGCGGATCACGCTGTCGCGGGTGACGCCGGGCAGCACCGAAGCGCCCAGCGGCGGCGTGTGCAGCCGGCCGTCGCGCACCAGGAAAATATTCTCGCCGGATCCTTCGCTGACATAACCGGCTTCGTCCAGCGCGATGCCCTCCGCGTAGCCATTGGTGATGGCTTCCATTTTGATGAGCTGCGAATTCATGTAATTGGCGCCGGCCTTGGCGAGGGCGGGCAAGGTATTGGGCGCGATCCGTTTCCAGCTCGAAACGCAGACGTCCACGCCCTGGGCCAGCGCATCTTCGCCCAGGTACTTTCCCCAGTTCCAGCAGGCCAGGTATACATCCACCGGGTTGTGCAGCGGATTCACGCCGATATCCCCGTAGGCGCGGATGGCGATGGGACGAATGTAGCAGGACTCCATGTCGTTCACGCGAACCAGCTCATGCATGGCTTCGGCCAGCTCTTCGCCGGAGTAGCCGAGGTCCATACGGTAGATTTTGGCGGAATCCACCAGGCGGCGCACATGATCGCGCAGCCGGAAGATGGCCGGACCGGCCGGTGTGGCGTAGCAACGGATGCCTTCGAAGACACTGGTTCCATAGCTCACCACGTGGGACAGCACATGGATATTGGCCTGTTCCCATGGGATGAAGCGTCCGTTGTGCCAAATTCGTTGGGTGGGCGTCAGCATGGCTTAATTATAACGTAGGCGATTGGCGGTAACGGGCTAACGCGAGACGCGCCAAACTAGGTTAGGATGGTCAATCGGCAGGGTTTTGGAGGGCGGCCAATCCTGGCCGCAGCCGCCTTTTAGGCGGCCAGGGCCGGCTGAAAGCCGGCTGCGGGCAGAATTGACCCACTATCGAGGCGCCGGGAGAATGAGCCTGCTTGGATTTTGCCAGTGGCTGGGAGGTACCGCGGGCAGCATCGCGCTGCACGAATCGATATGGGCCTATCCGATCGTGGAGTCGGTTCACGTGCTGACCCTCTGCCTGTTTCTGGGCCTCACCGTGATGCTCGATTTGCGGCTGCTCGGGGTGACCATGCTGCGCACGCCCGCATCGGAAGTCGCGGGACGCCTGCTGCCCTGGACGATCGCGGGTTTCGCGGTGATGGTGACCACCGGTGCGCTGTTGTTCTACGCCATTCCCGTGAAGACGTATTTGAACGTTTTCTTTCGCGTGAAAGTCGCCTTTCTGGTGCTGGCGGGAGTGAATGTCGCCGTTTTTCAGCGCACGATCTGGCGTACCGTGGATGGCTGGGATAGCGCCGCGGTCCCGCCGCTCCGCGCACGCCTGGCGGGCGGCGTTTCGCTGTTCCTTTGGGCCGGAATTGTGATCGCGGGGCGCATGATCGCCTACAACTGGTTCGACAAGAATCCTTAGGCCGGCCCACCGTTTGAATATTCATGTCTGTGCTCTCTTTTTTTGCGTGGTGTGAAAATACGCCGCTGGGCGAGGCGATCCGGGACTCGCGCTGGCTGTTCCCCGTGATCGAATCGGTCCATCTGCTGGGCCTGGCGGTGATCGGCGGCGCGGTGCTGATCGTGAATCTTCGCCTGCTCGGCTTTGGGATCCGCCGCCAGCCGGTGGCCCAGCTCTGGCGTGATACGCGGCCGTGGATGATGGGGAGCCTGGCGGCGATGCTGATCTCCGGCATGCTGCTGTTCACTTCCGAGGCCACCAAGCTCTACTATCACGACGCATTCTGGGTGAAGATGATCTCCCTGCTGCTGGCCATGATCTTCACCTTCACCGTGATGCGTAAGGTGGCGCTGGCCGATCCGGACCGTGTCGGGCGGGTGTGGGGCAGGGCAGCGGCATTGGTTTCGATTTTGTTGTGGTCGACGGTGGGCGTGTGCGGCAGATGGATCGGCTTCTCCTGAGAGCCTCGCATGATGAGCAACCCGCGCGCCGCCGTGTGCCGATGCGGGAGCCACAGGGCACGGCCGCCCGCTAACCCCGAGCCGTAAGTCGCATATTGGCAGGCCGGCCGGTGATCTGTTATCCTGATCCCCGAAATGCCTACCAAGCAAACCAAACCGCCCGTGCGCCCGAAGCGCGCCAAGAGCGAAGTCCAGGAAGAATTCGCCGCCATCCGGCAGGAGGCCGAGACCGACCGCGAGTCCGCCGATGCGAAGGCCGAGGAGGCTGCCCGATTACGCGCCGCCCAGGTGCGCCAAACCGTCGACGGGACAACGGTGGAAGGCGTGGTGCAGGGGATCTCCACCCTGGGCCTGGAGATTTCTAAAGCGCTGTCCGGCGTCTCCGCCAAGCTGGTGGACGAGGTGGAGCGCCTTTCCGCCGTGCGCGAGGCCGTCAATCTGGAGCGCGCCGAACTGCAGCGGTTGCATAAAATTGACGTGGCGGCCACCGCGCTCGACCAGATGGTGCAGGATTACGCGCGCGAGAAAGAGCGGCTGGAGGCTGAGATCGCCGGCAAGCGGTCGGCCTGGGAAGAGGAAACCCGCGACACTGAGCGCGAACGCAAGGAGCAGGAAGAGAGCCTGAAAAAAGCGCGCGCGCGTGAAATCGAGGAGTACGATTACAAGAAGAACCTCGAGCGCAAGAAAGCCCAGGACAAATACGAAGAAGATCAGCGCCTGCAGGAGAAGAAGAACAAGGAGCGCCAGGAATCTCTCGAGAAAAGCTGGCAGCAGCGCGAGACCGCATTGAAAGAGCAGGAGACGGAATTGCTGCGGTTGCGCAAGGAAGCGCAGGAATTCCCGGAGAGCATCAAGACCGAATCCGACAAGGCGGCGGCGTTGGCGGCCAGGGCGGCCGAGCAGAAATTCGAGCAGGAAATCGTGCTCCTAAAGAAGGAAGCCGATACCGAGAAGCGGCTGGCGAACCTGCAGGTGAAGACGCTCGAAGACACCATCTCACGCCAGGCCGCGCAGATCGCCGCGCTCCAGAAGCAAGTGGAAGAAGCCAAGCAGCAGGTGCAGGACATCGCCGTCAAGGCCATCGAAGGGGCGTCGGGCGCGAAGGCGCTGTCGCATATCAATCAGATCGCCATGGAGCAGGCCAAGCGCCCGCAACAGTGAGACCGCGCTCCCGCGCTTCCTGATCGTCCCGCTCTGGAGTTTGGACTTCTCACGATGATGGCCGCAGCCCGTGGCGCACGCTTCAGCGTGCCGGCGGGACTTTTAAGTCCCGCTCTGGACTTTGGACTTCTCGTGATGATAGGCCGCAGCCCAATGGCCGCGCCGCAATTCCTGGCGATAATGGGTAAGACGCCATGACTCTGAACGTGACAGTTCCCGACGCAATGTATCGCCAGATTGCTGAAATGGCTGCACGCCAAGATGTTTCTGTGGAGCGCATCGTCGCAGCAGCGTTGGCGGAGCAACTTGCTGGTTGGACGCGCGTGGAACAAATGGCCGGACGCGGCAGTCGCGAGGGCTTCCTGGCCGCGCTGGCTAAAGTACCGGCAGCCGAACCCGCGCCCGAGGACCGGCTGTAGGCACCTAGCTCCAAAACAGCGGTGCCCGAGGTTGGTAGGGCAGCCCTTTCTGAAATATCCGTGACCTCGCGCCGCAGCCCAGCAGCCCACACACGGTAAGCTACCATAAGACTTGGCGCGCCAACCCCGTCTCTTCCTGATCGACTCATTCGGATTCATCTTCCGTGCCTACCACGCCCGCGCCCGCACCTCCGCGCCTCCCATGCGCACCAGCGCGGGCCTCTCCACCGAAGCGGCTTATATCTTCAACAACATGCTCCGTAAGCTGGCCAAAAGCTACGCGCCGGAGTACATTGCCGCGGTCTTTGAGAGCGGCGCGCCCGTCGCGCGCATGGCCGAGTTCGCCGAATACAAGGCCAACCGCACCGAAATGCCGCCGGATTTGGGCGAACAGATCCCGCACATCCGCCGCATCCTCGAAGCCATGCGAATTCCCATCCTGGAATACGCCGGGTTCGAGGCCGACGACGTCATCGGTGCCATCGCGCGCCGCGCGGAACACGCCGGCACCGAGGTAGTCATCGTCTCCAGCGATAAAGACATGATGCAGATCGTCACCGATCGCGTCTCCATGCTGAATCCCGCCAAGGACGACGAATGGTACGATCCCGCGAAGGTGAAGGAGTTTCTGGGCGTCACCCCCACTCAGGTGGCCGACCTGTTCGCGCTCAAGGGCGATGCCATCGACAACATTCCCGGCGCGCCGGGCATCGGCGATAAAGGCGCGCGCGATCTGATCGAGCGTTTCGGCTCCGTGGAAGCGGCCATTGAGCGCGCCGCCGAGGTCGAGCGCAAGATGTATCGCGAAAGCCTGCAAAATAACGTCGACCGCATCATGATGAGCAAGCGCCTGGCCACCATCGATACCGCGGTCCCCATCGAGTTTGAACTGGAATCGGTGCGCGCGCGCGAGGCCGACCCCATCGCGTTGAAGCAGGTGTATAAGGATCTGGAGTTTCACAGCCTGTTGAAGGAACTGGGGCCCAGCGAGGACGTGCGCGTGCGCGATTACCAGGCGCTGGAGTCGGCGGCGGCGCTCGCCGAATGGCTGCAGTCGGTTCCCGCGGATGCCCCCGTCGCCGTGGCTATCTCGGAATCTCGCGCGGGCGAGTTGGACCTGGATATTACGCCCAGCACCATCGGGGCGGCCTGGAGAAGCGGCGAAGGACGGTCCGCGCCGCTGGTGCCGCCTTCCCTGATCGCTGCGCTCAAGCCCTGGCTCGAAGACGCCGCGCGGCCCAAGATCTCCTGCGACGTGAAATCCGCGCTGCTGGCGCTCGATAAGCTCGGCGTTCAGGGCGCCGGTTTCGACCACGACATCATGCTCTACGCCTTCCTGCTCGACGCCGATCCCGCGGGCTGCCCGCTGGAAGAGCAGGCGCGCCGCCGGCTCGACCTTAAGGTGGGCGGAGCGCCCGAACAGCACGCCGATATCACCCTCGAAATCCACCGCATGCTGCGGCCGGCCGTCGTCGAGCGCGGATTCGAAAAGCTGTACACGGAGATCGAACTGCCCCTGGCCCGCGTGCTGGCGCGCATGGAGCGCGTCGGCGTGCGCATCGACCGCGCCGAGTTGCGCCGCCTCTCCGAGCTGATGGAACGCGACATTTCCCGGCTCACCGCCGAGGTCCACGCGCTCGCCGGCAAGCCGTTCAACATCAGCTCTCCCCAACAACTGGGCCGCATCTTGTTTGAAGACCTGGGGCTGCCCGCGCCGTTCAAATACGGCAAGGGCAAGACCATCTCCACCGCGGCCGATGTGCTCGAGGATTTGGCCGCCGATCACGAGATCGTGCGCAAGGTGCTCGAGTACCGGCAGCTCACCAAGTTGAAGGGCACCTATGTGGACGCGCTGCCCGCGCTGATCGACCCTCAGACCGGCCGCTTGCATACCAGCTTCAACCAAACCGGCGCGGCCACCGGCCGGCTCTCCTCGTCGAACCCGAACCTGCAGAACATCCCCATCCGCACCGAACTGGGACGCGAGATCCGGGCGGCGTTCGTCCCGCGCGACGGCTGGAAGCTGATCGTGGCCGACTACTCGCAAATCGAGCTGCGGCTGTTGGCGCACATGTCCCGCGATGCGGTTCTGGTGGAAGCGTTCCGCAACGGCGAAGACATCCATACGCGCACGGCCGCCGAAGTCATGGGCGTGCCGCCGCTGATGGTCACACCGGAGGCGCGGCGCAACGCCAAAGCGGTCAATTTCGGCATCGTATACGGCATCAGCCCGTTCGGCCTGGCCGCCCAGTTGGGCATCCCCCAGCGCCAGGCGCAGGCGTATATCGAGAGCTACTTCGCGCGCTATGCCGGTGTGCGGAAATTCATCGACGCCACCATCGCGGAGGTGCGGCGCACCGGCGTCACGCGCACTCTATTGGGCCGCGAGCGGCCCATCCCGGATATCAACAGCCGCAACCCGAACGCGCGCGGATTCGCGGAACGCACCGCCGTAAATTCGCCCCTGCAAGGGACTGCGGCCGACCTGATCAAGCTGGCCATGGTGCGCATCGATCGGAAGATGCAGGGTTGCGGCGGCCAAGCGTCCATGCTGCTCCAGGTGCATGACGAACTGGTCTTCGAAGCTCCCCCGGAAGAGGCCGCCGAGGTCGCGGCGCTGGCCAAACGCGAGATGGAGCAGGTCTGCCGCCTGGAAGTGCCGCTGCTGGTCGACGTGGGAATCGGCGACAACTGGCGGGACGCGAAATAGCGTCCTGCCCGTGCCACCCCCTGCGCCGGATCGCTCCGCCTGGAAATCTGCTTTTCTTATCCAAATATAGCCGTTTTTATACTCCGACGGTAGGGTCCATAAGTCCTGGAACCCCTGGATTCAGGCCTCGTGATGGCTTTTTCATCAAATAAAGTTACCCTTGGTTAATCTTATAGATTGAACTTGAAATTCGTTCGGGATATCATTATCGAGTTCACGGTTAATTATCTGGTTGGCCTTAGGAGGTTCATAGTTCCAATGGTTAATGAATCGATAACACTTCAGTCAACAGCGTTTGAATTGGCGACGTTCGGCGAAGTGCTCTACGCATTCAGCGCCCTGCGTTCCACGTCCGGCCGCCGCCGCTCGGCGCGCGTGGCGAACGAGATGCTCCCGTGGGAGAGCATGCCCGGCACCGCGTCGGAATGCGAGGCCCTCCCTGAGCCGCGCCAGGCCGCGATTGCCCCACCCCAGCCGCGGCTGGAGCCGGTTCCCGAAACCCGTCCCGGCAAGTCCCGCCGCGCATCCGGACGCTGCCATTGCGGCCAATGCCGCAACTGCCAGGAGAACGCCCGCTGGGAGCGCATCTTCCAGGAGAAGTTCGCCAATTCGGATTATTATCATCACGATATCCGCGTCCGTTACGCCTCCCCGCTCAGCAGCGTGTAGCATCCGGCGGCGCTCCGCGCCACGGCGTGCGCCCACTATACTGGGTGAATGGCAACCTCGATCCAGCTTGCAGCGAATTTCACCAACCGCTTCCACCACGGCCTCCACCTGGTTCCCGAGCGGTAAGTGGCTATCCTCAGTGGTATCAATCCCGTCCTCGAAAGTCTCAAGGCGGGCCGTCCCCTCGACCGCATCCTGATCGCTAAGGGTGCGGCCGGCACGCGGCTGCAGGAGATCATCGACCTCGCCCGGCGCGCTTCTGTGTCCGTGCGATTCGAGGAGCGCGGCGCGCTCGACCGCCTGGCCGGCACGCCGGTCCACCAGGGGGTGGTCGCCATGGCCGCTCCCCAGCGCTACTCCCAACTGGACGATGTCGCCCCCGCCTCGCAGTTGCTCGTGGTCCTCGACGGCGTGGAAGATCCGCACAATCTGGGCGCGATCGTGCGTACGGCACACGCTGCCGGCGCGGGCGGCATCATTATCCCCGAACGGCGCGCCGTCGGCCTTACCGATGTAGTCGCCAAGGCCGCCGCCGGAGCCCTCGAATATATGCCCATCGTGCGCGAAACCAATATCAATCGCACGCTCGAGGAATTGAAGCGCCTGGGATATTGGATCTACGGCCTCGACGAGCGCGGCGTCGACGATTATGCCGCCATCGAATACAACGCCCCCACCGCCCTGGTCTTCGGCGGCGAGGGCAAGGGTCTGCACGAGCAGGTGCGCAAGCATTGCGATGTGCTGGTGCGCATTCCCATGGAAGGCCACATTCCATCCCTGAACGTATCGGTGGCCGCCGGCATCGTGCTGTTCGAGTGCAAACGGCGGCGCGCGCGGAAATAGAAAAACCCGCCGCATAGTAGAATCAAATGTCTATGCGCAGATTGCTGTGGGTGTTCTGGCCGGCTTTGGCCGCCGTGGGTTGGGCGGCGCAACCGGTGCATGCGCGGCATGCCATGGTGGTCACGGTGGAACAACACGCCACCGACGCCGGAGTCGCGGTGCTCGAAGCGGGCGGCAATGCGGTGGATGCGGCCGCGGCGGTGGGCTTCGCGCTGGCGGTCACGCATCCGTCGGCAGGCAATCTCGGCGGCGGCGGATTCATGCTCGTACGCCTGGCCGACGGCACCGTCAACTTCATCGACTTCCGCGAGCGCGCCCCCGGCAAAGCCTCCCGCAACATGTATCTGGACGCTTCCGGCAAGCCCACCGAAGATAGCGTAGTGGGCTATCGCGCGGCCGGAGTTCCGGGTTCGGTGCGCGGCTTCGAATACGCCCAGAAGAAGTATGGCCGCAAGCCTTGGGCGGACATCGTGGCGCCCGCGGTAGCTTTGGCCGAAAAAGGCTTCCCGGTCTCGTACGGTTTTGCGAAGTCGCTGCGCGGGTCCTCCGAACGCCTCGCGCAATTTCCGGAATCGAAGCGCATCTTTCTGCGCGACGGCAAGCCGTACGAAGCGGGCGAGACGTTCGTGCAGCCCGAGCTGGCGCGCACGCTGCGCCGCATTGAGGAGCAGGGCGCCCGCGATTTCTATGAGGGCGAAACCGCCCGCCTGCTGGCCGCGGATATCGCTCGCCACGGGGGCCTCGTTACGCTGGCCGATCTGAAGGATTATACCGTCGTGGAGCGGCTGCCGCTGGTCGGCGGATATCGTCACTTTGGCATCGTGACCGCCCCGCCGCCCAGTTCCGGAGGCCCCGGTATCGTGCAGATGCTGCGCGTCCTCGAAGGCTCCGGATATGAGAAATCGGGAGCGGGCTCGGCCGCCGAACTGCATTTTCTGGCGGAGACCATGCGCCGCTATTTCGCCGACCGGGCCGCGTCCATGGGAGATCCCGACTTCGTCAAGGTCCCGCTCGCCAGCCTGCTCGATCCCGCCTACGCGGAACAATTGCGAAAATCGATCGACCCGGACCACGCCACCCCCAGTTCTCAGATTCGCCCCGGCGGAAAGGCGGCGCCGTCCGAGAGCCACGAAACCACGCACTACTCCATCGTGGATGCCGAAGGCAACGCGGTGGCCGTCACGTACACTTTGAACTTCGGATACGGCAGCGGCGTGACCATCCCGGGACTCGGCTTCCTGCTGAACGATGAGATGGACGATTTCGCCGCCAAGCCCGGCGAGCCCAACGGATTCGGCCTGGTGCAGGGCGAAGCCAACGCCATCCAGCCCTTCAAACGGCCCCTGTCGTCCATGACGCCCACAATCGTGACCCAGGATTCCAAGCTGTATCTGGTGCTGGGCACGCCCGGCGGCCCCACCATTATTAATACCGTTCTCCAAGTGCTCCTGAATGTCGTCGATTTCGGCATGAACATCCAGGACGCCGTCGATTTTCCGCGCATTCATCACCAGTGGCTGCCCGATCAGTTAGTCATGGAGCGCGGATTCTCGCCCGATACCATCGCCCTGCTCAAGGCCCGCGGCCACAATGTGAAAATCGTGGGCAGTATGGGTGAAGTAGCCGCGATTGAGTCGCGCGACGGGTGGCTCGAAGGCGCGGCCGATCCGCGCACGGAAGGCACCGCCAAAGGATACTAAACCATGTATCACGTTCTTTCCACGCACCTGTTTGTCAACCATCGGCTGACAGTTGCGCAACTCGACAAGGTGCAGCACGCCGGCATTCCCGCCGTGGAAATCTTCTGCGGGCGGCAGCACCTCGACTACCGCGATCGCGCCCAGATTACCGAGTTGGGCCACTGGTTTCGCGATGCGGATTTGAAGCTGCATTCCATCCACGCCCCCATGTACAACGACGAATTCTGGGGCCGCTCCGGACCGCAGTCGGTCATCACCATCACCGAGCCGGTCAAGGGCAAGCGCCTGGAAATGGTGGACGAGATCAAGCGCGCGCTCGAAATCGCCGAGACCATCCCCTTCAAATACATGGTGCAGCACATCGGCGTTTCGGGCGAGGAGTATTCCGATCGCGCCGTCGACTCGGCCTTTTCGGCGCTCGAGCAGATCAGCCTGTTCGCGCGCCAGCGCGGCGTCGAAGTGCTCCTCGAGAACATCCCCAACGCGCTCTCGAGCGGCGAACGCCTGATGCTGTTCCTGGAACAGACCCACCTGGATTTGAACTTCGTCTTCGACGTCGGACACGCCCATATGGGCGAAGGCGTGGAAGCCGCATTCAACGTCATGCAAGCGCGCATCCGTTCCACACACATTCACGACAACGACGGCAAGGCCGACAAGCACCTGTTTCCCTTGATCGCCGAAGGCGGCACCATCGACTGGAAGAAGACCATGGGGCTGTTGCGCACGCACGCCGATCAGTACCCCCTGCTGCTTGAGTTGAAAGAGGCGCCGGAAGGCACGCTGGCCGCGGCAGCCGAGTTGTTCGACCGATTGGAGGATCTGTGAGCGCCCCTTCTATTACGATTGCCGAAGCCTCCCAACACGCCGGCGAAACCGTACAGATCCGCGGATGGTTATACAACCTGCGCAAATCCGGCAAGATCGTGTTTCCGATCGTGCGCGACGGCACCGGCCTGATGCAGTGCGTAGCCGTAAAAAGCGCCCTCCCCGAAGCCCTGTTTGAAACCATCAAGGACCTCACCCAGGAATCTTCCATCATGGTCACCGGGAAGGTGCGCGCCGAGCAGCGCGCCATCGGCGGCTTCGAGATGGACGTGGAAGATCTGGAAGTCGTGCAGCGCGTGCCGGAATCCGATCCGTACCCGATTACGCCGAAGGATCACGGCGTCGAATTCCTGATGGACCATCGCCACCTTTGGCTGCGCAGCCAGCGCCAGCACGCCATCATCCGTGTACGTCACGAAGTGATCCGCGCCGTGCGAGATTATTTCGATTCGCACGGCTTCACCCTGGTCGATACGCCCATCTTCACGCCCGCCGCCTGCGAAGGCACTACCACGCTATTCGAAGTGAACTACTTCGAAGACAGCAAAGCCTACCTCACGCAATCCGGACAGCTTTATAACGAAGCCACGGCCATGGCATTCGGCAAAGTGTATACGTTCGGACCCACCTTCCGCGCGGAGAAATCCAAGACCCGAAGGCATCTCACCGAGTTCTGGATGGTCGAGCCCGAAATGGCTTACGCCACGCTCGAAGACGTGAAGCGGCTCGCCGAAGACATGCTGGTGTTCGTCGCCGGGCGGGTATTGGAGAACAAGCGTCCCGAGTTGAAAATCCTGGAGCGCGACGTAACTAAGCTCGAAGCGATCAAGGCTCCCTTCCCGCGCATGAGTTATGACGAAGCCGTGAAGGTGCTGCAAGCGAAGGGCAGCGAAATCCAATGGGGCGGCGATTTCGGCGGCACCGACGAAACCCTGCTCAGCTCCGATTTCGACCGGCCACTGATGGTGGATGGGTATCCGTCGGCGGTGAAGGCGTTCTACATGGCGCCCGATTCCGCGCGCCCGGAGGTGGCTCTCGGCGTGGATGTGCTTGCGCCCGAAGGTTACGGCGAAATCATCGGCGGCGGCCAGCGTATTCACGATGCGGATCTGCTGCTGCGCCGCATCGCGGAGCAAAATCTGCCGGCGGAAGCCTTCGACTGGTATATCGACCTGCGCAAATACGGCACCGTGCCGCACGGCGGCTTCGGCATGGGCATCGAGCGCTGCGTCGCCTGGCTCTGCGGGCTGGAGCACATCCGGGAGACTATAGCCTTCCCGCGCATGCTCTACCGTCTCAAGCCCTAGCCGCTTGCCCCCGTGGCGCACGCTTCAGCGTGCCGGCGGGACTTTTAAGTCCCGCAGTTTTCATCATCGCTGGCCCCGGCAGGGCCATCAGCTTTCTGTGATAGAATAGGTTA
>Ga0187871_10001548_pt1 | contig 19794 bp, 16 predicted proteins | sample June2016WEW_16_1_FD_132988 | JGI IMG/M metagenome (GOLD analysis project Ga0187871, IMG submission 132988) | Peatland microbial communities from SPRUCE experiment site at the Marcell Experimental Forest, Minnesota, USA - June2016WEW_16_10 | ecosystem: Environmental > Terrestrial > Soil >...
CTTGAAGGAGCTCGATCCGCCCGACGATGTGGAGATCATTGGCATCGTGGTCAACGAAAAAGGTGCTGAGCGGGCGATCGAGACGCATGCGGTACACACTCTGGGGTTTCCCTATTCGATCTCAGAAACTTTCTTGCGCAAGAATCAGAATCAGTCCGCGGAAGGCGCGCTCGAGGAACTGGAGAAGATCCAGAAACGGGCCGAGGACGCCGGGCTCGACGTTGTGGTGTATATATCGATGGCGTTAGGAAATCCCTACGGCGATTTGTGGAACGTGGAGGAAGTGATCGAAGCCATCTCGCTGATGGAAGTCGATAGCCTGCGCATGATTTCACTCGCCGACACGGTCGGTATGGCAACGCCGCAGCAGATCAGCGAAGTGGTGGGCGCGGTGATGGCGAAGTACGATTATCTGGAGATCGGAGTTCACCTGCACAGCCGTCCGGAGCACGCGGCGGACAAAATTCTTGCAGCTTACGACGCGGGTTGTCGGCGCTTTGATTCTGCGATTGGCGGGTTGGGCGGCTGTCCGTTTGCGCAAGACGCGCTGGTCGGCAACATTGCGACGGAAACAGTGATTGAAGCGTTGAAACGGCGCGGCGCGGAGTTGCCGCCTTTGAAGTCGCTCGATACGCTGTTGCGCGCGACCGCCGAGATGGGGGCGAGGTATGCAAACGCCATCGACGACGAGAACATAGAAATATGAGCTACAAAACGATTCAACTCGCATACGATTCCGGCGTCGCGACTATCACGCTGAACCGTCCGGATAAGCGCAATGCCATCAGTTTCGAACTGATCGAAGATCTGCTGCGCGCGCTGAAGGAAGTGGAAACATCTGACGCGATTGTGCTCATCGTGACCGGCGCGGGCAAGGCCTTCTCCTCGGGCATGGACCTGGACAATTTGAAAGCGCTGATTGGGCGATCGGCCGAGCAGAACCTGCAAGATTCACAGACAATGGTCCGCCTGTTCCGTTCGCTTTATGAATTTCCCAAGGTTACGATCGCAGCGGTGAATGGCGCGGCAATCGCCGGCGGTACCGGATTGGCTTTGCTGTGCGACTTCACGCTGGCTGTGCCGGAAGCCAAGTTCGGCTATACCGAGGTACGCATCGGCTTTGTGCCTGCCATCGTATCGACATTTCTGCTGCGCCAGGCCGGAGAGAAGCACGCGCGCGATTTATTGTTGACCGGCAGAATTATTGACGCGGAGGAAGCGGCGCGGATGGGATTGGTCAATGAAATCGTTGCGCCGGAAATGCTGATGGCCCGGGCACGAGAATTGGCCGCGCTGCTGATGGAAAACAGTCCAGCGTCATTGCGTGCGACGAAGAAATTGCTGAACGATCACGCTCGTGCGGAACTGGACACACAGATTGAAGCTGCCGTGCGAGAGAATGCAGCGGTGCGCACGACCGCCGACTTCCGCGAAGGCATCACGTCATTTCTCGAAAAGCGCAAACCGGTGTGGACGGGCAAATGACGCGGACTGAGAAGATTCGCAGGTTCCCGAAGACCGGCTGGCGCAATCTTCTGGCGCGGCAACTGGCGGGGCTGACCAAACAGCCGGCGGCAACCGAGTTTCTTGACTACGAGACGCAAACCGCACTGCATCTGCCTTTCGCCGGCGAATGGTACGTGTACTGGGGCGGGCGATCGGTGGCTTGGAACAAGCATGCGCTGGCTCGCGATCAGCGCTTCGCCTACGACTTTCTGATTCTCGCGCGGGGGAACGCCGGGCAATCGTATCGCGGCTCCGGCGAGAGCAACACGGACTATTATTGTTTCGGTCAGCCGATTTTTGCGCCGGCTGATGCCAGTGTTGTAACAACGGAAAACGAATTGCCCGACAACACACCTGGAGAGATGAATCCGAAAGCGGTTCTGGGAAACTTTGTGATCCTCGACCACGGATGCGGCGAGTTTTCATTTCTCGCGCACTTCCGGCAAGGCACGGTGGCTGTGCGCTCGGGAGAACGCGTGTGCTGCGGGCAACTGCTGGCGCAGTGCGGCAACAGCGGAAACTCCTCCGAGCCGCATCTTCATTATCATTTGCAAAACACTGCGGTCCCCTTCCGGGGAGATGGCTTGCCCGCATTTTTCGTAGAATATGTCGCGGATGGAACACCGGTGGGGCGCCGAGAACCGGTGGCGCGACAAACGGTGAGGAGTCAGCGTGAATTCAGCAGCCAATTTAGCAGTCAATGAGACGCGCCTGCGCGTGCGATATGCGGAGACCGATCAGATGGGCGTGGTTTACCACTCCAACCATTTCATCTGGTTTGAAGTGGGCCGCGTTGAATTGCTGAGGCAACTGGGTTTTTCCTATCGCGACATGGAGAGCCGCGACAACTGCTTTATCGCCGTGGCCGAGGCAAAATGCCGCTATCGCGCTCCGGTGCGCTATGACGAAGAAGTGCTGGTGCGCACCCGGCTCTTGAACGTGCGCGAATCGGTAATCCACTTCGGCTATGAATTGCATCGCGCGGAAGACGGGGCGCTGCTGGCGGAAGGCGAGACCACGCACATCGTCACGGACAAAGAAATGAAGATTGCCGCGCTGCCAGAAAAGTATATGAAGGTTTTTCGCGCGGCAGTCGGGAAAGACAAAGTCGGTCGCTAGAAACTGGAAACCAGAAACTGGAAACTTACTTGAACGCACTTCACATCAACGGTAACGATCTTACGCTGGAGGCCGTGCGCGAAGTCGCAGCTGAGCATCGTCCTGTGCTTCTGTCAGCCGACGCGCGCGAGGCTGTGGACAAGGCGCGAGCCGTCGTCGACGAGATTGTCGCGAGCGAAAAACTCGCCTATGCAATCACTACGGGTGTGGGCAAGCTCAGCGACGTGCGCATCGCCGGCGACCAAATTCGAGAGCTGCAAGTCAACCTGGTACGTTCGCATGCCGCGGGCATTGGCGAACCGCTCTCGTTTGCGGAAACGCGCGCCATGATGCTCTTGCGTGCCAATTCGCTGGCTAAAGGATATTCGGGAGTGCGCGGGGTTGTCATCGACACGCTGTGTGAAATGCTGAATCGCGGCGTCACACCGTTCGTGCCGTCGCAGGGCAGCGTCGGCGCGAGCGGCGATCTGGCTCCGCTGGCGCATCTGGCGCTGGCTTTGATCGGCGAGGGCGAATGCGTTGACGCGGCAGGGGCGCGCGTTCCCAGCGGCGACGCGCTGAAGAGGGCGCAGGTGAAGCCGCTGGTGCTGGAGGCGAAGGAATCGATTTCGCTGATCAATGGAACCCAAGGCATGCTTGCAGTGGGCACGCTCGCGCTGATTGCGGCCGAGACGCTCGTGGATTCCGCCGACGTGCTGGGCGGCCTTTGCTGCGATGCTCTGAAGGGTACCGATACGGCCTTCGATGAACGCATTCACAAAGCGCGTCCCCATAGCGGGCAGATGAAGACGGCGGCGAATCTGCGCAAAATGCTCGAGGGAAGCCAGATTCGCGAATCGCATCGCGAGTGCGGCCGCGTGCAGGACGCCTACTCGCTGCGCTGCATCCCGCAGGTGCACGGCGCGGTGCGCGACACGCTGGCGCATTGCCGCGATGTGTTTGAGACCGAGGCGAACTCCGCGGTGGATAATCCTCTGGTCTTCATCACTGACGCGAAGAGTTTGAAAGGCGATGTGATCTCCGGAGGAAATTTCCACGGCGAGCCTCTCGCTTTTGCTTTGGATTTTCTAGGCATTGCGCTGAGCGCGCTCGCCGGCATAAGCGAGCGACGCATCGAGCGACTGGTGAACCCCGCGCTCAGCGAGGGTTTACCGCCATTCCTGGCTCAGGGCGCGGGCCTGAATTCTGGTTTCATGCTGCCGCAGGTCACGGCGGCAGCGCTGGTTAGCGAGAACAAAGTACTGGCGCATCCCGCGTCGGTCGATTCGATTACGACTTCGGGCAACAAAGAAGATTTCGTGTCCATGGGCATGACGGCGGCGATCAAGCTGAAGCGCATCGTCGAAAACACGCGCAACGTGCTGGCGATCGAAGCTATGGCGGTCGCCCAGGCCATCGACTTTCTCGCTCCGCTGAAAACTTCGAAGCGCGGACAGGCGGCTCATGCGGCAATCCGGTCGGTGTGTCCCACGATGGAGAAAGATCGTGTCATGTACAAAGACTTCGCGCGGCTTGCGGAGTTGATCGCCAGTGGGAAGGTGGCCGAAGCGTTGCGGTAGTCTTGAATCTGTGGGCTGATGACACCGGGCCGGGCTTCGCGCGGCGGACAGCCGAGGGCGGCAGTCCCCACATGATGCATTCTCCCGCGCGCGCAGATTGACACGAGATGCACACACATCTAGTCTTGCTGCACTCCTGATGGCGTCGCCTACCGAAAGCGTTCACAGCAAATCATACATTCGTTACATACTTCTTGCCGTGGCTGTGCTCGCCTGCCTGCTGCCGTTTTCCAGCAAGGCTTTCAATGTTGACGACACTTTGTTTATTTATATTGCTCGTCAGATTACGCAGCATCCGCTCGATCCCTACGGATTCAAGGTGAACTGGTTTGTCGATGCCGTGCCGATGTCGCTTGAAACCAAGAATCCTCCTCTTGCCGCTTACTACATCGCAGCAGCCGCCAGTGTCGTCGGATGGTCGGAACGGGCATTGCATTTCGCCTTCCTCTTGCCGGCGCTAGGCGTGGTTTTGGGCACATGCCGTCTCGCGCAGCGGTTTACAAATTCGCCTTCGCTGGCGGCCGCGGCCACGCTGCTCACGCCGGTATTGCTCGTCTCCGCCAACAGCGTGATGTGCGACACGGTGATGTTGGCGCTTTGGCTCTGGGCCGTTATCTTCTGGATCGAAGGGCTTGAGCCGCAAAAACCGGGCTACCTGGCCGTTTCCGCGCTCCTGATCGCTTTGTGTGCGCTGACGAAGTACTTCGGCATGGCTCTAATCCCGCTGCTGGGGGCGTATTCGCTGGTGCGACAGCGTCGTCTGGGGAGCTGGGCGTGGTACCTGCTGCTGCCCATCGCGGTTCTTACCGGATACCAGCACTGGACGAAGGCAGCCTACGGGCTGCGCATGATTTCGGAAGCGGCTCATATGTCGGCGGGCGTGCGGCAGGCTCGACAAAGTTCCGCACTGGCCAAAACCCTGGTTGATCTTAGCTTTGTGGGCGGATGCATGCTGCCCGCGCTGACCTTTGCTCCCATCCTGTGGCCGCGCAAAAAAATTATCGCAGTATGCGTGGCCAGCACAATTGCCGCGTTTCTCATCAGCAGCGGGCGAATCGCTCTCGGCGAAATGCTTTGGCCATACGATTTTTATGGGCACTGGCTTCTGGTCGGAAGCGAGCTGATGCTTTTTATTGCCGGAGGTTTGTCGGTGCTGGCGCTGGCGTTCGCCGACGCGTGGAAACGCAAAGACGCCGATTCCCTGTTGCTGATGCTTTGGGTCGCCGGAACATTTATTTTTACCGGCTTCTTGAACTGGGCGATCAACGCCCGTTCCGTGCTGCCGCTGATTCCGGCCACCGGCATTCTGCTCGCGCGGCGCGTGGATGCGGTGCAAGCAAACTCGATTCGCTGGCGCCCCGCGGTGTTGGCCGCTCCGCTGGCCGTGGCGGGAGCGGTGTCGCTCTGGCTCACCTGGGCTGATACTGAGCTGGCAAATTCGGCGCGAATCGCCGCGGCGCGGATCGAGCAAAAGACACAGAATCAGCCGGGCAAGGTTTGGTTCCTCGGGCACTGGGGATTTCAATATTACATGGAGTCATTCGGAGCGCTTCCCGTAGTGGTGGACGACCCGCCGCAACAGCCGGGAGACTTCCTCGCAACGGCGGGAGATCGATTGCTCTTTGAAGTGCGTCCCGAGTTCGTGGCTTCGCGCGATGTGATTGAGATCCCGATGCGTCTCGGTATCACAACCATCCAAAGCGAACTGGGCACAGGTTTCTACGATTCGGATTTGGGCCCTCTACCTTTTGCCGTCGGGCCAGTCCCGCCCGAACACTATGAACTAATTCGCCTTGGGCGGAAATCGATTCCGGTGGGAGCCGCCGCGTCACCCTAAGGTGATCCGATAGTCTTCACCGAGCTGCCATCCAGTCCCAGCTTGCCGGCGATTCCCTGGAGCGCTTCGATGCAGAAGGCTATGTGTTCATCCAAATCGACACCGAGGGTGGCGGCGCCGTTGACGATATCGTTACGGTTCACCTTGCGGGCGAAGGCTTTGTCTTTCATGCGCTTTCGCACCGACTTTGCGTCGACTTCGGCCAGCGACTTCCCCGGCTTGATCAGAGCGACCGCGGTGATGAATCCGGCGAGTTCGTCACAGGCGAAGAGAGCTTTTTCCATGGGCGTATCGCGCGTCACGCCGGTGTATTCGGCGTGCGACATGATGGCTCGCGTAATCACTTCAGGCCATCCCTGCTGCTTCAGGATCTCGTTGCCTTTGTAGGGATGATCCTCGAGACTGGGATATTTCTCGTAATCGAAATCGTGAATGAGTCCGACGATGCCCCACAGGTCTTCTTCGGATAGCCCAAGTGCTGACGCCTCCGAATTTCCAGCTCCGAACTTGTGGGAGCAGGCGCGCATGCAGGCTTCGACTGCCAGCGCGTGCTTGCGCAAACTTTCCGATTGAGTGAACTCAGTTAGTAAACACCATGCAGTCTCGCGATCAATCATGCTGCTGTCCTGTCTTTCTGCGGGATTTCACCATTTAGTTTCCGTATTCGCCTGAAAAATTTTCGGCTTCATTCATTTTAACCTTGACATCCACAGGCCCTGTACCGCAGATTAGGCCAGCGATCGGAACCTTTCCCACAAGTTATATAGGTTCCGTTTTTTTAGCAGTAGGAGTAGCCGGCTCTGGCACTCCCACAACTCGATGGCCACGACTCTTGCCCCAGTAGATTCTAGGGAAGTCGTCCGTTGCGATCATTGCCTGCTGGTTCAATTCCGTACGGTCAATAACAATTGCCGGCGCTGCCACTCGTCCCTGGACGAGGAACCCGAGCCTGAACCGGTGGTGATGGCGCCGCCTGTGATGATGCCCATGCCCGGTACCGGGCGCGGTCACCTGAACCTGGCAACGTCGATCCGTTCGCTGCGCTTGCGCAGCGGGCTGAGCCAGCGGCAACTGGCAGGACGCATGTCCGTGCCGCGGACCTACGTTTCCAAAATTGAGAACGAGAAAGCCACGCCTACGCTGTCGTCGCTCGAGCGGTTGGCGCGAGCCCTGGAGGTGACCGTGCCGGAGCTACTTAGTGGCGGAGAAAAAAACCGCCAGGACGAAATCAGCGAATTGATGAAAGATCAGTTCATCGCCGAAATCCTGCCGTTCGTTTCGCAACTGAATGGGATGCAGATGTCGAGCATTCTGACGCAGGTGCGGGATCTGACGGTGAGACCGCGAAGGACCGCGTAGGCTCAAGAGTTAGGTGGGGACAACCGCCTCGGTTGTCCCCATAAGTTTATCCGGGCGACCAGCCAACTCAATGCCGGGACCGAACTTGGTCCCGGTTTTTTTTGTCTCGGGCGTTGTGAATCCGAAGTAGATTGACTGACATCTATCTGGCATGAGTCTGGAAGAAGTTGGGAATGTTTTTTCTGCCTCGTTGGCCCGCCCTGCGTCTGTGAATCAATCTGATGAGAGTGGATGGACAGAGTCTTCGCGTGAGCCGGTGCCGGGTTCCGTTGCTGCCGATGAGTCGCTGCTGGATGCCTACTCGCGCGCCGTCACGGGCGCGGTGGGACGCGTCACTCCCTCGGTTGTAAACATCGAAGTACATCAGGAAGTGCATCAGGAAGCGCCTCAGGCCCCCGGCCGCACGCGCTCAGGTGAGCCCCGCGAGCGGCGCGGCGGAGGTTCGGGGTTTGTATTCACTCCCGATGGCCTGATTCTTACCAACAGCCACGTCGTGCATGACGCGCGCCGCATCGAAGTTACGCTGGCCGACGGCAGACGCATGCCGGCGAGCGCGATCGGGGACGATCCGGCGAGCGACCTGGCAGTGATCCGCATAAACGAAGCGCGGGTGAACGAGCCCGGCCTCACTGCGGCTGCGCTCGGCGATTCGCAGGCTCTTCGTGTTGGACAACTGGTAGTTGCGATCGGCAACCCGTACGGGTTCCAGTCCACTGTGACGGCGGGAGTGGTGAGCGCGCTCGGGCGATCGCTGCGGTCGTATTCCGGGCGGCTGATCGATGACGTTATTCAGACCGACGCTGCTCTCAACCCGGGCAATTCTGGTGGACCGCTGGTTGATTCCTCAGGGCGCGTGGTCGGAGTGAACACCGCCACCATTCTGCCGGCTCAGGGAATATGCTTTGCCATCGGCATCAATACGGCGAAGTTCGTGGCCAGCCGCCTGCTACGCGATGGAAGGATTCGCCGCAGCTACATCGGTGTCTCGGCGCAAACTGTGCCGGTGCATCGCCGCGTGGTGCGTTTCTACGACTTGCCGAAAGATTCGGGCGCGCTCGTGCTGTCGGTCGAAGAGAATAGTCCGGCGAAGCGGGCGGGCCTGCGGGATGGCGACGTTATGGTTGCGCTGGAAGGGCATCCCGTCGCGGGTGTGGACGATCTGCATCGCGTGCTGGCTGACATTCGCGCGGGCGCGAGTTGCTCGCTGACTGTCCTGCGGCATACGGAAAAGCTGGAGCTGAAGGTCGTGCCCGAGGAAGCAAAGTAGGAGATGCGGCGCGGGCGCCTCGCCCCCGACTGCTGACTCCCGGTCCTAATGGCGACGCGGCTCAAGCCACGCCTTCCCGATTCTCGTATTCTTTCCATTGCGCCCCTGCCAGCGTGCCCTCCGCGTCATTGCAACCCCCTTCCCGACCGTGTTAGCCTCTATCCGAAGGGGATCACTTTGCAGCACAAAGTTCCCGCCGGGCTGGATCGCAAGGAAGCCGAAATTTACCGGCAATTCGATCTAGAGCGGCTCCCAGGACACATCGCCATCATCATGGACGGAAACGGGCGCTGGGCCAAGCGGCGCCATATGCCGCGCGTGGCCGGGCACCGCGCCGGAGTGGCGGCGGTACGCTCGACGGTCGAGACGGCAGCGCGTGTGGGCATCGGCGCCCTGACCCTTTATGCCTTCTCGGAAGAGAACTGGAAGAAGCGGCCGAAGAGCGAAGTTGACTTTTTGATGGGGTTGCTGAGCCGCTATCTGAAGGCGGAAGTCCCCACTCTCAACGAGAATAATATCCGCCTGGAATATATTGGACGCCAGCAGCAGTTGCCCGACGATGTGCAGGAGCGCATGGAGTGGGCGCGCGCGAGTACGGCGCGCAATACCGGCACGGTGCTGACGCTGGCGTTGAACTACAGCGCGCGCAGCGAACTGGTGGACGCGTTCCGCTCCATGGTGAATGCGGCCGCGCAGAATGGCGGCATCGAGCACCTGCAGATTGACGAGGAGATGGTTGCCGAACATCTTTATACGCGGCACCTGCCTGATCCGGACCTCGTCGTCCGCACCTCGGGCGAGATGCGGCTTAGCAACTTTTTGCTTTGGCAGTTGGCTTACGCCGAAATCTATGTGACGCCGACTCTGTGGCCTGACTTCCGCGGCGTGCATCTGCTGGAAGCTATTGCCGAGTACCAGAAGCGGGAGCGGCGATATGGCGGCCTGAACCACGGCGATGGCCTGAACCACGGCGATGCGCATTCGCACAACGAATCTGCCAAGGCCCATAAATAGACTTACCGTTTCTGTCGAGAAATCAAAGGACAGTCTTGCTGAAGCGCATCGCGACCGCGGTCGTTCTCATTCCGATTGTGATGGTACTGGTGCTGCGAGCACCCGTTCCTGTGTTGGCTGTTTTCGCGGCAGCGGTGGCGCTGGTCACAGTGCAGGAATTTCTAAAACTGACGGAATCCTATGGCGTGCAGCCACTGCGCCTGCCGACTTACATCTTTGCAGGATTGATCTTCGTGCTCCTGGCACTGAGCACGGCCGGCGAAACTCCGCAAATCTCCGCGTTAAAGTTTGTGCTCGGGTTGGGATTTGCTTGTGCGCTGGCTCCGTTTGTTTTTCTGACCATCACGATGCGGCGGGCGCAGATGAGCGGCGCGTATCCGGCGGCCGCGGCCTCGGCGTTCGCCTTCGTCTATGTGGCTGTGCCGATGGCCATGCTGGTGCAGTTGCGACAACAGTGGGCGGGAGCGTTCTGGCTGCTCTACCTGCTGCTGGTGGTTTGGGCTGGAGATATTTTCGCTTACTTTGTAGGCCGCTCCGTGGGACGGCACCTGATGGCTCCGCGCATCAGCCCGAAAAAAACCTGGGAGGGTGCCGCGGCCTCGCTGGCCGCGAGCCTGCTGGTCGGCAGCCTGCTCTTCACCTACGCGCTACAGATCAGTTCGTTTCTCCTGCGCCTGAGGCTGATCGAGCGGCGCGACGGGTTGTTTGGATTGGAGAAGCCGGAGCTGTGGCCGATCATCGTGCTGACGGTTGCGCTGAACGTTGCCGCGCAACTTGGAGATCTGGTTGAGTCGCTGATCAAGCGCGGAGCCGGCGTGAAAGATTCTGGGACGCTTCTTCCCGGCCACGGCGGCATGCTTGATCGCATTGATGCGCTTCTCTTTGCCGCGCCGATACTATGGTTTTATACAGCGGCACTCTTCCCACCCACGCGTCCCTGGTAGCGCGTAAAATAGAGATTCTGTCCTTATGAGGCGCATTGCCATCCTAGGCTCCACGGGCTCGATCGGCCGCAGCACGCTGAGCGTGGCCGAGAGCTATCCGGAGCGCTTTCAGATCGTCGCCCTGGCCGCGGGCAGCAATCTGGAAGCGGCGTTCGAGCAAGCCCGGCGATGGCGTCCCCGCATGATTTCGATTGCGGCAGAGCCCGATGCCGATGTGCTGCGCGCGCGTCTGAAGCAAGCTGGCCTGAACGAGACCGAGGTTGTCTGCGGCGCGGCCGGCACGGTGAAGGTAGCAACTCATCCCGAAGCCGACTTTGTGGTGAGTGCCATCGTGGGCGTGGCCGGGCTTGAGGCCACCTATGAGGCGGTGAAGGCGGGAAAGGTAGTTGGTGTAGCCAATAAAGAATGTCTGGTTGCAGCCGGCGAATTGATCACGGCCGAGGCTCGGCGCCAGGGCAAGCCGTTGCTGCCGATCGACAGCGAGCACAACGCGGTGCACCAGTGCCTGCGGGGCGGACGGATGGCGGAAGTGGAGCGTATCTGGCTGACCGCCTCCGGCGGGCCCTTTCTGAAAACGCCGCAGTCGGAGTTCCCCTCCATCACGGTGGAGCAGGCGCTGAATCACCCTACCTGGAAAATGGGCAAGCGCATCACCATCGACTCGGCCACGTTAATGAACAAAGGCTTCGAGGTCATCGAGGCGTGCCGATTGTTCAACCTGCCACCGGCGAAGGTGGAAGTGCTGGTACATCCGCAGTCGACAATTCACTCTATGGTGGAGTTTGTGGATGGCAGTATACTGGCACAGTTCTCGGTGACCGACATGCGGCTGCCGATTCTGTATGCGTTGACCTACCCTGAGAGGATTCCGTCGGATATGCGCTTTCCGGTGGGGGACTTGCGTCATCTGGACTTTTGCCCCCCGGATATGAATAAATTTCCTTGTCTGCGAATCGCATACGAAGCGGCAGAAGCAGGCGGAGCCAAGACGGTTGCGCTGAACGCCGCCGATGAGGTCGCGGTAGCGGCATTCCTCGAAGGCAGCATTACTTTTGATGAGATTCCCGGGATCATCGAAGACGCCGTTTCGGCATCTAACTCCGGGAAGCTGGAGTCTATTGCCAAAGTGCTTGAAGCTGACACCGACGCCCGCCGATATACTGAAGAGCGGGTTTTGAGAATAAACAGAAAAGCGGCGCAACCGCGGGCAACATCTGCGGTGTAGCCGCTGAATCTGTCTGAATTTAATGAGGGAGCTGTTCAGGAATTTCTATTATGTCTGATTTCTTTATCGCAATCGCCGCCGTCGCTGTGGTTTTAGGCTTCATGATCCTGATCCATGAGTTCGGCCACTATGCCGTGGCCAAGCTGCTGGGGGTCCGGGTGGAGGTTTTCTCCATTGGCTTCGGCAAACGCCTGATCGGCTTCCGCAAGGGAGACACCGATTACCGCATCGCCGCGATCCCCCTGGGCGGCTACGTAAAGATGAGCGGCGAGAACCCCATGGACGCGCGCACCGACGATCCCGCGGAGTTCATGAATCACTCCCGCTGGCACCGCTTTCTGATCGCGATTGCCGGCCCGGCGATGAATATTCTGCTCGCCATCTTCCTGCTCACCGGCGTTTACATGGTGCATTACGAGTACGCCGTTTTTCTCGACAAGCCCGCCGTCATCGAGGGTGTGAAGCATGACTCTCCCGCCGACAAGGCTGGCCTGCAGCCCGGCGACAGAATCATAAAAGTCGACGGCATCGAGAATCCGACCTGGGAACAACTGCAGCCGCGGGTGTGGCTCAGTCCCAACCAGCCGCTGACCATCACCGTCCAGCGCGGTGGCCAGACCTTCCAGAAAACCATCGTGCCCCAGGCAGTTACAACGTCTGAGGTGGGTTCAGCGGGATGGTATCCGGAGGATCCCGTCATCGTTGGCCAGACTGAACCCAACACCCCTGCTGCCAAGGCTGGACTGAAGGAAGACGACAGAATTGTTGCCCTGGATGGCAAGCCTCTAGTCTCGATCGAAGCGATGATTGAGCGCCTCCAGCAGACCAAGGACAAGCCCGTCGATCTCACGGTGATTCGGGGCAGTCAGACTCTGAATTTTCAGCTGAGCCCGGTACTCGCGAATACGGAAGACCCGAAGGAACAGAGATACCGGCTGGGGTTCCTCAACAAGAGCGAAACCAAGGTTACGAAGTTGCCATTCGCCGAGGCCCTAAGCCTTTCGCTGGAGCAAAACAAGAAATATTCTCTACTGATTCTGGAGTTGGCCAAGAAGATCGTGCAGCGCAAGGTATCTCTGCGCGCAGTTTCCGGCCCAATCGGCATTGCTCAGGATGCTGGCTATGCGGCGCAACAAAAGGGCTGGACGCCGCTGCTTGAGTTAACGGCAGGGATCAGCCTGAACCTCGGCATCATTAACCTTCTGCCTATCCCCATTCTCGACGGCGGCGTGATCCTGTTCCTTCTGATCGAAGGCCTCATGCGGCGCGACGTCAGCATGCGCATCAAGGAGCGCGTCTATCAGGCGGCATTCGTTTTCCTGGTGCTGTTCGCCGTGATGGTTATCTACAACGACTTGGCAAAGACTCTGCCCGGACTGATGGGCCGGCTGCCGTAGCAGCGCCACAATTCATGTGGGGACAGCCGCCCTCGGCTGTCCGGCAGCCCAGGTGTATCGGCCCGCAGCTTTTTTGGTCGGCCACTTCGAAGCTCCTCCGATTTCCACAACCTCATTGTGACATCTGACCTTGTGCCGCGATTCAGAACTGCGCGATCATGGTCGAGGCCGTGACGGTTGGGAGAGGCCAAAGTCGCGTCGCTAAGTCGTCTGTTATCAGGATTTTAGATCTAAGTTCTTTGACAACAAGATTTTGCAAAGTCCACTTTGGCGAAACCCGCTCTGGGCAGGGCTTTCCACCGGATCGCAGAAAAAAAATCGATCTGCAATCTGGGTTGATCTGTCAAGCCATCCGGTTCCACCAGTCGCGGCGAACATTTATTTTTAGTGGGAAATCCACAGACCAAGCGGAGACCATCAAGGCAGATCTGTCGTACCCGACGAGTGCCCGTGTCCGCCGGGTTTTCTTCGCTCCCTTCGCGGCAGTTCTTCGCGTTCTTAGCGGTTAAAAGCTCTCGTCGCCCCGTAGCCGGGATCATAGGCATCACAGCTTCCGCAAGAAACGCGTGTTAAAATAAGACATCCCATGGCTATGATCCCCCGCAGAAAGACCGTGACTGTCGTCGTAGGCGGCGTACGCGTCGGTTCGGATGCACCGATTGTGGTGCAGTCCATGACCAACACCGATACTGCCGACATCCCTTCGACCGTTCAGCAATGCGCGGCCCTGGCTCGCGCCGGGTCGGAGCTCGTGCGGGTCACCGTCAACAACGAAGAGGCCGCCGCCGCCGTTCCTAGAATCGTCGAGGAACTCGACAAGTTGGGCCTGCGCGTGCCCATCATCGGCGATTTCCATTACAACGGCCACGTGCTGCTCACCAAGTATCCGGAGTGCGCCCGCGATCTCGCGAAGTACAGAATCAATCCTGGGAACGCCAGCATCGGACGCACCGGCGACTCGAACTTCCGCACCATGATTGAAGTCGCGGTGAAGTATCAGAAGCCGGTGCGCATCGGCGTGAATTGGGGCTCCCTCGATCAAACTCTGCTCACGCGCATGATGGACGAGAATTCGATGCTCGCCGACCCAAAAGACGCGCGCGAAGTGACCATGGAAGCGATGGTGGTGAGCGCGCTGAACTCCGCCGATCTTGCAGTGAAGTTCGGACTGCGCCCTGACCAGATCGTCCTGAGCGCGAAAGTCAGCGGTGTGCAGGATCTGATCGATGTCTACCGCGCGCTGGCAGTGCGCTGCAACTATCCTCTGCACCTCGGCCTTACCGAAGCGGGCATGGGAGCGAAAGGCGTCGTGGCATCGGCCGCGGCTATGGGCGTCGTACTACAGGAAGGCATTGGCGATACCATCCGCGTCTCGCTGACTCCCGCGCCGAACGGCGACCGCACCGAAGAAGTTCGCGTGGCCCAGCAGATTCTGCAATCCATGGGGATTCGCAGCTTCACTCCGCAGGTCACGGCTTGCCCCGGCTGCGGACGCACCACCAGCACCTTCTTCCAGGAAATGGCGGAGCAGATTCAGACTTATCTGCGGGAGCAGATGCCAACCTGGAAAGGCCGCTACGTGGGTGTGGAAGAGATGAAGCTTGCCGTCATGGGTTGCGTGGTCAACGGCCCCGGCGAATCGAAGCACGCGAACATCGGCATCTCCCTGCCGGGAACCTTCGAGGAACCGAAGGCCCCTGTCTACGTGGATGGACGCCTGTTCACTACGCTTAAAGGCGATCGCATTGTGGCGGAGTTCATCGAGATTCTCGACGACTACGTCGACTCCCACTACGCGGCTCGAGAATCCCAAAAAGAAGAAGTCGCAGCCCGAAACTAGCTGTCACCGCCAACACCAAACTGTCATCCCCACGACACACTGTCATCCCGAGCGAAGCGAGGGATGACGATGCTTTCCACTCAGGATGACAAACGTGTGGAGCGTAATCGCGCTACTGCCCCGTCAGCAGAAAGACTGGCGTCTGCAACGGCGGCAGGGGGACTGCCGTCCCAGCATCGGTAGTTAAGGCCACATTGGCGTTGGTGAAATTACACTCGAATTGTGAGCCGGATAGGCCGCTGGAAAGCACCGTCAACGTCAGCCCATTCATGTAAGCGCCCGTGGTTAATCCTGAGATCGAAACTTGTTGTCCCGGCGCAAACTGGTTCACCGACTGGAATGTAACCACGTTCGCAGTAATTGAAAATGCCGTGATGTTCGCGACGCTGCCGCAACTGGTCTGCGTGCAGACTCCATAGGCTGCGGGCAAATCGGTGACCACCGAATCGACTGGACTGCCGGTACCGCCGGTATTGTTGGTGTTGGCGCCTGAAGTATTGATGTCGGCGATGGCGCCGGCGTCACACATGCTGACGTAGACGTGGCTGCTATCGGCAGCGGCCGTGGTGAACACACGGAAGCGCGTGGCGGCTGGCGTGTAGAGCGCAGGCAGCACCGGAGAAGCGCAATTAGCGACCGGCGGCACGGCATATTGATATAGATTGGCCGGCACGTCCGCCGAAAATGGCGGATAAGTCAGCAACGTCAACGCCGGCGTAGTTGGATACTTAAGAGTAAGACTCGGAGCGTCAAACACAGTAAGGAGCGGAATCACGCAGGCAGAAGACGAACCCACAAATGCGTCGGGACACGACGCCGCCGTCTGGTAGCTGGCCACGTAAAAACGGCTCCCATCCGGCAGGGCCGCAACTGAAGTGGCGGCGCAGGCGGAAGGACCGGTTTGGCATTGCGCGGACCCGAGGGCGAATGAGAACGACGCCACTTGGATCGGCGTGTCATTGGCGCCGCCGGTATCGGAAAACACATAGACCATGCTACCCAAAGGATTGGAAGGGCTGATCGGGTTCGGATTCGTCACGTAGAGCCGGTTCAGGTAAGGATCGAGAAAAACGAAGTTGGCCCCGGCCCCTACAGGAAGACTGCTAGTAACCGTATCGGTGGCCGTGTCGATCGTCACCAACTGCCCTTCGACTGTCGTGCTGCCTTGCGTCAGCACGTAGACCTTCTGGCTGTCGCCGCGAGCCACCACCCAGACGGGAGCGGTCAGGGTTATCCCGGCAGGAACGGTTACGACATTCGGCGTCAGAGCCTGGACGTTCAAACTGGTGACCGTGTTGTCTCCCTGGTTGGCCACGTAGAGCTTGAGGCCATTCGGAGTCTCCGCCAGGCTGACCGGGTTTGCTCCCACGGATGCCGTGTTGATGACCACATTTGTTGTAGTGTTAATCGCGTAAACGGAATTGGTGTTGTAGTTGGCCACATACATCGAGTTGTTCTGCGTGCTGTTAAGGAATACGGGCTGTGGGGGAAAGGTTGCGGTCCCGCCCGAAGCCGCCGCAAGATTGGCGGTCGGGTTTGAGAAAGTTACGGTGGTCCCGCTGTTCGACAGAACCGTAAAGGCTCCATTGTAGGCGTTGGGATTGCACGGTGGCTGTGAGGTCAGGCTGCAATTGGGAATGGCCACATTTGCGATCACGACCGTGTAGCCGACGGGAACACTCAAGGGCGCGCTTAGCGTAACTGTAACTAAATTACCGGCCTCGCTGATCGCGGTGATGTTGGAGGTTTGGTAAGGCAAACTCATTGTGTTGACGGGACCAAATCCTGACGCGGCCGTCGACTGGACAGCCGGAGCGAGGTAAGAAACCAGATCGACGCCGCCCTGAACACTGCCCGCACTCGCAACGTACAGCCTTGTATTAGTACGGAGAATGGCCTCGAAGGTCGGATTCCCGCCAAGGTTGGGACCGCTCTGGTTCGATGTGGGCGTTTCAGCGATGATGGAGTCTCCCCCAACATCAATCTGCATGGCTCCGCCGGGGAAGTTTGGAGCGTTCGCACTGATGGCGAAGACAGCGTGGAAGTTAGCGGGAGTTGGAGCCGGTTCCGGCGGACATCCCGGAACACCGCCCTGCGAGCAAGGAATAACTACGGGACGGTAAACCTGCCCGCAAGCCATCCACAACAGACTTGAGAGCAACATGGCCGCCAATCGGCCCGCACGTCGAAGACTCATTCACACTCCAAGAGAAGAATTTCTGGCCTGCGCTGCGAGGAATTAAACATTCTAACGGCTGGTCGAAATCTGCGCCAGTGAGCGGGGCGGAATTCCGGTTTCCGGGCTTCGGCTTCCGGCTGATTGCTTCTTTTGGGATGCTCTCACGGCAGGGCGAGTTGGATGGCGACGTGGAGATCGTTCGCCATCTCTGCGGAATCAGAGGCAAGAAGAAAGATCGGAAAGCTGGAGCCGAAGCCCGAAGCCCGATGGCGTCCCTAACGCCCGCGCCGCGACTTGCCTCCCACGGCGGCGGTTGGCTCGTCTGACTTGGCGGTGGCTGCGGGCTTTTTCCTGCCTTCCATCTGCGCCAGGCTTTGTTTGAGAGCGGCCATGAGGTCGACCACCGGAGCAAGTTTCTTGGGCTTCTCAACTGCCGCGACTTCCCCGCCCTCGAGTTTGGTCTCGATCAGCTTCTTCAGATTTTCCTGGAAGCTGTCTTTGTACTTTTCGGGGTCCCACTCGTCCGCCAGCGCCTCGATAAGCTGGTGCGCCACTTTTACTTCGGCTTCCTTCAACTCCACATCAGGCGCGCCAAAGCCTTCCACCTTCTTCACTTCTTCGGCATAGTACATCGTGTGCAGCATCAGTCCGCCTTCGTGCGGACGCAGGAACACCGTGTACTCGCGGTTGTGCATGGTGATCTTGGCGATGGCCACATACTCGCTTTCTTCGAGGGCCTTGGTTAGCAGCGCGTAAGGCCGCCGTCCGGCTTCTTCTGGCAGCATGTAATATGACGACTCGAAATACACGGGATCGACGTCGCCCGCCTTGACGAACTCCAGAATCTCCATGGTCTTCGCCGTCTGAGGCTCGATCTTCTTGATCTCTTCAGGCTCGATGACAATGTATTCGTCTTTGCGGAACTCGTAGCCCTTCACCATATCAGCGCGATCGACGACGACGCCTTCTAACTGACAAATGTACTGCTGCTTGAGCCGGGATTTGTCCGTGCGATGCAGCATGTTGAAGGAGATGCCGCTACTGCGCGCTCCCGAAAACAAGCGCACCGGCATGGAGATAAGACCGAAAGTTAAGTGTCCAGACCAGACCGAAGCCGCCATAAAGTCCCTCGTTCACCACGTTTCGTGTGCGTAAGGCAAGTTCGCATGGGAAGCCAGAGCCCATGTGGGGACTCCGGTCGAGCGCAGCGAAATCCAGCACAGCGGAATCGCCGCCTAACTCACCCAGAATTGCGAGTTTAGCCCATAATCCAACCTTTGATGCACAAATCTTAGTGCGCGGGGAACCGAAATGCGAAGCCGGAGGGAATGGGGGTGACTAGGATTAAGCGCTAGGGGTTGTAGTTAACTGAGGGGGTTCCAGGATTTCGCAGAGGGTCGGCGTGACTCAGTCACTAGTCTCCCGAGCCCTCAGGGTCTCGACAATCGCAGCGGGAGTGATGATCTCAGTGAGGAGGGACCGACTCCGAAACTGCGAAGTTCAACCACTGGCTACCTTTCTTGCACCCTCCCTGCGCTGGCAGTCATCTCTCAAATTAACGCTCTCGACGGAGGAGGAAACAATGACCGACCTGCGCTATCCCATCGGCAAGTTCAAATACGAAGGCCCGCCCGCTCCGGAGCAGAGACAGGAACTGCTCCTCCAGATCGAGCAAGCGCCGGCTCGCCTGCGTTCCGCAGTGGAGGGGCTCTCCGAGAAGCAACTCGATACGCCCTACCGGCCCGAGGGCTGGACTGTCCGCCAGGTCGCGCACCACGTCCCCGACAGCCATCTCAACGCTTACGTGCGCTTCAAGCTGGCGCTTACCGAAGATGAACCGACGATCAAGCCCTACGACGAAGACCGCTGGGCGCGACTCGCCGACACTCCGGCGACTCCCGTGGAAGTCTCGCTGGCGATGCTCGATTCGCTCCATGATCGCTGGGTGCGCCTGCTGCGTTCGCTCCAGCCGGAAGACTGGAAGCGTACCTTCCGCCATCCTGAAATGGGCGTCGTGAGTCTGGAAAAAAATCTGGCGCTTTACGCCTGGCACGGCCGCCATCATGTGGCTCACATCACGTCTCTGCGCGAGCGAAACGGCTGGTAGAAATTAGTTTCTAGTTTCCGGTTTCTAGTTTCTAGTTTCTAGTTCCGGCCTCCATGTTGCTGCGTGCCCCTCAACACTGGAAACTAGAAACCAGAAACTCGAAACTGTCTTCTCCCGTTACCGATTCACGGAACTTTGGTCATCTTTTTCACGATCGAACCGGCGGATACGATTTTAGCGTGGCCATTTTCTCGTCAGCATTTGGCGGTCGTTTGCGGAGCAGCGTGCAGCTAGCAGCTGTTCTTGCGATTCTCGTCCCAGCCTCGGTTGCCCAGCAGCCGCCGCCGGTGGCGCCCAAGGCACCCGAACCGACCTCTACGGGAACCGAGCAGCCGCTCGGCACTGTGGCCCGGAACTCCAAAAAGCCAACCTCCGCGCACGCTAAGAAAGTGATCACCGAAGACGACATGGATGCGATCGCGAACCAGCTTCCCCGGCTGC
>Ga0187871_10001553_pt1 | contig 19750 bp, 13 predicted proteins | sample June2016WEW_16_1_FD_132988 | JGI IMG/M metagenome (GOLD analysis project Ga0187871, IMG submission 132988) | Peatland microbial communities from SPRUCE experiment site at the Marcell Experimental Forest, Minnesota, USA - June2016WEW_16_10 | ecosystem: Environmental > Terrestrial > Soil >...
ACCGAGAGGCGCACCAGGCCGGGCGTGGTTCCGGTGCTGAGCTGCTCCTCGGGTGAGAGCTGGCTGTGCGTCGTGCTGGCCGGGTGCACGATCAGGCTCCGCACGTCGCCGATGTTCGCCAGATGACTGAACAGCCGCACCGAGTCGACGAACCGCCGGCCGGCCGCCACCCCGCCGCGCAGCTCGAAGGCCAGCACCGCGCCGGCGCCACGCGGCAGGTACTTCTGCTTGGCTGCGTACCACGGGCTGGATGGCAGGCCCGCGTAATAGACGGCCTCGACCTCATCGCGGGCTTCCAGCCACTCGGCCAGTGCCTGAGCGTTCGCGTTGTGCCGCTCGATCCGCAGCGACAACGTCTCCAGGCCTTGGATGAGGAGGAAGCTGGTGAACGGTGAGATCGCCGGGCCGGTGTCACGCAGCAGCTGGACGCGCAGCTTCGCCGCGAATGCCCCGGGACCGAGGGCCGGCCAGTACCGGAGGCCGCCATAACTCGGGTCCGGCTCGACGAAGCCCGGGAAGCGGTCCGCGTGCGCGCCGAAGTCGAAGGTGCCGCCGTCCACCACGATCCCGGCGATCACCGTGCCGTGCCCGCCGATGAACTTGGTCGCCGAGTGCACGATGATGTCCGCGCCGTGCTCTATGGGCCGGGACACGTAGGGCGTGGGCACCGTGTTGTCCACGACAAGCGGTACCCCGATCTCATGGGCGATGCCCGCGACCCCTTCGATGTCCAGGACGTTGCTGCGCGGGTTGCCGATGGTCTCGGCGAAGAACAGCTTGGTGTTCGGCCGCGCGGCGGCCCGCCAGGCGTCGAGGTCGTCCGGGTCCTCGACGAAGGTGACCTCGATGCCGATCTTGGGCAGCGTGTAGTGGAACAGGTTGTAGGTCCCGCCGTACAGCGACGCGCTTGACACCAGGTGATCGCCAGCGCCGGCGAGGGTGAGCACCGTCAGCGTCTCCGCTGCCTGGCCGGAGGCGAGCGCCACGGACGCGACTCCCCCTTCGAGCGCGGCGAGGCGTTTTTCGACGACATCGCTTGTCGGGTTCATGATGCGCGTGTAGATGTTGCCCGGCTCGGCCAGGCTGAATAGGTTCGCGGCATGCTCGGTGTCGCGGAAGACATACGACGTCGTCTCATAGATGGGCACGGCGCGCGACCCGGTCGTGGGGTCGGGCACGGCTCCGGCATGCACCTGCTTGGTCTCGAATGACCAGGCGGAGGTGTCGGATTCTGGGGCATGATCGGTCATGATGATCTCCTTGCGAGGATGTGAGAGTTGGCGGTGCCGCATCCCGTCAGTACAGGCCCATGAGGCTGCTGCGGGCACGAGCGGCCGGGCGGGCGGAGTGCCGCGGGCCTGATACGGCCCCGGTCCTCAAAGACTCGTCACCGGCGGCCTCCGCGTCCGCGGCGGTCAGCTTGCAGAGGCCGCCGGGACTCGGTCTTCGCCGCCTTCGCCGCAGTCCCCGGTAGGCGCATGGCCTATTATCAACTAAGTCGGTCGGATAAGTCTACTTATCTAACTCGGGTTATCTGGCTCGGGCGGCGCGAAATCCCTCGCCGGCAAGACGCGTTCTGCACAAGCGCGGCAAGCGCACGGGAAGCGCTCGCCAATGCCTCTGGCCGCGCCGGAAGGGAACACTGATGTGCCACGACGCCGGATTCAGCCGGCGGTTGCGGCAGGTTACCTAACGCAGCGAAACATTCGGCTTACCTGGTGGAGACATGACTGTACGCGACGTTGGAGTCGAAGAAGAGCTGATGCTCGTAGATCCCGCTAGCGGCCAGGCACGAGCGGTGGCCGGCGCGGTCATACGGGCCGCCGAAGAGGCGGCCGCCGCGAGCTCGCCTGAGGGAGGCAGCCGGGGCGAGCCTTCGGAGGCACTCGAGTTCGAGTTCAAGCTGGAGCAGCTTGAGACCGGGACCCGGCCATGCGCCTCGCTGGAGGAGCTGGGCCGTGAGGTGCGCCGCTGCCGGTCGCTGGCGGCCGATGCCGGGAGGCGGGTGGGCGTTCAGGTGGCTGCCGTGGGCACAGCGCCGATGGCGGTTCAGCCGTCCCTGACGCTCTTGAGCCGGTACCGGAAGATAGCGGCCGAGTTCGGCCTGACTGCTCAGGAACAGCTGACCTGCGGGTGCCACGTGCACGTGCAGGTCGCCTCAGATGAGGAAGGGATCGCGGTCCTTGACCGCATCCGGCCGTGGCTGGCGCCGCTGCTGGCGCTGAGCGCTAACTCTCCTTTCTGGCAGGGCCGCGACAGCGGATACGCGAGCTTCAGGTACCAGGCCTACCGGCGGTGGCCGTCGTCAGGACCCACGGACCAGTTCGGCTCCGCGCGGGCGTATCACGATGCCGTGCAGGCGATGGTGGACACCGGCACGGTGCTGGACCAGGGCATGATCTACTTCGACGCGCGGCTGTCCCGGCACCACCCGACCGTCGAGGTCCGCATCGCGGATGTCTGCCTTTATCCCGACGACGCCGTGCTCATTGCGGCGCTGGTCCGCTCCCTGGTCGAGACTGCGGCGCGGAGCTGGCGAATGGGCGAGCCTGCCAGCCCCGTGCGTATCGAGCTGCTGCACATGGCTGCCTGGCGGGCCAGCCGCTCCGGCCTCGATGACCAGCTGGTCGACCCGGTGACAAACCGGCCAGCATCGGCGCGCGCCGTCGCCGACCAGCTGCTGGAGCATGTACGGCCCGCCCTCATAGACGCTGGAGAATTCTCCATCGTCAAAGAGCTTCTGGAAGATCTGCTGGCCAGGGGGAACGGCGCCTGGGTCCAGCGCCAGGCATACCGGCGGGCCAACCAGGTTCTGGACGTGGTCCGCGAGGCAATCGCCCGCACGCCGCGCGGCTGACCGGTGAACGCGCACAAGGGTGTTGACGTCGGCCCAGCGTGGCGCTGAGCTGCAGTTTCAGCGAGGAGTAAACGCGATGACCGTAGAGCGTGACGCGCACGACGAGGCTAACGAGTTCGGGGCGCTGAACGCCGTCTTCGGAAGGCGTTCACGCCGGTTCCCGCTGGGCGGCACCCTGACCGGGCCATTGGCGTTTGAGTCGAAACGCGGCCCCGTTCCCCTGAGCACCGAGGAGGAAGCCCTGCTGGTCGCGGCGGCAACCGGCGTGACCGGTGTGGTGCGGGAGGAATGGTCCTTCCTGGATGCGGAAGGCGGTCCCACGGGTGGGGACAAACTCGCCTCGTTTACCGGGCGCAGCTACCCCAGTCCGCTGGCGAACCACTCCACCGAGGTCTTCTGGACAAACGATGAAGGCACATTCTTCCTGCCTGCGCGCGACAGCCGGCCCCATGCGTACCTGCAGAATCAGACGGCGGGCGAACGCGAAGCCACGCATCGCGGCGCGGTGAAGCTGTCCGAGGGCCGTCTCGACATTCCCCGGCAGCTGCCCAACCTATTCGCGTTCAACCATCAGAACATCAACGTGGCGGGCAGCACGCTGTTCATTCCCATCGCCGAAGTCACCCGGCAGTGCATCGCCGCGCTGCTGCTGTACTTCGACCGTCCCCATGGCTACTACCTGGTCGATCAGCGGCTGGGTGCGGACCCGCTGCGGCCTTTCGTCGAATCGGGGCTGTTGCATGACGCTCATCCCGTCGATCTGACCGACTTCGAGCGCTGGCAGATGGTCGACGCGAACGGTGTCGAATCCGGGCTGGTAGTGGCCAACCTGGGGATCGCTACCGCGGCTCTTGGGCTCGGCGGTCACCCATTCTCCGGCGGCAAGGGCAGGGTCGTGATGGGGGGCGAGATCCCTTGGCACGCGATCGGCGGCCAGGGCAGCGCCGGCGGGCTCGGGTTCCGTTTCCACAAGGTGCCAGAGTGGGCGCCCATCGGCGCCGGCGAGGAAATCCCGGTGGGACTAGACGGACTGTTCGAGGCGGCCATCCCCCCCTACCACGACACGGTCGAGGACGCTGTCGACTTCGTGGTGGGCCTGCGCTGGGGAGCTGAGGGAATCTTCACGTCTGATGTCGCCACTCCATGGACCGACCGCACGATCGTCCGTCGCATACCGCGGCCATCGGCAGAGGCGATCGAGGCGACCAAGACCTGGGTTCGCTATGTCTGGGACGCCTACGGACGGTTCCCCGCCACTATTGACCCGTTCCTGACCACCGTCTGGTACCAGGCTCATCATCTGGACACCGACTTCTACGACCGGTACTACCCAGCCGAGGCGCTGCCGGAAAACGTCCGCACCCATCTGGACCGGTGGCACCGTTGAGCACCCACCCTCACCCCCGCTTAACTATGGGTGGGTGATTCCGCTCAGAGTCCGAAAAACCGATTAAATTGGTCGGAAATATTTATTTTTCCCATTCGCGGTGTCACCCTGAAGGAGTGAATGCCAGTGGCTCCCCCCTCATCGCCCGGCGTCACGTTGACCTGGGCCGGATGAAGAGCGGGCTCTGTCAGGTCGGCCGCTCTGTGGGTAGGTGTCCAGCGCAGCATTGACGCTGCACGGCACGCCCGCACCTCCGCCCGCAGGCGCCGAAGGCATCTGACGGCCCGGCGGCGCATCGAACCGCCGCGCGAGGCGTCCTCCTTTGAAGGCACGACCAAGGGTGGGTGCAGTGCCACAGCAGCTCGCCGGGCTCGGGAACGAGTTCGGAGTTCTCCATCCGACGGCGGGGGGCGGCCGAGATACCATCCGGCGCCCGCGGTCCGAAGGAGCTGGGTTAGCGCAGCGACGGGCGTTGCGAGCCGCGTCAGGTCGCCGCCGCCGTTCTCTCGTCGGCGCCGCGCGCCCGACTGGTGGTGGGCACCGGGCTCCGTGGCCTGGTAGCGCTTGCCTTCAGCACCACACCGCGGCCCTGTCTTCCTGTCGGCAGCCTTCCTGTCGGCAGCCGAGCCGGCCGACGGCCGTCCGGTCGGCGAACGGCACATCCGGGCGGCGGCGCCCGACGGGTCTGCCCCCGCCGTCGCCGCGGCCGGTTCAGGTGACCGGCACCGATGAGTACCGGACTACGAGCATGAGGAGTATGAGATGACCGCCAGTCACGACATCGGCAACCAGGCGCCGGCCGGGCCGCGGGCCGGGCCATCTGCCGGAGATGGCGCCACTCCGCCAGTGGGAGATGGTGCCACCCCGCCAGTGGGAGATGGTGCCGCTCCGCCAGTGGGAGATGGTGCCGCTCCGCCAGTAGAGAAAAATGAGCTGGCGCGCCGGTCAGTAACCGGCTTCGAGGTATTCGGCCAGTCGCTGGCCGCCACCGGGCCGACCATCTCGATCGGTACCTTGGCCGTGGTCTACCTGATCGCCGGCCAGGGCACGATGTGGTCCTACATTCTGGCGACCGTCGTTGCCGTGCTGGTGGGCTACAGCATTGCCCAGTTCGCTCGCCGTACCGCGGCGGCCGGTTCCCTGTACACCTACACGGCGTCGGGCCTTGGACGTAGCACAGCGTTCGCCGGCGGATGGGGCCTTATCTTCGGCTACGTCCTCATGGCCGCCGCCTGCCTGGCGGGCGCGGCGCTTTACTTCGGCGCCTTCCTGGCCAAGCTGGGGCTTAACGGCGAGAGCCGACCATGGCAACTGCCCTTGCTGGTGGTCTTCCTGGTTCCCACCGTAGCGATTCTCATACGCGGGATCCGGATCTCGACCCGGGTGGCGGTGACGCTGGAGATCATTTCGCTGGTAGCCATCAGCGTGCTGCTGATCGCCCTGTTCGTCCACTACGGTGCCCGCTTCGACACCGGCCAGTTCAAAGCCACCGGCTCCAGCGCCACCGGCATCGCGCTGGGCACCGTGGTGGCGGTGAGCGGCTTCGTCGGCTTCGAGAGCTCGTCCTCGCTCGGAATCGAAGCGCGTTCCCCGCACCGGTCCATCCCGCGGGCCATCCTCTTCACCGTGCTGGCGGTCGGCGTGCTCTACATTGTCGCCGCCTACGGCGAGGTGCTGGGCTTCGGTTCGGCGGCCTCCCTGGCGAGCAGCAGCGCCCCGCTGAACCATCTCTCCGCCACCGCCGGCGTGAGCTGGCTCGCCTACTACCTCGACCTGGCCGTGACCATCTCGGCGGTGGCCTGCGCGGCGGCATGCCTGAACGCCGCCGCCCGGGGCGTCTACAGCCTCGGCCGCGAAGACATCCTGCCGGGCGACTTCGGCCGTTCTCATTCGAAATTCAAGACACCGCACGTGGCCATCTACGCGCTGGCGCCGGTGGTCGGCGCCGTGCCCTTCGTGATGGCGGCCTACGGGACCTCGCCGCTCCATACCCTCGCCTACGTCGACACGGTTGCCACCTTCGGCTACCTGGTGGCCTACCTGCTGGTCTCCATCGCCGTCCCGTTCTTCCTCGCCCGCCGCAAGGCGCTGACCCCATTGCCGGTGATCGTCACGGTGCTGGCCGCCGCGGCCATCGGCTACGTGCTCTACAAGACCCTTATTCCGGTCCCGCCGGGCCCCTACAACACCTTCCCGTACATCTTCCTGGCCTGGATCGTGATCGGGCTGGCCTGGTACCTGGCGCTCAAGGTACGAGACCCGGCCCGCGCCGCCCGGCTCGGCACCCTCCAGGAACGGGAGACAGCCGACCTGGAGAGCCGCATCGCCGCCGAACTTATCCCGGAGACAGAAAGCAGCCCGTCATGACATCAGCGTTCTCCCCCGCGGCTGCTCCCGGGCCGGCCCAGTCCGGCCGAGAGCAGATCGCCTCGGCCCTCGGCGACCGGTCATTGTCCGAGATCGAGGTGGCGTGGGCCGACCACCTGGGCCACACCCTCGGCAAGCGCCTCCCGGCGGCCGGCTTTCCCGGCCAGGCAGACGAGCGGGTCGGCTTCTGTGACGCCACGCTCAGCTGGGATGTGGTGGCGACCGTGCACGAAGGAGCCCGCCTGACCGGCTGGCACACCGGGTTCCCCGACCTGTACGCCACGCCGGACCTCGACACGTTCCGCCTGCTGCCGTGGCGGCCGGGCGCCGGCCAGGTGCTGGGTGACCTCGTGGACCACGAAGGGAACCCGGTCCGCACCGCACCGCGCACGGTCCTGCGCCGGGTCACCGAGCGTCTCGCTGAGCTCGGCTACCACGCCGAGATCGGGGTGGAGATCGAGTTCTTCCTCCTTGACCCGGCGGCCCAGCCACTGGCCACGGCGGTGCACTGCTACTCACTGGAGAAGCTGAACGAACTGGACCCGGTCCTCACGTCCATCACCGAGGGCCTGGCCGGGTACCTGCCGGTGGAGGCGGTCACCAGCGAGTACGGGCCGGGGCAGCTAGAGATCAACATCCACCACCGGGACCCGATCGGTGCCGCGGACGACGCATTCCGGCTGAAGTATGCGCTCCGCGCCCTGGCCCGGGCGGCCGGCGCCCGCGTCACCTTCATGGCCAAGCCGTTCCAGGGCCTGTCCGGAAGCTCCATGCACCTGCACGTCTCGCTGTGGCGCGACGGCGAGCCAGCGTTCTCACCCGATGCCGGGGCGGAGAACCCGCTGATGCGCGCGGCCATCGCCGGAGTAGTGCGGCACCTGCCGGCGATCAGCGTTTTCGGCGCCCCGAACATCAACTCCTACAAGCGCTTCGAGGCACGGTCATACGCGCCGGTCACCGCGACCTGGGGCGCTGACAACCGGACCGCCGCGGTGCGCTCGCTGGTGGAAAGCGGTCCCGCGACCCGCATCGAGCTGCGGACCCCCGGCGCTGACGCCAACCCGTACTGGTCCGTCGCCGCCCTGCTCGCCACGGTGATCGCCGGCATCGAGGACAACGAGGAGCTGGCTCCCCGCGGCTCGGGTGACCTGTACGGCACCGGTCAGCCCCTGCCCCGGACCCCCGCCGAAGCGGTCGAGCTCGCCCGGGCGGACAAGCGCATCGCCGGCCTGCTGGGCGAAGACGCCGTGCACGACTACACGCTGCTCGTGCAGCAGGACTGGCTGGCCTACATCACCACCGTCACCGGCTGGGAACGGGACCGCTACCTGGAACTGGCCTGATGGCCCACGCCCCGGGCGATGTGCTCGCGTCGATCGACCTGTCCGACAACGACGCGTTCGCGGACCGGGTTCCCTACGAGTGGTTCGATGCGCTGCGCCACGCCGACCCGGTGCACTGGCAGCCCGAACGCCACGGGCGGGGCTTCTGGGCGGTGACCTCCCACGCCGACGTGGTGGCGGTGTCGAAGGACTGGGCCACGTTTTCCTCCCAGACCGGCGCCAGCGCGCTGGAGGACCTGGCCCCGGACGCCCTGGCGGCCCGGCGTTCCATGATCGACGCCGACCCTCCCCTGCACACCGAGCTGCGCGGCCTGGTGTCGGCGCCCTTCGCCGTCCGCCCGGTACGCGACTACGAGGAAATGGTGCGCTCGCTCACCCGCGAGGTACTGGCCGGCGCGCTGGCTCAGGACCGCTTCGATTTCGTCGAGCGGGTTGCCGCCGCGGTGCCCATCAAGGTGCTGTGCCGCGTGCTCGGCGTGCCCGAGCAAGACGAGGGCCTGCTGATCGACCTAGGCGACCAGATGATCGCTAACACCGACCCCGACCTGGCGGCCGTCCTGCTGGACGGCGGGGACAGCGAGCAGTACCGCCTGCTGCCGTTCCGCAGCCCTGCCGCCCTGCAGATGTTCGCCTACAGCCAGCGACTCTCGCAGGCGCGGCAGCAACAGCCCCGGCCCGATCTGATCACCGCCCTGGTGCAGCGGACCATCGGTGGCCGCCCGCTGCCGCAACACGAGATCGACGCCATGTTCCTACTGCTGGTCGTGGCCGGGAACGAGACCACCCGGCAGGCCATCGCCCTGGGCGTGCAGGCGCTGCTTGAGCGCCCGGACCAGATCGCCGTCCTGAACGGTGCCGATGACCGGGGCTGGCGCATCGCGGTGGAGGAACTGCTCCGCTGGACCACCCCGTTGCACCATTTCCGCCGCACCGCCACCCGCGACGTCACCCTCGGCCAGTCGAGGATCGCGGCGGGCGACAAGGTCGTGGTCTGGTACACGTCGGCCAACCGGGACAACAACGTCTTCCAAGATCCTGACCGGCTGGATCTGCGCCGCTCACCGAACCCGCACACCACTTTCGGGCGCGGCGGCCCGCACCGCTGCCTGGGCGAGCATCTCGCCCGGCTGGAGCTGCGCGTGCTGCTGCAGGAACTGCTGCCGGTACTGCCCCGGCTGGAACCCGACGGCAAGCCGGCCAGGATCCGGTCCAACTTCACCAACGGCCTGAAGCACCTGCCCGTACGCATCAGCTGACGGCGTACGCCCCGCAGCCGCTTGCGCTGTGCGGCGGCCGCCCCCCGTCGGCCCGGTGCGGTCCGGGTCTGCTTCGGCGGCCTAGCCCCGCTCACCCGTGAGCCGGGTGAAGGAAAGCCTGGACGCGGACACCGCGGCGGTGCTGCTGCTGGACCGTTCCGGCCGGCACCTCATCGCCACGGCGGCGAGCGGGCTGGAGGAGGAAGTCAGGCAGGGCGTGCGTCCGGTCGGCCAGGGCTTCACCGGCCGGATCGCCGCGGAAGCGCGGCCGATCATCCTGGATCATGTCGACCACGGCAACGTGCTCAACCCGATCCTGCTGGAAAAAGGGATCCGGTCGCTAGCACACAGCAGGGGAGCGGATGACGGCGTCGATGGACGAGGAGCGGGCACGCGTCTCCGCCGGGCCGGATCACGTTCACAATCGCGGGAAGCCACAGCAGGAACAGGGAGGTAGCCAGCACCCAGCCCGTGCCATTCACGCCGAGCAGCGCGATCGAGTAACCGGCGCCCGCCGTGCTGGAGGGCTTTGACGGCCTGGTCTACGGAGGGGAACAGGTGGTCGGGGCCGAGCTGTTTCAGGATCGTGCCGTGCTTGAGGTCGTGGTGGACCAGGTGCGAGGTCCGGGCGATCCCGATGGTCACGCCCCGCTGCCCGAGCTCGGTGGCCAGATCCCGCAGCGCCTGCAGCCCGGTGTAGTCGATGTCGGACACGCCGGCGGCGTCGAGGACGACCGCGTGGACCGGGCCGGGCGCGGCGTCGACGAGGTGACCGATCCGCGAGCGGAGGTACTCGGCGTTGCCGTACCACAGGGGGGCGTAGACCAGGTACACCAGAACCCCGGCCACCTGCTCGGCCGGGAGGCCGATGTCGGCCGGGATCCAGTGGTCGGTGCCCGGCGCCCGCCCGAGGATGGCGTCGCGGGGCCGGGCCGAGCGCCGGGTCCGGTCGGCCAGCGAGAGGACCAGCGCGAGGGCTATCCCCTGCTCGATGCCGACCACGGCCACGGCCACGAGGGTGACGGCCGCCAGCGCGAACTCAATCCGGTCGAAGCGGAGAATGGCCCGCAGCTCACCTGCCCGGAAGAGCTTGGTGGCGATGAAGACCAGCATGGCTGCCAGCATCGCCTGCGGCAGGTCGGCCAGCGGTGCGGTGGCCGCGAGCACCACGGCCAGGACAACGACCGCGGCGATGGTATTGGCGAGCTGCGAGCGGGTGCCGGACGCGGTCGCGATCGCCGTGTTGGGCGGGCTGGCGTCCACCGGGCATACCCCGATCAGCCCGGCAGCCACGCCGCCGGCCCCGATGCCGATCAGGTCGCGGTTGACGTCGCTGGCCGCCGGGGCCCCGGCGCTCGACCCCCGCACCGTGGCCGCGGTCTGCGCGATGCAGACGAAGGCCACGGTGAGCACCAGGGCGGGCAGGCGGCGGAGCTGCGCCCAGGAGACCGACGGCAGGCGGACCTGCGGCAGCCCGCCGTGGATGGCGCCGACGATCGCCACGCCGTGTCGGGACGCCAGGCCGAAGGCGTTGACGGCCACGATGGACAGAACCAGGGCCAGCAGCGTCCCCGGGAGCCGGCGGCTGATGCGCTGGGTGGCGGCGATGATGGCCAGGACCCCGATCGCGATGCCCACTGACCAGCCGTTGATGTGGCTTATCTGGCCGGCTACCTGGCGGATTCGGTCGATGGTCGTGGCTCCCCCGCCGCTGACCCCGAGGATGACCGGGATCTGGCGGACAATGATCTCGACGGCGATCCCGGCCAGGACTCCGGTGATGACCGGGGTGGACAGGAACTCCGAGATCCACCCGAGGCGGCACAGGCCGACAGCGACCAGAAGGCCGCCGACCAGCACGGCGGTGAAGGCCATCACGGCGCCGTAGCCGGAAGTTCCGGCCGCTGCGACCGAGGCCACGCCGGTGGCCAGCAGCGGCGCGATAGTGGAGTCCGCTCCGACCGACAGGTGACGGCTCGTGCCCAGCAGCGCGTAGACGAGGGATCCGGCGACGAAGGCGTAAAGCCCGGCTATCGCGGGCAGGTTCGCCAGCCGGGCGGTGGCCATCTGCCCCGGCAGAGCCACAGCGACCAGCGTCAGGCCGGCCAGCGCATCGGCGCCCAGCCACGCTGCCCGGTAGCCCCGCAGCGTCGGCGGCACCCACCAGGCTCCCATGGCTCATCTTTACGCATGGGCCACCAGCTAATGTCCACCAGGCTGCCGGCGCGCCGCGTATACGGCCTCAAGTCACCAGGTCGAGGTCGGGCACGGTCCGGTGGGGCGCAATGATCCGGCCGTCAGGCAGCAGGTCGCCGGTGTCCTCGAACACAACGACGCCATTGCACAGCAGGCTCCACCCCTGCTCTGGGTGGGCGGCCACAACATGAGCGGCCTCGCGGTCCGGCGCTTCCGGCGACGGGCAGGGCGGCTGATGCAGACAGTTCATCATCCCTCCCCGGGTGTGCGTACCAGGTGAATCCCCTGCCAGCTTGACTCTCACCGCAGCGCCCTGGAAAGCACGCCCGCACGATGTATACGCCATCCACGCGAGATCCTAACGATGCGCCCGCGCAACAGCGATCACGTCGAGGCGCATGAAGGCGAAGAGCGCCCAGCGTCCGGGCGACGCGGTGCCCACGTTGTGAGCGCTTCGTTAGGGAGGGCGCAGGGGCCGTTAGGCCTCCGTGTGCGCACGCCGGCGCAGCCCGATCCCGGTCTAGCGTTGGTGGATGTGAGCGCGACGAGTCTGATGGTCGTGCCGGTGCACGCCGGCTCCTGGATGGTCAGCCTTCGGTGCGGGCGGCTGCCGAGCGGAGAGCGCGTCGGGATCGCGTTCACCGCAGAAGCGAGCCTGGCCCGGGCAATGGGAGCAGATCAGCCATGGATATATATGAGCGCCGAGGCCATGCGGGACATGCTCGCACCGCTGGGCGTGACCCGGATCCAGGTGAACCCGGGCGTGATCACCGCGGGCCGGCCGGTCTCGGTGTCGATGTCGGCGTGAGAGGTGACCCGCAGGTTCTGCATGCGCTGGTGCGGGTGCAGATGATGGCCGGTACCGACCCCGATTGCTTCGAGGCCTACCTGCGTGACGAGGTCGGCATCGCCGAGGCGTGGCGGCTGGCGGGGGACTGCGACTTCGAGGTCCGGCTCTCCTGCCGGAGCCTCGCAGACCTGGACGCCACGGTCGCGCAGTTCCGCGACGCGGGCGCGATCACCTCCACCACCCTCGTGCTGCATCGCGTTCGCCTGGGCGCGTGATGGGTATCTGGCCGCTCACCGCGCAGCCAGCCCACTCGGTCGGCGGTGTCCGCCTGGCTGAGATCGCTGAGCATTTCGGCACCCCGGCGTACGTGCTCGATGAGGAGCACGTACGGGCCCGCTGCCGCGAGTACAGCAAGGTCATGGCCCCGCATGAGGTGGCCTACGCCAGCAAGGCGTTCTGGTGCCGGGCGATGGCCCGGTGGGTCGCCGAAGAGGACCTGTCGCTGGATGTCTGCTCCGACGGTCAGCTGGTCGTGGCCAGCGCGGCCAAGTTTCCGGCCGACCGCATCTTGCTGCACGGCAACGGCAAGACGCAGCAGGAGCTGTCCGTCGCGCTCGACTACGGCGTTGGCCGGATCGTCGTCGATTCCGCGGGGGAGGCCGGCCAGCTGGCCGCGCTGGCCGCGCTGGCCGGCCGGCGGCAGAAGGTCCTGGTCCGGGTCACGCCCGGGGTCGACGCCCACGTGCACCCGGCGGTGACCACCGGCACCGAGGACCAGAAGTTCGGCCTGTCCATCGCTTCCGGCGAAGCCGCCCACGTGGCCCGCCGCATCCTCCGCGAGTCGTCCCTGGAACTGGCCGGCGCGCACTGTCACATCGGGTCGCAGATCTCCAGCCTGGACGGCTTCGAGACCGCGGCCCGCCGCATGGTCGCCTTCATGGCCGGGCTAGGCGGCCTGCCCGAGCTGAACCTCGGCGGTGGTCACGCCGTGCCCTACCGGCCCGGGGATCCGGGCCTGGATATCGCGGCCTTCGCCGAGCGGATCGCCGGGGCCGTCGGGCAGGAATGCGCAGCGCACGGCATCGCGGTGCCACGCCTCACGGTCGAGCCGGGCCGGGCGATCGTCGCCTCCGCCGGGGTGACGCTGTACCGGGTGCTCACCGTGAAGCGCGGCGCCCGCACCTTCGTCGTGGTGGACGGCGGCATGAGCGACAACCCGCGGCCAGCGCTGTACGGCAGCCGTTACCACGTTGAGCGGGTCGGCAGCCCCGCGGCTGACCACACGGAATCCATGATCGTCGTGGGCCGGCATTGCGAGGCGGGAGACGTGCTGATCCCCGACGCGCGGTTGCCCCGCGACGTCGGCCCGGGCGATCTGCTCGCCGTCCCCGCCACCGGCGCCTACCACCACGCCATGGCCTCCAACTACAACCACTTCACCCGGCCGCCGGTCATCGCCGTCCGTGACGGCCGGGCCCGGCCGCTGATCCGCCGCGAGACGGACGAGGACATGCTGCGCCGCGACGTCGGCTGACCGCGGCCTCATCAGGCCGGTCCGGCCGCGGCGTCCCCGGTTTGCGGTGCCTGTCCTGCATGATGGTCCCGGATGTTTTGGCCACTGCGCTGATCGGAGCGAGCGTATGGCGGTCACCCCCACCTTCCCTAGCCGGGACTCGCTGCGCCGGCTGCGGTTCCGGCCGCTGGACGCCGTCGTCGGCGCGGGCGTGTTCCTGCTGATCTATGCGGCCGTCCGGGTCGGCGCGACCGCGCACGTCCCGATCCAGGCCGGCCGCGTGTCCACGATCGACACCTCGCCGTCCCGGCTGCCCTATTACGCGGCCCGCAGCCTGCTGCGCATGTTCGTTGCGCTGTTCTTCGCCTATACGTTCAGCCTGGGCTACGCCTATGTGGCCGCGCGGAACCGGCGGGCCCGGCGGGTGATGATCCCGGCCCTGGACATCCTGCAGTCCGTGCCGATCCTGGGCTTCCTCGCGGTCACGGTGACGTTCTTCCTGGCCCTGTTCCCCGGGTCCGAGCTCGGGCTGGAGGCGGCGTCAGTCTTCGCCGTCTTCACCTCCCAAGCCTGGAACATTACGTTCTCCTTTTACCACTCGCTGGTCACCCAGTCCGCCGAGCTGGACGAGGCGAGCCGGCTGATGGGGCTGTCCCGGTGGAAGCGGTTCTGGAGCATCGACGTGCCCGGCGGGGCGATCGGCCTGGTCTGGAACGGGATGATGAGCTTCGGCGGCAGCTGGTTCTTCCTCACCGCGTCGGAGCTGATCATCGTGGGCGGCCACCGTTACACGCTGCCCGGGGTGGGCTCCTACGTGGGGGTGGCGGTGGAGCAGGGCCGGCTCGGCCACGTCGTGTGGGGCATTGTCACCATGATCGTCATGATCCTGGCGGTCAACGTGGTGTTCTGGCGGCCGCTGGTGGCGTACGCGGAACGGTTCCGCCTCGAGCAGACCGAGGCCAGCCAGAAGCCCAAGTCGCTGGTGCTGGATCTGCTGCGGCGGTCCAGCTGGCCGGCCCTGGCCGGGCGGGGCCGGCGGGCCATCGCCCAGCCGGTCAACCACCTGATGGGCGCCGCGACCGGGATCGATGACCGCAGCCTGGTCAGGCACGCGGCCCGGCGGCGGGCCGCGGACGCCGCCTTTGCCGCGTTCGTCCTGGCCGCGCTCGGCTGGGGCCTGTACAGCATGCTGGCCTACATCGCCGCCGGGCAGCAGGGCCTGGGGGTCCTCGGGCAGGCGTTCGGCCTGGGCTTCCTGACCCTCCTGCGGGTCGCCGTCGTGGTGGCGGTGTCGTCCGTGATCTGGGTGCCGGTAGGCGTCTGGATCGGCTTCAATCCCAGGGTGGCGCAGTACCTGCAGCCGGTGGTGCAGGTACTCGCCAGCTTCCCGGCGAACTTCATCTTCCCGTTCGCGATCGTTCTCTTCCTGGACATCGGGCTCAGCCTGAACTACGGCAGCGTCCTGCTGATGGCCCTGGGCACCCAGTGGTACATCCTGTTCAACGTGATCGCCGGGGCCAGCGCGGTGCCCTCGGACATGAGGGAAGCCATGGACAACCTCGCCGTGCACGGCCGGGAGCGGTGGCGGCGGATGATCCTGCCCGCCGTGTTCCCCGCCTACGTCACCGGGGCGATCACCGCGGCCGGAGGCGCGTGGAACGCCTCCATCGTGGCTGAGATCGTGATCTACAACCGGCATGTGCTCGTGGCCCGCGGCCTCGGCAGCTTCATCGCCCAGGCGACCGCGAGCAATAACTTCCACGAGATCATCGCGGGCATCCTGGTCATGGCCGTGTACGTCACCGGGCTTAACGCGCTGCTGTGGCGGCGGCTGTACAGCATCGCCGAGTCGAAGTACGCGCTGGCATGACCGGGCCGCTGATCAGCGTGCGGGCGCTGGGCAAGTCGTTCTCCGGCGCGGACGGCCACCCGGTGCAGGTGCTCGATGACATCACGCTGGACGTCGATGAGGGCGAGTTCGTCGCGCTGCTGGGCCGCAGCGGCAGCGGCAAGTCCACCCTGCTGCGGTGCATCGCCGGCCTGATCGCGCCGTCCGAGGGCGAGGTGCTGTTCCGCGGCCAGCGGCTGGCAGGCACCAACCGCGACACCACGATGGTGTTCCAGACGTTCGCGCTGCTCCCCTGGCTCACGGTGCAGCAGAACGTGGAGATCGGGCTGGAGGCGCGGAAGGTGGCGCCGGCGCAGCGGACCGAGCGGGCGCTGCGCGCGATCGACCTGGTGGGCCTGGACGGCTACGAGTCGGCTTATCCCAAGGAACTGTCCGGCGGCATGCGCCAGCGGGTCGGCTTCGCCCGGGCTCTCGTCGTGGAGCCGGCGGCGCTGCTGATGGACGAGCCGTTCAGCGCGCTGGACGTGCTCACCTCGGAGAACCTGCGCGGCGAGCTGCTGGAACTGTGGGAAGGACAGAGGTTCCCGACCAAGACCATGGTCATGGTCACGCACAACATCGAGGAAGCGGTGCTGCTCGCCGACCGGATTCTCGTCCTGGGCACCAACCCCGGCCGGATCAAGGCCGACATGCGCAACCCGCTGGCCCGGCCGCGCCGCCGGCGCACCCCGGACTTCGAGGAGCTCGTCGACCGGATCTACCGGATGATGACCCAGCGGGACAGCGCTCCCGCTACGGCCCCGGCCCGGCCCGGCGCCGGCAGCGGCAGCGCACTCGGTGATTCCCGGCTGCCGCAGGCAACGGTGGACGGCGTATCTGGCCTGGCCGAGGTCCTGCTCGGCCGGCATGACGGCGCGGCCGACCTGCCCGATCTGGCCGACAACCTGGGCCTGGAGGTGGACGACCTGCTCCCCCTCGTCGACGCGCTGGTGCTGCTCGGCTTCGCCGGGCTCCGCGGCGAGCGGCTGACGCTGTCCCGCCACGGCCAGATCTTCGCGGGCGCCAGCATCCAGGACAGCAAGGAGATATTCGCCCGGGCTGCCCTGGACCACGCGCCGCTGGTGCGCACCATCTACCGGGCCCTGCGCGGCAGCCTCGACGGCAACCTGCCGGCCGGCTTCTTCACCGACATCCTGCGTACCCACGTCGGTGAGGACGAGGCGGCCCGGCAACTGGACGTCGCCGTGAACTGGGGCCGCTACGCCGAGCTGTACGCCTACGACGCAGCCCGCGGCCAGATCATCCGCGAATCCCGCGGCATCGGCGCCACCCTGGCTGACCAGCCCGAACCGGCCCGGCGCGGCACGCTGCACCTGTACCTGGGCGCCGCACCAGGGTCCGGGAAGACCTTCACCATGCTGCGGGATGGCCGGGCGCTGCGTGATCATGGTGAGGACGTCGTGGTCTGGTTCGCCCAGGCCCGCGGCCGGCCCCGGACCGCCGAGGCCATGCACGGCCTGGAGATCGTCCCCGCCCGCCAGGTCCACAGCGGCGAGGCCGGCGGCCCGCCGTCCCGCGAGGAGATGGACCTCGACGCCGTGCGGGCCCGTAAGCCCGCCGTGGTCCTCGTCGATGACTTCGGCTGGCACGCTGCTGCCATCGGGGCGCTGCGGGACGCGGGGATCGACGTCATCAGCACCGTCGACGTCCGCGACCTGGAGCGCACCGCCAACGAGGTACGCCAGATCACGGGACAGCCCGCGGCAGCGACGGTGCCCGATGCGGCCCTCGCAGCGGCCGACGAAATCAGGTTCCTCGACAACTCCCCCGAGGCGCTGCGCAAACGGCTGGGACACGGCAACATCTACCCTCTCGGGCAGGCCCGCGAGGCGCTCGATGGCCTGTTCCAGACCGCGACCCTGGCCGCGCTGCGCGAGATCGGGCTGCGGGTCATCGCCGAGACTCTCACCGCACCCGGAAGCGCACGCCGGCGGGAGCCGCTCGACGTGCTGGTGGCGGTGACCGCCCCAGCCCAGGCCGATGCGCTCATCCGGCACGGTGCCCGGCTGGCCCGGCGGGGCAACGCGAGATGCACCGTGCTCACGCTCGGACCGCCGGCCGGGACACGAGGAGACTGGACCGCCGCGGTCCAGACCCCGGCGCAGAACGCTGGCGCCGCCATCATCGCCCGGGAGGGCCGGGACACCGTCGCGGTCATCGCCCAGGCGGTGCGGGAGACCGGCGCCCGCCACCTGGTCATGGCCGCCCCTCCGGCTGGACTGCTCGACCGCTGGCGCCCGGGCCTGACCGGGCGGCTGGCCAGCGAGCTCCCCGATGTCCACCTGCACATCACGGCGGGCGAGGCTCGGCCATCGGGCGCGGCTCCGGAGGGCGGGGACTCCCTGGACCGCGCGCCGGGCGGCGCGGGCAGGCAGGCGCACGCCACGGTCCGGGTCTACCTGGGCTATGCGCCCGGCTGCGGTGTCACCAGCGCGATGCTGGAGGAGGCCGGGCGGCGGAGATCACGCGGGACCGACGTGGTGGTGGCGACCGTCGACTGCCGCGGCCGGGAGGGGGTGACCGCGGCCCTGGAGGGCCTGGAAGTGATCGGCGACGGCACCTCCCTCGACACCGGCGCCGTCCTGGCCCGCCGCCCCGAGGTGGTCTGCATCGACGACCTGTCCGCCGCCGACCCGAGCGGTGAGAGCCGTTTCGCCGCGGCCCGGCAGCTCGCTGACGCGGGCATCACCGTCGTGGCCACGGTTCACCTCGGCAGCCTGCAGGACGGCGACGGTGCAGCCGGTGACACCCTGGAGGAAGCGGCCGTCCTCGCGCTCGCTGACGAGATCGAGCTGGTAGATGCTCCACCCTCGGCACTCACCGACCGGGTGAAGCGAGGCGAGATCGCGCCCGCCGGAGGAGCCGAGCACGCACTGCAGACGGACTACTCACCGGAGACGCTCGGGGCGAAGCGCGAGCAGGCGTTCACCATCGTGGCTGAGCATGCCGAACGCCGCCTGGCCGCCTACCGGGGCAGCGGCGCCACCGCCGGCGGCGACACGCACCCCCGGATCCTGGGCTGCGCTGCGCCCAGGCCTGGCATGGAGCCGCTCATCAGGCGCTCGGCCGCACTGGCGGCGCAGCTGGCCGGGGATTTCCTGGTGGCAGTCGTCACGCCCGGGCCAGCATCCGCTGACCTGGACCAGGTGCTGGCCGGGTACGCCGCGCTGGCATCGCAGCTCGGTGGCCAGCTCACGGCGCTGCAGGGCAGCCCGGCCGATGCCCTCGCGAGGTTCGCACACCGGCACCAGGTCACCGAGATGGTGCTGGCCCGCGACCCGGGCGCTAGCCGCCACCGCCTCCTGAACGAACTCATCCGAGTGGCCGGAGACGCTGAGGTGCACGTCCTGCCCGCACAGGCGGCCCGCTAGTGGCGCGCAGCGGACCGGTTTGACCAGAACTTCGCCGCCGGCGTCCGGCTCAACCGCCGACAACCCGGGCGGCGCGGTGCCCGCCGGGTACGACCTGGCCGACTTCGGGCAAGCGAACTACCTGACCAGCCAGGTGACCAGCCAGTCCGGCACCCAGGGCAACTTCGTGTCCAACGGGTACTGGACCCCGTACGCGGTGACGATGACGAACGGAAACACCGTGATGGCCTCCCCCGGGGTCCATCGAGGGCGGTGCGGCGTTCCCGGTTTTCTAAAACGCCGGCCAGTAGGTCTCTTTATGGCCCTGAAACATAAGTGATAGCTGCAACTGATCACTGGCTATCGCGCCCGGCGCTCAGCGGCGCTTGCGCTTGGCTGCGGCCCGCTCGTAGGCGGCAAGCAGCCTCGGGACCTGCGACTCCCAGCTCAGGGAGCTCCGCAGCCGCTGGGCGCCAAGCTGGCCCATCCGGGCCCGCGTCCCAGGATCGTCGATGAGTTCGACAATGCACTTGCCGAGCGAGGCCACGTCGTTGCGCGTCGCGTAGAGGCTCGCATCGCCGGCGGAGACGCGCCCCTCGTGCAGGTCGAACTGGACTATCGGCTTGCCGAGTGCCATGTATTCCATGATCTTGTTCATGGTGGAGATATCGTTCATCCGGTTGGCCTCGTCCGGGTTGACGCAGACGTCCGCGGTCGCGAGCACGGTGCCGAGATCCTCATCTGACAGCCGCCCGGTGAGGACTACCTGATCGTCCAGGCCC
>Ga0187871_10001557_pt1 | contig 19722 bp, 17 predicted proteins | sample June2016WEW_16_1_FD_132988 | JGI IMG/M metagenome (GOLD analysis project Ga0187871, IMG submission 132988) | Peatland microbial communities from SPRUCE experiment site at the Marcell Experimental Forest, Minnesota, USA - June2016WEW_16_10 | ecosystem: Environmental > Terrestrial > Soil >...
GCTCAGTTTCCCGCGCATTACCGGCGGCGGGAAGATTCCGCTCTACGCCAGCGAACCTACGGCCCAGGTGCTCCGTAATGTTTTTCGCTACATCTTCGAGGCGGACTACAAGTATGGAGGGCTGGCGCAAGTGGAGCTGAAGCCGGTGACGGAAGCCATCGAACTGTTTGGGGCGAGGTTCCAGCCGATCACCGTGTTACATGGCGACGTGCCCATAGAAGGCTATCGCTTCGGGAGCGCAGCCTACTTGACTGACTTCAGTTGCGTGCCGGAGGAATCGTTGGTGCAGCTGGAAGGGCTGGATGTTCTGTTCCTGGATGCGCTGCGGCATCATCCGCACCCGACGCATTCGACGGTAGAGAACTCGCTAAAGATCGTGGAGCGGTTGCGGCCGAAGCGCACGTACTTCACGCATATTTCGCACGACTTGCCGCACGAGGTGACGAATGCGGCGTTGCCGGACAACGTGCGGCTTTCGCACGATGGGTTGAAGTTGGAGTTTGAGCTGTGAGGTCGTAGTGCTGGCCTTCAGGCCAGCATTCGGTGGGTGCCCCCGGTCTCGCTGTTTTCGAGACCTGGGCCGGGCAGAGTACCTGAGCGCGTAGGAACCCAGGTCTCGAATGGCGCGGGGCACCCCCCGTCAAAGCACAACGATTGAAACCCATGCAAATCTTCCGCCATCTCGACGACGTCCCCGCCGACTTCGGACCCACGGTGGTCAGTGTAGGCAATTTCGATGGCGTGCACCGCGCGCACCAGGAGGTGGTGCGCCACATGGCAGAACGCGCCCAGTCCTTCGGCGGCAAAGCCGTGGTGGTGACCTTCGAGCCGCATCCCTTGCGCATTCTGCGCCCGGACGCGGCGCCCAAGCTGCTCACTCCGTTGCCCGCCAAACTGAAGCTGCTGGAGCAGACGCACGTCGATGCCGTGCTGGTGCTGCCATTCACGCGCGATCTCTCGATGATGAGCGCCGAAGATTTCGCGCGCGGAGTGCTGGCCGGCAAACTGCACGCGCGCGAGGTACACGAAGGCTACAACTTTCACTTCGGTCACAAAGCGCAAGGCAACGTGAATACGCTCGCTGATTTCGGCCGCCGCTTCGGTTTTGAATCGAAGATCTTTCCCGAGCAACTGCTGCGCGGGCATCACGTCTCCAGCAGCGAAATTCGCAAGCTGATCGAGCGAGGAGAGGTCAGCCATGCGCGAGCGCTACTGGGGCGCCCGTTCAGCATTCTCGGCAATCCTGGCCGCGGGCGGGGTTACGGGCACAAGTACACCGTGCCCACCATAAACTTCGCTCGGTACGACGAGCTCGCGCCCGCCGACGGCGTTTACATAACGTGGCTCCGCGTGGGCAACGAATGCTTCGACGCGGTAACGAACATCGGCAATCGCCCGACCTTCGGCGCGGAATCGTTCGCCATCGAAAGCCACATCCTGAACTTCCATCCCATCGAGCTGCTGCCGGATACGGAGCTGGAATTGAGCTTTCTCAAGCGGCTGCGTGGCGAGATCAAATTCCCTTCCGTGGAGGCGCTGCGCGAACAGATCGGGAAGGATGTGCACAAGGCGAGACGGTATTTCCGGCTGGCGGGCGCAAGCCGCAAAGCGGCGGGATGAATTTAGCCGGGGCCGGAAGGCCCAGGTCCAGCCGATATGGACGGAGCCGCAGAGCGGCGAAACAGCGGGCGGGTAACGGTGCCGCCGCTGCCGCGGCTCGGAACAGATCTCCTGTAGTGCGGGGGGCTTTCGCCCCCGCCTAACAGCATCCCGCCGCTTTGCGGCTGGATCAGCGCTGGCTGCGAACCCACATTCCCTCTTAATGACGGCTACTGAATCGTACCTGTTGGTATTGCGCCCGCCGTGCTTGTACTATTCCCTTCATGCCGTCACTGCCCATCTTGCCGACGCGACCCGAGCGCCACCAAGAATTGGTGCTAGTAGGCTTGCGCCTGGACCCGCAGCATGACGGTCCGCAGTTCTACACGTTGCTCGCTGTGGGCGGAGACGACGAGCGGCCCTTGACTGCTGACGGTCGCATCCTCTTCTTCATGCGTCCTGAAAATGCCGCGAGGGCGCTCGCGATGGATTCGACTCTCGCGAAGCTGGGACCCCCGCCGGAAGAGATGGAGACCTTCTGCGATCTTGCGCAGACGCTCCATCTGGTGAATTCGCAGGATGCAGACCCGGAAGGAGTCATCCTCGAGTGCCTGCTGATCTTTGACGACTTGGTGCGGGCGACGCGGCTCCACATGCCGGACCGCTACCAGGGCCTGCTTACCGAGCTGGCGGCGCGCCTGACCGAGCGGTCGCCTTTGCGCAATATCTTCCGCAGTCACGAACTGCGCGAGCACGTGGAAGATGCGCTGCTATGGTGCATCGGGGCCATTGCCGTGAAGTCGCGGATGATTGTTGAATGACGGCCATTCAGGTGGTCGGTCTCGATTGCACTATCAGAACCCCACCTTGCTGCCGACTTTCTCGAGATGTGGACATCACGATAGCGGTTGCAACTGCGAGGAAAGTGGCCGCGCAGTACAGCACCATTACGATGGCCAGGACTTCCGGCCGCAGCCAGACGGGCTTGTTCACCGTCAGTCGCGAAAGAACCAAGTACGGCGAAGTATGCACCAACACGCTGAGGCCTACGGGTCTGACGACATCGCTGCCGGGCACATGCGCGATCAGCCCGGTGTAGTACGGGACAAGCAGGGTGGTGGCGCCGTATAAATCGATGACCGCGAAGCTCGTTGCGATTGCAGGCAGGATCGCGCGATGCCAACGCTCGGGCAATAGAGAGTAGAAACCATAGGCAACCAGCAGCACCTCGGGTACTACCACAGCGTACATATACCAGCCAGGCGTTGCAGACACCCCGATGGATACATAGATCAGAAGAACGTCATAAAGAAGTCCGAGCCAAAAAAAGGCGTATATGCTTAGGACAATGAAGAGTTTGAGCGAACCGAGCCGATCTTTCAGTGCCCCTCGCAAGACACCGAGCAGGGTCAACCCGATCCCGACAACAAAGACGTAATAAATGGGCTTCGGCAGCTTGAGGAAACTCCAACCGCCAAACCATACATTTGGCAGCAGTATGGAGGCGATGCCGCTTATCCAGTTGACATGGACCACGGAACGGAGCACGTGACCGATACCGTGACGCATGGCATTCGCATTGTTCTGCTCTCCCGACCACGTTCCAGTTAAGAGGTGACTGCGCCAGTACCAGCCGGAGCTGATCACGAGCGCTAGCCCAATGCCAGCGGTGGCATTAACGAAAATTTGGTTGCGAGCGGGGCGGTTTTTCAAACCCCAATTGACTGCTATCAGCAGGAAGGCTGGGATGGCGAGCAGGAAATAAGCCTTGGTGAGCAGGCCGATGCCAAGCACGAGACCGGCGGCGATCAACAACTTAGGATTCATCGCGCTGCTTGCCTTCAGCAGCAACAATGTGAACAGGGAATACAGAACGACTCCCAGGCATTCGTTGCCGGCCCGGGCTATGTCAATCATCAATTCCGGCATGCAGACGATGACTGCAACTATTGCGGCAGCTTGCCAAGAGTGGCCAAAAAACTGGTTGGCGGCTGACCACGCGATGGGCACAACCAGAGAAGCAAATAGAACGCTCAGCGCGCGGACCAGCAAGAGACGTGACGGCAAAGGCCAGCTTGACGCGAGCCGCAAAGGGATTGACATGATCCAGTAATAGAGCGGGGCCTGCTGTGCTTCGTAGTTGGCGGGAGCTGTTCCCGGCTGAGATCCCCAGGCAGGAGGCATCGCCCGTACTTGCATTTGCAGTTGCTCGCGAATGGGTCGCGGTAGTTGCCAATAGGAGTCTTCGGTGTAGATCGGCGGTTCGATGGCATGTAAACGCTGCTCCCAGGACAAAGGCACGAGGTGCAGCGAGGCTTGCACCTCTCGCGAAACCGGCGTGTTTCGCGGCTTTGGCAAACCTGTATGGGAGGCGGCGTACTGGATAAACGAAAAGTGGTAGGGCTCGTCGTAACCTTCCCACACGGGAAGCATGGCCGAGTAAAAGAGACCTCGTGTCAGGAAGCAAAGCCACAGAATGAGAAGAACCTTGGACGGGTGCAGATGAACTCTCATTGCCTCTATGACCCGCTACTCCGATGTGAAGTAATCCACCGTGACGGGGTTCTCGAACAATGAATAGTCGCGGGTCACGACGGTGATGCCGCTATCGGTGACGTGATACTTCTGGCGATCGGCTTCGGTGTCGTAGCCGATGACCGTACCTTCCGGTACTTGTACATCGCGATCGAGGATGGCTTTGCGGATGCGGCAATGGCGGCCGACATTCACGTGCGAGCAGAGAATGCTGTTATCGACATTGGCGTAGGAGTTCACCCGCACGTCCGGCGATAGCACGCTGTTCCGCACCGTACCTCCGGAGATGATGCAGCCCATCGAGACCACGGAATCGTGGGCCTCGCCGGTGCGGCCGGGATCGTTGAACACAAATTTGGCCGGGGGATACTGCCGCATGTGGGTGCGAATGGGCCAGGCGCTGTCGTACAGGTTGAACACCGGGGCGACCGCGCACAGGTCCATGTTGGCTTCGTAGTAGGCCTCCAGCGTCCCCACATCGCGCCAGTAGAGCGCTTCCTTCTTGTTCTCGTCGATGAAGTTGAAGGAATAGACCTTGTAGTCGTCGGCCATCCGGGGCAGCACGTTGTGCCCGAAGTCGTGGCGCGAGGTCGGGTCCTCGGCGTCCTTCAGCAACACCGGAATGAGCACGTCGGTGTTGAAGAGGTAGATGCCCATAGAGGCGGAGACCATGCCCGCGTTGTAGGGCGAGCGCACGTCGGTGACCTCCGGCTTCTCCTGAAAGCCCACGACGCGACCGTCAGGATCGATCTCGACCACGCCGAAATGCCTGGTCTCCGCCGGATCGATGAGGATGGTGGCGATGGTGACATCGGCACCGGAGTCGCGATGCTGCTGCTGCATCCGTCCGTAATTCATTTTGTAGATGTGGTCACCGGAGAGGATGAGCACATGCTTGGGTTGCTCGGAGCCGATGGAGTAGATGTTCTGGTAGACGGCATCCGCCGTGCCCATGTACCAGTTCTCGCTGACGCGCTTCATGGGCGGCAGGATTTCGATGAACTCGCCCAGCTCGCGGCCGACGATATTTCCCCAGCCTTCGCGGATGTGCCGGTTCAGCGACAGCGCCTTATACTGCGTCAGGATGTAGACCCGGCGCAGGTCAGAGTTGATGCAGTTGGAGAGCGTGATGTCGATGATGCGGTAGATGCCGCCGAAGGTGACGGCCGGCTTGGCGCGATCACGGGTGAGCGGATACAGGCGCTCGCCCGCACCTCCCGCCAGCAATACTCCTAGTGTGTCTCTCATGAGGTACACGCAAGATTTGGTTCACCACGGAAACACGGAAATACACGGCATTTTCTAGATCTGAATTTTTGGTGAATTCCGTGCTTCCGTGGTGACAGGGGCCTTTCCGCCCTGCTGAGGGCGAATATAGCACAGCCTGAAGGACCGAGGCCGAGCAGCGGCCTTAGTCGTCCTCGACTCGAATACGCAGCGATTTCAGGAACTTCAAATCCTGGGCAGTGATCTTGAAGTCCGCGGAGGAATGCCCGGCGGCTTCGGGCTCGGATGGATCGTGCTGATTGAACCCGATGGTGGCTTCCAGGACGACGAACACGTCGTAACCACCGGCTTTGATGCGCGCGATAACGTCGGCAATCTGTTCGGAATCGGAGAGCGAGTTGTTGATGGCATCGCCCAACTCTCTCATCATGCTCTTCAGTCGCTTATCCACGATCTCCACCTGGGCGCTTGCGGCAGCCGACAATATGATGTTCGCACAACGGCTTCCGGTAGGGAAGCCCTGCGACACCGGTCGTTGTTAAGGTTTGGATGCCAAATGCTCACAGAAGTTTTGCAGCAACGCCATATCGGGCAAGGAAATAACAGGTTGCTGATTGGTAAAATGTAGTTTCGGCATGTTTGCGGGAGAGGTTGACTTGCCATCACAGGGATTGGGCATGGTAGGACGGGCGTTGCTGCGGGTCGCGGGAACCAGGACCGGCGAGAACCGCTGGGTGCGCGCCGTCTACCGGGCCGGCAGTGTCACCGTCCGGAGTACCGCTCGCGTGCTGCACGTCCTGTGGCTGGAAGTCACGGGATTGTTCTTCCTGGCGCTGGCCATGGTGGGGGCGGCAGCGGCGGTTCGAGAGCATCATCGGCACCTGGCAGGCTCGACGGGGAAGATGCTGCTGGCTTCGGGGTTCGCGGTGCTGTTCACCTACTTTGGGGTGAGCTCGTTTTGGAGGTCTAGGAGAAAGTAGTTTCAAGTTTCAAGCCAGAGAGTTTGTTGTGGAATCGTGTTCCTGAAAACGGACTGTCCGGAAACTCGAAACTCGCAACTCGAACCTGATGTTTGTGACGCATGTCATAGTTCCTGCCCTGGTGCTGGGTCACAATTGAACTTCAACCACGGTTCGGGGTCCGCTCCCGGACGCTCCGAAACTTGAACACTCGAAACTGACGTGAGGCCCATTGTCATGGCCGAAACAAAAACGCAATCCGCCGTTCTAAGTAAACCAACCGCAAACCAGGAAACCTCGTCCCACATTTCCGTCCAGCCGCTGTACACGCCGGCCGATCTGGAGGGTTGGGACTATGACCGCGAGGCCGGCTATCCCGGCCAGTTCCCCTACACGCGCGGTGTGCAGGCCAGCATGTATCGCGGGCGGCTCTGGACCATGCGGCAGTACGCCGGCATGGGCGACGCCGACGAGTCGAATCACCGCTACAAGTACCTGCTGAGCCAGGGAACCACGGGACTGAGTATCGCGTTCGATCTGCCGACGCAGATCGGGCTTGATTCCGACAACCCGCTTTCCATGGGCGAAGTGGGCAAAGTCGGCGTGGCCATCGATTCCATTGAGGACATGATGCGCCTGTTCGACGGCATCAACCTGGAGAAGATCTCCACGTCGATGACCATCAACGCGACCGCGTCGATCCTGCTGGCGCTGTACATCGTCACGGCGCAGCGCACCGGGCGCGAGGTCAGCAAACTTACGGGGACAATCCAGAACGATGTGCTGAAGGAGTACATCGCGCGCGGCACCTACATCTATCCGCCGGCGCACGCGATGCGCATCATCACCGACATCTTTTCCTATGCCAACCAGCACGTGCCCGAGTGGAACACCATCTCCATCTCCGGCTACCACATGCGCGAAGCGGGATCGACCGCGGTGCAGGAGGTGGCCTTCACGTTGGCCAACGGCATAACCTATGTGCAGGCGGCGATCGACGCAGGCCTCGACGTGGACAAGTTTGCGCCGCGGCTGTCGTTCTTTTTCAATGCGCACAGCAATTTTCTGGAAGAGGTGGCGAAGTACCGTGCGGCGCGGCGCATGTGGGCGCGCATCATGCGCGATCGCTTCGGCGCCAAAAATCCGAAGTCGCAGATGCTGCGCTTCCATACGCAAACCGCAGGCTCGACACTGACGGCCCAGCAGCCGGAGAACAACATTGTGCGCACGTCACTGCAGGCGATGGCGGCGGTGCTGGGCGGAACGCAGTCGCTGCACACCAATTCCTTCGACGAGGCGCTCGCGCTGCCGACCGAACAGTCGGCGCGAATCGCGCTACGCACGCAGCAGATCATCGCCTACGAATCCGGCGCGGCGCAGACCATCGACCCGCTGGCCGGCTCGTATTATGTCGAGTCACTGACCAACCAGATCGAGAGCGATGCACTGGGCTATCTGGAGAAGATCGACGCCATGGGCGGCATGTTGAAAGCCATCGAGCGCGGCTTCGTACAGCAGGAGATCCAGAACGCGGCATACGAATATCAGAAGGCGGTCGACGATAAGCAAGCCGTCGTGGTCGGCGTGAATTCGTTCCATCTGGATGAAGAGAAGCCGATCCCGCTCCTGCACATGGACGAGACGCTGGAGCGCAAGCAGGTGGAGCGCCTGCGTGCGCTGCGAGCGAAGCGCGATTCAGCGAAGTGGGCGGCAGCCGTCAAGCGAGTCGAAGAGACGGCCAAGGGAACAAGCAATCTCATGCCGGTGATCGTGGAAGCGATCGAAGCGAATGCGACGGTCGGCGAAATCTCCGACGCCATGCGGCACGTGTATGGCGAGTACCACGAGACCGTGGTGATCTGACCACAGTCCCTTTTCCGCTATTCACCCTGCGCCACGTCCAGCAAGACGGCTGGCGCCCGGCCGCAAAATGTCACTCAGTGCTGAAACACCTCCATCCTCGCGTCTGTGCTGGGATACAAAATGACCCACCTTGCCGGTGAGATCATGTAAGCGACCCCGGGAACGGGATCACTTTGTCCCTGCATTGTGGCCCGGCCATTCGCCGCCACGCTGTAGCTGACGTTGTCGGAAATCTGGTTCAGTCCACTAGCGTCACTGGCATCGCCACTAACGGTAAGCGTGCCCGGCCCGTCAGCCGTTCCCAGATCGACCTCGTTCTTCGCGTTCAGATAATCCAGCGGCGCTAGCGAGCCTCCGGCGTACGATCCGGCAATCGATGCGTTGGAGAACGGACCGCCCGATTGCGGCTCCATGACGCCGAAGATGCTGCTTGCGCCGGTACCCACAAAGAAACCCTGGTCCTGGCTGACGAGGAAGCCCGCGGGACAATTCGGGTTGCTGCAGGCCATGGTCACCGCTCCATTGACATCGATGGAGTAGGTGCCCTGCGAAGTCTGGTCCTCCGTAATTGTGCCCGCCAGGTCTTCGTCCATGGCGGTGATGTTCAAGTTGCCGGCGCCGTCGAAACTGATTAGTCCCGCGATGGACTGGTCGAGCCCGTCCTGCTGGTGGATGTCCTGCATGAACAGGACAACCGTGCCGGCCAGCGAAGCGTTGCTGAAGGGACCTTGTTGTTCAAGTGCGGGACCAACAACCAGCGGATCGCCGCCCCCAACAGGGTCGATTTGCTCCATCACCAGTTCGCTCGAGGAAACCACATATGCGGCAAAATTGCTTGCGCCGTTGCTGGTCTCGAAGGCGATCGTGGCTCGACCAGTTTGGGGATTGACCGCAGACAACGTGCCGGTGAATGTGCATGTCTGGTAGTCACCGCCGTCGTTGATGCCGCATGATCCGTTCGAAAGGATTCCCGACGCCGTGGCAAATTCACCAGCTTCCACGAAGCGTTCGCCGCTAGCCCCGGCGCCGGCGATGCCGAAGGCCCAACTGCCCGTGAGCTCGCCAAGCGAGAAGACGGCGGCATTGGCTTTGCGCAGGACACCCGAGCCCCGGCTGCCCTGGCCGGTGCTGTCGTCGTACTCGATGATCCTGCCGTTGCCGGTTGAGTCGATTACGAAGGCGAGCGTCATCGGTCCCCACGAGGGACCCTGCAGAGTCGTCGTGCCAAACTCGCTCGATGGAATCGTGTAGGTGTACGTGCCGGTGATGGCTGCATTGACCGGCCCACTCACGGAATTGCCGTCCACAACACCGCTGGTGATGTTGCCATTGCCATCCGCGACAAAACTTCCGGCCAGCGTCCATGGCCCGGGGGAATTAAAGCCGTTTAAATAGAAAGCATAATTTCCTTGCAGACCCCCGGAAATTGCTCCGCCGCCGTTAATGGCAATGCTTAATTGCGTGCTGGCAGTGGCTGGCGGCTGTTCGCTGTCTGCCACCTGCACGTTGAAGCTAGAGCTGCTGGTGGCCGTGGGTGTGCCGGAAATCACGCCGGCAGTGCTGAGCGTCAGTCCGGCGGGCAAGGCGCCCGATAACGTCCAATGGTAGGGCGCGGCTCCGCCAATAGCTGCCAGGGCCGCGGAGTACGGGACGTTGAGCGTTCCGGCAGGCAGCGACTGTGTCGTGATGTTGATGGTGTTGACTGGAATGGTCAGTTGTCCACTCGCAGTCTGGCTGGATGAATCGGCAACTTGCACATTGAAGAGGAAGCTCCCGCTGGTGGTTGGCGTCCCGGAAATCGCGCCGTTGCTGTTCAAGGCCAGTCCGGGCGGTAAACCGCTGTTGGGCAGGGTCCAGGTGTAGGGCGGCGTTCCGCCGGTTGCTGCCAATGATGTGCTGTAGCCGATGCCAACCGTGGCCGGCGGCAGTGAGAGGCTGGTCACGGCCAACTCGCTCTGCACGCCGATGCTGAAATTCGCAGTGGCGCTGGCAGGAATGGCTTCCGAATCAATCACCGCCAGCGTAAAGCTGGTGGTTCCGGAAGATTGGGGAGTGCCCGAGATGGCTCCTTTTGTGCTCAGCTTCAGGCCCACAGGTAGAGTTCCAGAATTCAGGCTCCAGACATACGGGGGAGTTCCACCGCTGGCGGGCACCGAGTAGCTATAGGCGGTGCCCACTGTGCCCGACGGCATCGCAGAAGCGTTAATCACCAACTGCCCGCCAGTATTCGAAGACGTGCCGCAGCCGGCGCAGAATAAACAAAAAATAAGCGCGAGTGGTGCTAAGGCGATCCGTTTCATGAATCTTTCTCCGGGTTTCGAGTGGTAACCGCTTATTGCGTGCTGCCGGAATGGCTGCGGCCATACCTGGCGCAGATGATGAGGGTGTGCCGCTCATCGCCGGTTCCAGGGGGCGCGTATGGGAGGGTCTGTCGAGGCGAGGCTTGCGCGCCGCGGCGGCAAGACTCGGTGGGAGAACTACCGTGTCCCATTGTTAAAGCACACGGATGAGCGCGCAAGTGTGCTTGTCACCAGGCTAAGGTCACATTACCCGAATCGGACCATGACAGCATTTGACTTGCCGTGCCCCCGAAGAGAGATCAGATGAATTGCGCGGCAAACGGCAGGGTTACGGCGAGACCTCGTACACCGCGCTGTGATTGTCCTGGTTGTAGGTCCCGTAAATATTGCCTTGGCTGTCCAGAACCAGCCCGCCGTTCGACACAAGGCCCGATTCGTTCGGGAACGAAATCAGCGTTGTCTCGTTCCAGAAGCCGCCGTTGGAGGGCGACAACTGGTCGATGGTGCCGGTGTTGTTGCTCCCACCGGCGGCAGTCGGGACATACAGATTTCCCGCTGCATCGAAAGTCACCGGGCCAAGTGGGGAAATCCCGTCGTAGGTTCCCACAACGGGGTAGAGCACAGTCCCCGTCCAGTTGCCCCCGGATTGCGGTGTCAGTTCATAGATAACGCCGCATCCCTGGACACAAGTAACTCCAACATCTCCACCGGTGTATGTGGCTCCATAAAGGTTGCCGCTGGCGTCGAAGATCACTCCGCCTCGGGGGCCAGCGCCGTCGGTCCCGCCGGTGAAGGTACAAAGCACGTTTTCCTTCCAGCCAAAGGTCGCATTATGCGGGGTAAGCTGATACACAATCCCCTCGTCATAGGCCCCACCCGCCGCCGTGCCGTACAGATTGCCGGCCGAGTCGCCGATGACCGCGCTGCTGTTATTGCCATCGCCCGGGCCGCCAAAGGAATGCAGCACGGCTTCCAGTGGCGCGGCCGCGAGATTCAGCCGGTACACAACGCCGCGGTCGTAGCTTCCGCCTTCCGCAGTAACCCCGTAAAGATGGCCGGCATTGTCGAGGTATACCGGGCCACTGGGCTCTTTGCCGTCAGCCCCGCCGGTAAAGTTATAGAGGATCCTCTCCTGCCACTGCCCTCCCGACTGAAACAACTCGTAAACGATGCCGGCCTCGTAAAGGCCTCCGCTACTGGTTGTTCCGTAAATGTTCCCCGCCCGGTCGAAGACAATCGGTGCGTTGGGCACGGCACCATCCGTAAGGCCGCCGGCGAATTCATGCACAATGACCAACCCATCGTCATTGATTGCAAAAGACATACCCGTACGACCCTGGAGCGATGCCGACGGCACCATAAACGGCGCCATTCAGAGTGACTCCACCAAATATGTGTGCCAGTGAGAAATCTGCCAGCTCGGAATACTGATAGCCCTGTGCCGAGGCCAGGGTTCCGACCGTCAGGGTGAGCACTAAGGTTGCCATACGCAGGGTGGCCGACAACGAGGTTTGTAGAGAAATCACATCAACCTCCAAGCTTAGGCGAGGCGCGTTGGGCGCGTCGGATGGATTGGAGGATTCTGCTGCGCTTGGCGGGAGCAAGTCAAATGAAAACCCGGAACAGCGGGCGAAATGAGAGCTGGTTCCGAGATTGGCGCTCCGCAAGGTTACCTTCGTGGTTCGCATCGCGCTGGTTAATGACGTCAGCTGCAAAAGTCTCGCGTCGGTCGTTAGCAAAACAGTTATAGTGAGGCGAATCGCCGCGTCAGCGGTGTTTGCTGCGGTTTTCATGGCGCGCAAGAACTCATCGGCAATCCCGGACGAAGAGCTCGAAGAGCGAATACGCGAGTCCGCCGGGCGCTCGACGATGCTCGACGAGTCGCCGCTCGACACGCGCGTGCTCGATCTCGACGACGAGGCCGAATCGCCGTTTCTGCGCGGGCAACGACGCGTCCCGGTGCGCCGCGGGCCTCTGCCGCTGCCGCGAAATACGACCGGAAAGCTGAAGATCGCTTTCGTTGTTGTCCTGATCGCAGTCGGAGTTGCGCTGATTTACATCGCGCTGAATCGCTACGGCACCGGGTCCTGGCGGTTTCGGCTCGACTCCAGCGACAACATCGGCCTCTCCGGCAACCACAACGTCTCGCGCGCGCAGGTGATGGAGGTCATGGCGAGCGACATCGATCGCAATATCTTCTTCGTCCCGCTGGAGCAGCGCAAACAGCAGCTCGAGCAGATTCCCTGGGCGAAGTCGGCTTCGGTCATGCGTCTGTTGCCCAACCGGCTGAAGATTGTGATCGCGGAGCGCACGCCGGTCGCATTTGTCGACATCGACTCGCACATTCATCTGATCGATGCCGGCGGCGTGGTGATGGACATGCCGGCGGGGCGGACAGCTGGCTACTCGTTCCCGGTGATCGTGGGAATGAGCGATTCCGATCCGCTCTCGACGCGCGCGGCGCGCATGACGATCTACTCGCAGTTCGTGAAGGAGATGGATTCCGGAGGCGCGCACTATTCCAGCGCCATTAGCGACGTCGATGTGTCCGACCCTGACGATGTGAAGGCGACGGTTACGGACCCGAAAGGCGCAGTCCTGGTGCATTTGGGCTCCTCGAATTTTCTCGAGCGGTTCAAGTCCTATGTGGCCCACGTGCAAGAGTGGCGCAGCCAGTTCCCCAACCTGGAGTCGGTGGACCTGCGCTATGACCATCAGGTGATCGTCAACCCGGACTTGGCCGTCGCGCAGCCAAAGTCAACCGCGGCGAGTGCCGCTGCAGAAAAAGCTCCGGCTCCGGCGGAAGCCGGCAACGCAGAAAAGGCGGGATCGCACAGAAAAAGTAAGAAGCACCAGTAGCCCATGGGAAGCCAAACAGAAAATCTGCTGACGGCGATCGAGGTAGGTAGCGCGAAGACCAGCGTCATTGTGGCTGAGGTGAACGACTACGCTCTGCGCTATCGCGGTCACGGCATCGCCGATTCGCGTGGCATCCGTAAGGGCGTGATTGCCGACCTCGATAAGGCCGTTAGTTCCATTAAGAAGGCGGTTGAAGAAGCCGAGAACGTTGCGCAAGCGCCGGTCGAGCACGCGCTTGTTGGCGTGGCTGGTTCGCATGTTCGCGGCGTGAACAGTCATGGCGGTATCACGCTAGGCTCGCGGGCGCGCGAAATCAGCCGTAACGATGTGCGCATGGCGGTGGAGAAGGCGCGCAGCATCAATATGCCCGAGGACCGCGAAGTGCTGCACCTGTTGCCGCAGGAGTTCATTCTCGATGGGCAGGGCGGAGTTCGCGACCCTGCAGGCCTGATGGGGAGGAAGCTTGAAGTTCGAGTCCACATGGTAACCGCGAGCGCCACCGCGACCCAGAACGTAGTCACCGCGCTCAATCGCGCCGGCATTCACGTCAATGACACGGTCTTCGAACCGCTGGCCTGCGCCGACGCGATTCTGCAGAGCGACGAGCGCGAGTTGGGCGTGTGCCTGGTCGATATTGGCGCGGGATCGACCGACCTGATCGTGTACTACGAGGGCGTGGTGATTCACACCGGCGCAATTCCCGTGGGCGGCGATCATTTTACGAACGATGTCGGGGTGGGGCTGCGCACGCCGCTGCAGGATGCGGAGAGCCTGAAGAAGATGTTCGGCTGTGCCATTGTCACGCGCGTCCCTGAGGCCAATGAGATCGAGGTGCCGTCGGTAGGCGATCGTCCGCCGCGGCTGATGCAGCAACGCATGCTGGGCGAAATTCTTGAGCCGCGCAGCCGCGAGTTGATGGAGCTGCTCCGCGATCACCTGCGGCAGGCGGGCATGTCGGAACTCTTGGGCGCGGGACTGGTGTTTACCGGCGGCGGATCGCGGCTGAACGGCATGCTGGAAGTTGCCGAAGATGTTCTGCATCGGCCGGTGCGGCTAGGCTATCCCGTGCCCGTCGCCAAGTTGCCGTCGGAATTGTTGGAGCCCGAATTTGGGACGGCAATCGGCATGCTGTTGTACGGGCACCGGGCGCGGCAGGCGCGCATGAACCTGGATCGCGGATTGGGAGCGAAGATCAGGTCACTGTTTGCCAAGCAGGGGGCGTGAGTTGGCGGTTGGGTGCACCAGGTCGTTCCGGGAAGGGGAGTAGTTATTGCCCGTCTATCCCAGTTGCATAAGCGGTGGATGACAGAGCCGAAGTATCGCGAGGCTTACGAGGCTCTCGAGGAGGAATTCGTTCTGGCTGGAGCTTGATTGCAGCGCGTCGGCGCACCGGTGTGCGCGGCGATCGGCTTAGCAGTCCGAAGGGCGAAAGTAATTAGCCCAGCGCGGAAGCGCTGGGTCCCATGGTCTATCGCAACCGAGCGCCTTCAGGGGCGGCATATCCACATTTGTGAGGTACCCGATGATCGAAGATTTCAACGACAAAGGCCAGCCGGAAAACGACATTCGTATTCACTTCAATGAGGAGCTGCTGAACACCGCGAAGATCAAAGTGATCGGCGTCGGCGGCGGCGGCGGCAATGCGGTAAATCGCATGATCGAATCGCGTCTGGAAGGCGTCGAGTTCGTCGTCGCGAACACCGATCTGCAGGCGCTGAAGGGGTCGAAGGCGCCGATGAAAATCCAGCTCGGCGTAAAGCTGACCAACGGCCTGGGCGCGGGCGCCAACCCTGAGGTCGGGCGCAAGGCCGCTTTGGAAGACGCTGACAAGATCATCGAAGCGCTCGAAGGCGCGGACATGGTCTTCGTGACGACGGGACTTGGCGGCGGAACCGGCACGGGCGCAGCGCCGATCATCGCGTCGCTGGCCAGCGAGATGGGCGCGCTCACGGTCGCGGTCGTCACCAAGCCGTTCGCTTTCGAAGGCAAGCGCCGCCAGAACCAGGCCGAACGCGGGCTGCAGGAGCTGATCGATTCGGTTGACACCACGGTCGTGATCCCGAATGAGAAGTTGCTGGCGGTCGCCAAAGACGCCGGCTTCTTCGAGTCGTTCCGCGTGGCCGACGATATTCTGCGACAAGCTGTACAAGGGATTTCAGACATCATTACCATTCCCGGCATCATCAACCGCGACTTCGCCGACGTGAAGACCATCATGGCCGGCATGGGTTACGCGGTAATGGGCACCGCAACCGCGAAGGGCGAGGCGCGCGCGACCGCGGCGGCACAGGCGGCAATCGCATCTCCGCTGCTCGAGGCCGGCGCGATCGATGGCGCTCGCGGCATCCTGATCAACATCACCGGCTCGAGTTCGCTGCGCCTGGCCGAGGTGAACGAAGCCTCCACCATCATTCAAAGTGCAGCGCACGAGGACGCGAACATCATCTTCGGCGCCGTGCTCGATGAGAAGATGAAGGACGAGGTCAAGATCACGGTCATCGCCACCGGCTTCAAAGAGGTGCGACGAGTGCGGGAGCACTCGGAATCGGCCTCCGCGCTACACAACGCGCGCGCTGCCGCAGGCAGCGTCAATGCGACGTACGAGGTGCCAACGATTCGCGAGCCGCGGCCGCTCGCTGCTCCAGTTTCCAAGCAGGAAGAGCCCGCGGCGCCTGAACGCCAGCAGTTTATCCCTTACGTTCCGGACAACCTCGACGAGATCGACTCCGAGATCGTCCGCCATGCCGAGCCGCTGGAGGAAACCTTGCAGCGCCAGCAGGCCGCACCACAGCCGATCGAGGCCCACAGCAGCAGCGTGGACATCAGATACAACTCGGACGATCTGGAGATCCCGGCGTTCCTAAGGAAACGGGGAGAGGCGTAGAGCAGTCTATGAAAGAAGCCCCATCCAAGCAAGAGAATGCAGCTTGGGCCCAGCATTACGACTGCGGCGTCATAGAAAATGTGCCGCTCGAGGCGGTGCAGGTCTGGCTGGCGGGATTTGTATAGGTGCCGGAGAGCGTGGTGGTCGAAGTAGCCAGGCTGCCTTGCATCGTGATCACCGTCTGACTGGTGCTGTCGGTGACGGTCATGGTGAAGTTGCTGCCATTGGTGGTCGCGGTGGAGCGCAACGCGTTGCTGTTGATGCACAGATTGCTGGGAATGGGTACCGTACCGTCGTAAGTGATCGGCGAGCCGCTATAGTTGTTGGTGCCTTCCTGCGAAATCGCCAAAGCGAAAACATAGGAGGCGTTGGCGCTCCCGGTGGGGAACATCGCGATGTTCCAATCGCCGAACAAGCCGTTGTTGGTGGTTGTGTTGTTGCCGCTCCCGCAGCCGGCGGTCAGGAGAACGAGAGTCAGTGTAACGAAGCAGGAAGTTCTTAGGATGGTATTTTTCACAGTTTGAATATGCCTTGATACAGGGAGCAGGGATAGAATGCGCTACTTCGCACCATGAATGCAACCCGGAGCTCAGTCACAAGTTTCGCCGGAGTGTTGCGTAAAACGCAACCGATTGTGATATGAGCCGGAATTTGGCCGTTTGCAGCGTCACATCACGGCTGCTTGCCGGTCGCGCCCGGCGCCACGGGACTGCCGGTCTCCACGTAGCTTTTCAACCGGCCCAACTGCTCGGTCAATACCTGGTTCACGGGCGCGGACCAAGTGTTCAGCCCTTCGGGCAAATAGCCGCCGACCGCATAAACCATTTCAACTCGGGTGTCCTTGTGCATCGGTTCCAGCACGATGGTCAGCGTTCCGGTGGCGCCGAATTTCTGCAGCGGTCCCAGCGCGCCCGACATCACCAGCAGCTTGTTGGGCATGACCATGATCACCTCGGCGTGGCGCACTCCGCCGCCGTACGGCAGCTTCTCGCAAAAGCAGCCCATGGGCCGGTCGTCAATGCTCAAATTGTGCGCGTCGTTCGAGACCGTGTGGGCGGAGCTCCACCAATCTCCCACATTGTGAACGAGCTTGGCGTAGACCACTTCCGGAGGAGCAGCCCGGATGATGGTCGAAATCCTGAGCGTAAAGCCGTTGGGCGCCTGGTCGGCTACATCGGCTGAAAGCGCTACGGGCAATGAGACGCAGACGAATGCCAGAATTAGAGTTCTTACACGCATGAGTCTTCTGGTGATCCTTCCATCGACAAACGGAATGAGCTGGGATTTTCCCGCCGACCAGTATGACGCGCCCTAAGCCCGGCGACAAGCGGAGCACAGCTTTGAACTCCCCTCGGGGCAGGCTCCGCTCGCCAGAATCAAGAAGATCTACAGCAGAGTAGTTGACTATTCGCCTTTTATTCGCTGACAATGAGAGCGGAGGTGCAGCGCACAATGGCCCTCACCCGTCGCCAGAAGCAGGTATACGACTTTATCTCCAATTTTGTGGACCGGCACGGCTATTCGCCCTCCTACGAGGAGATTGCCGAAGGGCTGGGCCTGAGCTCGCTCGCCACGGTGCACAAACACATCAGCAATCTGGAGGACAAGCAGTTGCTGCGCCGCGACTACAATCGCAGCCGCTCCATCGATCTGCTGAAGCCGCGCGGACGCATGAAGCAGTCGCTGGCTGTGGCCGCCGAAAGCAGTATGAGCCTGCCGCTGCTGGGGCGCATTGCCGCCGGTCGCCCGCTCGAGGCGGTCGAGAATCCCGAGTCGATCTCGCTGGCCGACTTCACGCGATCGAAAGAAGTCTACGTGCTGCAGGTCAAGGGCGAGAGCATGCAGGATGAGCACATCCTGGACGGCGACTATGTGCTGGTGGAAAAGGCGGACGCGGCGCGCGACGGCGACATTGTGGTCGCGCTGATAGACGGCAGCGACGCGACTTTGAAGCGATTGTATGTTGAGGGCGGCAAAGTCCGGCTGCAGCCATCGAATGCCAGCATGCAGCCGATCATTGTGCCGGCCGGCTCCGTGCAGGTGCAGGGGAAGGTGATCGGGGTGCTTAGAAAGTACTAAAGTCTCTGCGTCGCCTTCTCGATCACCTAGGCCGGTACCGCGGCGTGCACGTCGGCGCCATTGTCGAGGAGGAGTTTCAGAATGTCCTTGAGCTTGTGCAGACCGAACGCCAACAACAAGGCGGGTCCCGATTTTCGCTCTTGATTGGGATTGAGACCGTGTTCGATCAGGCAACGTATGATCTCCGCATTGGGCTGGGCAAAGGCACAGGTCCAGAGATCGCCACCGTCGTCGCGCATGGCGTGCACATTGGCGCCCGCCGAGCACAGCATTTTAGTCACTTCCACATGGCCTGCCGCGACGGCGAACATCCGCCCGCTGATCGATTTTTCGCGGCTCTTGGAGGCGCGTAGTCCGGCGATAAGCGCCTCGGCCAACAACGTCTCGCATTTTGGCGAAGAGCGGGAGCAAGTCGGTTTCCCGAATCCACAATACTGGCGCTTGCCAGTGGCAGTCAATTTGTTCGGAACGGGTCTTTCGTCGGCGGGTCAGTCCTGGCCCTCCGATCAAGCCACACCTTGTGACCACCTTGATCTGCGCGTTGATGATTAGCTCCGGTGGTTTTGCTCTGTCACCCTTGCTTTGAAACGCGAGAGTACAATGCCGTTTCGATGCCTCAGGAGGGCAATATGGCGCTGCACAGCAAACGCGAGGTCTCTTCGCATCGTGATGCCCGGATCTTCGGCGGCGGTTTTCTGCCAAACCCGCTGCCCAAATATAAAGTGCCGATGGAGGAAACCGATCCCGCCGCGGCATACCAGCTTGTTCACGATGAACTGTTGCTCGACGGTAACTCGCGCCAGAATGTGGCCACCTTTTGCCAGACCTGGGTCGAACCGGAAATTCGCAAGTTGATGGACGAATGCCTTGACAAGAACATGATCGACAAGGATGAGTATCCGCAAATGGCGGAACTCGAAGCGCGCTGTGTTCACATGCTCGGCGATCTCTGGCACGCCCCCGACGCCGCAAACACGCTGGGCTGCTCGACCACCGGATCAAGCGAGGCCGCGATGCTTGGAGGCTTAGCGCTGAAAACTCAATGGCGTAATCACAGGCGAAAGGCGGGCAAAGACGCTACCAGGCCCAACTTGGTTTGTGGGCCGGTGCAGATCTGCTGGCACAAGTTCTGTCGCTACTTCGATGTGGAAATGCGACAAGTTCCATGCGAAGGCAATCGGCTGGTGCTGAGTCCGGAGGAAGTCATCAAGCGCTGCGATGAGAACACCATCGGCGTTGTACCCACGCTGGCAGTCACCTACACGCTGCAGTACGAACCGGTGGAGGCAATTGCCGCGGCGTTGGACGAGCTTGAACAGAAGCGGGGACTCGATGTTCCTGTCCATGTGGACGCGGCCAGTGGGGGCTTCATCGCTCCGTTCATTCATCCTTCTGTCGCGTGGGATTTCCGACTTCC
>Ga0187871_10001558_pt1 | contig 19716 bp, 13 predicted proteins | sample June2016WEW_16_1_FD_132988 | JGI IMG/M metagenome (GOLD analysis project Ga0187871, IMG submission 132988) | Peatland microbial communities from SPRUCE experiment site at the Marcell Experimental Forest, Minnesota, USA - June2016WEW_16_10 | ecosystem: Environmental > Terrestrial > Soil >...
GCCCATTCGCCATGCCCTGCACGCCGTGGCACTTCCAGCACTGCACCTTGGCAAACACTTCGCGCCCCGCCTTGATGCGCTCCGCAGTGACTTCTGGCTCGGGAGGAATCTGAATCGGCGTCCCTGGTTTTTCGTTCTTCCAGCGCGGAGAGAAGTGCTTCACCCACGCCACTAAGTCGGCACGCTCCTGCTTGCTCAAAGTGTTCCATTGCGGCATGTTGGAACGGTCAAAGCCGCGAGTGATGGCGTCGTAAAGATCCTGGTCGGTAGGCAAGGTCCCAGTCGGGGTGGAGCGGCACTTGAAGATGCCCAACTGGAAGTCGCGTGGCTGTTGATACATGGGGGGCTGCATGTAAGGGGCATTTTCACCGTTGCCATCGCCCAGCGGGCCATGGCAGCCGACGCAGAACCGCCGATACGGTAATGCTGCATCTTTGGCATGGCCGGTAATATTTCCAATGTGGCTTTCCGCACCAATGCGCGTCCCTATGTCCGACGTGGTGAGCTGCGCCCAGGAAGGCGCTGGGAGCGCCAAAACCGCAGCTGCGCTGAATAGAAGCGACCATTTCTGCAATCTTGTTCGCATGTCTTTCCTCTCTTAGAAATCGAAGTCGAGTCCCATCAGCAATTCGCTCGTGTTGAGGTTTGACGGCAATCCGGTGAAGGGATTCGCAGGCCCGGTGCCGTCCTGATGCAGCCAGTTGTATTCGTTGTGCCAGGCTAAACCGGCACGGCTCGTCATGAACGGGTTATAGCGGAAGCCGATGGTGTAAGTAGTGATATTGCCGAGGTTCGAGGGCGACTCACCCAGCAGTCCCGTAGGTCCGGTTCCCAGGTATCCCGGCCCGTTAGCTTGTTGCGACATTCGCTCCAGCTCGTACCGGCTGATGAATATCAGCTGCGGACTATACACATAGTGCGCCTCGAAGGTGGCCCCATTCCAACTCGGCGCACGCGATCCCACCGGAAGAGTTGTTCCCGGCACGTTGTTCGGAGGGCACCCATTCGGAATGGGAGTCGTGCAGGTTGTCCCTCCATTGCCGTCGGTGGCGATTGCGTTCCCATAACCCTGACCGAACCATACATTATCCGAACCATGCTGAGTGACCACCGTAAGGTCGAAATGCGGGCCCAAGTAGAATTGCCCAACAAAACCCTCGCGGCTGTACCCCTTGTTCCCAATTCCCGACCCTGCAATCGGCACTCCACCGCCCGCAGTCAGATAGTAGGTTGCCGCTTCTCCCGCCATGGCGTAGAACCCGATCCGCTGCACCCCCAGCCTGCCGGCATCAAAAGCCTGGCTCGCGGCAAAAAATCCGGAGTAGGAATTCGCTCCTGTACTCAGGTTCACATTCCCATCACTCGAGCTGACCAGCGAAGCCGAAACCCGCGTCCGGTCATCCACCGAGTGTCCCATATACTCCAGGCCGAGCTGGTTGTCCCCGATCTGCCCAAAGATATTTCCATCCCCTTGCGGCATGAAGTGATACGTCTGATAAATTCCGCCGTTGCCGGTGAGTGTCAGAATGCGTTTTTCCGAAAGCAGATTGTCTAACTCGAATCTACCCAGCTTGATGTTGAGCCACGAGCTGTGCGCAATGTTATCCAACCGTACAAAGACCTGCTCAAAGTGAAAAGCGCCCGTAGGATCAGACGATGGAAGCAAATAGAACGAGATGTTCTTCTCGAGAGTTCCCGCCGTATGGAAGTCGAGACCGCTCAAGTCAAAGCCGGAACTCGTGATGCGCGTGATCGCCTGGCCTCCGTCGAGCGCTCCGCCCGTATACGTGTCCACTGCCACCTTGCCCGTGCTCACCCGGTGCCAGATCGGCGTGATGCGGAACGTGACCGGCCAGTAGCCGGGGTTCTGCCAGATCGGAGCATCGCGATCGTTCATCAGCTGATAGCCGTTGTCTTTGAACTTTTGTCCAAAGTAATTCAGCATCGGCCACGACTCGTGACAGGCCGAGCAACGCAGCCCATACTTTCTGGCGAAGGCCGGCAGCGCATTCGCAGGCTCGCTACAGCTGAGAACCACCGATGCGAGAACCAGCGCGACGACTGCAAAAGACGTCGCTAACCGAAAGACATTGCGGAGATGAAAACGACTAAAAACTTGCATGGCCGTACTCCTCGGCAAAATCGATATTGAATCCAATCTCGAATCTAATATCTGGTTTGTGGAAAGTGAAATTCCCCTGGAGGTGAGCAGGTGCAGACCCGGCGAGCAATCAGAGTCGAACTGGGAGGCTTTCCCCATGGTCTCACTACTATCGGCTACGTTGTAGCGAACTGGTCGTGAATCCTACTGCCGTCCGCAGACGAACGTCAAGAGCTTTTTCGAAAAATTTCGCGTCCTAATTTCTTGAAGGTTACAAACTTTTACAAAACTTTAACGATGTCAAAGAAAATCTGCCTTCTACAGCCCGGCAGTCGCCTCAACTTGCGTTAAGAGTTGACAGCCTTCCCTCAGCAGAGTAAGAGACTCTGAGGAGTCTTGAAAAGTATTATGGTGGATTCGCCGAAGCGCGTTGGAGGCTGCAATTGGCCGCTGGGCCGGCTCAGTTCGAACGCCGCACTCATGCTCTCCCTGCTGCTTCTGGCAGCCACGCTTCCACTCGCTGCCCGCGAAAAAGATAACCTGGCCTACGGCGAAGGACTTATCGTCAACATCCCGTTGCCCGTCGGCGAAGTAGAGCAAGTCGTCGCCGAGATCACCCAGAACGGCATAATCCGCGGAACCAAAGAGTACAACAAAGACGAGTTTGTCAGCGGCGCCAAACCCGCCACTTCCTGCCACGCCTTTCCCGCATGGACCGAAGCCGGCAAGGTCTTCTATAAGATTCGCGAGCACGCCCTCGACCCGCGCAACTTTAAGGATGGTGGCGACGTCGGAACTCTCGCCGTGCGCTACGTCGTGCAGCCCCAAGGCGACAAGAACACGGTCCTGCGCATCGACGCCGTTTTTGAAGAGGACTTCCGCCACACCCTCCATCCCTCGAACGGCTCCGTTGAAAGCAACGAGTACAAAGACATTCAGGAGCACCTTGAAGCCATTGAAGTGATGAAGCAGCAGAATGTCGAATCCGAAAAAGAGCGGCAGGAACAGCTTGCCAAGAAACGCAAGCCGGCGACGCCCACCTACGGGCCTACCGAGACCGCGCAGCAATCCACGGATCGGGCCTTCCCGCAAGCCACCGAAACTCCGAGCGATCCCGCTTCGCGGACCACCGCTGAGCGCTCCCAGAGCCAGCCGTCCGAAACTGAGGCTTCGTCGAGTCAAGCCGCGCCCAGCCCCGTCACGCCCGAGCAAACACCGCCCGCGCAGACGCCCCCCGGTCAAAGTCTGCCGGGGCAAAGACTGCCGGGTCAAAGTCTGGAAGACCACGTCAAGGATCTTCGCCAGCAGGTCGAACGTCTGGTGAAGGCGCCGGGCGCTCCGCTCAAGTCCGCTCCCTTCCACACCGCCAGCACGCTGCAAACGCTAAACGCTGGCGCAGAAGTCCTCATCCTGATTTCTACGCCCTACTGGTACGGCATTGAGACCCACGAAGGCCAGCACGGATGGGTCATGCGCGATCAGTTGGAGCAGCCATAATGGAGCAGAGATGACCCATGCTCCCTCAAAATTGCGCGCAGCAGGATTCTACAAACTTTTCCTGCTGGTCCTCCCGGCAATAGCTTTTTGCAGCACGCAATGCGCCTACGCCCAAAACGAAGGATTCGAACGCGCTTTTCCGCAGTCCAAAGCCACAATAGAAAAAGTTCTGCAAACCATGCAATCCGCTACCGGCGGACGCCTGCCCGTGCTCGAAGGCTTCGCCACTTCCCCTCCCGATCATCCGCTCGACCGCTATCAGCGCGGCTATTATCAGTCGAAGTTCCAGGTCACCGCCGCTCCTTCCGGAGGATCGATCGTGCGCGTCACCGTACAGGTTACGGCCTGGTACGCCGATCCGGTTGCCGCGCGCTCTGGATATCAACTGCTGCCCTCGAATGGCCGTCTCGAAGCCGATCTGCTCGACCAACTGGCAGATCAACTCGCCGGCAAGGCGCCGCAAGGTCAAGGTAACGCGAATTCTTCGGCAAGCACTGCGCACAAGCCGTTCCCTTCAGAAAAATCTGCTCGCGAAGCGTCTCGTTCGCAGCAGTCTTTTTCGGCACTGCAATCATCTCCTCAGGAATCTTCGCCGGCAGAAGCCGTGAAAACGCCAGCCGCGCAAACGCCGGATTCAACCGAGCCCACCATTTCGGCGCCAGTTCCACAACTCCCCCCAAACGGAGGCAACTTTTCGCCTTCGCTCGCTCAGAGTTTGGCTGAGCAAGAACAACAAGGAAAGGCCGGGCAGAAAAAACCAGCCGGCGAAGATCCCGCGCTGCGGGCCGAAGCCGAGAGCCTGGAAGAGATCTTGAAGAACCAGGCCCATCCTAAGAATTTGGTCGCAGTCAAAAAGTCCGGCACCCCAGTGGTTGCGACCGCAAGTTTGACCGCGAAGACTTTGTTTCTCGCCAACGCCCACGACGAATTTGAGATGCTCGATTTCAATCGCGACTGGGTCCACGTACGCATCTCCGGTCTTTCCCGAGGATGGATCTGGCGCACCAGCCTGGAAATGCCTGACAGCGTTCCCGACACCGACGCTCCCGCAAATGCTGCGCCGGGCGTCGTCGCCGCCGATTTGTTTCACGTCACTCGCGAAGAGACCGCGCCTTTCCCGGGAAATTGGGCCCCGCTCCGCGGAAAATACGTAAAGATCGTTTCTGTGGAAAAAATAAACGAAGCCAAAGATGCCGGTCCGCAACTCAGACTGGAGTTCGCCAAGTCCGTGCTCGACAAGGATTATTCCGAACTCGCGCAAAAACCGCAGGAACTGGCCGGCATTGTCTTGATCTTCGATTCCGTCGACGGAGGCATGATTGCCGCCACCTTCCAGACACTCCAACAATGGAAGGCCGGCAAAATGTCCGACGCCGCCCTCTGGCATCAGTGCTTCTTCGACCCCCCCGAAACCTTCACCGAATCCGCAATCGCACCAACCCAATAACTCAAGCAGAGTCCGTGTAGCGCCGCCGTCCCGGCGGCTGTCCGCCGGGCGCCCCGCCCACCGAGCCGAAAGCGAAGACGCCGTCGCTACATCCGGCAGCTACCCCATCCTTGCCGCGTTCTTTTCGGCAGGGTGGGGGGATTGACTTCCCATACAAACAGCACAATCGACCTTCCAGCCACGCCTCACTTCGAATTGGTTTTGGAACGGCGCAGCTTCATCCGCGCCGTCAGTGTCTGAGAATTTAGCCGCTTGGGGATGCGCCTTTCAAACCGCACCGCATGCGCAGCCTAGCCGTCACCTCTTCTTTTTGCTAGACTCGATGGGTTCTCTCCGGGTATAACGAAAGCGATTCGCCGGTCGGCACGAATTCCCATGAGCGCAATGACACAGCCACTGCTGTTATTCCGCAAGCAAGCAACATCGCTGCTGCGCGACTATGCCGAACTGATGAAGCTCCGCGTCACCACTCTCATCGTCATGACGGCGTGGTGCGGCTATTTCTTCGGCGCGCAGAAAGCTGGAGTATCTTCGCTCTCCTGGGGCCTGCTGCACGCCCTGTTCGGAATCGGGCTGGTCTCGAGCGGCACCGCCGCATTGAATGAAGTGATGGAACACGAAGTGGACGCGCACATGCGCCGCACCGCGCAGCGTCCGTTGCCGGCAGGCCGCATGAGTTTGCGCCACGCCGCGACCGCCGGACTGTTGGCCACGATCGGGGGCTCAATCTATCTGGCGGTTTTCACGAATCCGCTCACGGGACTTCTGACGTTTCTCACGTCCGTGGTATATCTCGCAGCATACACACCCCTGAAGCGGATCTCACCCATCTGCACCTTCGTGGGCGCCTTTCCCGGAGCGATGCCGGGAGTGCTAGGTTGGACAGCAGCGCGCGGCCGGTTGGAATGGGGCACGCTGATTCTGTTCGCCATTTTATTCGTGTGGCAGTTCCCGCATTTTTTCTCCATCGCCTGGCTCTACCGCGAAGACTACGCCAGCGGCGGAGTCCGCATGTTGCCGGTAGTAGAAGAAGATGGCCGGTCGACGGCACGCCGCATATTAGGCTATTCGCTGGTGCTGATTCCGTTGAGCCTGCTGCCAAGCTTTTTCGGAATGGCCGGAAAAATCTATTTGGTGGGCGCTCTGGTCCTGGGCATAGCGCTCTTCTACTTCGGAGCAAGGCTGGCATTCCTGAAATTACCAATCAATAGTCCGCGATCAAAAATGCTGGCCCGGCAAGTATTACAAGCAACAGTGATCTACCTGCCGCTACTGTTCGCCCTAATGATGGGCAACGCGGTACACCCCTGATGACGTGAAGAGCGGGCGCCCCCGCCCGCTTGCCTCCACAATCAAAAGCCTCGGAGACAAAACGACCGGCTTGAATCTTCTCGTGGTGTCATCCTGAGCGGAGCCGCTCTTCAGGCGGAGCGAAGGATCTCCCGCACCCAAATGCCTTCGCCCGTGGGAGATCCCTCCCTCGCGGCTGAACCGCGCAGGCCTTCGGACTGACGTACCTGCCTCATCCAGCCCCCACAACTTCTTTCGATAACACGTCGCCCCATGAAACAATGACCCATGATCGAGCGCTTCGATTTCTCCGATCTTCGCGAACTGTTTGCCAAAGCCAACGAGGAAAAGTCCGGCGACCAGTTAGCGGGAATCGCCGCGCGATCCGAACGAGAGCGAGTCGCCGCAAAACAAAAACTAGCCGACCTCACCCTAGGCGAAATTGTCCGGCGTCCACTCATCGATGTCTCAACGACTGACGTCTCGACGACCAATTCGTCCACTGACGATGTCACGCGCCTGATCCTCGAAACCTATGACCAGCAAGCCTTCCGCCCCCTCGCCAGCATGACCGTCGGAGAGTTTCGCGAATTTCTTCTCGACGACGAAACCACAGACCTTCAGATCCAGCAACTGCAAAGCGCCATCATCCCCGAGATCGCCGCTGCCGTGACCAAGCTGATGAGCAACAAAGATCTCGTGCTCGCGGCCTCGAGAATTCGCAACGTCACTCGCTGCCGCAACACCATGGGCGAGCGCGGAGTGCTCGGCATCCGCGTGCAGCCCAACCACCCGGCCGATGACATCGGAGGCATCCTTCTCTCAGCCTTCGAAGGCCTTCTCTACGGCTGCGGAGACGCAGTGATCGGCGTAAATCCGGCGACCGACTCCGTGGCCACCGTCAGTTCGATTCTTGTTGCGCTGAATCGCCTGGTGGACGCCTACGAAATTCCCACGCAGACTTGCTGCCTCGCGCATATCTCAACCCAACTGGCCGCGTTAAGTCAGGGCGCGCCCGTCGATCTTCTTTTTCAATCCGTCGCCGGCACGGAAGCAGCCAACCACAGCTTCGGAATTACATTGAACATGTTGCGCGAAGGCCAGCAGCAGGTGCTTGAGCATCATCGCCAGCGAGATGTCCACTGGGCGGGCGATCAGGTGATGTATTTCGAAACCGGCCAGGGCAGCGCTCTCTCGGCCGAAGCGCACCATGGGGTCGATCAACTCACACTCGAAGCGCGGGCTTACGGAGTGGCGCGCGCCTTCCAGCCTTTTCTGGTTAACAGTGTCGTCGGCTTCATCGGACCCGAATATCTGGCGGATGAGCGGCAGATCATTCGCGCCGGCCTCGAAGATCACTTCATGGGCAAGCTGCTTGGCCTGCCCATGGGTTGCGACGTCTGCTATACCAATCACGCTGCCGCTGACCAGAACTCCGCCGACAATCTGCTGCTGCTGCTCACTGCTGCGGGGTGCAATTATTTCATGGGCGTTCCCTGCTCCGATGACGTGATGCTGAATTATCAATCGACCAGTTACCACGACGCATTGGCCGCGCGGCGTCTGTTCCATCTGCTTCCTGCGCCGGAGTTTCTCGCGTGGCTTCAGAGTATGGGGATCTATCGCGGCGCCGAACCGGCGGCGCTTGATTCATCCGCGCGGCAGCAACTGATGCGGGGTTTGGAGTCGTCTCTGGAGAAGACGGTCTGATGGCTCGCGGAGAAGACAAGAGCAACGAAAACCAACTCGCTCGGTCACACGACCTGCCTGAAGTGTTGAAGAAGTTGCGTGCGCAGACTCCGGCCCGCCTGCTGGCAGGCCGAAGCGGGGCAGCGTATCGCACTCGCACTCAAATGGAATTGCGCGAGGCACACGCGGCAGCCCGCGATGCGGTGCGCGCGGAACTAAATCTGTGCGCCGATCTCGGCGAAGAGTTTGTGCGCCAGTGGAATCTGTTTGAAGTCTCCACGCAGGCCGCGAACAAAGAAGAGTATCTCCTGCGCCCGGACTTGGGTCGGCACCTGAATGACGCGTCCCGCGCGGAGTTGACGACGCGTTGCGCTTCGGAAAAAGATTTGCAAATTGTGATTGGCGATGGGCTCTCTGTCACCGCAGTCGCCGCGCAAGTGCCTCGACTGTTGCCGCTTCTGTGCGATGGCGCGCGTGACCGCGGCTGGAGTCTCGGGTCGATCTTTGTGATTCGTCACTGCCGCGTGGGCATTCTCAATGAGATCGGCGAGCTGCTCAGGCCATCAGTTGCTGTGCTGCTGATCGGAGAACGTCCTGGGCTTGCGACTGCGGAGAGCCTCTCGGCTTACATGGCCTACCAGCCGAAGGTTTCAGACAGTGACGCTCACCGCAACCTTATCTCAAACATTCACGCGCGCGGCGTGAGCCTGGAGCGCGCCGCGGAACGCATTCTGAATCTTGCTGCTTTGATGATGAAGACTCACGCGAGTGGTTATCAACTTCGCGAGGAGTTACCGGGCGAGGTCGCTCCGGCTGGCCTGCCTCGCTCGACTTGAAGGCGCTGCTGGCGATGTGTTCCGGCTGGAACATTGTGCTGAATGTTCCAGCTGGAACATATCTCACGTTTTACCGGAACACTGTGGAAATCGCGGAAAACTCGGAAAACCACCTTAAAGCTATAGTTGGTTGGTTGTAAGTGTAGGGGTGGATGGAGTTAGCGGACGAGGCTGCAAACGTGGTCAAAAAGCCACAGGGCGAAGGAAAAGCGTTGGGGACCGCGAGGGAGAATGGCACTCGGGGGTCGGGAGTGCTAATTACATGGACTTACGGGAAATAGGGGGGTCCGCGACCGGCTGCGGAGAAAAATTGTGTCCAGCGATCGAACTGCCCCACTCAAGCCCAGAGGACGGCTTGAATGGGCCGCCCGTCAAATTCTTGTCCCAGGATTCGGCATGCTCCGGGTTCGTCCTTCCCGGTTTTCTCGTCAGTTTTTGGGTTTTCTATCCCCCGAGATAAGGTATTGCACAGAATAGATCTGGGAGTCGGTTGACCCGATTTCCCGTGAATCCGCAGTGGTCTGCCCGGCGACGGTTCTTATTGTTTCGTCGCTCAGGTCAGCGTGGGCGACGAGGGAACCGACAGTCTCGGAGTTTGAGTGTAATGGCAGTGTGACCAATGCATGTACCCGAATAGACTCGCCCGACCCTAGCATCGCCAAGCTCGCGGGAAGTGACCTCACGCCGTATAAACGCGCGCCGCCGCGCAAAAGGGTCTCCTTGCCTGCCCCTCCGTGTCGTTGTTCAATCGTCATAGTCAGATTCAGAACGGTCATTGTATAGGCCGTCTTCGGATCGTCAGGCTCGAATTCAGCGGGACTGGGTGAGGCGGGAATGGGGAGGACCGCGCTGCCCAAATTCGTTAGGATAAAGTCGACCTCGGTTTTTCCCTCGCGGTCGGGCGCTGTCCCCCGGTTCTCGATGACCAATGCGAGGGGAAGCTTGCGTCCGATGCCGCCGCCGTTGCCCGAGGTGGGGCGCCGCGCAATGTCACGGGCAGGCCCCGTAGCATCAACCACTATTTGGCCAGGAACGCTGGCGGCGAGGAAAATGATCCCCAAGCGTAACGCGAGTGGCGCCATTTCCGTGGTCTCCTTTAATGGCAGTACGGCACTGCCCCACTCAAGCCAGAGGACTGTCTTGAATGGGCCACCCGCCTAGGAGCAACAAACGAGATTCGCAACATTCAAGTCCCCCTATTGGCAGGTGATCGTTTCCGACGGCGTAACTGTCACTGACGGGTACGGGCTATTGCTGCAAAAGATCTGCACGGTCCAGTTTATGTTGGCGCCTGGCTTTTGGTAGCCAATATAGTTCTGGCCATAGCAGATCTCTCCCGTCGAGCGCCATCGAAACTAAAGGCTGGGCCACCCGCCGATGTGTGGTGGATCTCCGTTACGGCTCGCGTGTCGAAGCGTTCGCTGGGACGAGCCTCCGTCCGCCGGTTCCGTCGTTCTCCTCCCGCATTGCCGGGGATAAGCTCAACACATAAACCGGTACGTCAGGATCGAATGAAAGATCATATTGGATGGTCCGATTTGTGTTGGCAAGCGCCTGCTTCAGGAGTTCGCGGGCTGGAACTCTTTCCCCGCCCGTCGTCGTTTGAGTTGTCCTAAACAAGCTGCTGGAGGTGGCTGCGAAGAGCACTCGACTCCCGGTGGCAGACTCCAAAGCGCCCAGAATAGATTTAATTGTGTCGTACACGCTGCGCGGTGCTTTGGCCAGGGTCAGAGGGGTATCCAATAGCGGTGATATCTGTTTCAGCGCGCCACTTTCGTCCTTTACCTCTGTGCCAACGACCGTGAATTGTCCGTCCGAGTCTACCCTCAGGACGTACCTCCCAGGGTTGTCGGTCGCGTTGTACTCCTCTACCAATGTTGAAAGAGCAAGGCGTTCGGCTTTGGGGTCTGACGCTTCCTTCGGCTCCGGGAAGGTTCCTGTGAACAACCCTCCGGCCGGTCGCGTCACCCCCTTTTCATTTGGATGGGCAGCCCGCCATTTTGGCGCGGTATCGTCGACGACGTCGAAAGGACTGTAGCACGGGGCTGATTCGAAGTTGATCTGCCAGCCATATTCCAGGCGCACGGCGAAGATTGCTTGGAACAATGGCAAGGGGGCGTTCGCCGTGACCGTGACCACGGAATCCCCGTGCTGGATGCGCGCTCGATCGAGAAACGACGGGCGCGGGGTCGGCTGTGCCGAGATAAGTCCGCACAAGGGGGCCAATACCGTTAACGCGCGCATGCTCTTGAGCATTTGGGCTGCCTCGGGTTAGAAGGGAATGGTGCTGCTACACACCCCTGCGCGGCATACTGTGACAGTGCTGGAGCCTACCGTCTGGGTGAGCAGGTTGGTGACGTAGAGGTCGATGCCATCGTAGTTCATCGACTGGTGAATGTTGATGGCGCAAGGAAATTCAACGCCGTGGGCCGCCCCCTGTGTCTGAATGAGGTTCACGACTCCGCTCTCGAAGCCTATGGTGTCTTTGCCGTATTGGTTGTGTTCCGCGCTCCCTCCTTGATCCACAACCCATGTGTCGCCTTGCACGACTGGGTATTGCACCATACCGGACGTGCTCCACCAGCAGGCGTTTGTGCCTAGGACGGGACTGCTCTCCGTGACGGAGTGATTGTCGTAGCTAGTGGTACTCGGCTCTAGGGTCATTAGGAACTGCCCCTGGGTGATCAGGATGGTGCCGACGAACTCGGTTATTTCGCCCGATGGTGCGTTCTCCACCTTGACCGGGTTGGTCAAATTCACTGGCACGGTTACGCAGCCGTCCTCCAGCACCCAGCCGCTGGCATTGGCGGTGGTCGTGCCAGGAGAGACGCCTGTCACCGCCGTGTTCGTCACGGTCGCGATGCTGGGGTTCCCGCTCGACCAGTCGTTAAACAGGTTGGAGATGTTCACTTGCCCGCCGGTACAGGCGTCCGTTGCCTCGATGGGGTCCCCGTAATCGCCGTTCACTAAAACCTCGAACTCGTCGACCTCCCATGCCGGAGCGAGGTTGGGGCAGCAAGCGGGGTAGGGCGGCTTTGCGTTGAACCCAAAAGTGCTGTCCAATGTTAGGTTGCCCTGCATCAGGCTGCCTAGGCCAGGGCTGAGATCGCGGAGATCGTAGGTGCCGAAGCTTGCGTCGGCGGGCAGCGTGTTGCCTTTGCGGTCAGGCACGCGATTGCGGATAAGGTTGGCAATGTTCACGAACATCTGATCGCCGGGCTGGATGGTCTGCTGCATCTCGTAGCTCTTCTCGCCATTATCATAGTGCAAGGTGACCAGGGCATTCGTGGGTTTTTGTCCGGTATTCGTAACAGCCATGATCTGGTTGTGGGTGGAGTCGGCACGCCATTCGCTATTGTGGAACATGCCTCAGCGGCTGAAGCCACGGTTGGTTTTGCTGGGCTTTTACGGCATGACTGAACGTCGTGCCCTTCCCGTCCCTGCCTTGCGCAGCGTGTGTTTTCGTCAGGCTGTGTGCGAATCGAGATCGAGGTCAAAGGCAGGTGACAGGAGTGTCCGCTCCACACGAGCAAAACTCTTCGACGGAGATCAAACTCCCCACCCTAACGTCGCAAGACAAGAGTTGGGTTGGCTTTGGAGTGTTTTTGCGAAGTTAGGATGGGCAGCCGCCTCACCCGCAGACCCACACGATTTGGTAGTGGTGCATTTTGGCTTACGCGTCAGGGCGGTTAAGCGGGAGATCCTTCGCTTCGCCTGAAAAACGGCTACGCTCAGGATGACAAAGTCGTGTAAAGGCCAAACTGCACCACTACCCACGATTTGCCGCTTCCGGCTGGCCTGGTTACTTTAATCCTTCTACTAAGTAGAGGTCGGCTAGCATGCGGTGGTATCCGTAGACACAATTCTTGGCGTCGGGCGTCAGCAGGATTGGGCCTATATTCTCAACGCCTGCGGGATCGGATGGCATGAGCTGCTTCCAGTGGACGCGCTGGCCGGTTTGCAAATCGAGGCGATCGACTCGAGCCGGCAGTTCACCCGGCTGATATATATATAAGGAGTGGCCGTCGGAGCTGAAGGTGATGGGCTGCTCTCCGGGATTGAGTCCGTTAATGACGCGGGGCTCGCCTCCGGTAACAGAATAAAGATAACCCTTCTGGTCGGGACCGATACCCGCCACCCACTGAGAGTCGGGCGAGATGACAAACCTTGTGCCGTTCACGCCTTCGGGGGTGATGGGCTGGCTCTTGCCCGAAGCCATGTCGTAGATATAGAGCCGCACTCCCTTGCCGGGTTCGTCCCCGGAGAACAGGACGCGCTTCCCGTCGGGAAACCAGTGCGCGAATCCGCGGTTAACACCGTCGTTGGTGAGCTGTTTGGGCTCGCCCGCGCCGGTGGTCAGCAGCTTTAATTGAGTGGGCGAATCTTGCGTTACCGCGATCACAGATTTTCCGTCGGGCGACAAAGCGCGGGCTCCGCCTTCTCCGAGGAGGACGGCGGGAGAGCCGTCGGTTTTCCGAATGTAGACAGCGTAGGACAAGCCGCCGGATTTGGAGTAGGAGAGCGCCCCTCCACCACCTTCTTCGTCGAACAAAAGCATTTTGCCATCGGCTGACAGGTCGGCGGGATAGGAGTAGTCGAGCCACGAGAGTTCGTGCTCCTTGGAATCGCCCTCGCTAACTCCGATTAATTCGCGCCGCCAACTGGCACGCATCAGAAGCACGCGACCATCCTTGGCAATATCGAGCAGCATCAATGCGCCGGGCAAGCGCAAGACCATGCGCTCTTTGCCATCGAGCGTCACGGCGTAAAGAGTGCGATCGGTACCAGTCTTGCTGGCGGTAAACCAGACTTCGCTGCCGTCGGGAGACCATGCCAGTCCTTGCACAGTAAACCATTCGCCGGCGAGAACTTTTTTATTTCCCTTCAGGTCGACCATGGCTACGGAACCGGCGTCGTCGCCCTGGGTGGGATGATCGAGAAAAGCGATCATGTCTCCCTTGGGGGAAACTCGGGGATGACCGACCCATCCGCCAGTCTGATAGAGCGGCTTCCCGATGGGATATTCCAACTGGTTCTTTCCGCCGAAGTCACGCACCACGGCCAGGCTGTTGCCGTCCGGTCCCCAATCGGCCCACTGCACCTGCTCCATCACATCGCGAGGCGCACCGCCGGCAAGCGGCGCTCGGGCCAGCGTGCCCATGTTGACCCAGGTACCGATCGCCTTGCTGTCCAGCAGAACCGCCAACTCAGCAGTGGAGGAGACGGACATGAGCTGGGTGTGGCTGAGCCCCATCGATCGCGATTCCGGCGCTTCCGGACGAGCAGTGAACACATCCGTAGGATTGCCCTGCCACGCGGCGCTGTAGAGAATTGTTTGACCATCGGGAGCAAAGCGGGCCGAGCGAATGCTGCCGCGGCGGAAGGTCAGCTGCCGATAAGAAGGTGGCGGCGCTGGCGGCGTCGAAAACAAAAGTTTGCCGGCAAACAACGTCGCGCCGACAGCAACAAGCAGACCAAGTAAGAAGACGGGGACGGACAGGCTGGCCTTGGACTTCGTTCCAGCTGGAGGCGGACTTACAACGGCGGCCGCCGGCTCCGATTTGTCGACAACCACAGAAGATTCCGACGACCCAATCTGACGTTGCAGACGCTTCAGGTTGGCGCGTATTTCGGCGGCCGACTGGTAACGGAGTTCGCGATCCTTCTCGAGCGCGTTGTTGATGGTTTCTTCGAGCTTCGCCGGGAGTTGAGGATTCAGGCGGATGGGCGCAGTGGGCGCGCGGTTGAGAATGGCCTCGGTGATTACCGCCGAGGTCTCTCCACGAAACGGCGAAATTCCGGTGGCCATCTCATAGAGGACGACGCCGAAGGAGAACAGGTCAGTCCTGCCATCGAGTTCTTTCCCTTTTAACTGCTCGGGGGACATGTAGGCGACCGTGCCGACTGCTGTTCCGGGGAGGGTCAGGTCAAGAGTGGCGACATCGGCTTTAGTTTGCGAGTCGCCGGTGAGAGATGAACTGGCGTGCGTGATCTTGGCGAGCCCGAAGTCCAAAACTTTGGCGTGGCCACGCTCGGTCACAAAGATGTTCGCGGGCTTGATGTCGCGATGGACGATCCCTTTGGCGTGCGCGGCATCGAGCGCGTCTGCGACCTCCATGCCGATATTCAGCAGCTGTTCTAACTCGAGGGGGCGGCCAGCGATCATGTGTTTGAGAGTCTGGCCGCTGAGGCACTCCATAGCGATGAAGAGATTGTTCTCGTGCTGGCCGATCTCGTAGATGGTGCAAATGTTGGGATGATTGAGAGCAGAGGCTGCGCGAGCCTCTCTGCGGAAGCGTTCCAGGGCTTGAGGATCCTGCAAGGCTTCTTCGGGCAAAAACTTCAGAGCTACGGACCGTCCGAGGCTGATGTCCTCAGCCCTGTAGACGATGCCCATGCCGCCGCCACCAAGCTTCTCAAAGATGCGATAGTGCGAGACAGTTTGGCCGATCATGGAGTCGGCATATGTTAGGCGGGAATGCGAGGGCAAGTCAACAGAAAGATGGAGACGAGCGCGATCGTTTTTTGTTTGATCTAGCAGTGAGAAATTGCTGAATGCTACAAAGGCCGCGCCCGTCGAGCCAATTGAATGGCTCAATCAAACGCGGCCCCATCTTTTTTGCCGAACCTGTTTTCGCCGAACCTGTCTCGAACTTACAGCGAGCGGACGAAGTCCACCAGGTCCTGCTGGTTGGTCTTGCTCAGGTTGTTGAAGTTGATGACGGTCTGATTCGCTTCCGACGACACGTAGGTGCTGTTGCCCACGCTGTAGTGGTCTTCGATCGCGGTCACGATGTTGTTGGTGCGGCCATCGTGCAGGAACCAGAGGCGCTGCCCGATGCCCCAGAGCGGCGAGGTGCGGAATTCATCCGGCCCGGCCTGGCCCTGCGGCAGGCCGTCAGCCAGCCCGGGGCCCATGTGGTGCACGATCAGATCGGAATAAAGACTGATGGTGGTGTTCGCCAATGCGGGGCGAGACGTTGGCGGCGTGGTGAACGATGTAGTGTGGCAGTAGACGCAACCGACGTTAGTGAATTGCGTCAAGCCGTTCTTAGTGGCGGCGGTGGGCTTCGCCGGAGTCGGCGGGGCCATCCACTGTATAAAATATTCCGTGCGGGCGCGATCGTCGGGAAACATTTCGGTCAGGATTCCCGGCGTGAAATTGGTCGATGTTTCCGGCACGGGATTGAAGAGGCAGCCCGGCGTTTGATTGATTTCAGTGGGGTAAGTCTCGTTGGTCACGCCCATTTCGACATTCATCTGCAGGGCCGCCATCAATAGCGTGGAGCGGACCTGAGCCTTCCAGCCGAAGCGCATGATGCTGCCATCATTGCCGCTGTAGTTGGGGTGACCGGTAATTCCCAAACTCGCTTTCTGGGTCTGGTTGGCTTCCATGTTGGCGACGATGGCGCTGTTGCGAACCACCTCGATAAGACCATCTCCGAAGGTTGGAGTCACCTGGCGAAGAACCAGATCGCCATCGGCGGCGGCCTGCGTAAAGTTGGGCTGCGCAACGGAGCATCCCGCGGCGTCGGTGCGGCCGGTGATGGTGAATAGCTGATGTACGTTGCCATCGGGAATGGTTGTTCCCGGCGTATTGATGAATCGGGCTTCAAGAATAGGGCCAGTCGAACTCTCAAACGACGGCATGGTATTGGTTGCGCCGTTGTACTGATAGACCCCGAATAAAGGATTGGTCGGCGGACTCGATCCGCCCACAGCGGGATAGGCGTGGCAACTGGCGCAGGAATTGGAATTGAAAACTGGCCCGAGTCCGCCATCGGTAGGAGAAGTCACGATGACGTCGTGGACGCGATCGAATTCCGCAGTGATGCTGGGCTCAATTTGCGTTTCGTTGGCACTGAGGGTCTTGAGGAAGCCTCCGGCACCGGCGGGCAATGGCCGGGGACCAGGGTCGGTTGCCGTGGGACACGGCGATGGAGTACAAGTCACACTGCCCTTCACAGATTTCGGCAAGAACGAGGCGGACGCGGCCGCCAGCAGCAGCAACAGGGCCATGGGAAGAACGGCCTTCAACCACTTGCGCTTGCTGAGTTGAGCTTGCTCTGGATTCATGTTCGCCCTCAATGACATAGCAGTCCCCTTAATGTTCGTCGCGCCGAAGCCTTACAGCGAGCGCAGGAAGTTAATCAGATCCTGCTGTTGAGTATTACCGTCAGGCCCTATGGTTTGGGGCAGATTGTTGAAATTGATGACGGTCTGGTTCGCTTCCGAATTGGGATAGACACCGTTGCCCACGCTGTAATGATCTTCAATCGCCGTCACAATATTGTTGGTGCGGGCATCATGCATGAAGAAGTAACGCTGGCCGATGCCCCACAGCGGCGCGGTGCGGAATTCATCTCCGCTGGCGGCGCCCTGAGTGACGTTGTCGGCATCCCCTGGGCCCATGTCATGAACCAGCAAGTCGGAATACAGAGTTGCAGTCTGGTTGCTGAGCGCGGCGATCGAAGAAGCCGGCGTGGTGAACGAAACGTTGTGGCACATATTGCAGCCGATGCTCTGGAACACCGCGAAACCGTTGGCGGTGGAAGTGGTCGGCGCCACGGGCGTTGGAGGCTGCAGGAAGCGCATGAACAGCGAGAAACGCTCCAGGTCGCCGGGGAAATTCACGCCCGTCTTGGGGGCCTCGCCAGTATCGTTGCGATCGTCAGGAACACCCTTGGTCTTGTTGGTTCCGGGCGGGACCGGGAACGGCGGCAGGCAGCTGGGATAAGTCTCATCGTTCTCGCTGGGGAACGCTTCATCGCTGACCCCTTCTTCAACGGTGTAAGCCTCACCGGAAAAAGTCATCATCGACTTGTGCTGGGCCTTCCAGCCGAAGCGCGCGATGGTGCCATCGTCGGAGGAGTTCGGATGTCCCGTGATTCCGAGGGACGCCTTCAGCGTGAGGTTCGCGTTCATGTTCGCGAGGATGGCGGTTTCGGGAATCAATTCCACGAGACCTACGCCAAAAGTGGGCGTCACCTGGCGGAAGATAATGTCGTTGTTGGCCTGGGCTTGCGTGAAGTTGGGTTGGACTTCTTGTGTGCAGCCTGGAGCGTCGGTACGGTTGGAAATCGTGAACATCTGGTGGACGCTGCCGTCGGGAGTCACGCCGTCAGATAGATAAGGAAAGCGCGCAACCATGGTGGGCCCGTTGGTGGTGATGAAATAGGGCATTGTGTTAGTTGCGCCCATGAGCTGGTAGATGCCGAACAGCGGATTGGTCGGCGAACTGGAGCCGCCCACCGCGGGATACGCGTGGCAACTATTACAGGAGTTGGAATTGAAGCGCGGGCCCAGGCCCACGGTCTTTACTAATGGGCCGCCCGCCACGAAATTCACCTCGGTAAAGATCTGCGTGAGGCGAGAGGTGATGGCGCTCTGATTCTTGGTGAGAGCGGGATAAAAAGTGCCCGCGGCAGCCGGGAGCGGGCGTGGACCGGGATCGGTGGCAGTAGGACACGGCGCGATAGGACAGGAGCCCTGGCCGTGAACCACGGCAGGCCGCGACATCAAAGCGGCTCCAGAAAGCACCAAGAGCGCCGCCAGAGTTATAAAAACAGGAAGGTTTCGACGAAAGGAACCCGGGTTTGTTTGCATAGGAGAATCGTCAATTCTGCGCATGGATTTCCAACCTGTTCTCAACCAAACGGTTCGGTCAGCCGCTTAGAAAGCTGCAATATTTACGAGGAATTTTTGGGGGAACAACCTGGCGCACCGCTCCGAACGCGCCGAATGAACCTTACCGTATTACAGGTGCAAAAAGGTGTCAATGAGACAATGGTCTCCGTGAAGAAACTTGCACACTAAAGTAACCACCAATTCGGTACGCGTTACCCTGGTGGTCACCGAGACTCGAAAAGAAAATTTTTATTTCGCGATCGGCCACAAAAAAACATTTACAAGTTCACGCTCACCCAATACACTATCGCCAAGTTCGCGGGGGAGGAAACTCCCCGATTTCTGGCTTTACCCTTCTCACCAAAAATCTCATAAGCAACGCGTTGGGAGACTCATTTCCTTCCGACAGGAATCGAGACAGATTTCGATATGGCCCAATTGACCAGCCTTCCGCAGCGGGAGAAGATACGCGTACTGGCCGCCGACAACACCTCCATGAACACGCAACTGCTGGTGGATGCGCTGGCGCGAGAAGGACAATTTATTGTGGCAGGGACGGCGTCGAAGCCTGCCGAAATTCTCGCGGGCGCGAAGAAAGAGCTTCCGCATGTTGCGCTGATCAGCGCGAGGCAGGAAGAGAACAGCGCGGCGGGATTTGTTCTATGCCGCGAGATGCGCTCCGCGTTGCCGGCGACGCGCGTGATCCTCATGCTGGATTCCTCTGAACGCGCGCCGGTAATCGAGGCCTTCCGCTCAGGAGCGCGCGGAGTTTTTTCGCGGACCGAGCCTCTGCGAATGCTCCCCAAGTGCATTCTCTGCGTTCATCAGGGTCAAGTGTGGGCGGGCAGCGGCGAACTTCACTACCTGCTCGAAGCCATCGCACAACCGGTTCCGATCCGCCCCTTGCACAATGCCAACGGAAACGCATTGCTCTCGGCGCGGGAACTCGACGTTGTGGGCTGCCTGGCCGAGGGGCTTAGCAACCGTGAGATTGCGCAGCGCCTCACGCTGACCGAGCACACCGTCAAGAACTATCTGTTTCGAATCTTCGACAAACTCGGAGTTTCCAGCCGGGTCGAAGTGGTGCTCTATGCGTTAAGCGGCGGAGGCCGTGCGCCGCGGGAATCTGTTTCCGTCGCTGGCGCGAAAGCCAATCTTGCGCCGGTTCTGGTCCGGGCGCGGGGTGGTGCGCAAGCCAGTGCCGACCAAGTTTAAAGCGTTTCTCAGAA
>Ga0187871_10001562_pt1 | contig 19684 bp, 15 predicted proteins | sample June2016WEW_16_1_FD_132988 | JGI IMG/M metagenome (GOLD analysis project Ga0187871, IMG submission 132988) | Peatland microbial communities from SPRUCE experiment site at the Marcell Experimental Forest, Minnesota, USA - June2016WEW_16_10 | ecosystem: Environmental > Terrestrial > Soil >...
AGCCTGTGGGTTACAGAAACGATTTCACCGCGTTCACCATATTGCCGTCCGTCCAATTGGTCGCGCCAATAATCTTCTGGACCACCTTGCCCTTGGAATCGATGATGTAGGATTCCGGGTACTTGAAGGTGCCATAGTCGGCGCTGATCTTGGCCTCGGGATCGCGGGCGGTCATGAAGGAGACGCGATTGCGGGAAAGAAAGTCGTGATAAACCTTGGGGTTCGCGTCCATACTGACGCCCAGCACCACCACGCCCGATCCCGCCATATCCTTTGCGAACTGATCGAGCGAGGGCACTTCCTCGACGCACGGCTGGCACCAGGTAGCCCAGAAATTCAACACCAGCAAACGCCCGCCAAAGTTCGAGGCAGTGATGGTGCGGCCGTTGTCGGCCGTGATGGTGAAATTCGGGGCGGAATCTCCCACGTCGATGATGCGTTCGTGAGTGGAAGTGTACAGCACAAACACCAGGACGGCCAGCAATACGCCGATCCCGGCTTTCAGGAATTGATCGATTTTGACGCTATGCATAGCTGGAAACTATAATTTTAGTGTACTTCCGGCTCGTTTGCTGCATCGAATAATCAGGTCCCATGCTGATCACCCGCAAGGCGGAGTTCTCCGCGTCGCACATCTGCCGCGATTCCCGGCTTTCCGACGCCGAGAACCACGCGCTCTACGGCGCGGCGGCCAACCCCCACGGGCACGGCCACAATTACGTGCTGGAAGTCACCGTGGCAGGCACGCCGGACCCGGTCACCGGCATGGTGCTCGATCTGAAGGCGCTCAAGGATACCCTGAACCGCGAAGTGGTCGACATCTACGATCACCGCTTCCTGAACCGCGAAGTGGCACCGTTCGACCATGTAATGCCAACGCCGGAGAACATCGCCATCGACATCTGGAATCGCCTGCAGCCGCATTTGAGCGGACCGCGCGGCACGTTGCATGGCGTACGGGTCTACGAGACGCCGGACCTGTACGTGGACTATTTCGGAGACGCGGCATGATGCTGGTCACGCGCAAATACCGCTTTTCGGCCTCGCACCGGCTGCACGCGCCGCAGTTGGGCGAGGCGGAGAACCGCAAGTTGTACGGCAAGTGCAACAATCCTTTCGGGCACGGCCACAACTACGAGATCGCCGTGACGGTGCGCGGCCCCGTGGAGGCGCGCTCCGGGCGCGCTGTGAATCTCGAGTTGTTGGACGGCCTGGTGCGGCGCCAGGTGCTCGAACCGTTCGATCATCGCAACCTCAATGAGGAAGTGGACGCGTTTCGCGCGGCCGTTCCGACGTCGGAGAATCTGGGGCGCGAAGTGGTCCGGCGATTGAAACAGAATTGGCGTGCGGTGTTTCCGGCGGATGGGCCGTGTCTCGAACGGGTGGCCATCGCCGAGACCAGCCGCAACGCGTTTGAAGTGTCAGCCCATGAAATCGAATAAAGCTACCGTAAAAGTGATGCCCCCCAAAGCGGACCTGCCGCAGGTGGACCCGGCGCAGGTGGACCTGTCCATCGCGCCGCTGGTGAAACAGATCCTGGAGCGCCTGGGTGAGGATACCGGGCGCGAAGGCTTGGCGCGCACTCCCGAGCGTGTGGAGCGGGCGCTGCACTTTCTGACCAGCGGCTACCAGATGGACGTGAACAAGGTGGTCAACGGCGCCTTGTTCACGGTGAAGTACGACGAGATGGTGATCATGAAGGACATCGAGTTCTTCAGCATGTGCGAGCATCACATGCTGCCGTTTTTCGGCAAGGTGCACATCGCCTATATCCCCCGCGACCGGGTGATCGGTCTGAGCAAGCTGCCGCGCCTGGTGGACGTGTTCGCCCGCCGCCTGCAGATTCAGGAGCGCATGACGCAGCAGATCGCGCAGACCATCCAGGACTTGATCGACCCACTCGGGGTGGGAGTGATCTGCGAAGCGCGCCACTTCTGCATGATGATGCGCGGCGTGGAGAAGCAGCACTCCGGCGCCGTGACCAGCGCCATGCTGGGCGCGTTCCGCAGCCGTAAAGAGACGCGGGACGAGTTCCTGTCACTGGTGAAGTAGGTGGGACAGGCCTCCTGGCCTGTCCTTCTGGGCGCTCCCAATGAGGCCTCTTTGTCGCGGCTGGATCTGGACCTTGTGGGGCGGGCAATTCTGCCCGCAGCCGGCTTTCAGCCGGCCCACATCAGCCCCGATGCAGAGGGGTCACTGTATTACGCGAGACTCAATAGGCGGCCTTCTGGCAGAGACCTTGCGGTCATGCGCGTCACTCTGTGGGCTCTCGCTCTTTGCTTTGCCGCCATCACGGTTGTGAGCTGGAGATACTTGCCCGGGCCCTCCCCAACGGCGCTAAGCTCTCTACTTAAGAAGTAAAGGATTACAGCCTTCCCGAATATCGCAGCCGGAAGTCACAACGGGCGACAGAATTGGTGCGGCTGACGTCGCCCCCATCTTCGCGCTCGCCGCGGTGACACGTTTCGAAAATAAACTTCGCCGCCACATCTAACTGCACCCAAACCACTTACTAAATCCGCAGCCTTCCGGCACGCCTTTCCCCGGCAACCCGCGTTTTAAGATTAAGTCGGGTATGGCCGCTCCATCGCCACAACCAAAAGCCGAATTACGAAGGATAACTCGCATGATAGTCTCCGCTAAACAGCAAGAAGCCAACCGCAAGAATGCCCAGCATTCTACCGGTCCGACTACCCCGGCAGGGAAAGCGGCCATCCGCTTCAACGCCCTCACCTACGGCCTGCGCACCCGCGCCACCATGCTCCCCGACGAAAACGCCGCGGACTACTCCCAGCTCTGGGACGAGTTCGAAGCCGACTGGCAGCCGCAAACCCGCACCGAACGCTGCTACCTGGAAACCATGGTCACCTCCCAATGGCTGCTCAAGCGCGTGGCCGAGAGCGAACAGAAGATCTACCTGTACATCCACTTCGGCGAACAACAATGCAAGATGTTGGCGTACGTTGCGAAACAGCGCGCGCAACTGGAGCGCTCCTTTCGCACCGCCATCGCGGATATGAAGCAGTCACAACAGGAGCGCAACGCCCAGCGCCCACAGCCGCTCGAACAGACCGCGCAAGCCGCGCAACCACCGGCTCACCAGCCAGCCGAGCCACAAACGCAGCCTCCCGGCTACGTGATGTCGGAGGGCACCCAGCCCCATCCGGTCTTCTGCTCGACCTCCGCCCCTGACAGCCGCTAGCAAGTCACCCCCATGGTCTTTGACAACCGGACAGACGACCTCAACGGGTACGCAACTACTGTCTCAAAACCACCCCGAAAACGCCCCCGATCTTCGATTTCTGGCCCCAGACGCGAGCACCCAAATACCCGAACTCATCACCCAACACCCGGAACCCAATACCCGCCTTTTAGATCAACCGTTTGGGCTTTGATCGTCCACACCGCGCTCACCGCGCTGGAACAATTCCATGCCTACAGGTGTCTCAATGGTATGCTCGAAGTCCGCAACCTGACCAAGCTGTATATCGGCAGGCCCGCGGTCGACGACGTCAGCTTTACCATCCGGCCGGGCGAAATCCTCGGATACCTCGGCCCCAACGGCTCCGGAAAAAGCACCACAGTCAAAATGCTGACCGGCCTCCTGGAGCCCTCCCGCGGACTGATCCTCTACCAGGGCCGCAACATCCGGCAGGACCTGATCGGCTACAAGAAGTCCCTCGGCTACGTGCCCGAAGAACCCAACCTATATCCCTACCTGACCGGCCGCGAATACCTGCAACTGGTCGGGCGCCTGCGCTGTCTCCCGGTCGCGCCGCTCGAATCCAGAATCGACCAACTGTTGAACCTCCTGTCGCTCCACGAACACCGCTACTCGCCCATCTCTTCCTATTCCAAGGGCATGAAGCAGAAAATCCTCATCTCGGCCGCCTTGCTGCATAACCCCGATGTGCTGGTCTTCGATGAGCCGCTCTCGGGCCTCGACGTCACTACCAGCCTGGTGTTCAAGAACCTGCTCAAGGTGCTGGCGCGCGAGCGCAAGGTGATTCTATACAGCTCGCACGTGCTGGAGGTGGTGGAGAAGGTCTGCACCAGCGTCATCATTCTGCGCAAGGGATGCACGGTGGCGAACGACTCGGTGGCGCACTTGCGGGGCCTCCTGGCGCTGCCCTCGCTCGAAGACGTCTTTTCGCAACTGGTTCAGCAGGAAGACACCGAAAAGATCGCCGCGGACATCGTGGATGTCATGCAGGCTTGAGGACTCGCCATGGCGCCCGCGCTGGAGAACGAAATCGCTCAATTCCGCGAGCTGCTGCGGCACTTCTTCAGCCGCTTCTTCGACAACGACCTGATCGCGATCAATACGGACGCCGCGGACATGCGCGCCACCGTGGTCAACATCCTCGCCATGCTGGCCGCGCCCGGCATGCTGCTGCCATTTCTGTTCATGTCGAAGTACACCAACCTGCAAATGCAGCCGATGTACGTCCGCGACCTCGCCTCCCTGGGCGAGAAGGAGTTCTTCATCTGCTTTTCCATGACCGTGATGGGTCTGGTGACCGTCGTCGAGTGGGAGATGCTCTTTCCCGACCGCCGCGACTATGCCAACCTGACGCCGCTGCCCATCCGCCTGCGCACCATGTTCGGCGCGAAGATCGGGGCCTTGCTGGCCTTCCTGACCGTCTTCTCCGTGGCCATCAACGCCTTCTCGCCCGTGATGTTTCCCGCCGTAGTCCTCCAAAAGGAATCGTTGTTGAACCTGATCCCCTTTGCCCGCTGTCACATCGTCAGCATTCTGGCTGCCAATACCTTCGTGTTCTTCTTCTGTGTCGCCGTGCAAGGGATCTTGATGAACGTCCTGGGATACCGCGTCTTCCGGCGCGTCTCGCCTTACGTGCAGTTCGCGCTGGTGGCCCTGCTGATCCTGATGTTTCTGCTCTCTGGGCGCATCGTGTCCGAGCTGCAACCGCGCGCCCTCATCAACCCCGCTGCCGTCTACTTCTTTCCGCCGCTCTGGTTTCTGGGGCTTTATCAAGCGCAATTGGGCTGGACGAATCCCGTGTTCCGGGAACTGGCCGCGTCGGCGCGCATGGCCGCGGGATTCGCCACCGCCGGCGCGCTGGCCACTTACCTCCTGAGTTACAAGAGACATGTCACCCGCTCGCTCGAAAGCGCGGATGAGTTCTCCACCGTCCCATCGGCCCTGGAGAGAATGGTGGCCCGCCTGCTCGACCGCTTTGTCGTCCGCGATTCGCTCGAACAGGCTGCCTTCTACTTCATCTGGAAAACCCTCACCCGCAGCCGCCGTCACAAACTGCTCTTCGCGGCGTACGGGGCCGTGGGCTGCGCCGTGATCTTCGAAGGACTGGCGGTGCTGGTGGCGCGCGGCGGCAACTCCTGGATGTACCGTCCCATCCCCGAACTGTTGCCCGCGCCGTTGATCCTCGCCTTCTTCATCTTGTGCGGCATGCGGCATGTCTTTGCGGTGCCCGCCGAATTGCGCGCCAACTGGGTATTCCAGGTCTCAGACCGGGGCCAGGCCCGCCGCTGTCTGGCCGGCGTCAAAAAGGCCATGATCGTTCTGGGCATCGTTCCGCTATTTGGCCTCCTGCTGCCGCTGCACGTACTGTTCTGGGGCTGGCGGACCGCCCTGCTCCACATGTTGTTCGGCGTCGTTGTATCCTGGCTGTTAGTGGAAGTGCTGTTAGTCGGCTTTGAGAAGTTCCCCTTCACCTGCTCCTATCTTCCCGGCAAAGCCAACCTGAAGGTGTCCTGGCCGCTCTATCTCTTTGGCTTCACCACTTATGTTTCGGCATTCCTGACTTTGGAATACTGGATGCTGCAACGCCCCCTTCGCTTTGCCTGGCTGGCGGCAGTGGTCATCCTGGTCCACGTGGCTCTAGCCATCTACCGCTGGCGCGTGGTCGGGCGCGATGTGGCCCTGGTCTTCGACGAACAGCCCGAGCCCCTGGTGCGCAGCCTCAACCTGTGGGCCTAGTGGGGCAGGCTCTCAGACTGCGGCGGCCTCTCAGGCCGCCCCTTTCCGTGTATATTGGCAGAATGCCGCTGTACCTTGTCGGCCTCGCCGTCCTGATCTACGGCGCGATCTATTTCGTCGTCAGCCGCCTGATCTTTCGGCCCCTCCGTTATCCCGGCGGCCCGTGGCACACGCAAGCGGAATTGGGCGCGTTAGATGTCTGGCTGCGCACCAGTGACGGCGTCCGTCTGCACGCCTGGCTTGTAAAACCACCGGTCGAAGCGCCAGACAGCCGCCTGGTCACCATGTACCTAAAGGGCAATGGCACCAACCTGGCGAATCGCCCCGGCCACCTGCGCGAGATCGCCGCGGCGGGTTCCTCGGTTCTGATTCTGGACTATCGCGGCTACGGAAAGAGTCAGGGCCGCCCCACCGAACGCGGCCTCTATCGCGACGCCGATGCGGGCTACGACCACCTCATCGGCATGGGCTACCAACCCGCGCAAATCGTGGTGCTCGGCGAATCGCTCGGCGCGGCGGTGGCGGTGGACCTGGCTCGCCGCCGCCCCTGTGCCGGCGTGATTCTGGAGTGTGCCTTCACTTCCTTCTCGGCCATGGCGGGCACCATCGTGCCATTAGTAGGGCAGTTCTTCGCCAGCGGTTTCAACTCGCTGCGCAAAATCGCCGGCGTGCATGCGCCCCTGCTGATTATCCATGGCGACCACGATACCTTTGCGCCTTATGCCATGGCGCGCGCCTTATTCGCCGCGGCCAACCAGCCCAAATCGCTTTGGACCGTCGAGGGCGCCACCCACATCGACATCGTCCAAGTGGCTGGCCCGCTCTACCGCGCGCGATTGCAGGCGTTTTATGCTGACCTGATATGAGCACTTCCTATAATCGGATCGCCGGCCAAAGCGTGGAACGCCTGGCTGCCCTCAGCGACGGCGTATTCGCGGTGGCCATGACGCTGCTGGTGCTGGATCTGCGCGCTCCCGCCGTGGAAGCGGTCCACAACGAGCGGGACCTGTGGCTGGCGCTGGGCGCCCTCGCGCCACGGCTCGCCATGTGCGCCATGACCTTTATGACGTTGGGCATTTTCTGGGTCGGCCAGCAGACCCAACTGAACCACCTGACCCGCTCGGACCGCGGCCTTTCCTGGATGCACCTTCTGTTCCTGTTCGCGGTTTCCATGACACCGTTCTCCACTATGCTGCTGGCCAGCTTCATCGCCTACCGCATCGCGCTGCTGGTCTATTGGGTGAATCTGTTGCTGCTGGGCGGCACGCTGTACTTCACCTGGGTGTGCGCGCTGGGTCTCGGCCTGGTGCGGGACGACATCCCTACCGCGGTGGCCGCCGCCATCAAGCGCCGGATCGTAATCGCGCAGGCGCTCTATGCCTTCGGCGCGCTGCTCTGCCTGGTGAACACTTATGTGAGCATCGGATTCATCGTGCTGGTGCAACTGAACTACGCCATCGCGCCCCGCCTACCCGGCCGGGGCCGGCAGTGAACAAGCGCAGGCGGCTCTGATCTCCAGCCCCCAGGAAGCCTGCATGTTCATGGTCAACGCTGATCGATATGGCACATCTCCATATCGCAACGCATGTGCCAGCGATCCAGACCCAGCCGCTTCAACTGTCAACCCGGTACGCGAACCCCGACTGGGCATTTGGCTGATCGGCGATGCGCTGCAGCAGATCGCGAAAATCGCGCGGCGAGCCATTTGCGTCGACCGGAAAATCGACCTCGATCTTTTGCCTCTTGGGCACAAGGGTGCCGGGCTTGAGCCTCGGCACTTCGGCCGAAATGTCCATCATGTCGCCGCGGAACATATAAAACGGGTCTTCGTAACCGACACCCAGCGCTGTTGCGACGGCATCCAGCGGACGAGGTGTATACGCGGTAATAGTGGCACGATCGCCGTGCCGCACGATGGTGGCATCGTCGAACGATTGTGCCGATTGACCGCGCCCTAAGTCTTCGCCGTCTTCAGTAGCCCGATGGTGTTCCCGTCCGGATCCGTGAACCAGGCAAACGTACCGGTCGGAATCGCGATCGGCCCGACCACCTTCTTGCCGCCCAGTTCGACGGCCTTGTCGAGCGCGGCCTGCACGTCCTCGACGTCCACGTAGAACATGATGTAATGCTCCGGCTCGTGGCCCAGCGAGGTGATGTGGCCCGAGATGCCCTGCGGACTCCCGGTTTCAATGTTCGACGCAGGGCCGGCGGCCGTGATCTGCCAGCCGAACAGCTTCGAATAAAAGTCGCCGGTCTTGGCGCGGTCGCGGCATCCGATCTCAAAATGAACAACTGGTCGTCCCATGGTCTTCTCCCCCTTTTGACCGAGTAACTGTGGCGCCGCTGCCGCCATTAAGAGCGCCGAGCGGCGTGTCATAGCCATCAGAATATCCTAGCGCACCGGCAAGCGGCCCGGTGTCCACGGCGCGCCAGCCGCATCCAACGCCTGTTCGAGCGCCTTCAGGTCCACGTCCACCAGCGCGCGTAGCTTCTCCCGCTCGGCGGCGAACTCCTGGCTGGCGATGGCAAACGCTTGCACGTCGGTGCCCGGCGGACGCTGCAGCGAGGCTCCCTCGTTGTTGACGATGGTCTCGACCCGCTCCACGATAGCCACGGGCACATTCTCGTTGCGCCGCGCCAGGGTCACATCGCCGCGCAGCGCGCGCAGAATCTCGCTGTTCTTCTTTTCCAGGGATCGCGCCGCGTCCGCCCATTTCCGATCCATCGCAGGCGTGGCGTCAATGGCTTCTTTGATCTTGCCGATGCGCGTGTTCAACTCGTTGGCGCTATCGAGCGTGCTCAGGACCGCGCGCTCCAGCTTGGCGACTTTTTGCTGGAATTCGAACAGCTCTTTGCGGGCGGCTTCCTCGGTGGCCTCCCCTTTCTCGGCCTCCACCGTGAATTCCCGCGCGGAAACCAGCAGCGTCACCACGCCATCCACCCTTTTCGAAAGCGACACGCTGTAACGTCCCGGCGTGACCAGCGTGCCCGACGGCTCTTCGTAAAACAGATCGTCGTCCACGTCGGCAGGCCGCGGTCCGGGCAACTCCGCGGCAGGCTCGCGCAGGTTCCAGCTCACGCGATGGATGCCCTTGGTCGCCGGACCGGTCAGCGTGCGAATCGCACGCCCGGACGCATCGGCGATGGTCAACAGCAACGCCGGAGCTTCCTCCTCGCCTTCCGCCCGCAGCTCCGCAGCGCTCGGATAAATGATCGCGGCCTTCTTCTTTTCCGCCTCCTTTTCGGCGTCGCGCCGCTGCTGCTTTTTCGTCTTGATTTCGTCCTTCAGGTAGTAGGTGAACTGCGCGCCGTATGGCGGGTTGTCCGCCGCGAAGAAAGACTCGCCCAGGAACGCCCTGCCGCGCAGGCCGAACTGCCGCGTCTCGATGTACATCAACGCATCCTCGACCGCGAACAGCGCGACATCTTGCGTCAGCGTTTCCGGCTTCAGATCGCGCAGCGGCGTATAGTCGTCGAGCACGTAGATGCCGCGGCCGAAAGTGCCCACCACCAGGTCGTTCATGCGCTTCTGGATGGCGAGGTCGCGCACCGCGATGGTCGGCATGCCGCCCTTCAGTTGAATCCACTTCTTGCCGCCGTCGCTGGTAAAGAACAGCCCGAACTCGGTGCCCGCGAACAGCAGCCGCGGATTCACGTGATCCTCCGCGATCGCCAGCACGGGGCCGTTGGCCGGCAAGTCGCTTTGAATCGCGATCCAGGTGCGCCCGGCGTCGGTGGTCTTCAGCAAATAGGGCGCGAAGTCCGATGCCTTGTGATGGTCGAACGAGGCGTACGCCGTGCCCGCCTCGTGCTGCGAAGCCAAGATGCGGCTCACGTAGGTCCCGTCGGGCACGCCCGGAAACTTGTCGATCTTGCGCCACTCCGCGCCGCCGTTTTCAGTCACCTGAATAAGTCCGTCATCGGTGCCCACATAGATCAGCCCTTCCTTCTTGGGCGATTCCGAAAGGGCCACGATGTTGCCGTAAAACGAAGTCGAAACGTTCTTCGCCACGGCATCCGGATTCCACACTTTGCCCATCACCGGCAGCGTATTGCGGTCGATCTGGCGGGTCAGGTCGCCGCTCACGGCCTTCCACGAATCGCCGCGGTCGTCGCTGCGGAACAGTTTGTTGGCGGCGAAGTACACGCGCGTGTGGGAGTGCGGGCTGATGGTCAACGGCGAATCCCAATTCCAGCGCAGGGGCGGTTCGCCCAAGCCGGGCTGCGGCTGGATGCCCACCGATTGCCCGGTGCGCCGGTCGTAGCGCACCAGGCCCCCGTGCTGCGATTCCGAATAGACGGTGTCGGGGTCCTGTGGATCCACGCGCGAATGGAAGCCGTCGCCGCCCGCCGTCACGTACCAGTCGCCATTGGTGATGCCGTGGACGCTGCGCGTGCGCGCCGGTCCGCCCAGCGAGAAGTTGTCCTGCGTGCCGCCGTAGACATGATAGAAGGGCGCCGCGTCGTCCACCGCGATATCGTAGAACTGCGTCACCGGCAGGTTGGCCTTGAAAGCCCACGTGGCGGCGCGATCGAAACTCTCGTACACGCCGCCATCGCAACCCACCAGGTAGTGGCTGGTATTGTCCGGATCGATCCAGATTTCGTGATTGTCCACGTGCTTGAAGCGCTCGCCCAGATTGTGCAGCGTCTTGCCGCCATCGTCGGAGACCTGCAGAAACACCCACATGACGTAGATGCGGTCGACGTTCTTGGGGTCGGCCACGATGTGCGCGTAATACTGTCCCTGGTCGTCGTGTTCGCTGCGCCGCTCCCAGGTGGCGCCGAAATCGGTGGAGCGGAAGATGCCGCCCTTCTTGTCGATGGATTCGACGCTGGCGTAGATCACATCGGGATTGGCCGGCGACATCGCCAGGCCAATGCGCCCCAAATCTTCGCTGGGCAGGCCGGATTTGACCTTGTTCCAGGTGGCCCCCGCGTCGGTGGATTTGTAGATGGCGCTCTCCGGACCGCCGTTGATCAGCGTCCACACATGCCGGCGGCGCTGGTACGCGGCCGCCAGCAGGACGTCGGGATTGCGCGGGTCCATCACCACATCGGTTACGCCGGTGTTCTCGCTGATGGTCAGCACGGCTTTCCAGGTCTTGCCGCCATCGGTGGTCTTATACAATCCACGGTCGCCGCCCGGCCCCCACAGTGGCCCTTGCGCGGCGACGTAGACGGTGTTGGAATCCCGCGGATCGATGGCGATGCGCGCGATGTGCTCGGACTTCTTCAGCCCCATGTTCTTCCACGATTTGCCGCCGTCGTCGGAACGGTACACGCCATCGCCGTAGGACACGCTGCGCTGGCTGTTGTTCTCGCCGGTGCCGACCCAGACCACGTTGGGATTCTTCGCGTCCACCACCACGGTGCCGATCGAGTATGATCCTTCGCCATCGAACACGGGCGTGAATGAGGTGCCGGCGTTGACCGTCTTCCACACGCCGCCGGAGGCCGACCCGACGTAGTAGGTGCTTTTGTCTTTGGGGTGGACGGCGAACGATCCCACGCGGCCGGAAGTCACGGCGGGGCCGATCGACCGGAGTTTCAGCCCGGCGAAGGTGTCAGTCTCCTGCGCCGGCAGCGGCGGGAGCGCGATCAGAAGACAGGCGAGAAGAGCGGCGCGTAAGGTCATCACGCGAGCAGTATAACAACTCGCTGTAGGGCAGGTTGGCAACGGTTGGCAACCTGCGGGCCGATTGGCAATCGGCCTCTTGCTTCGCGCTATACTCAACCCGATGACAAAGTCCGAAATCACACGCCGTGCGTTTGTGGGAACAATGACCGCATTAGGGCTCCCCGCGGCGGACGACGCCTGGGTGGATCTCTTCGATGGACGCAGCCTGGAAGGTTGGCGGCCCAGCGAAAACAAGAACTCCTGGAAAGTGGTGGAGGGCCAACTCGCGGCCGACGGTCCCAGGTCGCACCTGTTCTATACGGGGCCGGTCAACGGCGCGGATTTCCGCAACTTCGAGCTTGAAGTGGAAGTGCTGGCGCGTCCGGCGTGCAACTCGGGAGTCTACTTCCATACCGCGTATCAGGAGCGCGATTTCCCGCGCAAAGGCTTCGAAATCCAGATCGATAACACAGCCACAGGCGAAGGCGGTTACCGCGAGCGCAAGAAGACAGGGTCGCTCTACGGACTGCGGAACGTGTACAAGCAATTTGTGCCTGACGACCAGTGGTTCAAGATCCACGCGGCGGTGCGCGGCAAGAATGTGCAGATCCGGTTGAACGGCATGCTGGTGGTGGATTACACGGAGCCTGTGCCGCCGGTGATTCCGGACGGACCGGAAACAGGCCGTTTCCTGGATCGCGGCACGTTCGCGCTGCAGTGTCACAATGACGGCTCCAAGGCGCGATTCCGCAGCGTTCGGGTGCGGCCGTTACCGGACGACACGCCCACGCCGGGCGGCCCCGCACCAGCGCCGGACGAAGTCTTCAAACAGATTATCAACATGGGCCGGCGCAACATTCCCATGGCCGATTTTCACGTCCATCTGAAAGGCGGGCTGACACTCGAACAGGTGCTGGCGAAGTCGCGGCGCGATGGCATTGAGTACGGCATCGCGGCCAACTGTGGCAAAGGGAATCCGGTCCAAAACGACCAGGACGCCATCGCCTACCTGGAGAGCCTCCAAGGCCAGCCCTGTTTCATCGCCATGCAGGCGGAAGGGCGCGAGTGGACCGGGATGTTCTCGCGTGCCGTGGCCGCGCGCTTCGACTACATCTTTACCGACGCCATGACCTGGACCGACAACCGCGGTAAGCGCATGCGGCTCTGGCTGCCGGACGAAGTGGGAACCATCGCGGACCCGCGGGAGTTTATGGACACACTGGTCGACCGGACCGTCGGCATCCTGGACCACGAACCGGTCGATATCCATGCCAACCCCACGTTCCTGCCGGACTCGCTCGCCGCGGATTACGAGCGCCTGTGGAGCGAACCACGCCGCAAGCGAGTGATTGAAGCCGCGGTCCGCAACAGCGTGGCCATCGAGATCAACAATCGGTACAAGCTGCCCAGCCCTTCGTTCATCCGCATGGCGAAAGCCGCTGGCGCGAAGTTTACCTTCGGGTCCAATAATTCCGGCCCCGGCGATCTGGGACGGTGCGAATATGGGTTGCGGATGGTCGAGGAGTGCAATCTGGTCTGGCAGGATTTCTTCGTCCCGCTATCGGGGCCCAAAGCCATCGAGCGCAAAGGCGAGGCGTTGAGCGGCTAATTGGAGGGCGGGATTTATCCCGCGCGGGGCTTCAGCCCCGCCAAAGGCCGATTAACAATCGGCCTGCAGGTTACCAACGTTACCAACCTGCCCCACAATCCTCACATCTTCCCCTCGAACAAGAACACCAGCTCGATCACCAGAATCACCACCACCATCAGCTCCAAGACGAACGCGCGGCCCTGCTGAAACTGGTCCATCATGAATTGGTATAGATCGCCGGCCGTGTGCAGTTTCTCGTCCACCAACCGGCGGTAGTCCGTCACGCCCACCTTCCCCGCGGCCAGCCGGTAGACGCGCGCGGAATACATATCGCTCAGGAATTTGATGGAATTGTCCATGCGTTCCGTCAGCTCGCGCACATCCAGCCGGATGGTGTTAAGTCGCCCCGCCTCCCGCGCCAGACGCCAGCGCGCCAGCACGCCCGTTCCCTTTTCGAGCGACCGGTACACACCGGCGAGCAGCCGCGTCAGCATTTCGTCGTAATAACGGAACTCGATCAATTGCGAATTGGCATACTCCAGCAGTTGCATCACCGGCAGCGCCCCTTCCGGCGTGTCATAGACCAGCGCGGCGGTCCAGCCGATCACCACCAGGTCGTCCGGATAATAGGACCGGCGCGTTTGCAGGATCTCGGTCCGCTCGTCGTCGGCCAGCCGCTTCTCTTCTCCGCGTACCACTTGCGCGATCTCTTCGCCGCGCTCCGCGATCAATTCCGCCGCCGTCACCGGGCTGCCGTCGTCCTTCGTCATCGGGCGGAGCTGGATGATGTAGTAGTCTTCCGTCAGCCAGTCGGTGTACGGTTTCACCAACGCCGGGCGGGCGCGCGCCAGGCTGCGCCGGACACTGTCGGCCGCCTGCTTCTCGATCTCCGGCGCCGCGATCGATCGGCTCGACAGGCGCATCAACTCCCGCCAGTCGAACTCGAAGGGCAACTGCAGTTCGATCGACACCACGCCATATTCGTAGTAGTGCATCTGGGCTTGCAGCCGCTCGCCGCTTTCGAGCCGCAATGGTTCCAGGTACTCCACCACTGGCGGCTTCTCAAACCGCACGTATTCCGGTGTCGGCCGCCGGAAACTGGGTTCGCGTCCGGCCGGCTGCACCCCCAGGATCGCGCGCAATTCCTCCAGCCGGATCGCCTCGCACACATCGTAGAGGAACAGCATCCAGAACGTGCCGGAGAGACGATCGGTGGACGCGGGCATGGTTTAAGTTGGCGGGGCTGAAGCCCCGCGCGGGCTAAAGCCCACCCCCCAGCTTACTTCTTCTGATAATCGGGATACGGCGGTCGCTTCAGCACCGGCGGCGGATTCTTCCGCAGTTCCTCCATCACCACCTCGATGGCCTTGTCCAACTGCGGGTCGTGCCCCTGCCGCACCGCCGCCGGATCCAATTCCACTTCGAAATCCGGCGCGACGCCGTGGTTCTCCACGTCCATAGTTCCATTGGGATTCCAGATCGCCCAGTTGGGGGCCATCACCACTCCGCCGTCCATCAAATCGGGAAATCCGCTCAGCCCCACCAGTCCGCCCCAAGTGCGCTCGCCGACCAGTTTGCCCACCCCTGCGCGGTGGAAGTACCAGGGCATGGCGTCGCCGCCCGAGCCCGCGAATTCATTGATGATCATCACCTTCGGGCCGAAGATCGCCCCCTGCGGCTGGAGCGTGTCCGCGCCGTCGCGTGTGGTGGCCACGCTCATCACCTTGCGCTGCAGATACTCGATGATGTCGGTGGCCAACTTACCGCCGTGATTGAAGCGTTCGTCGATGATAACCGCGTCCTTATCCACCTGCGCGAAGAAGTAGCGCATGAAGCTGGTGTAGCCGCCGAACGAGGTATCGGGCATATGGACGTACGCCACGCGCCCTCCGGTCACTTGATCGACCTTGCGGCGGTTGCCCTCAATCCACGCCAGGTGCCGCAGGCCGGATTCATCGTCTACCGGCACCACTTTCACTTCGCGCGCATTCGCCCCCGACGGGTCCGGCCCCACCTTCAGCAGCGTGGTCTTCCCCGAGGTCGCCTCAAAGAAACTGTAAACGCTGTCGTTGGCGCGCACTTCCCGGCCGTTCACCGCCAGCAAATACTCGCCCGCGGCAACGTTCACGCCAGGCTGGGTCAGCGGCGCTTTCAGGTCGGGATTCCAGTTTTCGCCGTCGTAACCACGCGCGAAGCGGTAGCGTCCGTTCTCGATCTTGTAGTCCGCCCCGAGCAACCCCGTGCGGACTTTCTTCACCTCCGGCCGGTCGCCGCCGCCCAGAAACATATGTCCCACGGTCATGTTGCCCAACATCTCCGTAAACAGATAGTTCAAATCGTCGCGCGACGCGAGGCCGTTCAGGTACACACCGTAGCGCTCTTCGGCAGCCTGCAGATCGAGCCCATGATAGTGCGGATCGTAAAAGAATTCGCGCTCGATGCGCCAGACTTCATGAAAGATCTGCCTCCACTCCGCCGGCGGGTCGACCTTCACTTCCAGATCCTGAGTCTTGAGCGCCTTTTCGTTCCCCGGTTTCGGTGGCGGCCCATCGGGGCTATCGGGCATGGGAGGCGGGTCGGCGATGGTCCACTTGTCGTCCTGCTGGTACAGCATCTTTTCACCCGTGAACGACACCTGGAATTGCTTGACGCCGCCGATGACCACGTCCGTCTTGCGCTTGCTCAGATCGAAGCGATGTACCGTGAAGACCGGCGGCGCCTGCGGCGAAAACGCCGGCCTTTCGATGGCGTAGACGACTCCCGCTTTGCCCGCCTCAAGCCCCACGTACCGGAGGGCCGGCATGGGAAGGGCCAGTACGCGCTGGCCGATTCTCTCCAGGTCGACCTTGACCTCCACCTTCTCGGCGCTCTTGTCTTTGTCCTTGTCGTCCTTCTTGGCGTCGTCCTTCTTGGCGTCGTCCTTCTTCTTTTCGTCGTCGCTTTCCGGCGCCAGCGGAGACGCTTCGCTGGCGGCCAGCACAACCACGTATACGCTCGCCGTCACCGGCCGCGCAAAGCTCTCGACATCCTGCTGCATGGCGGCGCCCGAATTAGTGCTGGCCGTAAAGTACAGGTATTTGCCGTTCTTGTCGAACACCGGATTCTCGGCATCGCTCATCCCGTCGGTCACCTGCGTGTTTTTGGCGCCAGCCAAGGTGTAGAGGTAGATCGCCTGCATGTAGCTCTTCAAGGTCTTCGAGTACGCCAGCCATTGGCTGTCCGGCGACCACGCGGGCGCCAGGCCGGTGCCGTTGGCGTAGTAGTCCGTCTCCACCAGCACCGGCTTCTTTGCCGCGATGTCCACGTAGAAGAGATGATTGTGATTGTCCAGGTAGGCGATCTTCTTGCTATCCGGCGACCAGCGCGGCGCGGAGTAGAAGGCCTTGCCGAGCGGTATCTTGGTCACGTCGCCGGTGCCGTCCTGGTTGCGGAAGTGCAAAGCATACTCGCCCGATTCGTCCGAGAAGTAAGCGATGCTCTGCCCATCGGGCGACCACACCGGCTCGCGCTCCATCGCCGCCGTGCTGTTGGTCAGGTTGCGCGGATCGCCCTTCTCCGCCGGCACCGTCAGGATCTCGCCGCGCGCCTCGAACACCGCCCGCGCGCCGGACGGCGAGATATCGGCATTCCGCAGCCGCTTGGCGACGTTCACATAATGCGGCCGCAGTTCGGGCAGATCGCCCGCCAGTGTCACCGCCACCGCCTTGGTCTGCCCGGTCTTCAGGTCATACAGGTGCAACTCGCCGAACTGCTCGTACACGATCGCGCCCGGCCCCGCGGAAGCCGACTTGAAGTCCAGCCCGGGATTGGCAATCGCGCGCGTGACCTTGCTCGTCCTGGTGTCGTAATAGAACAGCGTCACCGGCCCTTCCCGGTCGGAGAGAAAGTAGATCCGGTCGCCGATCCACATAGGGTTGAAGTCGTTGGAATTGTCCCGCGGAATCTTGACGATGCTCGAATCCGCCAGGTTGGCGATCCAGATCTTCTTCGTCTGCCCGCCGCGATAGCGCTTCCACGCTTCCTGCCATTGAAACAGCGGCACGTAAGCCAGGTGCGAGCCGTCGGCGGAATACGATCCCTCTAGCGCAATCGGCAGCGGCAATTCTTCGGGCAGCCCGCCGCCTTCCACGGGCAAGGTGTATAGCCTAGCGCCATCGTTGGGAATCGCGCGCGCCGAGACGAAAAGGACACGCTTGCCGTCCGGCGTCCAGCCCACGGCTTCGTCCCGCCCCGGATGATAGGTCAGCCGCCGCGGCACGCCTCCCGTCGCAGGCATGACGAAGACATCCACGTTGCCGTCGTACTCGCCGGTGAAGGCAATCGTCGATCCATCCGGCGAAAACACGGCATCGGTCTCCACCCCCGGCGCCGTGGTCAGCCGTTTGGCCTCGCCGCCTTCGCGCGGGACCGTCCAAAGATCGCCCGCGTACGAAAACGCAATCTGAGTGCGGCTGAGCGCCGGTTTCCGCAACAGCAGATGCCCGGTCTGGGCGCCGGCAACCGATGCCCATAGGAGGAACCCACATACGATTCGAAGCATAAGCTCTAGTATCGCAAGAGTATATACATTCAAGTGGGGCAGGCCCGTGGCCTGCGCGGGGCTCTCAGCCCCGCTCTTCGCCTGCGCGTTTTGGTCCCTCCGTTCGTCTTAACCTCTTGGACGCCACTCCAAAGATTTGCCTCCGTGCCGCAGTTGGGGCCGCCGCGCTGCTGCTATGCCGAGCCCTGTGCCCGGCCGCGACCGTTCAACCCCTGACCGTACAGCAAGCCCGCTACGAGGTGCGTGTGGGCGAATCCGTACAAATCGCCGTGCCGCCCGAAACGCTCGACTTCCTGCTGAAAGCCACGACTCTGCGTGCGGAAATCGACGGCGCGCCATCGAGTGCCCTGGTAGTGGGGCCGAATCGCGCCCGCGACCGGGTACTACTGGCGGCGTCGCTCCGCATCAGCCCCGGCGAATACACAGCGAAGCTCTCCGCCACCAGCGTTGCGGGTGAGGAGCGCGTCACCACCTTGGCGGTCGTCGTGAAGCCCAGGACAACGGTGCCCTCAAGCGCCACGCGGCCACCCGTGGTGCTGCTGAATGGATGGGAGACCGGCTTCACCGGCGCTTGCAATGTATCTACTAGTTCGGCGGATACCTTTGGGAATCTTGCCCAGTATCTGGTGTCCGACGGCGTTCCCGTCGTGTATCTCTTCGATAACTGCCTTGTGGATCCAAACCAAACCATTGAAGTGTTAGGCAACGACCTGGGAACCTACCTGAATTCCATCACATACGACAATGGCGACCAGGTGCCCCAGATCGATCTGGTAGCGTTCAGCATGGGCGGCCTGATCGCCAGGGCCTACCTGGCAGGACTGCAAGACACCGGGACAGCCACGCCACCCGTTACCCCATTGGTGCGCGACCTGATCTTGATTGCCACGCCGAATTTCGGGTCGTTCGTGGCCGGCAATTATGCCATCACCCTTTCAGCCTTGTCCGGAACACAGGACGCCGAGTTGATCCCGGGCAGTTCCTTCTTATGGAACCTGGCCACCTGGAACCAGCGCGGCGACGATCTCCGCGGAGTGAACGCGCTGGCCATTGTGGGCGACGCCGGCCCTTACCTGGCAAGCTTGTCGGCAACCACCCAACTGAACAACGCAAGCGATGGGCTCGTCTCGGAGACCAGCGCCGCGCTGGGCTTTGCCTTACCGCCGAACACCTACCCGACCCAGGTTGTCCCCTACTGCCACGTGGACCCATCCGTTTTCACCAACACGGTCTTCACATTCGACTGCAATGCCGCGGGAATTGCCAACGTTACCACCGAGACCCAGGAAACCGGCGAGATCGTGCGTTCCTTTCTGGCGGGCAATTCGAACTGGCAGTCCATCGGCGTAACGGCCGCCAACGATCCCTGGTTATCCATCGACGGCGGCATATTCTTCGCCATGGAGAACCAGAGCGGCAGCTATGTTACGGATTTGACCTCCGTCGTATGGGGATCCGTGGCGTTGACTCCGGGCGGCGATACCGATATCGTGTACTACACCGACTTCGTCAGCGGAACGGGCGATTACCAGGCGACCAGTACATCGCTGAGTACCATCAACTGTGGCACGCTCGCCGAAGCTCTGGGCTACTTCTCATCGCCGCGCTGTAAGCTCGATACCGCCATTTATGACGTGACCCCCCATGGCGGCCCCGGATGGACAGTCACTTCGGGTTCCACCATCACCCTCACCGGCAACGACTTTGGCTCCCAATGCACCAGTTGCCAGGTATTGGCGATTCCGGTGGGTTCCAGCACGCAAACGGCCCTGCAAGTATCGTCATGGACGAATGCGGCGATTTCCGCGGCGCTGCCCGCGACGCTCACCGGTCTAATCACTATGCAAGTGAACGCGACGCCGGGGACCGATGCCATCACCATCATGGCGTCGCCCCTCGCCGCCTCCCCAGCGAGCCTGCAATTCGCCTACACGCTGGGTGGCGACGTTCCCGCGGCGCAGTCCATTCAGCTCG
>Ga0187871_10001563_pt1 | contig 19678 bp, 17 predicted proteins | sample June2016WEW_16_1_FD_132988 | JGI IMG/M metagenome (GOLD analysis project Ga0187871, IMG submission 132988) | Peatland microbial communities from SPRUCE experiment site at the Marcell Experimental Forest, Minnesota, USA - June2016WEW_16_10 | ecosystem: Environmental > Terrestrial > Soil >...
CCAGGAGGCTTTCCGCGCCCCGGCCGGCCACGGAGACAACATCCGCCGCGTCGACAGCATCATCGCCGGGCAACGGCGTCCCGGGGACGCCGTGATCTACGTCGGCTGGGACGCTCACTACTTCACCGCCGCCTACCCTTACGGGCTCCCGCAGCTGGACAACGTCGGGCAGGACAAGACACCCGCCCAGGCGGCCAACCTGACCGGGACCACGTGGCCAGCCGCGGTGGTGCGGCAGCGGCTGGCCGGCATCTCCAGGGTCTGGCTCGTCGACGCGTCCGGTTACCCGAAATCGCGGGTCTTGTCCGGGCTCCACGTCACGCGCCTGCGGGCCTGGCAGATTGGCAAGATCTGGCTCGTTCTCTACCAGCAAAAGCCGGTGTGACTGACAGGATCCATCCCGGGCATAATGCCGTAGTACAGACCACGCCCGTCTGAGGCGCTTGCGGTCGCTACTGCCTGCTTAGTCCGGAGGATGCCATGACGCCGCCTGCTACCCGGGCCCCGCTGGCCCGGGCGCCCGGGGCGGCTGCCAGGCCTCCCGTGCGGCCGGGCCGGGCCTACGACGGCGGCCCGGTGTGGATGTGGCTGGTACCGCCGGTCGTGACGCTGGCGGTCACGCTGTGGGGGATTACCGGTTCGTCGTACTGGCGGGATGAGTCGGCGACGCTCGCGGCGGTGCATCGCCCCTTCACCCAGCTGATCCGGATGCTCGGTCACGTGGACGCGGTACATGGCGCCTACTACGTGATCATGTGGCCGCTGGTGCGGGTGGCCGGCAGCAGCGAGCTGGTGACGCGGCTGCCGTCCGCGGTGGCGATGGCGGCGGCGGCGGGGCTGGTGGCGGCGCTCGGCAGGAGGCTGGTGTCGCCGTCGGCGGGGCTGGCTTCCGGGCTGGTCTTCGCCGTGCTGCCGGCGGTCAGCCTATACGGGCAGGATGCCCGCTCGTATGCGCTGGTGACGGCGGCGGCGGCAGGAGCGAGCTACCTGCTGGTCCGGCTGATCACAGCGACCGGCGGCAGGCTTGGCTGGCTGGCCGGGTACGGAGCGTGCCTGGCGGCCGTCGGCCTGCTGAACATCTTCGGGCTGCTCCTGATCGGCGCGCACGCGGTGACTGTCGCGACGGCCTGCCTGCGCCGGGCCGGCCGGCCGGCCCGGCGGTCGCTGGCGCTGGGCTGGCTGGCCGCCGCAGCCGCGGCAGCGGCGGTGACCAGCCCCATCGTGCTGCTGGCCTGGACCGAGCGCAGCCAGCTGGCCTGGCTCACTAAGATCAGCCAGATCCAGAGCCTGGTGGCGCTGCTCGGCGCGGGGGAGATGCCCGTCGCGCTCTGCGTCATCGTCGCTTGCGGCGTGCTGGCGAGCGCGCTGAGCGGGCGGGCCGCGCTGCGGGCAGGCTGGCCGCTGATGCTGCCCGCGCTCGCCGTGCCCTGGCTCGTCGTGCCGCCTGCGCTGCTGATCCTGATGTCGCGGTTCACGCCCCTTTACACGTTCAGGTACGTGGTGTTCTGCCTGCCAGCCGGAGCCCTGCTGGGCGGCGCGGGACTGGCCGCGGTCGGCCGCGCGATAGCCACCGGCCTGGGATGGGCGCGCGGCCGGGCAGACGGCGGGGGGGACGGCCGGGGGCCGGGCGCGGGGCAGGCCGGGTGGGGCCGCTGGCCGCGGGTGGCGCTGACTGCACTGGGCTGGGTTACCTGCGCTGCCGCGCTGGCGATGGTGGCGCTCTTCGGGCTCGGTGCGCAGCGCAGCGCGCGCGCGGCCAACGGTCACCTGGACGATATCCGGCGCGCGGACCAGATCGTCGCCGCGAACATGCGGCCCGGTGATGCCGTCATCTACGACACGCCAGCGGATGAGAACCTGCGGACCGCCTATCCCTACGGGATGGGCAAGCTGACCGATATCACGCAGGCGCAGTCGCCTATCCAGTCCGGGACGCTGTCCGGGACCAGCCTGCCATTGGCGGCGGTGCGGCAGCGGGTCGGCGGCGTCTCCAGGCTGTGGGTCATCGAGGTGCACCAGGTCACGCAGCTGCCGGTGCTGCAGGGCCTCGGGCTGCGGCAGCTGCGGGTCTGGCACCCGGCCAACCTGTGGCTGTTCCTCTACCTCGTGCACTGAGGTGCCTGGACGGCAACTCGGGCGGACGGCGAACCGGACGGCGAGCCGGGCGGCCGGGACGGCGAATCCGGCAACCTCGCAGTCCCCCTTCAGGATCCATTCAGAATCCATCGCCATCATGATGACCGGCGCATGTCTTGCGCCCGGCGCGGATAACCCGCCGCCGTCAAGAGCCCGGCGCACCTGGCCAGGCCCGCGGTTTGCCGAGGAGCCCGAATGTTCTTTACCTACCTCCGGCGTGAGCTGCGCCGGCGGATGCGCCAGGCCATCTTGATCTCGCTAGGCCTCGCGGTCGGGATCGGGCTGGTCATCACGGTGACGGCGCTATCGACCGGAGTGAAGGACGCGCAGGGCACGGTACTGCACTCGCTCTACGGCGTCGGCACCGACATCACCGTGTCGCAGGCGCCCGCGGCCGGCTCGGCAGGCGGTTTCGGGGTCGGATTCAGCGGATCCGCTGGCTCGCGCACCCGGCCCGCGCCCGGAACCACCATCCACGCGAATACGCTGCGCGCGTTCGCCTTGGCGCCGCTGGACTCCTCGGCAGTGACGGCCATCGCCAAGATGCCGAACGTCGCCGGCGCGGCAGGCGGGCTGACGCTCACCGACTCGACGGTGTCGGGGAAGATCCCGTCGTTCTCCGCGGGCGGCGGCGGATTCGGCGGTGGCGGCGGCAGCGGCGGCAGTGGCGGCGGGTTCCGCGGAGCGTTCAACGTCAGCTCGTTCGGGGTGCAGGGAGTCGACATATCCGAGGGTGAACTCGGGCCGCTCAGCTCCGGCAAGATCACCACAGGCCGCACTTTCACCGCCGCGGACGCCAATTCGAGCGTCGCGCTGCTTGACTCCACCTACGCGACGCAGCAAAAGCTCAAGCTCGGCTCCGCGGTTACGGTGGCCGGCCAGAGCTTCAAGGTGATCGGCATCGTCGCGGAGCCACAGGGCGCGAGTCCGTCCGATGTCTACATCCCGCTGGCCAAGGCGCAGAGCCTGACCACCCCCAGCCTGACCGGCAAGGTCAACTCGATCTATGTGGCCGCCGCCAGCGCCTCGGATATCACCCCGGTGTCGAAGGAGATCTCCAAGGCGCTGCCCAAGGCCACGGTGACGACGTCAAGTGATCTGGCCAGCGAGGTGACCGGCTCGCTCGCCAGCACCTCCAGCCTGGCCAACAACCTAGGGAAATGGCTGGCGATCGCGGTGCTCATCGTCGCGTTCCTGGTGGCCAGCCTGCTGACCATGGCGGCGGTCTCGCGCCGGGTCAGGGAGTTCGGCACCCTCAAGGCCCTCGGCTGGCGCAGCCGGCGCGTGATCGGCCAGGTCATGGGTGAGTCCCTGGTGATCGGCATCGCGGGCGGGATCATCGGCGTGGGGCTCGGCTACCTCGGCACGACCCTGATCACCAGGCTGTCATCGCCGCTGACCGCGTCGATCGGCCAGACGACCGGCAGCGCGACTCCCGGCGGCGCCCGCGCCTTCGGCGGGGGCGGTGGCGGTGGCGGCGGGTTCGGTGGCGGTGGCGGTGGCGGCGGCGGGTTCGGCGGCGGCTTCCGGCGGTTCGCCGCAACCGCGGCTCACACCGTGGACGTGCACCTCACCGCGCCGATGACGATCGGCATTGTCATCGCCGCGGTGCTGCTGGCGATCGCCGGCGGCCTGATCGCCGGACTATTCGGCGGCTGGCGCGCGGCGCGGCTCAGACCCGCCGCGGCGCTGGCGCGGGTCGAGTAGACCGGCCACCTGAGCAGACCGACCGGACACCGAGGAGAGAAGACCATGTACAAGCTGACCGGCGTGACCAAGGTCTACCAGAAGGGCCGGACTCCGGTGCACGCGCTGCAGGGCGTGGACGTGGTGATCGAGGACGGCGAGTGGCTGGCGATCCAGGGCCCCACCGGGCACGGCAAGACCACGCTGCTGCAGATGCTCGGCGGCCTGGACCGGCCCACGTCAGGAACCATCGAATTCGACGGCCAGGACCTGGCGCAGATGCGGGAGAGCCAGGTCACGAAGGTGCGGGCCACCTCGATCGGGTTCATCTTCCAGACCTTCAACCTGATTCCGACGCTGAGCGCGCAGGAGAACGTGGAGACCGCGCTGGTGCCGTTGCACGTGAGCGCGGGGGAGCGGCAGGCGAGGGCCCGGCAGGCGCTGGAGGACCTCGGACTCGGGGACCGGCTCAGGCACCTGCCCGCCGAGCTGTCCGGCGGCCAGCAGCAGCGGGTCGCGATCGCCCGGGCGCTGGTGAAGGAGCCCAAGGTGCTTTTGGCCGACGAGCCGACCGGCAACCTTGACGAAGGGACCAGGGACGAGATCATCGGGCTGCTGGAGAAACTCTGGCGGGACCGCGGCCTGACCATGGTCCTGATCACTCATGACAGCTCCATCGCGCGGCGGGCCGAGCGAGTCGGCGTGATGAAGGGCGGCAAGCTGACCATCAAGCAGGACACCAGGAGCCGGGCAGCGGGAAGCCGGCAGGCCGGGGCCAGCGTGGCCGACCAGTACCCGGCACCCGTGGACGATGCGGCCGGGGTCAGCGAAGCGGGCGTCAGCGGAGCCGGGCAGTACCCGGCACCCGGGGACGACGCGGTGGGAGCCGAGCGGATCGAGTTCTAGCCGTCGGCTACGCCGCCGGGTACGCCGCCGGGTACGGCTCAGGACCCCGGCGATTCAGGACCGGGGCAGCGACAGCTCGCACCAGACGACCTTGCCCGATGCCGTCCGCCTGGCGCCCCAGCGCTGCGCCAGCTGGCTGACGACCTGCAGGCCCCGGCCGCGCTCCTCCTCGGCGCCCGGGTGCCTGAGCCTGGGCAGTGCGGCGGAGTTGTCGAACACCTCGCAGACCAGTCCCTCCTCCAGCACCAGGCGGAGTCCGATCGGCCCCTGGGCGTACCGCACCGCGTTGGTAACCAGCTCCGAAACGAGCAGCTCGGCGAGGGGGATCAGGTCGGCCAGGCCCCAGCGGCGGAGCGGCCGGCCGATCAGGAAGCGCGCCCGGCGGGACGCGGTCAGCTCGGCGCGCAGGGTCCACGTGACATGGTGGTCCGCCGGGAGCTTGCGCAGCCTGGCGATCAGTACCGCGATGTCATCGCGCTGATGATCTGAGTAGACACCGTCCAGGGTGGCCTTGCAGAGATCCTCTAGCGGGCGGTCGGCGGAACCAGGGCCGAAAACCTCGCGCAGCCTGGTCAGACCCTCGTCGATGTCGGCGGTGCGCTTCTCGACGAGCCCGTCGGTGTAGAGCACGAGCAGGCTGCCGTCCTCGATGTCGAGCGTCCTGCTCTCGGTGGGCCCGGCGCCGATGCCGAGCGGCGGAGCCGGCAAGACGTCGAGGAACTCGTTGGTGCCATCGGGCCGGACCAGCAGCGGCGGCAGGTGGCCGGCCGAGGCGACCTCGCAGGTCCCCGTCACTGCGTCGAAGATCGCGTAGATGCAGGTGGCGAAGTGCGGCTCGCGTACGCCAAGCTCCTGCATCAGCTCGTCAAGCTGCTGCAACGTCTCGACGGGCGGCAGCTCGAGCCGGGCGAGGGTGTGGATGGCGGTCCGCAGCCTGCCCATCGTGACCGCCGCGTGCACGCCGTGGCCTGCCACGTCACCGACGACAAGAGCGACCCGGCCGCCGGGCAGCGCGATCGACTCATACCAGTCGCCGCCGACCTCGATCAGCTTGCTGCCCGGCAGGTAGCGGTGGCGCACCTCAACCGAGGACGGCGCGGACAGCCCGGTCGGCAGCAGGCTGCGCTGCAGGGTCAGGGCGGTGGCCCGCTCCCTGGAGTACCTGCGGGCGTTGTCCATGAAGATCGCCGCGCGGGTGGCGAACTCCATGCCGATCTCAGTGTCGTAGGCATCGAACCGGCGGTAGCCCGCCTTCCTGATGCACACCAGGAAGCCGAGCATGGTGTCCCTGGCGACCAGCGGCAGCAGCAGCATCGAGACGCCGGACAGCAGCCTGGCCACCGGCTTGCGCAGCCAGGAGTTCGCGATGCGGGTGGCGGTGTCGGCCGCCACGCTAACCTCGCGGACCGGCTGCTCGGTGTCCATGCACGTCGTATACGGCGTTCCCGGCGGGTAGCGGAGGATCTCGCCGACCGGGAAGGCGGCTTCCCAGCCCGGATCGCCGTCGTCGTGGGCGATCGCCAGCCGCCGGACCGCGTGCGACCCGTGGAGTTCGTCGGCGGGCGGGTCGTCCCCGCCGACCAGGCTCTCCAGCACCAGCAGGCCGCTCGCGTTGCAGAAATGCGGAACGATGATATTGATCAGCTCAGGTGCCATCTGATCGAGGTCGAGCGCCCCCCCGGTCCTGCGCACAGCGCCGTCAAGCAGCGCATGCCGCATCACGGCCGGATCGAGGAACCGGCCCTCGGACAGCGGCGCGATCCGGAGGATCACCAGCGCGGCGAGGTCAGCGTCGGCGGACCGGACCGGCTGGACGGTGACCACCGCGTCGGCGTGGTCACCGTTGCCCAGCCTGATCGTCAGCACGGCGGTGCCCTCGCGATCGGCACAGGCCGAGCCGATGAGCTCGGTCAGCGCCACGACGTGCGCGGGGTTGGTGATCAGGCGGCCGAGTTCGACCCCGAGCAGCGCGCCAGGACCGCTGCCGAGTACCTCGGCAGCGTTGCGGTCATGCTGCAGGATCCGGCCGGCCTTGTCGATACCGAGGATCAGGGTCCGCGCGGAGGTGTTCGACACGAGCGCTGGGAAATCGGACGCCGTTCCGGCTGGCATGACCCGGTGCACTCCCTTCGGCGCGAGGCATGACCTGTTCGCCTCATTATGAAGCAGGTTCCCGCACATTGAGCAGAACAACCCAGTGGCTTAGCGTGTGCTAGTTCGATTAATGCGGCGGCCAGCTGGAGGATGCGTGATTATTGCGCGCGATGACAGCATTGTCATCGTGGGGGCGGGGCCGACCGGGCTGGTGCTTGCTGGCGAGCTCGCGCTGGCCGGAGTGCGGTGCCTGGTGCTCGACCGGCGGGACGCGCCGCGGTCTGACTCGCGGGCCATCTGCCTGCACGCCCGCAGCATGGAGATGCTCGACCTGCGCGGCCAGGCAGAGGTGTTTGCGGGTGCTGGGCTGCCGGTTCCGTCGTTCCCGCTCGGCCCGAAGGGCACCATGATCAGGTTCGGGGTGCTCGACTGTGACTTCCCCTACCTGCTGGACATGCCGCAGAGCCAGATCGAGCTGCTGCTGGCGGTCAGGGCGCTCGACCTCGGCGCCGAGATCCGCTGGGCGTCGCGGGTAACCGGGATCGAGCAGGACGGTACCGGGGTGAGCGTGACCACCGGTGACGGCACGGTGACCCGGGCCGCGTACGCGGTGGGGTGCGACGGGGTGCACAGCTTCGTCCGCAACGCCATCGGGATGCCGTTTCCCGGCTTCCCCAATCCTGGCTCGGTTATCCTGGCCGACCTGCACCTGGACGGGCTGCCGATGACCAGCGCGTACGGCGATCTGTCCAAGGACGGCATGCTGCTGATGTTCCCGTTCAGGAATGGTTCTTGCCGGGTGGTCCTGTATGACTACGCGCGCGCGGACGCGGCCGTCACCGAGCCGGTCACGATCGAGGAGGTGCGGGCCGCCCTGCTGCGGATCACCGGCCACGATTTCGGGCCCCGGGACATGTACCGGGCGGCCCGCTACCGCAGCGAGAGCCGTCAGGCGCCCCGCTACCGAAGCGGCCGGATCCTGCTGGCCGGCGACGCCGCGCACGCGCACTCGCCGGCCGGAGCGCAGGGGCTCAACACCGGGCTGCAGGACGCGATGAACCTGGGCTGGAAGCTCGGCGCCGTCATGTCCGGCTGGGCGCCCGGCTGGCTGCTCGACTCGTATCACCATGAACGCCATCCGGTGGGCCGGGCCGTGCTCGCCTTAACCGGACGCCAGTTCAGGCTGAACACGGCGCGGACCCTGGGACGCCGGGCGCTGCGCTGGGCGGTGCACCGGCTGGTCGTGCCGCTGCCGCCGGTGCAGGCCCGGCTGGCCCGCGACTACTCCGGCGTCTCGATCAGCTACCCGCAGGCGGATGCGTCGGCGCATCCAATGGCAGGGAAACGGCTGCCGCGTGGCATGGTCAGGCTGCCCGGCGGATCGGCCGTCCGGCTTTACGAGCTGTTTCGTGACGGCCGCTTCGTGCTGCTCGGGCCGTCCGGCGGCTCGCCGCCCCGTGATCTTCCCGGGCATGTCAAGGTGGTCACCTACGCCCAGGGCAGCCCGCCGATGCTGCCAGCCGAGGTGCTCGTCCGGCCGGACGGGTACGTGGCGTGGGCGTCCGATGAACGGGATCAGGCTGCCCGCGACGCTGCCGTCGGGGCGGCCGTCGCCGCCTGGTGCGGTCCCGGCTGAGCGGCGGGCCCGGGAGGCTTGATGGAAGGACGTCCGCGGCTGACCGTCCTCGGCAGCCTGAACATGGACATCTCGGTCGCGGTCGAACGGCTGCCCGCGCCCGGGGAGACGGTGCTCGGGCCGGCGGCGGTCATCGCGCCCGGCGGCAAAGGCGCCAACCAGGCGGTCGCCGCTGCGCGGCTCGGCGCGGCTGTCCGGATGGCTGGCTGCACTGGCGCCGACGACTTCGGCGGCGCGCTGGTGGCCGCGCTGGCAGCCGAGGGCGTGGATGTCGGTGCGGTGCGCGCGGTCGCCGGATATGCGACCGGGATGGCGCTGATCACGGTCGACGCGATGGGGGAGAACGTGATCACCGTTGCGGCCGGGGCCAACGGGCAGGCCGGTTCTGCGGAGGCCGAGGCTGCCCTCGGCAGTGCCTGCGACTTGCTGATCGTATCGGCGGAGATCCCGGTGGCCGTGGTGGCGGCCGTCTTGACCGGAGCCCGTGCCGCGGGCACCCCGTGCCTGCTCAACCTCGCGCCGGCGCCCCGCGATGCGGCCGGGCTGCTGTCGGGCGGGGTTGACTGGCTGGTCGTGAACGAGTCCGAGGCAGCGGCGATCCTAGGCCGGCCCGTGGCGGGCATGACCGGGGCGCTGACCGCAGCCGGGGACCTGCGCCGCCTGGGTGCCAGGAACGCGGTCGTCACGGCCGGGGCCAACGGGGCCGCGCTGGCCAGTGACGACGGAGCCGCGCCGGGTGGCGGGGGCGCGGCGCCGGGCGGCCTGGGTGCCGCGCCGGGGCGCGGCCAGCCTGACCGCGCCGGCCTTGTCGCGGTTGCCGGGCTGAGCGTGCGCAGTGTCGACGCCGTAGGTGCGGGCGATGCGTTCGTTGCGGCTCTCGGAGTGACCCTGGCGGCTGGACTGCCCGCCGTCCAGGCGGCACGGGCGGCAGGTGCGGCGGGCGCCACCGCGACGACCCGCCACGGCACCCAGGATGCGTTGCCACGGCCGGGGGACATCTTCGCCGCCACCGGCCTGGCCTGGCCGCTGGCCCCCCGCTGACCTGCGCTGGGCGACTGGCTAGTTGTCTCTGGCCGGCTCGCCGTGGCCTGCGTTGGCGCGACCGCGGCCCCAGTACGCCTTCGGCGAGACCTGATCCGGCCGGAGCCCGCGGCTGGCCAGCACGTCACGCAGCCGGGACACGACCGTGCCCTCGCCGAGCAGATAGGCATGGCCGGCGCCGGGGAGCAGTTCGACTTCGGCTGCCTCGGCGGCCAGCAGCCCGGCCTGGCCTGCGGGATTTCCGCCCCGGTGCAGCCAGCTGAGCCGGGTCCGGGCCGCCGCGGCGAGATCCTGCTCGTCGCCTGGTTCAGGGACCTCGATGATGAGCGTGGCAACCGAGTCGCCGGGCAGCGACTCGGTCATCGCGAAGATCGCCGGGAGCGCTGACTCGTCGCCGATGAACAGGTGCCAGTCGGCCGACGGTGACGTCGTGATCTTCCCGCGCGGCGCGATGCCCTCGATCTTGTCGCCCGGGCCGGCCGCGCGCACCCACCGCTCGCCGGGGCCGTCGCCGTGCAGGACGACGTCGATGGTCAGGAGCCGGCTGGCCGCAGCCAGCGCCCGGATGGTGTAGCGCCGCCGGACCGGGCGGTTTCCCTCCGCGGCGACCAGCAGCATCACGTCCTGGCCCGGCTGGTAGCCGAACCCGTCGAGCTGCGGCGCGGTGAGCTGCAGCCGGCGCATGTGCGGGGTCAGCGCCGCGGAGCTGACCACCTCGAGGTCCAGCCGGCGGGTGCCCGACAGCGGGCCGGCGAGCTGGGCGAACGGGTCTTCCAGGCCAGCCCGGACAGCTTGCGGCAGTGCTTCAGCCATGGCGCCCGCCTTCCTCTCCATCGGCGCCGCTAGTCGTCGGCAGCGCTCTTCGTCGGTACGCATGACGACGCCCCCGGAGCGATGCTCGCGAGGGCGTGCCAGGTACCAGTGTGCGGTCGCCTCTCGGCGAGTGGCACAACGCGGCTCCAGCCAGACGGTATTCCGCGAAGGCAGTAGTTGCGGCCCGGGGGACACAACACACTGGCACAGAAGGAGAACTCACCAGCGCCTCCCGCTATTCCGGGAGGCCTGCAGAATCTGCTCGGTCGCCCGGCATGTGGGACAGAGATAAGGTGAGCACTCTAGCTCGGGGCGGTTTGAGGAGCGGCTGCCGGTGACCCAGGACACCTCGCTTGTAGGCAGCATCGGCGTACTCACCGTGGCCACGCGAGGCCAGGCCGGACCCGGTGAGGTGCTGGTCAAGATCAGGGGCGGCTCCGAGTGCTACATCGCCTGGTCGCTGACCCCGATACCCAGGGGCGCGACCGTCCTGGTCATCGAAACCCGGGGGACCAGGACCGTCGATGTGAGCGCGTGGACCGATCCGCTCGATCCCTTCGCTGGCGGCTGGAATGTGCAATGACCTCCCGGGCGGCGGCCCCGGGACGACCCCCCATTGGAGATGAATGATGCTCGGCTATCGTGTTCCAGCGCCTGACGAGGCGATGCTGATTTCCGGCGGCCGGTACGGGCGCAGCGGCGCGCCCTTCAAGGTCGTGACCGGTCACGGCGCCTTCGTGCTCCCGTTCGTGCGCAAGGCCAGTTTCCTCAACCTGTCCATGTACGAGGCTGAGGTTGCTGAGACCTGTGTCACCAAGCAGGGCATCTCGCTCAACGTCCGCTCGGTGATCGCGTTCAAGGTCGGCAACGACGAGGAGAGCATCGTCAACGCAGGACAGCGGTTCCTGTCCGACCAGGATCAGATGTCCACGCTGACCGGCCGGATCTTCGCCGGGCACCTGCGCTCGATCATCGGCTCGATGACGGTGGAGGAGATAGTCACCGAGCGGCAGAAGCTGGCCAGCGAGGTGCTCGACGGATCCAAGGCGGAGATGGTCAAGATCGGCCTGACCGTCGACTCGCTGCAGATCCAGTCGATCGACGACATGAACACCGGTTACATCGACGCGATGGCGGCGCCGCACAACGCGGCGATCCAGCGGCAGGCCCAGATCGCGCAGGCCCAGGCCAACCAGGCCTCGGCGGAGGCGCAGCAGCAGTCGCAGCGGGCCCAGGCGGAGTACGCGCGGCAGACCTCCGTGGTCCAGGCGCAGTACAAGGCAGAAATCGACAAGGCCCAGGCCGAGGCCGCTCAGGCGGGCCCGCTGGCGCAGGCCCAGGCGCAGATGAATGTCATCGCGGCCCAGGCCGACCTCGCGCAGCGCCAGGGCGACCTGCGCCAGCGACAGCTGGTAGCCGAGGTGATCAAGCCCGCCGAGGCCGAGGCGGACAAGGTGCGCATCCTGGCCAAGGCCGACGCCGAGCGCGTTCAGCTCCAGGCCGAGGCGGCGGCCTCGCACAACCGCATCGCACTCGACCGGATGCTGATCGATCAGCTGCCGCAGATTGTCAGGGAGGCCGCTGCTGGCCTGGCCGGCGCCAACATCAGCGTGCTGAATGGCGCGGATGGTCTCAGCGAGATAGCAGCTGGCCTGGTGGGCCAGGGCCTGACGATCCTGGATTCGGTGAAGAAGAGCCTCTCCGGATCGGCTGACCGGATTCTCACCCCGGGTACCGAGCCCGTTACCGGGCAGTACGCGGACGGCAATGCCGCGCCTGAGCCGGGGCGCCCGCTGGGGTGATTCCGGCGCAGCCGGGACTTCACGGCTATTCCCGGTCGCTGATCTGGCAGTTCAGCGAGTGCGGCCTAAATAGGCGTCTTTAGTTATTCGGCATATCATTTCGCTACGTTGCGTAGTCCGGTGACAACCATTCGTGACAGTCGCACGTCTAGTTGTTGTGAGGCTGTAGCGCTAAGTCAAGAGGTAGCTACTCATCGCCAGAAAGCTGCCGATTTGCGGCCTGCAGCAGCTGCCCGAGCAGACCGGAGGAAAGACGAATGGCTAGTCGCTTATCCCGCGCGGCTGGCGCCCTGGCGGGCGCCATCGCCGGCATCACCGCGCTGAGCCTCGTTCCTGCGGGCGCCGCCACCGCCTCGTCACGGCAGGCCGGGCCGGCCGGATCGACGCGGCAGGCCGGGACGGCCGGATCGACGCGGCAGGCCGGGCGCCGGACCCCGGCGCGGCCGTCCCAGCCCGCCGCCAGGCCAGGCGCGAGCGTGCCATGCGGTGCGTTCTGCGCGAGCTACTTCACCGAGAAATACGGGCCTGAATTCGTGCTGAACGATTTCCGCGGCCGCCAGGCCACCGGCACCCGGGTAACCCTCCGCTATGCCAGTAATAGCGACCCTGCCGAAGATTGGAGCATATGGCCGACTGGAACGGTCCGCCAGCTTGCCGCTTTCGGTATCGTCAGCCGGGCACTGGCCCTGCACTATGGCGCGGACCAGGCCTTCGAGGCCGAGTTCGCCCCGTACGGCACGCCTACCGGGCTGTGCGCCGGGCTGGCCGGCGGCGCGGCCAGCGGCGAGAGCGTGACGCTGCAGTGGTGCGGGCAGAGCGGCAAGACAGTCTGGGTTACCGACGCAGCAGATCAGGCCGGCAACTACGCCCCGCTGATCAACGGGTCAGACCGCAATTTCAGTGATCCGCAAGTGCTGACCGAGCCCGGCTGGCCGACTCGCTGGCCGCGTCCGCAGCTGATCAGCGACCGGCTGCAGAAGTTCGCTGACGGGACCGTCTACGACGATCAGATGTGGGACAACACCACCGGCGTGCTGCCCTGACGCCCGGACCTGCGCGGCCTGGCCGGGCGGTCGCGCGCCGTCTTTCGCCGGCCAGACCGGGCACGGCGGGCAGCGTACGCTGCCCGCCGCAAGGAGGCCAGGTCAGGCCGCCTGGCCGAGCGGCGCAGCGTACTGTTGCGACCCAACTACTCGTGGTAACGTGCTAACTACTAACTGGCAGGGCGGGATTACAGAACGCTACCAAGCCAGGCATTATTCGATCAGCCGCGACCGGCCATTGCTTGACCGCCCAAGCCGCCGGAGTAGGCAGTCGGCCCCGCAATTCACAGGAAGGAATCACCATGCCTAACCGCTTTACCAAGGCGTGCTACGCGATGGCGGCTGGCGTTGCCGTCACAGCGGCAATCGGCCTTACCGCGGCTGGCGCGGCAAGCGCGTCCACCAGCAGCGTCAAGCCGGACGCCACCCCGCCGTGCGGCTATCACTGCATCAACCCGTACACCGCGAAGTTCGGCCCGGGCTGGGTGCTGCAGAACTACCGGGCGATCAACGCCGTCGGCAACCCGCTGAAGCTGCAGTACGCCAGCAACACCGCTCCCGGCCAGGACTGGACGATCTACTTCCAGGGCTCGGTGAACTGGTTCTATCACCACGGCCTGGTGAGCGCGAGGCTCGCGCTCCACTACGGCCATGAGCCCGCTTATGAGCTGCAGTGGTCGCCCTACGGCGTGAACACCGGCCTGTGCCAGGGGACCAGCGCGCCGGCGGCCAACGGCCGCAAGGTCAACCTCCAGGAGTGCGGCGACAACGCCAACACTGTCTGGGTGCTCGATTTCCAGGACGCTCCTCCGCACATCGGGTTCGTCCCGGTCATCGCTGGCTCGACGACCAACTTCAGCCAGCCGCAGGTGCTGACCGCCGGCACGCCGCCGACGGAGCAGCTGTACACCTACCGCATCCACACCTTCGCGGATGGATCGGTTGCCAACAACCAGCTCTGGTGGGCCTTCCCGGGCATGATCGGCCCGGCCATCTAGTTGGCGCATGACTGAGGTGCCGGGACCGGGCCAGGCAGCGCAAGGCCACCCGGTCCGGCACTCCAGCCAGGTCAGGGCGCAGGCGTACCTGTCACGCAGGTCGCCAGCGGCCAGGCCAGGACCGCAAGGTGCCCCTCCGCCAGACCGGCGGGGGGGCATCTGCCGTTCCGGAGCCCGCTGGTAGAGAGGATCCGTGCGAGGTCTGAGTGAGGTGGCCCCGGGGATACTCGTCGCTACCGGTGAGCTGTATGTGACCAACACGACCGCCGTAGCCGGCCGCGGCGGCTGCCTGCTCATCGACCCGGCTGTGACACCGGGCGAGCTCCGGCTGCTCGCGGCGGACCTGGCAGCCCGGGGGCTGCGGCCGCAGGCGGGCTTCGCGACGCACGCGCACTGGGATCACGTGCTGTGGTGCCGGGAGCTCGGGAGCGCGCCGAGATACGCGACGGCGGCGGCGGCCCGGGCGGCCCGGCGGGACCGGGCGGCCCTGATCACCGCCGTCCAGGCTGCCGCTCCCGGGCACGACCTCGAGGTATTCGGCAGGCTGCGGCCGCTCGAGCCCGGCCAGGACGAAGTCCCGTGGGACGGCCCGCGGGCGCGCCTGCTGGCGCACAACGGGCACGCGCCCGGTCACGCTGCCATCTTCCTGCCTGACGCAGGCGTGCTGGTGGCCGGCGACATGTGCTCCGACATCGAAGTCCCGCTGCTCGACCTGGACGCCACCGATCCGCTCGGCGACTATCGCGCCGGGCTCGAACAGCTGGCCGGTCTTTCCGGGGTGCGGTGGGTCGTTCCTGGACACGGCTCCGCCGGGGACGCGGCCGCCTTTCGCGCCCGGGTGGCAGCAGATGTCGCCTATCTGGACGCTCTCGAGCGAGGCGACGGCTCAGCCGATCCCAGGCTGGCCCTCGACTGGCTGCGGGGCGAGCACGAACGGCAACAGGGGCACTTCCGGCGCTGAGACCCGCGGCGGTCACGTTGCGGTTAATTGCCGTGCGCCTGACGTGCTGTCCGGAAATAATCGGCGGAATGGCACCGTCCCCAGGTCCGCTCGCCGGGCTGCGCCCCGCGCTGTTGCGGCGGCTGCGGCTGGACCGGGCAACCTGGCAGGCCACCCGCCGCATCCTGGTGAGGATCGACGGCCACGGCCTGACGGGCTGCCCGCATTGCTCCGGCCGGCCCGGGTGACTGGCGTGAGCGGGGTCAACGCGGTGGTGTTCGACCTCGGCGGAGTGCTGCTGGACTGGGATCCCCGTTATCTCTACCGCAAGCTCTTCGCTGGCGACGAGGCAGCGATGGAGCAATTCCTGACCGACGTGTGCACGCGGCAGTGGCACGCCGCACATGATCTGGGCGGCAGTGTCACGCAGGCCTGCGTGGAACTTGCCGCCCGCCATCCTGAGCAGGCCGAGCTGATCAGGGCCTGGGCAGAGCGGAGCGAGGAGATGGTAGCTGGCCCGATACCGGGCAGCGTGGCGATCCTGGCCGACCTTCAGCGCCGCGGCGTTCCCTGCTATGCGCTGAGCAATATGGAAGCGGAGACCTTCCCGCTCCGGTTGCAGCGGTTTGCCTTCCTGCGCTCGTTCGACGGGCACGTGATCTCTGGCCTGGAGGGGATGGTCAAACCGGACCCTAGGATCTACCGCCTGCTGCTGCGGCGATACGACCTTCCTGCCGCCCGGACGCTGTTCATCGACGACAACGCCGACAACGTGACCGCGGCCCGTGCCGCCGGGATGCGCGCGGTCCGCTTCGAGTCCCCGCTGGTCCTGCGCGGTCAGCTCGAGTCGATAGGCCTGCTGGAGCCAGGTTCCGCAGCCGCCGACTGATCGGTAGCGGGCGCCGCGCGAGGCTGAACGCGATGGATGCGGCGTGCAGGCTGCGTCGAGCTGATTGTCCCGCTGCGCGACTGGCCACGCCCGTGAACGACCAGGAGCACTCCCGGGCGGCAGGGCCCGTCCCGCGGCGTCGGACCAATGCGCCGCGCCGATGCGAGATCGTGATCCTGGAGTTGTATTCGCGGGGAGTGGATCGTCGTCATAGCAGGTGACGGGAGCCAATCCGGAAAGGAATCAACCGATGAGATTCAATCGCGTGCGGGTCGTTCTGGCGGCTGGGCTGATGACACTCGCCGGGACGACGTCCGCGGCCGTGCTGGCCGCAGGTCCGGCGTCGGCCAGTTCCAGCCAAGTGGTCGTGGTGAACTGCGGCCAGGGCCAGGTCCGGCCAGCCCAGTACGACATCGGCTGCATGGCCTCCCAGGAGTTCCTGGCCGGGCTGCGCTGGACGAGCTGGCGTTCGGTAGCCTTCGGCGGCGGCGTCCTGAAGGTGAACGACTGCACGCCAAGCTGCGCGAAGGGCACGTATATCAAGTACCCGGTCCTGACCGTCCTGTGGCGGGCCAGGCCGTGGCCGGCGCACGCCGGCCGGCGGTACTTCAGCCGCCTCACCCTTATTTTCACCGGCAAGCGCCCCGCCCATGTCCCGGTGACCCAGACCATCACGCTTCCGGCCTAGGCGCGGCCGCCAATGCCATTCGCTGCCCTGGCGCGGGCTTGCGCGTAAGAAGCTGGTCCAGGTGCGCGGGCGCGGTGCGCGGTCGTTCATGGCATCTTCGCCGACGAGCGACCCCGTGCACCGCGCCCGTGCTGACCGCGCATGCCGCGCGGTCAGCAGGGGCGCAGTGACAGGCTGTGGTCCGTGCCTGTCAGGATGAAGTGGTCAGCACTGCGATGATTGGGGGCTGTCATGACGGGAGCCATGGGAGCCGGCTTCAGCATGCTGCGCAGCGGCAGGGTCGTCGGCTGGCACCGGAGGCCGAGGTGATGTTCAAGTATGCGGGCCCGCGGCGTGGTCACCGGTGCTGGATATGAGTTCAGCTGCGGGATCGCAGCCGGGGCTCCGGAGCTCGCGCGGCATCCGGCGGTTGTCGGCGGGGGAGGGCCGGGCCGAGTCGCGGCGCGGGCAGCTGTCTCCGGAGGCCACGGTAAGCTTCGCCGCCGAGCGCGGCGCTGCGGGCATCGACGACGTCTTCGCGGCCCTCGACCGCGAGCTTGTCGGCCTTGTGCCGGTCAAGAAACGGATCCAGGAGATCGGGTCGCTGCTCCTAGTTGACCGGGTTCGGCAGCGGTTCGGGCTGGCGGCACCCCGGCCGAACCTGCACATGTGCTTCACTGGCGCCCCGGGGACCGGCAAGACCACCGTCGCGCTGCGGATGGCTGATCTCCTGCACCGGCTCGGTTACCTGGAGCGCGGTCAACTCGTGCATGCCATGCGGAACGACCTGGTCGGCGAGTTCGTCGGTCAGACCGCGCCGAAGACCAAGAAGGTCCTCGACCGGGCGATGGGCGGCGTGCTGTTCATCGACGAGGCATACTACCTCTACCGGACTTCGGACTCGCGGGACTACGGCCAGGAGGTTATCGACATCCTCCTCCAAGTGATGGAGAACGAGCGCGGCAAGCTCGTGGTGATACTCGCTGGCTATAAAGACCGCATGGACACCTTTTTCGCGTCTAACCCCGGGATGAATTCCAGGATTGCTCATCACCTAGATTTCGCCGACTATGAGACTGGCGAGCTGATAGCGATCGGGCGGCTGATGCTCGAGCAGGCCAGCTACTACCTCTCCGCGGAGGCAGAGATAGTGTTTCGTGACTACCTCATGCGCCGGATGCACCTGCCGCACTTCGCCAATGCCCGCAGTGTCCGCAACGAGCTGGAGCGGTCCCGGCTACGGCACGCGCACCGTCTTGCCGCCGACCTGCACCGCAGCTGGAGCCGGGATGATCTCATGCGCATCGAGCCCGTGGATCTCCTGGCCGGCGATGTCTTCTCGCTGCCGGTCACCGATTAATCCGAACGGGGCGTTAGAGCTGCTGGTGACATCCTGGCTGGACGCGGGCGGGCAGCATGGTGCGGGTAAGGCTGGTAGCAGATAGGGAGGCTGGGAGCACAAGGATGCGGAAGCTTGTTCTTCAGATCGCCGCGATCTCCCTCGACGGCTACATCTGCGAGGAGGGCACAGAGTTCTGGCGGTCGTTCGGATCTGCGTCCCTCCCGCCAGCACCGGACGATAACGAGTATGAGGACTACTTCCTTACGACACTGCGGCGCGCGGGGACCCACATCATGGGCCGCGTGACCTACGAGTCAATGGTAGATACCTGGCCGACGTCCACAGACCCGGTAGCCGCCATCATGAACGACATCCCGAAGGTCGTGTTCTCCAAGACCCTGCCTTCCGCAGACTGGCCGGAGGCACGGATCGCTCGCGGTGATACGGCCCAGGAGATTGCCCGGCTTAAGGCCGAGCCGGGCGGCGAGGTCGTCGCACACGGGGGCGCCCTGTTCGCGCAGTCCCTTGCGCGGCTCGGCCTCGTGGATGAGTACCGCTTGTATGTGCTTCCGGTGGCGGTGGCAAGCGGGAAGCCGCTGTTTACTGACGTCGGCCGTCCCCAGGGCTTGCGCCTGGTGTCGGGCCGGGTGTTTCAATGCGGTGTGCTCGCGCTCGAGTACCGGCCGATGACCGTCCAGGAACTGGAGGCGGTCGTCCCGATCCCGGACACCGGGAAGGAACTGCAAGCCAGGCTCGATGCGGCGCGATCCGGATCGGCTACCTAGACAGGCTGCGGAAGACCAGCACCTGGCGAGTCAGGCCAGGCAGTTGCGGCTGGTGATCAGCCGCGTAAAGGGGGGAACAGCAATGGCGCATCCCAACGAGGACCTGCTCAGGCGGGGATACGCGGCGTACAACTCCGGCGACATGGACACCGTCCAGGCCCTGTTCGATGACGACATCGTCTGGCACGCCGGAGGATCCAACCAGACCACTGGTGAGTACCGCGGCTTCCAGGAGATCATGGGCTTCTTCGGCAAAGTGATGGAGCTAAGCGGTGGCACCTTCCGCACAGAGATCCACGACGTCCTGGCCAACGACAGGCGCGGCGTCGTACTGGTGGACCTTCCATGCCGAGCGGGACGGGCAGACGGTGGCGCTCCGGTCGGCCGACATCTGGCATTTGGCAGACGGTAAGGTCACGGAACACTGGTCATTCTTTGAGGACCAGGCCGCCGCTGACAAGCTCTTCAGCTGACCCGCCCGGGCACGGCCTCTTCGTCCCGAAGCCAAGTTCATGGGTTCTCAGGCTGGGCGCATGTGGCACCTGACCTGCTGAGTTTGTTCGCGAGCGTCCGCGGGAGTCCAGGCACGAACGTCCCGATCGTCACTCAGTTGGTCACTCGGTTCAGCCAGCTAGGCAAAAGGCTGGGACCTCTTCCTTATCAGGGTGTCGGCCTGGCAGCGCGAATAAGCTTCGGCCGCCTGTGACCTGGTGTCGTGAAGCGGCGGCGGCCGTGACTGCCCCCTCCGGTGACCTCCATATTCCTGGCTGCCCTAGGGCCAATGTAGGGCTAGCCCTAGGGGATCCTTGATTACCCCTAGGGGATCCTTGATTACTCTGCCAGACAGGCTCCGGCGGCGGTAGGTCGGCTGTGCCTTTGGCAGCGCGGCTGGCAGAGCTC